>Trix_p1__coassemble_878_pt1 | contig 75824 bp, 72 predicted proteins | sample Trix_p1__metabat2_low_PE_026 | metagenome-assembled genome bin Trix_p1
TCTATTCTCTCCTTATTATTAAATAGAAAATTTCTATACATATATTAATATTTTTTATTTATATAGAAACTTTTTACAGTATATAAAAATAATTAATTTAAAATAATAAGTCATTTATTCTTATTTATCAATATATATATAGCATAATAAAATATTTATTTTTTAAATATCAACTTTTTTTATTTTGTATTTTATTTTTTTGAAAATATATTTAAAAATGCTATAGATAAATACAATATAAAAAATGGCGTTAACAGTAATTTTATCCTTAGTTTTAACCTAGAATATAATTTCACTACCAACACCATATTTTCATACGAACAAACTATTTATAATTCTAACTCAACCTCTACTTTTTTTGTCCATAGTTTTTAAATTTTTCCATTACTATTTCCATCTCTTTATTGTCCAATACAACAGGTTTTCCAATACACATGCATCTATACTGAAGTTCTGCACAATACTCCATCCCACTTGCAAGACTATATGCGCTCTTTATATCGCCCCCACAAGCGAGCATACCATGATTTGCCAACAAAACTGCATCACTATTACCTATAGTTTTAGCTGCAGATTTTGCAAGTTCTTTTGTTCCAAAAGTTTCATATGGAGCACACGGAACCTCCGCTACACCTGCATCTCCTATTACATAATGAACTGCCTTTAAAGGCTGACGTAGAGATGCAAATACTGTACAATACATTGAGTGAGTATGAACTACTGCTTTACAATTTTGTTTCACCTCGTACATAGCCGTATGAAGTGCCCATTCACTAGAAGGTTTTCTATTTCCCTCAATCACTTCTCCATCTAAATTCATTATCACAATATCTTCAGGATTTGTTTCAAAGTATCCAATACCTGAAGGGCTTATTGCCATTAATTTTTTTTCTTCGTTGTATATGCTTATATTTCCACTTGTGCCACTTGTAAGACCTTCGCTTATCATTTTTTTACCATATTCAACAATATCTCTTCTTTCTTTTTCAAGTAACATGACTTTCCTTCTCTCTAATAAAATTCTTTTATTTCTGTTTTGAAATAATCATTTAAAGTATATGGTGTAAATACCCCTTTATCTGTTACTACTCCACTTATTAGATGAGGTGGTACTACATCAAATGAAGGGTATATTGCTTTTACACCTTCTAGAGTATTGGCTATCCCTCTGTATTTAAGAACCAATTCTGGATCTCTTTCCTCTATTATTATATTTTTTCCTGATACCTTGTCTTTATCTGGTATTCCTGTTACAAAATATGGTATTCCAAAATACTTTGCTAAAATAGACATTTGGAATGTTCCTATTTTATTTGCTATATGACCATCTCTAGCTATTGTATCTGCTGCAGATGTAAATATATCTATTCCTTTATGCTGCATAGCATAGGCAACCATATTATCTGTAATTACTGTAGTATCAAATCCCATTTCATAACAACAACTCGAAGTAAGCCTTGCCCCCTGAAGATATGGTCTTGTTTCTGCACATATTATTTTTACATTATTGTTATTCCTTTGCGCCGCTCTCAACATTGTTCCTATTATTGTTTCACCAAAACATTGAGTTAAGATTGTTCCATTCTTAGGAAATAGCTCTGCAAGATATTCACCAACAACTCCCATTGTCTTATATCTTCTATTTAGAGAATCTATTGTTCTTAGGAAAATTGCTTCTACTGGATCTTTTCCAAAAGCAAAGGCTTCATCTGCAGCCTTTAAACATCCATCCGTTACTGCCTTTAGTCTATTTGCTGTTGTTGGACGTGCATTTGATATTGTATATGCTGCTTTTTTAAGAAATTCTCTTTGCTTACTTTCCTCTTGTTTTCTACATTCATATGCTGCCAAAGCCATACCCATCCCTGCAGCCGTATACGGTCCAGCACTCTGCGTTACCATATCCGTAATTGCCTGAGCTACTTCTATATAGCTACTACATTCTACAAACTTTACCTCTGTTGGATATATTCTTCTGTCTAATATACTAACCTTTCCATTTTCATACCATGCGACATTCTCATACTGCAGCATAAATGCCATTCCCTGATCCTGTCTTTCCATTCTATCACTCCCTTAAAATACGGCGCTTTATTTATTGCCCCTAATTATTATTTTTTTAATAGTCCAGAAATAAGCTCTCCTGTTTTTAAACTTTTTCTATTCTTTATAAATGCTATACCTATCTCTATTAACTTTTGCTCCATAGGTAATTTGATAGATAAATCTTTTACTTCACTCACTTCTGCTACCTTTGAATCTCCTACTACCCTTCTTATTATTTCAGTTCCTGCATATCCTACTGAATCTGAAATTACATTTTCTATATAGCTTCTCTTAAAACCTTCAACTCTATACAATGGGAATTCCACTATTCTATCATATTTTTCATCAAATTTAACAATAAATTTATCTACTATTTCCTTTATTGTATTTTTTACATAATCTTGAAAATCTTCATCTTTTGGTCTAGTATAAGCTGAATTTCCCCAAGAGAATACAAGATTTCCTATTACATTTCCAATATCATATCCCATTGGTCCATAAAATGCAAATTCTGGATCTATAACTACCATTTTTTCATCATTTGCAAATATCGAACCAGAATGAAGATCACCATGTACCAATGCTTGTGCATTATTCATAAAATTATTTCTCAATTTAGCTACCTCAGCATGAAGTTCTTTATCTTCATATAAATATTTTTTTACAAAGCCTTCATTGCCTTCTGTAATAATGTTTCTTCCCTTATAATCCCAATATGGTTCTGTAAACACAAGATCTTCAGAAATATCACATAGTTCTGGATTTGTAAATAACTTTACCTGTTCTTTCTTTTTCGCTCTATCCATTACAAGATCTGTCGTTGGTAATAGAGTATCTGCCAAGAATGTAGATATTCCTTCTGATAAATGACTAAACTTCTTTCCTTTTAGTAGCTCTTTTCTGAGATTTTTACAATCTGAAATATCTTCCATTGAAAGCGCGTACATATTTTCATCATAATAGTATACTCTAGGAACTAGCCCTTCTGCAAGACTACCTTCTATTTTTAAAATCTCCGCTTCTATTTTATTTCTATGAAGATCTAAAGGTCTTCCTGAAGACCTTAAAAATGAGTCTGCTTGTTTTATTACTACTGATTTTCCTGTATCTTCTGATACTATTTTAAAAACATAGTTTATATTTCCGTCACCTATTTCTTCTACACAAAGATTTTCATCCTCTTTAAATATATCTAAAACGTCCTTAGCGTATTGTGAAGCACTTTCTAAATCTAGTAAAAAATGTCTTGAATAATCTCTCATTTTTGCACCCTCTCTTTTAAATAATCAAATATTTATTAAGCTTGTTTTTTCTTTTTTTCTCTTGTAGAAAAACCAAATACTATATATATTACTCCAGAAACAATCATAAGAATAGAATACCACACATACGGCATTATTGTAACTGGAGATATTCCCGCCAATGCCCCAGCTGTCAATAACTGACCAGCATACGGGGTAAGTCCATTAAATGCAGAAGAAAAAGTATCTAATATACTTGCTGTTCTCTGAGGAGAGATTCCATGCTCTTTGGAAATATCTTTGGCTATTGGACCTACAGCTATTATTGATATCGTATTATTTGTAGTTGCTATATCTACTAAGCTTACTAAGGCAGCTATACTTAATTCTGCACCTTTTCTAGTTTTCATTCCATTTGAAAGTTTTGAAAGAAGCCAATCTATACCTCCAAGATATTTCATAAGCTCTACTAAACCACCTACAAATATAGCTATTATCGCCATATCTTGCATCCATGTCATACCTTTGTGAACTATTCCAAATGACTGTATAAATGTAAAATCTCCATGCATAATTCCTATTGCCATACCTGAAAGCACTGATATTGTCATAGCTGGTATTACATGAAGGCCAGCAAGAGAAAGTGCTATAATTGATACATATGGAACTAAATTGATAATATTTATTGGTCCTGATGCAACTACCTTAGTAGCATCAATAGGATAGAATAGTAGTAAAGCTATAGTAATTACAAATGCTGGTAAAACCATCATTATATTAGCCTTGAATTTTTCTTTCATACCTATTCCCTGAGTAGTTGTAGCAGCTATTGTTGTATCTGATATAAAAGATAGATTATCTCCAAACATTGCTCCACCAACTACAATACCAGCTAATAAAGCTATACTAACACCTGTTTTACTTGATATATTTATAGCTATTGGCATCAAAGCAGAAACTGTTCCCATTGAAGTTCCCATTGAGAAACTAAGTATACAAGCTATTACAAATAGCCCTGGAAGAATCATATTTGCAGGTAGTATTGATATACCTATATTTGTGACTGTATCAGTTGCATGCATTTCACCTGCTACACCATAAAATGCCCCTGCAAGCATATAAATAATTACCATTAATATTAGAGTTTGTTCTCCTCCACCTCTACAAAACATCTCTACTTTTTGTGCAAATGTTTTCTTTTCAGCTACAGGACTCTTTACAAATAAAGCAATCGCTGATGCTAGAAACATCCCTATTAATAACGGAAAATTATCAAAGCTACCTGTTCCTATCCCCATTATAAAGTAAACAACTAAAAATACCACTAGAGGCACTAGCCCCCAAAAACTTCCATTTTTTTTTGGTTCGTTTTTCATCTCAATATTCCTCTCTGTTTTAATAATAATTTTAAATTTTAAAAGTACACAAAATATTTATACGTTATACATACAAGCTTTTTGTCGAGCATTGTACTATACTCACAAAATACAACATTTACTCACAAATGTCAACTATTTTTATATGTTTTTTCTGAACATTGTGTTGTTTTGTTGTTTTATGTTGATTTTTAATATTTACTATGATAGTATGAAAATATAATATTTATTTTCGTTATTCATACAGTTAGCACTGAAACGAGTGCATTTATTGTATTTTAGAAAGGATAATTTATCTATTATGCTAAAAATTGATAGACAAAGATTTATAGAAGATGAACTTAAAAAATACGGAAGCATTCTCATTTCAGATATGAGTCAAAAACTGTCTTGTAGTGAAGAAACTATAAGGAGAGATTTAAGAGAATTAGAATCAGAGGACAAACTAAAGAGAATTCACGGAGGAGCTTTTCTTCCTGATTCAGATATTGAAGACAAAAGTGTGCCTATTTATCTAAGAGAAACTTTTATTTCAGATGTTAAGGATAAATTAGCTGCTTATATTGTTTCAAATTTTATTTTAGAAAATGATACTATTATGTTAGACTCTAGTACCACTTGCTTATCTTTAGCAAAAGCCATTATTAGATCTGGTATAAAAGTAACTATTATTACAAACTCTCTTAGAATAATGGATCTTTTTAGAGATGAGGTTACTTCTATAAAAATAATAGGAATTGGTGGTATATTTAAACAAAAATCAGGATCATTTATTGGTTCCCAAGCTATAAATTCAATTTCTAATTTCGTAAGTGATAAATCATTTATTAGTCCTTCTGCAATTGATATAAAATATGGAATTGTAGATAACAATTTAAATGAAAGCCATATAAGAAAAGCTTATATAAAACACTCTAGAAAAACTTTTCTAGTTGTTGACCATACAAAGCTTGATGATATTGCTGATTTTATTATATCTCCTATATCTGATATTGACTGCATTGTAACAGATGAGACAATTTCTAAAGAATGGGAAGATACCCTTAAGAATTTGGCTATTCCTGTCGAGTATTGCTAAATATCTTTAAAGGTGGTAAATTTTTATGTTAGACTTTAATTATAACAATCGTTCAGAAATTATTTTTGGTAAGAATTCCCTAACAAAAATACCTAGTATTTTAAAAAAACATCAAGTAAAATCTCTACTTCTTATTTATAGTGGCGATTTTATCAAATATCTTGGAATATGGGGATTTATTAAAGAGAGTTGCGAATCTCTTAATATTAACTTTTCAAGTTGTGGGAAGGTCGTTCCAAATCCCAAAATAGAATTAGTAAGGGATTTGGTAAATTTAGGAAAAGAAAAGTCTGTTGATTTTATTATAGCGGTTGGTGGTGGTAGCTCCATAGACACTGCTAAAGCAGTTTCAATAGGCATTAATTATGATGGAGATGTATGGGATTTCTTTGATAAAGGTATCATTCCACAATCATCGGTTCCAGTTGGTGCAATTACAACTTTACCAGCGAGTGGATCGGAAACTTCAAATGCATCAATTATATCAAATGGACTTCTAAAAAAAGGATTTGAAAATGATATGATTATTCCAAAATTTGCTATAATGAATCCAAGCTACACACTTGGACTTCCTTCATATCAAACTAGTTGTGGTTGTGCGGATATTTTATCTCACCTCTTGGAGAGATATTTCACAAATGAAAAACATGTAGATACTACAGATTATTTAATAGAGGGTGCTATTAAAGCTCTTATGCTAAATGCACAAAGATTGATGGATAATCCTCAAAACTATGATGCAAGAGCTGAAATACAGTGGTTAGCCTCTATCTCTCACAGTGGTATTTTAGATACTGGTAGAATGGCTTGCTGGGGATCTCATAGAATAGAACATGAGCTAAGTGCCCAGTACAATATCACCCATGGTGAAGGAATGGCAATTGTATTTCCTGCTTGGTGTATTTATATGGCTGACAAAAATCCTGAAAAACTTGCTCAACTTGCAAACAGGGTTTTCAATGTAGATTATAATAACTATACTCAAAAAGAAATGGCTATTATACTTTCTAACAAACTTAAAGACTTTTTTAAGTCTTTAAAACTTGCTACAAGTCTTAAAGAACTAGATATTACAAGTAAAGATTTTGAAACAATGGCTAAAAGAGCTACCTCAGATTCGGAATATGTTGGGCATTATTTGCCTCTTTATAGTAATGATATAGTAAATATTCTAAATCTTGCACTTTAAAATAAAAAAGACGAGAAACTTCACATTTGTGGATGTCTCTCGTCTTTTTGTTATATGCTAAATCAATATTTATTTTTCTTTTACATCTACTCTTATTTTAGTAGTTACCTTTGGATGTATCTTTATTTCAACAAATCTTGATCCCAAAGATCTTATTGGCTCATCAAGGCTTATCTTTCTTTTATCTACATCTATATTCTTCTGCTTCTTAAGCTGCTCTGCTATTTCCTTTGAAGTTATTGATCCAAATAATCTTCCACCTTCACCAGCTTTAGCTTCTATTTCTATATTTACTTCTTCCATCTGCTTACCAAGAAGAACAGCTTCTTCATAAGCTATTATTTCTTTTCTTTCTTTTGACTTATTCTTTTCATCAAGTTCTTTTACATTTGTATTGTTAGCTTCTACTGCAAATTTCTTCTTAATTAAGAAGTTTCTTGCGTATCCATCACTAACTTCCTTTATATCACCTTTTTTACCAGTTCCCTTAACATCTTTCAATAATATAACCTTCATGTTATTTTTTCTCCTCCTCTTCTTCCAAGTATTCTTCTATAACATCTTTTACCATGTCATATGCTTGAGACAGGCTTACATCTCTTATCTGAGCACCTGCTATATCTATATGGCCACCGCCACCTATTTTCTCCATTAGAACATGTACATTTACATTTCCTAAAGATCTTGCACTTACAAATACTGTATCACCCTTCATACCTAATACAAAAGATGCCTCTATATTCTTTATATTAAGCAGCTCATCTGCCGCTTTTGCTATTACTATATTGATATTCTCAAGCTCTTGTCTTGCATATGAAAGACATATTCTATCGTCGATTATTTCAGTTCTCTGAATAACTTCTGCCTTCACTACAAAATCTTCTGCATATGAGTTAAAGAATTTCTTCACTGCAAGTGTATCTGCACCTACATTTCTAAGATAAGATGCTGCTTCAAAGGTTCTTACACCTGTTTTAAACTCAAAATTCTTAGTATCTAGGTAAATACCACCTAAAAGACCTTCTGCAGTCAATTTATTGATTTTAATATCATAATCTGTATATTGTATAAGTTCTGTTACCATTTCACAAGTTGATGATACATAGATTTCATGGAACAGTAATACTGTATCACTGATGTATTCTACACCTCTTCTGTGATGGTCTATAACTACTAGACGCTTTGATATATCCAATAGTTCAGGACATTCTGTATAACTTGGTCTATGTGTATCTACTACCACTATTAGAGTATCTTTATCACACATATCTATTGCCTTTTCGTGAGATATAAACATACCATTATAGTATTTTTCCTCATGTATTCTATTTACAAACATTTCTACTGCTTCATTTACACCTTCAAGTACGATATTGGCTATTTTGCCATATGATTTACATATATCAAATACACCAACAGCAGCACCCATGGCATCCATATCAGGATATTTATGTCCCATTATGATTATCTTATCACTCTGATTTATAAGTTCTCTAAGAGCAAGTCCTATTAGTCTTGACTTAACCTTTGTTTTTCTCTCAAATCCCTTTGACTTTCCACCGTAGAAGTTAAATCCATCTTTATTTTTTATTGCAACCTGATCTCCGCCTCTACCTAGCGCCATGTCTATTGCACCAGACGCAAATTCACCAGTTTGCTCTACAGTATCTCCATCATATCCAACCCCTATGCTGAGGCTCACAGGTAGAGAGTTTCCATAATCTATTTCTCTTGCCTTGTCTAGTATACTAAACTTTGTTTTTTCAAGCTCTTTAAGCGCCTTTTTTCTCATAAAAAGAACATATTTATCTGTTCCTGTCTTGCGCATCAATCCTTGAGTATCTGTTTCAAGATTAGAAAGCAACTTTTCAATATCCATTGTAATGATTGGACGGTTCTCTTCAGGTGTACTTTTTAAAACATCCTCGTAGCCGTCTATCTCTATGTTCATCACAACTTCTCTACTATTTTCATACTTAAGTTCAAGATTTTCGTAATCAGTTTTATCAATCCAATAAACTATAGCCTTATATTCTGCACTGCCATCTGTCTCATAATCTGACTTTGCAAAACAATACTTTAAGATATACTTTCTATTATTGAATTCATACTCATCTTCCATTACTTTCTTTTCATCAAGAACTTTTCTTAAAGTTATATCTCCTACTAAATCTTCTATTTTGTTTCCAATCGAACTTTCTTCTGCATCCATTCCTACCATTTTGTCGAATTCTATATTTGACCAGAAAATCTTTCCATCAAGCTCCACTACACTTAAAGGTATTGGATTCATAAGCATTGTTGTTTTAGTAATCTTATCTAAATCAAAGCTTATATCCTTGATTTTCTTTCTGAACTTTTCTTCACTTGCCTCTTTTACCCTATAGTTAAATAAAACTAAAATTATACAGGCAAGTATTCCAATTGTGCCGACAAAACGACTTTTAAAAATTGCATATAAACTCAAAATAAGTATTATTACAAAACTTATTTCATTCAGATAACTGGATGCACAATATTTACGATTTTTATCACTCATTTTTGCCTCCAAAATTCTTCAATCCCGGATCCCACTTCATCCTGTAATTCCATATATTATCCAATATTCCCAATACTGCTATTCCTGGAATTATTCCAACAAATAATATTAAAAATGCCATCAATATCCAATTTATATTCTTTTTAATATTTCCCCATCTTTTTATTCCAAAAACTATAAGTGAAAGTCCTTCTATAAAGAACAGTATATTCATTACAAACATAAAGTTATTAATTACTATACCTATATCCATATCAGGTAATGAAAGTTTTGCAAGATACAATACTATAATTGTAACTACCAACATAAGAACTGGATTACCAGGTAAAATTATGCAATCAAATTTAATGTTGAATAACTTTTTCTTACAAAATCTATTCAATACAGGTATTGCAAAGAAATATGAGATAAGCGCTAAAATCAAAGATCTTGTAAATACTGAGAGCATTATTATTGTTCCCGTACTACCTAAAAGCTCATCAAATATTTCTGAGCTATATATATTCTTTAATTCTGTAGACTTGACAATTGTTCTGTAATTTTCTATTATATCCTTTATCCTGTCCTGCAAAATTCCTACAACATCAACGTTCATAAAATATTTCATAGAAGCATAATAAGCTATTGTTCCCAGCATGAACAAAATTATAGATATCATAAACACCCTTAAAGATGCGTAACTGTATACCCCACTATCCTTTTCAAAAGCTAATCGTATTTTTCTATTTTGGGAATCTCTAAAAGCTTCATTATAAAATACTATTGCCGATAAAAATGCTGGTAGTAAATATATAAAGAATGTTTCTATGCTAATTGCCTTTCCATAAATAACAAAGGTAATTACAGTTGTAAGAATAAGAGCAAAAAACTTGAAAGCCCAGTTTGAATTAACCCCTATAATTATCATCGGTATTACCGTTGCCACCAGTGCAATGGAAAACATTGGATTTGAATTTCCAAGCACAGTAAAAATTACCAATACCACCAACATTATTAGGTCTATAAACTCTATTCTGTTTCTATTTTCTTTCAAGCGACTACCACCTCCAACTTTTAAAAATGGAATAATCTATCCTTAATAATATTCATATAAATAAAATAGATTTCTTCCTTTTAAATTATTTAAAAATAATTGTTTTCGATTTTGTTTTTTAACAATTATTTTTATAAAGCATAATAATGCTATCCCTTATTATACCATTTTTAAATACAATCTGTAAACAATAGTAGTTCAAGCATACGATTCTAATTAATATATATTATACTTTTAAAAATATCCTCTCCTTTTTTAGTCATTTTTAATTTTAATGACTATAGAATATCTTACTTTTATAATTTATAAATATGTAAAAAAAGGCCGTTGCGATGCAACGACCTTCAATATGTTTACAATACAGAAATTATTCTACTGTGTATGGTAAAAGTGCTACGTTTCTAGCAAGTTTGATAGCCTTAGTAAGCTCTCTCTGATGCTTTGCACAAGTACCTGTTACTCTTCTAGGAAGTATTTTTCCTCTTTCAGTAATATGCTTTTCTAGTTTCTGATAGTTCTTGTAATCTATAACAGTGTTTTTATCAGCGCAGAACTGACAAACTCTTTTCTTCTTACGTCTCTTCTTGTTTATCACGACTTTCACCTCTCTCTTATCTAAAATGGTACGTCGTCATCTTCTACAGCAGAGAATCCAGATGGACTCACTACTCCACTTGGCTCAAATTTAGGAGCTTCAAAATCTCCACCTTGTCCAGCTGGTTCACTTGGAACAGCTGAAGGCGCTGTATTTTTGCTCTCTAACGCCTGTATGTTACGACCTGATACCTTCGTGAATGTTCTCTTTTCTCCGTTTGGAGTTTCATATCTATCTACTCTAATAGATCCCTGAACACCCACCAATCTTCCTTTTGTTACATAATTTGCACAAAATTCAGCGGGTTTTCCCATTATTTCTACTGGTATGAAATCTGTAGTTACAGATCCATCCCTATTCTTGTAATCTCTATCTATAGCTAACGTAAATGTAGCTACTGGAGTTCCTGAACCTGGTATATATCTCAATTCCGGGTCCTTTGTTAGCCTTCCGACTAAAACGACATTGTTCATACTAACACCACCTATTATTTTTCGTCTTGCGCAACTATGACATGTCTTATAACATCTTCAGCTATCTTAAGTCTTCTGTCTAATTCCTTTGGAAAATCAACATCAGCCTTAAAATTAACTAGTGTGTAAACTCCATCTCTGAATTTCTGGATAGGATAAGCTAACTTTCTGCTTCCCCAAACATCAACTTCACCAACTTCTCCGTTAGCTGAAGTGATTATATCCTTAATCTTGTTAAGAGTGGCCTCTCTTGCTTCATCGTCAAGAGTTGGCTTTACGATGTAAAGTAGTTCGTAATTTCTCATTCATTTCACCTCCCTTTGGACTATACGGCTCCGAGAACTTTCGGAGCAGAGACGAGAATCTTATAATTCTCATACCAAAATAGTATACTCGATTAGGAGATCAAAGTCAATACATTTCTACTGTTTTTGTCATAGCTGTTACCCTTTATTTTTAGATTTTTAAGCATACATAATTTAACTTACATATTATTTATATTATCTCACTTTCTATCAATATAGGCAAATTTCATAAAACCCACTTCTTTTTTTAATTGATCAATTATTTTTTATACTTTATTAATTAATCAATATATATTGTTTACTATATGTATCGTGTTTTTTTAAACATTTTTCTAAACTTTTTAAAATTCTATTTTAAATAGATATTTTTATTTTTTATAAATATTAATGTGGTCTTTCTCTATAATGAACTTTGTTTCCCATTTTTAAAATTCTCTCTACTTTATATAAAAAAATAGATATTTACTATAAATTAATATCACTTTATATTTTTTAACTATACTACTTGTATTAGCTATATCTACTAATATATTATTAAATCTGTACTTTAATTATTATGAACATATATTTTATTTATTAAAATTCCGAAGCTTATTTTCATAATATTTAAACTATTTGAGGAATAAGTTTGTAAAATTTGAAAATAACAATATTCTTATAACTCATATTAATACGTACTTTTATTTCATTTTAAATTATTTATATCATAATTAGGGGGTAAAAATGAAAAAAAACAAATTATAATGACTACTTTAGCTGCTACTATACTTGCTCCAACTATAGTTGGAAGCTCTGTAACGGTAAATGCTTTAGAAAGCGAACAAAAAACAAGCATTCTTTTTTTAGCAATTCATACTAGGGACAATCAACTTTCTGACGCAACAGACTTTATTATTAAAGATTTAGATACTGGAGAAACTTTTAATTCAACTTCTAATATGAAAGGTATTGCTAGTATCCATGGTCTTAATATCGGTCATAGATATTCTATAACTCCAAAAGATAACTCCAAAGAAATTATCAAATTTCTAGGAAGCGACAAAACCGATCATAGCGAAAATATATTCTACTGTGTAGATAAAAGCTGTGATCCTGATATGTGTGGTGGTGGAGCACTTGCTTTTGATAAAGATGGAAATTCTACATTAACCGATATTTTTCTAGATGATAAAATTAAAAAAGACGATAAAGCTGAAAAGAAAAAAATACTATATCCAATCTCTTTACATAATGAAAAGAATCTTCTTTCTGATGTAACTGATTTCGTAATTACAGATCTTGATACTGGTAAATCTTTTGAAAATCATACAGATAAGAGAGGCATGATTTTCTTTGAAAATCTTATTGTTGGACATAGGTACTCTTTGCTTCCAAAAAATACAAACAGACATCTTTTAAATGTTGGAGCAGACGATGGTAAAACTTATAATAACAGAGAGTTTTTATGCGAGGAAATTGATAACAACATACTTTTTTCTTTTGAAAATAATGGCAAAAAAATATTAACATCTATTTATATTGGTGAAAAAGATGATACAGATAAAGATAATACTGAAACACCTAATGACAATTCTTTCATATCACTTGAACAACTTAAAATAAACGTTACAATAAACGGAAAACCTATTCTACAAGATGAAAATGTATATGTTTCTTTTATAAACTGGGATGAGTTTGACATACCAAATATTTTATATACTCATAAACTTGATCAAAATGGCGAAGCCGTCTTTAATAAATTTAAAGCCAATTCTAAATATGAAATAAGGCTTTGAGGAACAAATGTCAAATTTGATAGAGAGTTTATACGCATTACAACTGATGAAAATTGCAAGATTAATACAATTGATGGGAAAAAAATAAATAAAGATTTTAGCGGAAGGATAGATTTTAAATCCTATGAAAAAACTTCAAATGAAATTAAGACTTTCCCTGTTACAATAAAGGCAGTCTTAGAAGATGGTACTCCTGCTGAAGGTGTTACCTTCACTGCAAATACTCTAGCTCCTAAAATGCAATCTTATAAAGATACTACTACAGGAAAAGATGGTCTTGCTACTGTCGAACTAGAAGGACAAGAAGGTGGACGTCAGTATGCCTTTTGTGTTGCAAAAAATGCACAGTTTATGTGGCAAGGAAATCCTGGAAGCATTGTAGTAACTATAGATGAAAAAGGAAATATTTCAATAAACAACAAAACTCCTAATAAATTTGGAAAAGATACTTTTATAGTTGAAAAGAAAGATCAGACGTATCTTTATACAAATTTTAAGAAAACATTAAAAGAAGCTGAGGAAAAATTCTCATCTAATAAATATACAGATGAAAGCAAAAAAGAACTGGGAAGAGTTCTAATTGGAGCCAGAGAAGAGGATTCAAAGGCAGAAACCCTACCTCAGTATGCAAAGGGATATACAGAGCAATTAAAGGATGCAATTAAGCTTCTTGTTAAAAAGAACATACCATCGAGTAAAAATAGTAATTCTAGTAAAAGTTCTTCCCAGTCATCTATTTCAAATAAAGATGACTTCACTAAAAAAGAAATAAATGAAAAGATTAAATATGAAAGAATCGCTGGAAAAGATAGAGTATTGACAAGTATTTCTGTATCAAAAAGATATTATAAAAAATCTGAGACTGTAATACTTGCAAATTCCGATAATTATGCAGATGCTCTTGCCGCAAGTAGCTATGCAAGTTCTGTAGATGCACCTATACTTCTAATTAAAAACAGTACTCTAAGTAGAGAACTTACTTCTGAAATTGAAAGACTTTCTGCAAAAAATATTATAATTGTAGGAGGAGAAAGTGCAATTTCTGATGATGTAAAAAAAGATCTTTCAAATAAAAATGTAGAAAGAGTTGCAGGTGAAAATAGATTTGAAACTTCACAAAAACTTGCTGAAAAGACAATTAATAATGGATATAAAGATTCCATGATTATTGTTGATGGAAAAAATTTCCCTGATGCCTTGTCAGCAAACTCCCTTCTAAAAAAATATAAAGGTGCCGTTATTTTAGTTGATGATTCAGCTTCAGGTCTTAAAAATGTTGAATTCGCAAAAAATAAAAAACTTAAAAAGAATTTAATTATAGGTGGAGAAGCAAGTGTAAGTAAAAATATTGAAAATAATATAGACTCAACTGTGAGAATAGCAGGAAATAATAGATACGAAACTTCTAAAAAAATTGCTGAAGAAGTAATGGACAGAAATGGCAATATATTTGTTGCAACGGGCAATGACTTTGCAGATGCACTTTCCATAGGTCCTATATTAACTCGTAATAATTCCGCTTTGATTCTAGTTAATAGAGAAAATGACAACCTTGCAACTTTTAAAAATAAATACGAACCTAGCAATATTACAGCTATTGGTGGAATAAATTCTATATCTGATTCTGTTATGAATAACTTGAAAAAATAATTATTAATTAAAAATACGAGAAGATAAATATCTTCTCGTATTTTTTACTCTAAATATATTATTGTCTATATTTTTTAGCAGATTTTTACTGTATAGATTTAACAAAATCACTACAATATTTTCTTTATTCTTTTTTCTGCTGTTTCTCTATCTAGCATTATTATTCTTCCACAATTATTGCATTTGAACTTTACATCGGCGCCTGTTCTTGTAATTGTAAACTCGCTACACTTACAAGCATGTGGTTTTTTTAGCTCCACAACATCGCCCACTTTAATTTCCAGTGGCATAAGCTCCTCCTTAGTCCTCGATCTTAATAGCTACTCTTTCTCCGCTATCGTCTTTTGTTATATGGAAAATACCTCTTCTCTCTAGAGAGTTTTCCTTCATAATAATATTTACCTTCTCTAAATCGTCCAATTCAAACTTTATAGACAAACCACAGCTAGCTGCAATTTCTCTAGGTGTAGGAAGAGTCATTATCTTCATACCCTCTTCTAAAAGAAGCTTTTCAGTTCTAATAGCATGATGAGTTGAATTGAAAGATATTACATAAAAATCGTTCATCAAACGATATTCTCCTTTCAAATTCTAAGTTTAAAAAGTACAAAAAGCACATATAAATGTAGAAAATATGCAGAAATACTAGCCTATTGTTATTAACTTTGAAGCTGACTTCATAGTTTCTACAATTGTATACATATTTGTTATAGAACCTACTTTTAACTCATCCTTAAGATTGTAATAATCTAGGCAAGTACCACAAGATAATATTTCTACTCCTGCGTCTTCTAATCTCTTTATATTTTCAACAGTTGCTTCATTAATTGTAGTAAGTTCAACACCACCATTTACAAAAAGTACAGACTTTGGAAGTGGTGTTGCTTCTGTTAGAGCAAATATAAATCCTTTTATTAACACTGCTCCTAGTTCATCATTTCCGCTTCCCATTCTATTGCTCATTATAGCAACAACTTCATTTGATCCACTTGGTATTTCACAAGTAAAGTTTTCTGCTTCTGCGTCTATAGATGTACCTTCACCCTTCACAATTCTTATTATCTTTTCATCTGCTTCATCTTTTATAACTTCTGCTTCACAGTTAACTGATTTTGCAAACTTAAGTACATTTATCTTTGGTGCTTCGTCACTTACAACTACTTCTATTACACCTTCTGTTATTTCTTCTAGCGCTTTCTTTGTCTTGATTACAGGCATTGGGCATGCTAAGCCTTTTGCATCAACTTTTGTACTCATTATTAATTCCTCCATTCCGAAAATGCGAAATATGCTTACTCTTATATAATAACATATTTAATCTTATCTTTATATATTATGATCACAAATTTCAGTTTATTTCAGTTTTCTTATACTATAAAACTATATCTCTTGCTTACATTAATGGATTTATCTATTATGAAAATTTTATATTCTAAAATTTCTGTTCACTGTATGATATAATATTATTAATACGATAATTTAATCGTATAGTGTTTATAATCTTTTATTTACATGAAGATTTATTAGTATATTAAAAAACCAGACTTGCAAAATTTGTATTATGGTTTTGATACACAAAATGGAGGTGTAAATTATGAATAAAAAATTAAAAATGTTTCTTGCTACAGGGCTTATCGCAGTTTCAACTCTTACATTAGTAGCTTGTAATGATGATTCTGATAAGGCTGCAAAGCAAAGTACTCAAAGTGAACAGCAAACAGATGCACAAGAAGATACTAAAAAAGATGAGAAAAAAACTGAAGATAAAAAGACAGATAGCAATGCTAAAAAGGAAAATAGCAACAAGAAAGATGATAAAAAAGAAAATACTTCAAACAATAAAAAGTCTATAACATACTACACATATAACTCAGAAAATGAAAAGCTTACTGAACATACTAAAGCTGCTGATGATATAAGTGTTGCAAATGTAATAGATGCACTTGTAGATGAAGGTATCCTTCAAGAAGGAACTAAGGTTAATAAGGCTAAAGTCGAAGAAGTAGACGGAGTCAGAACACTTGTAGTTGATGTAAATGATAAGTTTGTAAACTTTGATCAAGGATCAACTCAGGAAATGCTTCAACTTAAGAGTTTTGCAGACAGCTTAATAAAAACTTTCAAGGTAAAGCAGGTTCTTCTTACAGTAGAAGGCAAGCCTTACTCAGGAGGACATATGGCATTTAATGAAGGTGAAATGCTTAATGTACAATAGTTTATATTTATATTTATATTAATTTTAATTTTAATATTTGCTCGACACAAATTTATATTTTATATTGTTAAAAATTTCTGGGTGTGTCTCTAATTATTAAAATCAAATGATTTTAATAATTAGAAAGGCACACCTTAAATATAAAATAAGTTATATGTGTTTTATTTAAACCACATATAATAAATTATCAAGGGGGATAAAACAAATGATTTATTTAGACAATGCGGCTACAACTTTTCCTAAACCGGAATCTGTTTATGCCAAGATGGATGATTGCATGAGAAATTACTGTGCAAATCCAGGTAGATCAGGTCATAAGATGGCTATGGAATCTGCAAGGGTTGTTGAAGAAACAAGAGATATTATTGCCAAGCTTTTTAATATCAAAAATCCTATGGATGTTGTTTATACTTTCAATGCAACTGATTCTCTTAATTTGGCTATAAAGGGATTTTTAAAGCCTGGTGACCATGTTATAACAACTACTATGGAGCATAATTCTGTATTAAGACCTATTATGGAGCTTGAAAATATTGGAGTTGAACATACATTTGTTCAAGCTGATGAAGAGGGAAGAGTAGATCCTAAGGATGTAGAGGCTGCAATAAAAGATAATACTAAACTTATTGCTATAATCCATGCTTCAAATGTTACTGGAACATTAATAGATATAGAAACTATTGGTAAAATCGCAAAAAATCATGGAATCACTTATCTAGTAGATGCTTCTCAGTCTGCAGGTATTTATGATATAGATGTAGATAAATTAAATATAGATATGCTTGCTATGCCAGGTCATAAAGGACTTCTTGGGCCTCAAGGTACAGGAGTTTTATATGTCAATAATAAAATAAGACTTCACAGCCAAAGAGAAGGTGGAACAGGTAGCAAGTCTGAAGAAATAATACAGCCAGATCTTTATCCTGACAAGTACGAATCTGGAACTCACAATACTCCTGGTATTGTCGGTCTAGGAGCTGGAGTTGAATTCCTTCTTGAAACTGGACTTGACAATATAAGAAAGCATGAAGAAGAGTTATCTCAATATATGATAGATGAAATACTTAAAATCGACGGAGTTAAACTTTATGGACCTAAATCTGCCAAAGAAAGAGCTGCCGTAATTGCTGTAAATATCAAAGATCTTGACTCTGGAGAAGTTACTTTCAGACTAGATAGAGAGTTTGGAATTGCAACAAGATCAGGTATACACTGTGCACCTCTTGCCCACAAAAGTATCGGTACTTTGGAGCAGGGTGCTGTTAGATTTAGTCTTGGATACTTTACTACTAAGGAAGAAGTTGAAGAGGCTATTAAGGCTATTAAAGTAATTGCTTCTGAAGCTTAGTATTTAGATTTACAATAAAAAATGAAAATGTATGTATTGTTTATCTTTTTGCTATTCTTATTGAATACTAAAAAATTACAATAGATACTCTATATGAAATATAAAATCTCCACAGTAAAATACTGTGGAGATTTTTCAATTATTTATATTTAATTAAAGTCTAGATTTAAATATTTTTAATAACCGCTTATGTAACACTTGCTCTTTAAAATTTTTATCTTAATACTGTTTATTTTAAAGAGGATTCTTAGCAGGTTTTCCTGCTTTTCTTGGGTACTTAGCAGGTGTCTTAGCTATTTTTTTAAATACTAAAATTCTATGCTTTAATTCTTCATCTGGAAGCTCTACCTCAATATCCTCAGCAAGTTTAACTCCCAATATTTCCATTGCCTTTTTAGATTTTTCTAGTTCATTGTCTGCATTAGGACCTTTTAAGCATATAAAAAATCCACCCTTTTTAACAAAAGGCACACAAAATTCTAAAAGTACAGGAAGATTAGCAACAGCCCTTGCTGTAGCTATATCATACTTTTCTCTGTAATCTTTATTATTTCCAAAATCTTCTGCTCTTCCGTGAATATATTTAATATCTTCAAAACCTATATTTTCTCCAACTTCTTTTAAAAAGTTAATTCTCTTATTAAGAGAATCTAAAAGTGTTAGCTCAACAGTAGGATTTGCTATTTTAAATGGAAGTCCTGGAAAACCTGCACCTGTGCCAACATCTATTATTGACAAATTATCCATTATATAGCCATATTTAAAAACTGCAACTGAATCAAGAAAATGTTTGATATAAACTTCTCTCTGTTCAGTAATTCCAGTTAAATTCATATGCTTGTTAAATTCAACTAATATTTCTCTGTACTTTTCAAATCTATCAAGCATAGTATCATTTACATCTATATCATAACTTTCTAATCCTTCTTTAAGTAGGTCTATGTTTTCTTGTGACATAAACTCTCTCCTTTCATAGAACCCCTATATTTTAGATTTTTGGCATTACAGTATAGTTAGTTCCAGAATATAAACTTTTATTTTAAATTTATATTCTGGAAAAATTAACTTATTTTATAATATACTTTTTAATGACTTATCTAATTAATTTTTATTTCCTCTTCTTTTTTGTTCAAGATATATTAAAAGAACCGATATATCAGAAGGTGAAACACCTGATATTCTTGAAGCCTGTCCTATAGAAGTTGGCTTTATATTATCTAGCTTCTGTCTGGCTTCTAGTCTCAATCCATCTATCTTTGAATAGTCCATATCTTCTCTTAGTTTCTTTTTCTCAAGTTTTCTAAACTGCTCTATCTGTTTCATTTGCTTTGCTATATAGCCCTCATACTTTATCATTATAACTGCCTGATTCTTCACTTCATCAGATATATCTTTTGGACTTTGCTTTCCAGTAAGTTCAAGCATTGAATAATCAATTTCTGGTCTCTTTAAAAATTCATAAAGCGAAAGACCATTATTAAGAGTTGCTATATTTCTTTCTTCAAGTATATGATTTACTTCCTTAGGAGTAATTCTCTCTTTTTTTAATCTTTCTATTTCATCTTCAAGTTCAGACTTTTTCTTCAAAAATCTATTATATCTTTCTTCAGTTACTAGACCTAGTTGGTATCCCTTTTCAGTAAGTCTCATATCTGCATTATCCTGTCTTAGATAAAGTCTATATTCTGCTCTTGATGTCATCATTCTATATGGTTCATTAGTCCCCTTTGTTACAAGATCATCTATCAAAACCCCTATGTAACCTTCTGATCTATCCATTATAAAAGCTTCTTCTCCCTTTATCTTAAGAACTGCATTTATACCTGCTATTAGACCTTGCGCACCTGCTTCTTCATATCCAGAAGTTCCATTAAACTGACCAGCAGAAAATAGATTTTCTACACCTTTAATTTCAAGATTCTGCTTTAATTGTGTAGGATCGATACAATCATATTCAATAGCATATGCTGGTCTCATTATCTTTACATTTTCAAGCCCCTTTATAGTTCTATACATTCTCTCCTGCATATCTACAGGGAAGCTTGTAGATACTCCCTGTACATACATTTCCTTTGTATCTAAGCCTTCTGGCTCTATAAACAACTGATGTGTTTCCTTATCAGCAAATTTAACTATCTTATCTTCTATTGAAGGGCAGTATCTAGGTCCTGTTCCCTCTATATTTCCACTATACATAGCACTTCTTGTAATATTATCCTGTATTAACTTCTTTGTATCTGGAGTTGTTCTAGTTAAATAACAAGTGATTTGATCTTTTTCCAAATCCTCATTCATAAATGAGAAAGGACTAATCTTTTCATCTCCTTCTTGAGGCTCCATTACTGAAAAATCTATGCTATCTCTGTGAACTCTTGCAGGAGTTCCAGTTTTGAATCTTCTCATTGAAAGACCAAGATCCTTTAGACTGTCTGTTAGCTTTTTAGCATACGCCATTCCATTTGGACCTTCTTTAAAGGTATCATGCCCTATAAATATTGTAGACTGAAGATATACTCCAGTTGCAAGTATTGTCATCTTGCTTCTATAAATACACCCTAATCTAGTTGCTACACCTGTTACAACTTTTCCTTCATGAAGTATTTCCTCTACTTCATCCATTACCAAATCAAGATTTTCCTGATTTTCTATAGTTTCTTTCATAACCCTGTGATAAAGGTTTTTATCTGTTTGTGCTCTAAGTGAATGCACTGCAGGACCTTTGGCAGTATTTAACATTCTGCTCTGTATAAAAGTTTTATCTATGTTTAGCCCCATTTCTCCACCAAGTGCATCTATTTCTCTAACAAGCTGTCCCTTCCCTGTTCCTCCTATTGAAGGATTACATGGTAGAGCGGCTATTGAATCAAGAGAAAGAGTAATCATAAGTGTCTTCATACCCATTCTCGCTGAAGCCAGTGCTGCCTCACATCCTGCGTGTCCTGCACCGACTACAATTATGTCATAATTTCCAGCTTCAAATCTATCCATACTTTTCCTTTCTTTATATATGATCTATTTCTAAAATCCTATTATTTTTTATAAGATTAATTATTTTTATAGGCTTAATCTTTCTAGTTTTTGCTCTAAATATTTATTTTTAAAATTTCAATCCTTACTTTCCTATACAGAAGTTTGAGAATATAGTATCTAGTAAATCTTCATTTACTGTATCTCCATTTATCTGTCCTAAAGCATCCCATGCATCTCTCAAATCAACTTCTATAAAATCATAAGACATATGATCTGAAAGTGCTCTTACTGAATCTTCAATCGATGTCATAGCCTTGTATATAGCATCTTTATGCCTTGAATTTGTAATCATGACTTCACCTGAGTTTGATATTTCTCCACTAAATACCATTTCCTCGATTCTATCATGTATCAAATCTATACCTTCACTTTTTAATGCTGATATATTTATTATATTCTTTTCGTCTACATATTCTTTCACTTTTCCCAAATCTAGCTTAGGCTCAAGATCTATCTTATTTAGAAGAACTATTGCTTTTTCTCTATCTATATTTTGTAGAATCTCAATATCCTCATTATCTAACTCTCTTGAAGTATCTAAAACTACAAGTGTAAGATCTGATGATTTAAGGTGTTTTATCGACTTTTCTACACCTATTTTTTCTACTATATCGTCTGTTTCTCTAATACCTGCAGTATCCACTATCTTCAAAGGTATTCCCTTGATATTTACAAACTCTTCTATTACATCTCTTGTAGTACCTGGAATATCTGTAACAATTGCCCTATTTTCTCCTAATATTGAATTCATAAGTGATGACTTACCTACATTGGGCTTTCCAAGTATTGCTGTTTTTAGACCTTCTCTTAAAATTTTACCTGTATCTGCAGTTTTGTACATTTTTACTATTTCAGACTTTATATACTCAGTTTTTTCTATTAATTCTTTATAAGTTATAAACTCAATATCCTCTTCAGGATAGTCTATAGCAACTTCAACCTGCGCCAAAACTTCAGTTATTTTATCTCTAAGACCTCTTATCTTTTTAGAAAGACTCCCCTCTAGCTGCTCTTGAGCTATTTCATGAGATTTATCAGTCTTTGCATTTATAATATCTATTACAGCCTCTGCCTGTGAAAGATCTATTCTTCCATTTAAAAAGGCTCTCTTAGTAAACTCTCCTGCCTCTGCCATTCTCGCACCGCTTCTCAAAGTGAGTTCTAATATTTTTTTTACCGAAATAAATCCACCATGGCAGTTTATTTCAACCACATCCTCCGCTGTATATGAATGTGGTCCTTTCATATACGCCAATAATACTTCATCTATTACATCTTCGCCGTCTACTATATTTCCATATATTAGAGTTCTATTAGCATAATCTCTTATAGACTCTCTGTAGAAGGGTCTGAAGATTTTTTCTGCTATATCTAGTGCATCACAACCACTAAGTCTTATAATGCCAATGCCACCTTCTCCAGGGGCTGTAGCAATAGCTGCTATTGTATCATCTATAAACATATTACCTCCTAGCTTTTCAATTATTTTCTCTTAAATATTTATATATTTTACTCCAATTACATACTAAATCTATATATACTCTGAATCTCTTTTTTCTCTCTATTTTAAACAAATCTAGTATTATATTATATCACAAAATACAAGTGTTTTTTAATTTATTGGTCAACAAAAATTTTTGTTGCCTTATCTACTATATATTCTTTAAAAAATGTACTATAATAAAGTATATTGAAAACATTTTCTAGAGCTTTTTAAATATTTATAGATCTGGCTTATTTTAAGAAATTTATTCAGTGTTTTTTGCATAGTTAAATTTTTTAATAATCTTTATTAGAAAATTATAAATACTTTTAAATATTTTTATAAATAACTAGATTTTTTAATTATGCTCTAAATATTTAGTGGGAGGTTTTCAGATATGTTAAAAAATATAATTTTAAACTTAGAAGTAGTTGAATCTATGCTTTACTATTGGAGCAGTGTAGCCGATAGAGAAAAAGTAATGGAAAGCTTCTTCGTAGACGTAGCAAATATGGATGCTATGAAGTTAGTTCAGAGTCCTGAGTTTTCAGAAGAATCTATAAGAAAGGTTTTAAGTGCTATACAGAATAGAGAGCTTCTATCTGCAGCTACTAAACCTGAAAAAAGATTTTGGAGCAAAAATATGTGGATTGCAGATGATGTATCACTTGCAACTAAAATGGCTCAACCTGTAAAAGTCCTTAATGTTGACGATATGGTTGAAAAACTAAATGAAAAATACCCTGACATAAAGCAGGAAAAAATAATAGTTCATATAGCCCCATTGCATCTTGACCCATACTATATAATCGATGGTCAGCTTGTTATGAATTTCTTTAAAATTTATTTCGACTCAGATGACAATGCTATGTTTGAAGATATGCCAATTAAAGACTTTATCTTTGAAAAGCTTTGTGAACTTATTGAAAAAGAAAATTAATTTTTAAAAAATTATTGGTTTTCAAATGTATTAAAATTATTTTTATTAAGAAGAAAAGCTAACGTAAACTGTTAGCTTTTTTATATTTATAAACTTAAATTAAACTATATATATTGTTCTTAGTTCTTATATCGAAATACTATTTTAGTAAGTATATATTCTGCTTCTAGTTTTAGATGCTATTTCACTCTTTTGTATACTATTGCTTCATCATATCCAAATGTTCTCTTACCATTCATTTCCATTGATTCAGATACTTCTAGCTTTTCATTAGAAAATCTTTCAAAAAGCTTAAACTTCAATACTGGTGAAAACATACTTTCACTTCCACCTTCCCAAACTCCATCTTTTTCTTTATATACTGCTGGAGTAAATTTAGTGGATTTCTTTAAAGAATTAAAATCTATTTCGCCTAATTCTCTATATGTAAATGTATTTTTATCATATCCTTCAGGACTTTCATAAGATGAAAGAACTATATCTTCACCTTCTTCTGTAAACAAAAACAAATGAGGTGATGAATGTGTATTTCCATTTGTAGTATAATAGCTTTCTTCTACCATAAATACTCCCTTGAAATCATCTGGTAAATTTTTTATTTTTCCATTGCAAGCAGTATTTATATGTTTTGCAAATGGAAATTCTATCCCTCTTTTTTTCATATCTTCATACTGATCAGAGTTGTCAAATTCACCAATAAGCATATTTATAAACTTTTCTAGATTCTGCATAGCTATACCTCCATTTTACTTTTCTTTTATTTTCAAGAGAGTATACGCTTCTTTTCTTAACTAATCTTTAATAGCTGCCCCATTTCTTCTACTGTTCAGTTGCTTAATTTAACTTGGCTATTACAAATAGAATCTTTTAAAATAAAAATACAGCTTATAATTAATATTATACGCTGTATTTTTTATATTTATTAATATTTAATTTTCGATATATTAATCGTTATTCTCTATCTCTTTCTTTATAATTCTTCCTGTCTCTGCATCTATCTTAATCTCTTTTTCTGTTTTATTGTCTTCCATCTTTATTTCATAGACTAAACATCTTCTCTTCTTTTCCAATTTTATCTCTGTAATAGTACCATTACCTAGTTCTTTTTTAGCTATTGATTCTGCTTCAACTTTTTTAATTTTTACATCTGCACCATCTGGATCTAGCTCTTCGTAATCACATTCCTTTTCTAAAACTTTTCCAGTATTTCCATCTATCTTTACTTCGTGTATATTTTTTCCATCTGATATTTCATATTTGTAAACACTTCTATTTCTTTTATGTTTCTGTTTCATACTCATTATTTTTCCATTTTCTACCTGGCTTAAAGCTATCTTTTCTATTTCAGGTTCAGTTAAATTTTTCTTGTCATTTTGACCACTATTCTGATTTCCTGAATTTCCATTTTTTTGTTTTTGAGAATTATTTCCCCCACCATTTCCCTGTCTTTCTGTTTTTTGTGTAGCACTTGAAGACACATCTGTATTGCTAGCATTTACAGTCTGATTAGACTTTTCTGCATTACTTATTGCAAAAGCTGATATACCTCCTATTGAAACTACACTTGCCAATGTTATTGCTAAAATCTTTTTACTTATTTCTCTCATTTTAATATCTCCTTTCAATAATATAAAATAACTTATCTTTTCTTTTTTCTATACTTGAATTATATGTTAGTAAAATGAATGCTAAATGAATGAAAAAAAAATTATAAATTTTTTATAAAAAAAGAGGGTCTTAAACCCTCTTATATTTTTTTGATTTTTACTATAAATCTACTGTATTTGCCTACTTCACTTTCTACAAATAAATCAGCCTTATGTAGCTTTGAAATTTCTTTTACAAATGATAAGCCTAAACCTAGTCCCTCATTATTCTCCTTGTTTCTAGATTTATCTTCTTGATAAAATCTGTCCCAAATTTTATCTAAACTCTCTTTACTTATTCCCAAACCATTGTCTTCTATTTCTATTAGACAATATTCAGAAATACTTTTAACACTTACTTTTATTGTATCCTTTGTAAATTTTATAGCATTTGAAAGAATATTTGATATCATTCTTCTAAATAATATCGCATCACCACTTATATGAATATCTTCTTCTATATCTGTTATTATATTTATTTTATTTATTTCTAAGTAGTTTCTATAATCCTCTAACATAAGTTCTATGTCTTTAGAAATGTTTATATCTTCATTTTTAATTTTTTCTATGCTATCTATATGCGAAATTTCCATTATTTGATTTATTAATAGCTTCATTCTTTCAGCCTGCCTATTTATAACTTTCAGTGAATCCATCATTTCATCTTTATCATCTTCACATAATTGTGCATACTGACTTTCTGCCAATATTACTGAAACAGGTGTCCTTAGTTCGTGAGAAACATCTGAGCTAAATTGTTTCTCTCTTAAATATGTTCCCTCTAAAGAATTTAACATTTCATTAAAAACTCTAGCAAGATTATGTACTTCATCTTTTCTGTTTTTCAAATCTATTCTCTTGGAAAAGTCTTTACTTCTTCCTATTTCTTCAGCAGTCTGAGTTATTGTCCTAACTGGCTTAAATGCCTTTTTAACTATTTTATAACCACCTATAATCACTATCAATACTACTAATATACTAAATAATACAATTAAATATGGAAAATATCTAAATATATTATACATAGAAGTTATAGGTGCAACACCTCTTATCCAAACTCTGCCTTTTTCATAGTCCACATATCTATCATAGTATATATATTTCTTATTATCCTTGTTATTTTCGTATTCTTTTACCAAAGAATTACTAAAACTTAGATTAGAATCAAATGCAGACGGTACACTTCCTTCAATCTCTCTTTTACCCCTGTATTTAATAAAGAAAATTCCATCATCAAATGCCTTGAAATCATCTTCTCCACTGGAAACTTTTATTACACTTTTTACAAGTTCTTTTTCACTTATATTTTCAATCAAATGATCAGTTGCATAAAAGGATACTGAAATCATAATAGCGAGTAGTGCCACTATAAAAAATGAATACCACATAGTAATAGATACTGTTATAGGAAGCTCTCTGATTCTAAATTTTTTCAATCTATTCATGAACTGTGTAACCTACCCCTCTTTTAGTATGTATTATCGACTTTGAATCTCCTATATCTATTTTTTTTCTTATATTCTTTATTAAAACATCAATTATATTAGAAGCTCCATCGTACTCAAAATCCCAAACATGTTCCAAAATTTGATCTCTAGTAAGTATCTTTTCCTTATTCTGCATAAGATACTCTAAAACTTCATATTCTTTTCCCGTTAGATCTATTATTTTTCCAGCTCTTGTAACAGATTTTTTAGAGCAATCTATAATCAAGTCATCTACTTTTATTTCATTGGATACATTTCCATATCTTCTTCTTATAAGAGCTCTCACTCTAGCCAAAAGTTCCTCAAAATCAAAGGGTTTGATTAAATAATCATCTCCACCTTTATCAAGACCCTTGACTCTATCATCAATTGAATCTTTTGCTGTCAAAATTAACACTGGTGTCGTATTTTTTTCATTTCTTATAAACTCCAAAAAACTATAACCATCCATGATTGGCATCATAATATCCAATATTATCAAATCATATTCACTTATTTTTATATAATCAATTGCTTCTTGTCCATTATAACAGGCGTCTACACTATAGCTGTTTTTCTTTAAAATTTTGCAAATTATATTATTAAGATCTCTCTCGTCTTCAACTACTAATATCTTCATATTAATCACCTCTTATCTATAGAATATCTTATATTTTCATAAACTACAACTTGCATATTGCAGTTCTTATACTCCTTTTATTATTACTTTATTATATGAATACAGAATGAATTTCCCATAGTGTTTTTATATTTTCTTTATTCCCTTTTATTAAATTTTCACTTGTTATAAAATAGAATTACAAGAGACACAAATATATATTTAGTGTCTCTTGTAAAATTAATTTAGGAGGTTTATATGTTTTTTTTATTTGATATAGATGATACTCTTTATGACCTTGAAGATCCTTTTAGATTGGCTTTTGAAGAAATGTTTCCTAGTGAAGTAGAGGACATTCACAGTATTTTCCTTGATTTTAGAAAATATAACAATATGGTTTATGAAAAAGCAATTCTCGGTGAAATTACTATGGAAGAAATGTGTATTTATAGAGCTAAAAATGCTTTTAGAGATCATAATATAATAATCAGCGACTCAGAGGCTCTTAAATTTCAATTACTTTACTTAAGTAAGAAAAAGTTTATACGTTTGAATCCATATGTTGAAAAAAGTCTTAAACTGCTTTCCGAAAATAATATAGAAATGGGTCTTGTTTCAAATGGACCACATAAAGAACAGATGCAAAAATACAACTACCTTGGTCTGAAAAGATTTATAAAGAAAAAATACACCTTTATATCTGAAGATGTGGGATTTTATAAACCGGACTGTAGAATTCTTAAATTTGCCTGCAATAAAATGAATATCTCTAAAAATGATAAAGTATTTTTCATAGGTGATTCTATAAAACTAGATATTATACCTGCAAAAAAATACGGTTTAAATACAATTTGGATTAATAGGAGAAATTACACTAATGAATCAAGTTTATACAAACCGGACTATATAGCCTATAGCTTCAAAGAACTTTATACTATAATTAAGAAAATTGTAGATTCAAAACTTTCTAGTGATTTTTAAAGCTTTTATTTTCTCAAATTAGCACAAGACTAGATTGAAAATATATAAAAAAAGAAACACCGCAATCCCTTTACGGGGGAGGGTACGCGGCGTTTCTTTCTAAATTATTTATATGAGTTTGCTTATGGGCTTTTATTGGATATTTAAACAATATCTAATTTCTTTAAATAAGAACTAAAACTTATTATTAATCCTTATTCAGTAAAATTTCCATGCTTGTTCCTTCACCTAATTTGCTTTTTGCTTCAATTGTTCCACCTAACATTATTACTATATGCTTTACAATTGCAAGACCTAATCCTGTTGAATTTGTGTTAGTCTTGTTTCTAGACTTATCTACCATATAAAATCTTTCGAAAATCCTTGGAAGATCTTCTTTGCTAATTCCAATACCAGTATCTCTTACTGTAATCTTTATCTGGTCTCTTAGGTCTTCAATATCTAAAAATATCTTTCCACCATCAACATTATAGTCTATTGAATTTACCATCAAATTATATAGTATTTCCTCTAACATAGATTCAACTGATTTAAACATAAGCTTTCCCTTTGATTGATAACTTATATTTATGTTTTTTTCAGATGCCATTGGTTCAAGCATTTTTATAACTGAATTTGCTACACTATCGACATCAAGCTCTTTCTTTTCAATGGAAACACTAGCTTTCTCATCAAGTTTAGAAAGCTTTATTATATCATCTATTAATTCAAGAAGCTTTCTTCCCTGCTTTAAAATAGTATTTGCAAAAGCTCTAATATCGTCTTCATCTGCAAGACCTGCTGCTATCATTTCAGCGTAACCATTGATACTTGTAAGAGGTGTCTTTAATTCATGAGATATATTAGCAGAAAACTCTCTTCTATATTTTTCTTCAATATAATTTGTAGTATTATCTAAAATAAATACTATCTTTCCACTTACTATATCCTCTGAATCTACAAGTGGTGATATAAATATATTAAGATACTTTTCGTTCTTATTTAAAAGTACTGTATTTTTCTCATTACTTCTAACTGCATCTATAAATTCTCTATCCCTTACAAGAGATATTATGTGAGAATCTATATGTTTATTATTAGGCACATCTAAAAGTTTAATAGCTGCACCATTTGCAACTAATATATTGTCATTTTGATCCAGCATAATAAGACCCTCATTCATATTATCAAGAATTTCATTTGTTACTGTTATTCTATCTTCAAGATTTTTAACATAGTATGAAATCTCTTCCTTTTGTTTATTGATTATCTTTACAAGAGGAAGTAGTTCTTCATCTACTTCATAGCATTCTATTTCAGAGTCATTTCTTATTTCATCATTAATATTTCTAGCCACTTTTTCTACATCTTTAAAACTACTTTTAAGTATTCTGGATAGGACTATCATTGTAATAAAAGTAGCTATTAATGTAATAAATACGACCATAGGAAGACTTTCTAATAACTGCCTAAAGGGAGATACAATATCCGTTGACACCCTTATAACTGTTGAACCTGCTGTTTTATATGCACGATACCTATACTCCCTAGATAAAGTCTTAGAATATCTTTTAGAAGCACCCTTTTTATCTCTCATTGCCTCTATAAACTCTTCTCTTTGTGAGTGGTTTTCCATCTTGCTTTCATCTGCTGACGAATCATATAAAACCTTTCCGTCTTTGTCTATCCATGTAAACCTATACTGATCTTCAAATCTTTGGACATTTTCTATTTTTTTTATATCTTCCTTTATATCAAAACTCTCTAGTCCTTTGCTTCTATTTTCTCTATATGTATCATTCATCTCTTGTGACAAATTAGTCAGTATAAGATTCATGTGTCTATTTATTCCATTTACATTTTCCTTATGCTGTGAAAACACAACGATACACATACTTGCAAAGACAGCAATAAAAGTGATTAAAGTACCTCCTAAGAGAATTTTTTTCTTCATGCATTTCTCCTTTACAAATATATTTTGTAGGTACATCATCAGGTGTTGACTATCTTACTATATTAAGTTAATCTTTTAAAATCTACATATCTTCAATCTTATATCCTACATTTCTTATTGTAGCTAACTGCTTCGAGCTTTCATTTAATTTCTGTCTTAGAGAGGCTATATGAACATCTACTGTCCTTGTCTCACCTTCATATTCAAACCCCCATACTGTTTCAAGTAATCTTTCTCTACTCATTACAATACCTTTATTTTCTATAAGTATTTTTAGCAGTTCATATTCCTTGAAAGTAAGATTTAAAGATTCATTGTCTACCCTTACTTCTCTTGATAGCGTATCTATCTCTATATTTCCAGATTTCAATATTTCTCTATTTTCCTTATTATCTCCGATCTTAGATAACTTTTCATTTCTTCTAAGAACAGCTCTTACTCTTGCAACCATTTCAAGAACAGAGAAAGGTTTGGATATATAATCATCAGCCCCTGAATCTAGACCATTGATCTTATCATACTCACTTCCCTTAGCTGTAAGCATTATTACGGGTACATCAAAATAATTTTTATCGTTATTTAGTTTGGCAAGTATCTCCATTCCATCCATTCCTGGAAGCATAATATCCAAAAGGAAAAGTTTTGGTTTTATATTTTTGAGTTCTTCAAACATTTCCTCTCCACTTTCAAATCCCATTACTTCCAAGCCCTGTCCCTTTAAGGCATAAATTATAAGTTCTCTAATGCTCTTATCATCTTCTACACAAAAAATCAATTTAATCCCTCATTCTTTTTGGATTCTTTAAAGAATCTACATATTCACCTGTTACCGAAAATACCACCCATTCTGTTATATTCTCTGCATGATCTCCTACTCTTTCTAAGTATTTTGCCACCTGTAGAATATCCACCCATTCTTCTGCAAATGTAGGACTTTCTCTTATAGACATTATAGCCCTTTTTCTGAATTCTGCGTATAGGTAATCTATTGTATTATCCATTTTTTTTATTTTAAGGGCAAGTTCTATATCTGAAGTTACAAATGAATCAACTGCACCCTTTAGCATTACCTTTATTATATCAAATAGCTTATTAAGTTCATCTAGTTCATTATTTAATTTGTTATTTCCCAAGGAAATAGATATTTCTGCTATGTCCTGAGCATGATCTCCTATTCTCTCAAGGTCTGTTACAATCTTTAGACAAGCAGATATATTTCTCAGATCCATAGCCACTGGTTGCTGATGTAAAATAAGATTCAAGCAGTCTTTTTCAATTTCTTTATGCATCTTATTTACAAGTTCATCTGCAAATATTGTTTGACTTGCTAATTTTTCATCTCTATTTTTAAGAGCTGTTAGTGAATTTTGTATTTGTTCTTCTACCAAAGCTCCCATTTCTACAAGCTTATTAAATAGTATTTTTAATTCTTCATCATAAGTTTTTCTTAATATATCTATCTCCTAACCAAATCTTCCGGTAATATAGTTTTCTGTTTTCTTATTCTGAGGTGTAGTAAACAACTTGTGAGTCTCATCATATTCTAGTATCTCACCACTTAAAAAGAATGCTGTTTTATCAGATATTCTAAGTGCCTGCTGCATATTATGAGTAACCATCACTATAGTATATTTATTCTTTAGCTCTGTACATAACTCTTCAATCTTTCCTGTTGAAATAGGATCAAGTGCTGATGTAGGCTCATCCATAAGTATCACTTCAGGATTTACCGACAAGGCTCTTGCTATACAAAGTCTCTGTTGTTGACCTCCTGAAAGACTCAATGCTGATTTGTGAAGCTTATCTTTTAGGTCATCCCATACTGCAGCATTTTTTAATGTTCTTTCTACTATCTCATCTAATTCTGCTTTTTTCTTTATACCATGAGTCTTAGGACCATACACTATATTATCATATATGCTCATAGCAAAGGGGTTCGGCTGCTGAAATACCATTCCTACTCTTTTTCTAAGGTTATTTACATCTACATTACTCGCATAAATATCCTCGCCATCTAGAAGTATATCTCCTTCTATTTTGCACCCTCTTACTAGATCATTCATTCTATTTAGACTCTTTAAAAGAGTAGACTTTCCACATCCTGAAGGACCTATAAATGCAGTAATTTCTTTTTCTTCAATTTCAAGATTTACATCTTTTAATGCGTGAAAATCACCGTAAAAAAGATTCATATTTTTTATATCAAATTTCATATTAATCTCCTGTATTATTTTTCTTAATAAAACTTAAAGCCCGATTTCCGGACTTAAAAGCTACTATTTAATATATTTTAAAATCCAAGGTTTTATTTACTTCCTGCACTTCGCTTTGCTATTTTATTCCCTATAAAACTACTTATTCCATTAAGTAAAAGTACCATAAAGAGAATTACTACTGCTGTTGCAAAGGCCTGATCTACATACATACCTTCCCCGGATAACATATACATATGAACGGACAATGTTCTTCCTGACTGAAACAGTGATGTCGGAAGCTTTGTAGATGTGCCTAATGTATAGATAAGTGCAGCTGATTCACCGATTATTCTTCCTGTTGAAAGTATCACCCCAGAAAGTATTCCTGGAAGTGCAGCGGGAAGAACAACTCTAAACACAGTCCTCAACCTACCTGCTCCAAGCGCATATGAGCCCCACCTATAATCTTTTCTAACGTTCAGAAAGGCCTCTTCTGAAGATCTTATTATTACAGGTAGAACCATTATAGCCACTGTCAAAAATCCAGCCATAATACTGTTTTTCATATTTAAAAAATATACGAAAAACAACATCCCAAATAGTCCGTATACTATAGATGGTATTGCTGATAGAGTATCTGTAGCAAGTCTTATAATCTTAACAAAAATATTCTGTGAATCTAGATATTCTGCCATAAATACAGCAGTAAATATCCCTATTGGAACAGATACTAAAAGCCCTAATACCACTATATACAAAGTTGTGATAATTGCTGGCATCATAGATACATTCTGAGTTGTATATTTCATTTCAAATAGACTTGGGCTTAGATTAGGTATGCCCTTTACTAATATATACACTACTATCAGAAACAATGTTCCAAAAGTAATTGCAGATGCCAACTGAGTAAGTATTTTTCTATAATTTTTTCTAGAATTCTTTTTATTCTTAAAAACTGAAGCTAATTTATTATTTTTATTATCTGACTTTACTTCATCTGGATTAATATTTACTATTTCTCCAGATCTGCTTATAATAGTTGCAGAAGATTTTCCTTTGCCAACTATTGCCTTGTATGTGTCTTTTTCTAACAACTCATATCCCTCCTTTTTAGAAACATAAATATGGAGTTAATTATAAGTATAAACACAAATAGGACTAAAGCTGTTGCTATCAGTGATTCTCTGTGCATCCCTTCTGCATAAGACATTTCCATTGCTATATTTGTAGTAAGAGTTCTAGTTCCATCAAATATAGAATCCGCTATTCTCGGCTGATTTCCACAAACTCTTAAAACCGCCATTGTCTCCCCTATTGCTCTTCCCATTGCAAGTATTATAGAAGCCATTATTCCATTTTTTGCTGCAGGAACTATAGCCTTAAATACACTTTCTTCATCATTAGCCCCTAGTGCTACACTTCCTTCATAATAAGAGTTTGGTACTGCTCTTATACTTGCTTCTGAAAGAGTGATTATAGTTGGAAGTATCATGATCGCCAATAATATTGACGCTGTCAATATACTTAATCCATCTCCTTTTATATCTCTTATAATAGGTGTTATTAAGTTTAAAGCGAAAAAACCGTAAACTATAGATGGGATACCTGCCATAAGCTGTACTGCAGGTGATAAAACCTTGTACAATCTATCTGAACAAAATCTTGCTAAATAAATTGCAGTAAGTATTCCAATTGGCACACCTATAATCAATGCTCCTCCTGTTACATACAAAGTTCCTAAAATCATTGGGAAAATTCCATATTCAGAAGGAGAATTACTTGGTGACCAAACCTGTCCAGAAATAAACTTGAAAAGTCCATATTCCTCAAGGAAAGGTAGGCCACCCTTAAATATAAATACTGAGATTACTATTATAGATACTACGCTCACAAGGGAAGAAATGATGAATATGTTTCTCATTATTTTTTCAAAACCCTTCATTTTTTTCTCCTGTATCTTTTAAATTTATATTTCTCCTAGATTAAAAAATCTAACTAATTTCTTTATTTATTTTATCTACTGAGCTAATTTGCTCCATTCTTTTATCTTTCCTGTATAAACTTCATTTAACTGCTGTAAAGATATATTATCTAATTTGTTTTCTTTATTTACTATTACAGCTATTCCATCTATAGCTATTTTTTCTTCTTTTAACTTTGCTTTTTCGTCATCTTTGAGATTTCTTGAACTCATACCTATATTAGCTCCACCATTTATAGTGTCTGTAATACCTGCACTTGATCCATTTGACTGAATATCAATTGTTATATCTGGGTTTAGACTTTCATACTGCTCAACTATCTTTTCCATTAATGGAGTAACACTTGTAGAACCAGATACTGCTATATGACCTTTTAACTTTGAAGGTTCATATTTACCCTTTCCTTCAAGAGCTATATATCCATTTTTAGCAACTATTTCCTGTCCCTGATCAGATAGAAGATAATTTAGAAAATCTTGAGTAACTTTATCAGGAGATTCCTTATAAGCTACTAAAAAAGGTCTTGCTAAAGCATATTTATCTGCCTTTATATTGGCATCAGTCGCTTCAATACCATCTAATTTCAAAGCCTTAACCTTATCATTTAGAGAGCCTAGTGATATATATCCTATGGCATCTTTATCAGTAGATACAGTTGACATTACCGATTCAGTTGAATTTTGAATTATTGCGTCCTTAACTGTATTATCTGTTTTTTTATCTCCGTCCTTAACAATAAGCTTTGTTATTTCTGAGAAAGCTTCTCTTGTTCCTGAACCATCTTCTCTTGAAACTACATGAATTTCATCAGAAGAAGCTCCTGAAGATGACTCTTCAGAGTTTCCACAGCCTGTAAATAATAATGTACTTGCCCCTATTGCTGCTATACATAATGCACTCATAAACTTTCTGTTAATCTTCATTTTTTCCTCCTAAAATTAAATGCTAGTAATATTATTCCGATACTTTAAAGTACTTTTAAAGCACTTATTCGTACAAACACATATTAACAAGAAAAGATTATAGACATATTAAATATTTGTAAAGTTCATGTAAAGTCTATTTATTTTTTGCAAAAAAAAGCCCTAGCTAAATAACTAGGACTTTATATCTATTTATAAAAATTTAACTGCCGTTCCATATACCATAACTTCTGCTGCTCCCTGCATAATTGCTGAAGTTGTATATCTTACATTTATAACGGCATCCGCTTCTAATCTTTCTGCTTCCTCTATCATTCTTTCTGTGGCAATATCTCTTGCCTTATTCATCATATCTGTATATGATTTTAATTCTCCGCCTACTATTGTTTTAAATCCTTGACTAATATCTCTTCCGATATTTTTAGTCTGTATAGTGCTTCCTCTTACAAGACCTAGCATTTCAAATTCCTTATCGTTGTAATAATCAGTGTTTACTATAATCATATCACTCTCTCCTTTTTAATCATTATTCATTTAATCTTGCTAGTTCCTAAAAATAATTTTATTCTATTATATTATATCATAAATGCCTACACTTATTTTTTCATTACAACATTTTGATCTATAATTCGATGGTTTTTTTATTACTTTTGATAATCTCTTATACTTAGCGACTACTTTGCCACATTTTTTGCATCTTGCTATGTATTTATACTTTTCTTTTGAAGTATCTCTTGAATCTACTTTAACAGTAGCTTTAGGTCTACATCCTAGTTTCAAGGCATATGATTTCCAGACATTATCGTGTTTATGATTTTCTCCAGTTTCTTTTAGTACTAGAAAATGTGCCATCTCATGTTTTATTGTATCTAATATAAGATCTCTATCTCCCCTTAGAAGCTCTTTGGAAAACTCTATTTTCTTGGGACAATATCTTCCATTTTCCATTTCAAATTTTACTCTTCCTAGAGTAGAGCGTATTTTTTCATTTTCTTCAACTACAACATCTAGCTCATATCCATATTCTTTTGCTATATTTCTGCAAATATTTCTGACTTCATCTATATCCATTTTTAGTGTATTTCCCCTAAACAAATTTTTTGTAATATTTTTATCTTTTATTATTTTCTTATACATATTATATCAAATTTTGTTGTATTCTTAGAAGTTGTTTTAAAAACAATAAAAAAAGAGATGATATCATCTCTTTTTTTATTAAAATTTGACAACTACAATTTTTCTACAGCTTCTATTATATCTTTGTCGGTCAATTTGTACTGTTGCATTAAATATTCTAGCTTTCCAACCTGTCCAAATTTCTCCCTTACACCTATTCTGTACATTTTTGTAGGCATTTTTTCTCCAAGAAGTTCTGCAATTGCTGAACCAAGACCATTATTTACATTATGATTTTCACAAGTTATAACTTTTTTAGTTTTAGATACTGATTTAAGAATTACTTCTTCATCTAGTGGCTTAATTCTATAACAATCTATTACATCAGCATCAATTCCTTTTTCTGAAAGCTCCTCAGCAGCTTTTATTGCCTCGTTTACCTCTATACCACAAGCAAGTATAGTTACATCTTTTCCTTCTCTTAAAAGCTTTGCCCCAGACTTAGAAAAATCCTCACCATCTTCATATATATCCTTAACTGCCTTTTTTCTAGCAGTTCTTATATATGTCAAAACATCTTTATTTTTAGCGTTTTTTAATATTTGTGAAAGTTCAACTGGATCACATACATCGTATATTTCTACACCTGGTATAGTTCTAATTATTCCCATATCCTCAAAAGTCATATGGGTTCCTCCATTGTGCTCTGCTGTTACTCCAGAATCCGACCCTACTAAACAACCTTTAAGCCCAGCATATGCCATTGATATAAATATTTGATCCATTGCTCTTCTGGCAAGAAACTGTCCAAATGAATGTATATAACAATATCCACCTGCAAGATTTATTCCAGCTGCAACACTTATCATATTTGCTTCCATTATTCCAAGATTTAAATAATTATCTCCCATTATTGACTTTAAAGAAGCCGTAGACATTGAACCACTTAAATCTGCTTCCAATGCAAATATATTTTTATCTTCTCCATAAAGTTCCTCTATTGTTTTTGCATAAGCTTTTCTCATTTCCATTCCTGAATAATTAGTCATTTAAAACACCTCTTTCTACCAAACTATCATGAAGTTTTTTCATTTCCTTATTTATTTCAGTCTTTGCTTCTTCGTCAAGTCTCATATGGTGATTTGATACCGTGTTCTCAATGTATTCTACTCCAGCTCCCTTGACTGTATCCAAAATTATAGCAGTAGGTCTGTCTTTATATTCTTTTGCTAACTTAAATCCATTCTTTATACTTTCAACATTATTACCTTCTACAGTTATTGGATTGAAACCAAATGAATCAAATTTCTTTTCCAAATCAAACATATTGCATATGTCTTTTGTATATCCATCTAACTGTTTCTTATTGTCATCTATAAGAACTACGAGATTATTAAGATTGTGATGAGCTATAAACATAAATGCCTCCCAGCATTGACCTTCATTAAGCTCTCCATCTCCTACAATACAATATACTCTATTATTCTTATTTTTAGTTTTTAGATAGTATGCAATCCCTGCCGCTGCAGATATACCTTGTCCAAGAGATCCTGTTGTCATATCTACGCCCTCGACCTTTTGTCTATCTGGGTGTGAAGGTAAATTGGTTCCGTTTTCATTTAGCGTGTTAAGCTTTTCCAATGGGAAAAAACCTGACAGAGCTAGTGTCGCATAATATGATGGACCCGCATGCCCCTTTGAAAGAACAAAATAATCTCTATTTTCATCCTTTGGATTTTCAGGATTATATTTCATTTCATCCCCATATAAAACTGCCATTGTTTCAACTATTGATAAAGCACCACCGTAATGACCATAACCCAATCTTCCTAATTCCTTTAGAGTATAATATCTAATTAAATCGGAAAAATCCCTTACATTTCTTTTCATAACAACCTCCTATTTATTTTTTTAATACATTAAATCTTCTCTATCTATAACATTTTGATTGCTTTTTTAACTATAAATACACTCACTATACTTACTCAAAATATTATTAAACTTGATTTTTCTATGTAAAAAGGCTGTATTAATACAGCCTCTCTACGTTGTTTTTGAAAGTTTTATTTCTATATTAGTAATTTAAAAAATTGGTTTAGTTAAATTGTTTTTTAAGCTGCTTTTTTCTTTTTTGCAAATACTGAATATAGTACTATTATTGCATATAATACTACTAATCCTCCTATTACTGCCATCTGTGCTCCGTGACTTGCAAGTGATCCGAAGAATATTCCACCTATTCCAAAGTCAGCATCTGAGAATGTTGAATTTGCAAATCCAAGGTTTCCAAGTACTGGCATCAAGAATATTGGAAGGAAACTGATAAGTATTCCCTGTACAAAAGCTCCTAATATACTGCCCTTTAATCCACCTTCTGCATTACCAAACACACCTGCTGTGGCTCCACAGAAGAAGTGAGGAACAACACCTGGAAGTATTACTACTGTTCCAAGAAGTCCCATAGCTATCATACTTACTATTCCTCCTACAAAGCTTGAGAAAAATCCTATTAATACTGCATTTGGTGCAAATGTGAATACTATTGGACAATCAAGTGCTGGAATTGCTTCTGGAACAAGCTTTTCTGATATACCTTTAAACGCTGGAACAATTTCATTAAGTATTAATCTAACTCCCTGTAATATGATGTATACTCCAGCTGCAAACTGCCCTGCTCTTGTAAGGGCAAAAATTATAAAGTTTCCTTCATCTGGATAGTTCTTTGCAACGTATGCTGGTCCAGCTGCTATTGCAACTATTACATATATTACCATCATTGTTAAGGCTATTGAAACTGTTGAATCTCTTAAAAAAGCTAATCCCTTTGGGAAGTTAACATCTTCAGTTGTAACAACTTTTTCTTTCTTTCCTCTTACAAGTTTTCCTATTGTACCTGCAAGCCAATATCCTACACCGCCAAAGTGACCTAAACCAACTGAGTCTCCACCAGTCATCTTTCTCATAAATGGCTGTAATATAAATGGAGATAAAGTCATTGTTGCCCCTAAAGCCAATGCACCTACTGCCACTAAAGATGCACCTTTAAATCCTGCTACTGAGAATATTACTGCATACATACAAGCCATATATAATGTATGATGACCTGTTAAGAAGATGTGTTTCATCTTAGAGAATCTTGCTATTACTATATTTACTGCCATACCGAAAAACATCACTAATGCTGTTGTTGTTCCAAACTGCTGTAAAGCCATAGAAACAATAGCTTCATTATTAGGTACAACTCCCTTTACATTAAATGCTGTTTCAAACATTCCGCCAAAAGGTTCTAATGATCCTGATACAACTTCTGCTCCTGCAGATAAAACTAAGAATCCAACAAATGTTTTAACTGTACCCTTTACTGTGTCGGCACCCGATTTTTTTTGTGTTAAAAGTCCGACTAAAGCGATTAAAGAAACCAAAAATGCTGGAGTCTTCGCAATATCGACTAAAACGCCTATTACTCCGTTCATAATTTCCTCCTTATTTTTTATATAAAATTTTTAAAAATCAAATCGAATAATTTCTTCCATCATTTTGTATATATAATTATGTATTCATATTGTATTAAACAGACTATATGAATACATAATTATCCTATTATTTTTTTCATATAGTCTATTTTTACTGTATAATCACTATAAAAGGTTTAATTCTTTACAAGTTTCTGTAACTTTTTCCTTAAGTTCATTCATATCTATTATGCTATTTAAAACAACAACCTTTGAATTTAAATTAACTCCTTCTGCAACATCCTTTGCCATAAAGAACACATCTGCTGCACCATCAACAGCACTACTTACATCTGAATGCTCAACTGTTACACCTGTTACTCCTAACTCTTTTAAAACCTTTTCAATATTCATCTGAACCATAAAACTTGACCCTAACCCTGAACCGCAAATTGTTAAAAACTTCATTTTATTACCTCCTAATTATTAAATATATTTAGTATTTCTTCCTTTGTTCTTGCACTCTTCAATGCATCTACCTTTTCATCATCTATTAATATTTCTGAAAGTGAACTTAATATGTTTAAATGACTGCTATTATCTTCAGCTGCCAAAACTATAAATATTGATATTGGATGATCTTTTAAATCAAGAAGATCTACTTGATTTTCTACTTTTAAAATAGATACTCCCTTTTTATTGACTCCATTTTCAGGTCTTGAATGAGGTACAGCTACATTTTTACCAAAATCGAAAAAAGGTCCCATTTCTTCTGCTACCTCTATCATAGACTCCACATATCTATCAGTTATACTTCCATTATTAAGTAATGGTTGTGCACAGGTTCTAATTGCCTCTTTCCAGCCCAGTTGTTTATCCGTTATTTGTATCGTTTCTTCTGTAAATATATTAGACACCTAAATTCCTCCTTGCTAATCGTTAAATACTTCTAAAAATTCATTCATGTTTTTTGATTTCAGTGCCCGATTTATTTTTTCTTCATCACTCATAAAATCCCCCAGTTTATAGTAAAAATCCTCTATTTCTTCTGAGTTTTCTCCTTCTTTTATATTTAGAAGAATTACAAGACTTATTTTTTTATCATTCCATTTTATTGCTTTGTCTAGTATTGCTACTGTAATGAAAGTCTCATCTGTCATTGGGTTCATTGGATGAGGCATGGCAACTGAATTATCAAAAGCTGTAGAAGACAACTTTTCTCTTTCCATAATGGATTCATATAGATTTCCATGTATGTTCTTTTTATTTATTATTTCTTTTGAAAGATTATCTATAAGTTTTTCATAATTATTTGTTTTTACTTTAAAGAAAAATAAATCTTCCGAAAAGAAACTATTCATTTTATTTTCTGCTAAGACATTGGATATATGTGGTCTTATATTAATAATATCTTCCTTATTAAGAAATAGTCCTACTTCTATAATTGGTGTTTTTGTTTCCTTGGAAAGTGGAACTGATGTAATTATAAGATCATATTGATCCAAATCTGCTTCATTTGCACTAATGTAATCACAAGTTTCAAGCTTATTTACATATTGTTCAAATTCTCTTAAAAACCTATATTTCATCATATTTGCAGTGCCTACACCTGAACCACATATTATTAATATATTCTTTTTATTTTTTTCTTCATTTATCCTACTTATAGCTACACTTAAATGAAGTGCTATATATCCTATTTCATCTTCTGATATCTCTACACCGTATTTTTTATTGATTACACAAGCTGCTTTTGCTGCTGCATCAAAAGCAAATACATCTTTTTTAATCTCTTCTAAAACAGGATTATTTAGTACTAATCCATATTGAATTCTATCTATAAGTGGTGTAATGTGAAGTCCTAAAGAAATTCTAAGATCTAAATCCCCTGTCAAATCAATTCCCATTTCATCTTTTACAATACTCAACATCTCTATTGTAATGTTTTCTGCTTCTGATGGGATACTCTTTGCATTTGTATCTCTGCTTATCTTTTTCCCTAGAAGGTGGATAGATATGTATGCTATCTCTTCTTCAGGAAAATCTACACTAAACAATTCTGAAAGTTTTTTGGTAATTTCACATGCTATAAGATACTCATTCTTACTTTTTAATCTTATTAGTTCTCCCTTTTCTACACTCATCCCATCTCCAGACTGTATTCTTCTCACAGCTATATAGAGGTGAATTATAAGATTTTTAAAGGCTGTTTCTGAAATTTCATATTCATAGTTTAAAAATGTATTTATTACAACCCCTTTTATATCTTTCAAAATTTTACTATTTTCATTATCCTTTATGTCAAAATAATTTTCATCTTTAAAAATATTTTCATAAAGACAATTTGCTATAGCTAATCTTTTGTTTAATTCACTTCCCTCTACTATAATTCCTGAATATGGTTTGCTTTCAATAGAAAGACTATATTTCGATAAGTGCATTTTCACAATTTTTAAATCTTTATTGAATTGGGATCTACTTATCAATAACTCCTCACATATATCATCTACCTTCACATAGTCACTATTAAACAATAAAATTCTCATTATATATTCAAGCCTAAATTGAGGATTATTAAAATTTTCTTTTTCAAACGCATATTTATGCCAATCCGTTTTTATAAAAGATTCAAAACATTCCTTATCATATACCTCGAATATACATCCTTTTCCTGCAGTAGTAACTATTGAAGCTCCATGATCTGAAAGTATAACATTAAGAGCTTTTATTTCATCTCTTACCGTCCTTGAACTACAGTCTAAAATACTGCTTATTTCTCCTGATGTGTGAAAGGTCATGTCATTGGTAAGTATATCAAATATTTTTTTTATCCTTGTTTCGTACATTCTAACCTTCCCTTTCTCATATACATCATAGCTATATTTTAATATTAATATCTATATACATCCATACATACATTTTCCACTATTAATATAATCTAAAGTGGAAAACTATATCATTATTATTTTTATTATTCAAAATGGATATTTTTCAACTTAATTATAAATATTTATAGCTATAATTATAGTATTAGTTTATTTTTAATTAAAAAATTTATTGTATAGTATTTTCTGTCTATTCTAATATATATCCTTGTAAGTTATTCTTCAAAAGTTATTTTTGAAATAAAAACATCTATATTATCAATTCATAATATAACAACTATTATTTATTCGTATAAAAAAAGAGCCATAAAGGCTCTTCGCAAGTATATAAAAAGTTTTGGCGTTATATCTTTTTATAGTTTATTATATTTATCTCTACAATTATGATTATACTGTGGTTTTGTATACAATAATATACTATTTCTGCCCATTTTTATTATTATTCTGCCATTTTCTTCTATACTCCATTGGCGTACAATTCATAAATTCTTTAAATATCTTGCCAAAATAACTGCTGCTTCCCAGGCCACATTTGTATCCTATTTCTGCTATCGATATCCTACTAGTAGCTAATAGTTCACATGCCTTTTGTATTCTATAATTTCTAATATATTCTTGAGGACTCGTATTTAAGTTTTCTCTAAATAATCTATAACAGTTTCTATTACTTATAAAAAATTTTTCAGATATGTCTGATACACTTATTTTTTCACTGTAATGTTCATGTATATAAACCATTATTCCCTTTATTCTTTCTGCATTTTTATCCCTAATATTATTTATATTTATTTCCTCTTCTTTAAGTTCTAGTAAGTCACACCATATCTCAGAAAGTGTATTTTTCAACTTAATTTCATAAAATTTTTCATCTATATCTATGTTAAAAGATTTTTTTATTTTTTCGATAATCTCTTTTTCTCCTTCAAGTTTGGGTGATAATTTTATTACATTTACAGATGAAGATGAAAGAGGAGTTATATATTTTCTATATATATCACTTCCCTGTCTACCCCCTATTAATACATTATTAAATATATGTATTCTTTGATTTGTCGCTTCATCTCCACCGTTTGCACGAGTTTTATGAAGTACATTTGTGTTTATAAATCCTGCTGTTCCCTTTGGAAAGGCTATTTTCCCCTGAGTTGTATAATATAGTACTTCTCCACTTTCAACATAAAACAATTCTACTTCATTGTGCCAATGCCAGGGAACTATTTTTTCTCTATATTTATCTAGCTCTACGAAAATGGATATTAATGGAAATTCATATCTTATATCTTCTAAAAGCTGTTCTTTATTATCATTTTTAAACTCTATATATCTAAAATTTTCCATTTTTATCCCTTCCTTTCATCTATATTATACTATATTACTATTTAATAGAAAATTTAGGCTATATTATACTATATTTATAAAAATTTTACTATAATTTATTAAAACTATATATAATAAAACTACTCTATATAATGATAGTGCTTTTAATTTTTTATCATTTTTACACAAAAAAGATGCCCGCAATAATGCGAGCATCTTTGTATTTTACTTTTTGTATTCAATTACTACCCTTCTATATGGATCTGTACCTTCACTATATGTGATTACATATCTATCATTTTGAAGTGCTGAATGTATTATTCTTCTTTCATAAGGGTTCATGTAATCCAACTTCTTTGTTCTTCTAGTTCTTGCTACTTCTCTAGCTGCCTTATAGCAATATCTCTTTAAAGATTCTTCTCTCTTGCTTCTATAGTTTTCAATATCTACAAAAACTCTTGTGTGAGAGTGCTTATTGACTCTATTAAGAGCAAGTCCTGTTAAGAACTGTATAGCATCTAGTGTGTCGCCTCTTCTACCTATTAGGCAGCTAGCTTCATCACCCTTTATTCTTATCTTTATAAGATTATCTTCTAGTTTAACATCTACCTCTGCATTAACATCGGCATTTTTTAGAAGTTCCTCTATAAATTCTTTTGCTATTCTTATTTCATCTTCAGTTGTTACGTTTACTTCTTCTTTATCTCTATCTTCGTCTTCTTTGACTTCGTTGTTTTCAATTTCATTATTCTCAACTGTTTTTATTTTTTCAACTTCAACAGTTTCCATTTCTAATTCAGATTTTTCTTTTACTAATTCGTATTTTAATTCAAATACTCCATCTTTTGCTCCGATTCCTAAGAATCCTCTGCTTGGCTTTTCCTTTACTGTTACCTGAATACTTTCCTTATCTGCATTTGTAGATTTTAGTAGTTGTTCAACAGCTTCATCTGAATTTTTTGCGTAAAATATTTTTGATTCCACTATTTGTGCCTCCTACTTTTTAGTTGCTTTTTTTCCACTCTGCTTTGCTTCTTTTTCTGCATCCAGTCTAGCCTTTAAAGGCTTAGTAATTACATAATACTGGAACACTGAGAATAAGTTACTTACAGTCCAGTATAATGCAAGTGCTGCTGGGAATATGAATCCCCAATAAAATGACATACCTGCCATTAACCAAGTCATCATTTTCATAGATCCCTGTAACTGATCCTTTGGAGTCATTACCTTTTGCATGAAGAAAGCACTTAAACCTGATAAAGCTGCTAGAACATAGTCTGGCTTAATCAGAGACTTAATCCATAAGAAGTTTCCATTTGCAGCTAAAAATGCTGCCTTGTCTGGGAAAACTCCATGAGCAATTGGGTCTTTAAATACATAGAATAGACCAAATAGTATTGGCATCTGTATTAATAATGGTAAACATCCTGCCATAGGATTTATTTCCATTTCCTTGTATAGCTTTGCTATCTCTGCATTCTGCTTTTCAGGCTTATCTTTGTATTTTACCTGAATTTCTTTAATCTTTGGGTTAATTTCAGACATGGCAAATGTTGACTTAGTCTGCTTAACTGTAAGTGGTGTAAGCAACATCTTTACTATTACTGTAAATATTATTACTGATAGACCATAACTATGAGTAAATTCAAATATCCACTTTAGTACCATTCCTAAAAAATCTGCTATAGCTCCCATCAAATCCTCCTAATAACATAGTATCTCAACTTTTGAGATGACCTTCTACTTTAACGGGTCGTAACCTCCTGGGTGAAAAGGGTGACATCTACTAATTCTTCTTACTGTCAACCACAATCCCTTAAGAAAGCCGTATTTCTTAAATGCCTGTATAGAATACTGCGAACATGTAGGATAAAACCTGCATGTAGGGCCTTTTAGTGGAGAAATGTATTTTTGATATCCTCTAACAAGAAATACACATCCATCAGCTAATTTTCTGCCCATTTTTTTTAAAAGTTTCATGCTATCACCTCTTTGGCTTCTTGTCCACCTTAACTGCGTTCGCTTTTCTGCTAATATACTTAATAGACTTCTCAATATCTTTGTATTCCGCATTCTGACTATTTATTCTAGCGATAAAAACTATATCCAAACCTGGTTTTACATTTTCATCTATATTTAGTCTGTAAGCTTCCTTTATGTATCTTCTTATTTTATTTCTTACATTAGCCTTGCCTACTTTCTTAGAAATTGAAATACCGATTCTAGATCTATCCTTACCATTTTTCATGGTGTATATAACCAGATTTCTATCAGCAAAGGATTTACCCTTTTGATAAACCCTTCTGAAGTCTGAATCTTTTTTGATTCCATCGGTGTTATTAAAATGCATAACAACCTCCATTAATTTCTATTGCCTTCCTCATATAGTGCCGTAAAACTTTATAATCTACTCATTTCAATATGTTTACCAAATTCAATAAATTTTTTTTAGGACACTTTTAGGAAGCATTACTACTAATGATTTTATAAAAAAAACCACTCATTACAAGTGGCTTTTCATTATCATTAATTAAGCACAGGTAATTAACCTATTAGTGAGTTAATCTCTTTCTTCCCTTAGCTCTTCTTCTCTTTAAAACATTTCTTCCGTTAGAAGTCTTCATTCTCTTTCTGAAGCCATGTTCTCTTTTTCTCTGTCTTTTCTTTGGCTGATAAGTTCTTTTCATCTTCTAATACTCCTTTCATAATTCTTATTGTAAACATAACAATATAATTATAATGACTTTTACTATAAAAGTCAATTGATTTTTGTATTTTATAGTGTTTTCACAAGCTTTAGAGCTACTTTTTTGCCTACAGCTAATTCTGTATATAAAAATGCTAGTTTTTGCAGTAAAAAGCACTTAATAAATTATTTTAAGCAAGATATATAAATTAAATAATCATCTTTATATAAAACCTTCTAAATATCGTTTTGCCTATTTTAATTACTCAGACAAATTTTCAAATAAAAATTTATCTGAGAGATTTTATTTAAACTTTCATTTATCTCTACTATATACTACAAATATCCTGCTGTGGATAAAATATATTTTTAAATCCCTTTAGGGAAAATTTTTATGATTTTTTCCACTCTAAAAACTATATTTCAATATAATAACATAATTTTGTCCACTTGTGGAAAAAATTACTGTATTTTTATAAATATCCATAGCTTTTTATATTTTTACAGTAATCTTGTCTGTTTTTAGCAATTTTTCCTATAGATTTATCCACCATAAGAATCCATTTTTAACTTTTTTTAGATATTTTAGAAAAGCTGTGGTTAATTTTGTCCACTTTTTTGTTAGTAAAGTGTGTTATCATTGAATTATAGCTATTTTTCATGTGGACATTTTATGGCTATCTTGTGCATAAAAATATTATCTATTTTGATCCTATATATTCTTTATTTTATATTATAAAATTTCGCTTAAGCGAAAATTTTTAGGTTAAAAAACAGTATTTTAAAGGTTTTTCTACATAAAAAGACTGTTTTTCTGTATTTTTCTATAAATAATTAATCCACAAGTGTGACAAAAACACCGTAAAAAACAATAAAAAATAGATTTTTTTAAAAATTTTTTTTATCGATATACAGAAAAAAAAAGCGATTTTTTCCACAGGTCATACAACATGTGGATAAATAAAAAAGTTATGCACATACTGTGGATAACTTTGTGGACAAAAAAGTTCCAACTCGATATATAATATATTTATACTCTATTTGAGGATTATTTAATTGTTGATAAAGTATATACATTTTTTACACAGGCTGTTAATAAGTTTAGGACAACTTCATTCAGTCTGATTTTATCAACAGTTTTTATACACAACATAATCAACAAGCAAAAATATTGAAAGAACGGAGGTCAGATATAATGGATGCAAACAAGCTTTGGATATCTGCAAAGCAAAAATTAAAGGGTTCATTCCCCAAATCCTTCTTTGAAATATACTTCAATGAAGAATCAATCCCTATAGCAGTAAAAGACCATGTCTTCTACCTTAGAGGAAATATAAGAACTAAGGAGTTCTTTGAAAATCAGAAAAAAGATAAGCTTTTAGAGGCTTTTAGCGAATTAGCCGCTAATATAAATGATGTAGTAGTTATTACAGATTTAGATGAAGAATTAGCCTTTTTCCAAACTGTAGACGAAGAAAATGCAAGAAATAGCGCTGCTGACGAAAGAACGGAATTAATAAGCAAGGCAAACAATATTGCAAATGCAAATCTTAATCCAAAATATACTTTTGATACTTTTGTAGTAGGACCTAGTAATAATATTGCAGTTGCAGCTTGTCAAAGAGTCGCAAGCTCAGATGATATAATGAACGACAATCCCCTATTCCTATATGGTGGTGTAGGTCTTGGAAAAACTCATCTTATGCATGCTATTGGCCACAATGTTTTGGAAAGAGATCCTTCAAAAAAGGTACTTTATGTATCCTCTGAAACATTTACAAATGAACTTATTATGGCAATAAGAGAAAAGAAAAATGATGAGTTCAGACATAAATATAGAAGCGTTGATCTATTTATGATAGATGACGTTCAGTTTATCGCGGGAAAAACCTCTGTTGAAGAAGAGCTGTTCCATACATTTAACGATGTATTTGCAGCTGGAAAGAAAATAATTCTATCAAGTGATAGACCGCCAAGAGATATACCTCATTTAAAAGATAGATTGAAATCAAGATTTATATGCGGAATCATGGTAGATATACAGGCTCCGGACTATAGTACGAGAATGGCTATACTCCAATCAAAAGCTGAAAACGACAACCTTTCTATTCCAAAAGATGTAATAGAATATATTGCAGATAATGTAAAATCTAACATTAGAGAATTAGAAGGTGCTCTTAATAAAGTAATCCTTTATGCAGATCTTTCTTCTCAAGAGCTAAATTTAGATACAGCTAAAGAAGCTCTAAAAGATATACTTGTTTCATATAAAACTAAGGAAATAAATGTATTGAGAATAAAAGAAATGGTCTCAGATGCCTATAATGTAACAGTTGAGGAACTAAATTCTAAAAAAAGAACAAAGAACATAGCATTTCCAAGACAAGTAGCTATGTATATATCAAGAACTTTACTTGATATTTCTCTGCCCAATATAGGCGATGAGTTTGGTGGACGTGACCATACTACTGTTATGCATGCTATCAAAAAGATAGAAGATGAAATGGAAAAAAGTGAAATGACTAAGGTTAAAATCGAAAAAATTATTTCAGACTTAAACGGATAATTTTATCCACAAAAAAACAGTAGATAAGCTGTTTATTAATTGTGGACAAAAAAACAGCCCAAGTTATACACAATTCATCAAGAATTTATACATGCTGTTAATAACATTTTTGTCTACAGGCTCAATCTGTTGATTAAAAATGTTTTGAGCTGTTTTTAACATTATCCACAGACACTACTACTGTTACTACTATAGTTATTATTATATATATTTATATTATAGTTTTTAAGTTATTCACAATTAAGAAAGAAGGAGGTTTGTATACAATGAATATACTATGTAATCAAAAGACATTAGCACAAGCAATAACAAATGCTCAAAAGGCTATTAATAATAAAACAAATATAGAATTATTAAGAGGTATACTTCTTACAGCAAAGAACAATTCACTAATAGTTACTGGATACGATAATGAAATCAGTATTGAAACTACTCTTGAAGCTCAGGTAAATTCAGAAGGAAGTATTGTTATAAATTCAAGACTTATGGGTGATATAGTAAGAAAACTTCCAGATACTTTTATTTCAATTGAAACAGATGAAGAATACAATGTATTTATTAACTGTATGAATTCTAGATTTAAGATAAAAGGAATCCCTGCAGATGAATTCCCTAGACAGTCTGAGGTTTCAATGGATAATATGGTTAGATTTAATCAAAGTGAAATGAAAAATATGATAAAGCAAACAGTATTTGCAACAGCTTCAGAACCGATCAACCCTACTCTAGCGGGAGAACTTTTTGAAATAAATTCTGAATATGTAAATATGGTTGCTGTAGATGGATACAGATTAGCAGTAAGAAAATCTAAAGTAGATGAAGAAGTTGAAAATCCTATAAACGCAATTATTCCAGGAGCAACTTTAAATCATTTAAACAGTTTACTTTTAGATGATGGAGATTTCTTTATAGGTCTTGATGATAAAAATATCATTTTTAAACTTGAAAATACTAGAATAGTTGCAAGACTTATTGAAGGAAACTTTACAAAATATGAAAATCTTCTTCCTAAAGAGCATATAACAAAGATAGAAGTTGAAACTAGAAAGCTTCAAAATGCAATAGAAAGAGCTGCTCTATTATTTACTAGTGGCAAAAACAACATGATAAAAATTTCTATAAACGATAAGCTTATGGCAATTACATCAAATAATGAAAATGGTAATGCTTATGAGGAACTTGAAATAGATTTTGAAGGTGAAAGCCTTGAAATAGCATTTAATTCAAGATATTTCTTAGAAGGTATTAAGAATATAGACAGTGAAAAAATATCTATAGAGTTTGGTGGATCAGTAAATCCATGTGTTATCAAACCGATAGACGGAGTGGAATATATTTATCTTCTACTTCCAGTAAGATTAAGCAACTAAAAAAATAAAAATAAGGTGGAAGAACGACTTTGTTAAAAAAACATCGAAAAATAGTCTATCCAACTCTAATTAAGTTGCGAAAATTTCAATATATTTAACGTAAATACACTTGCAAATATTTTGATAAACAAAATTAAAAAAACTTCAACCTTATTAAATAAAGTGAGTTTTTTATTAAAAAATGCCTGGCAATAAAAGGGGTAAAAAATTACGATTTTATCTGAAGAAGATTTTGCAAAGGGCCTCAATTTCAAAATATAAAATTCTTAGAATGGATTTTTTATTTTTGAAAAGAGGAAGTAAAGCTTAAAAGTACAAAAAAATATTAAATATTAGTATGCTTGTAAAGAAAGATTATATAAGCCAAACGCCTGCAAATTAAATGCAGGCGTTATTTTATTATTTTTGGCTTTTTTCTGGCAGGTAAACATATTTTAAAAAAGTGTCTGATTATGGTATAATAGAATAGTTACAATGTGCGATAGTGTGGATTTTTATATCTATTATGGCTAAATAGGGTTTAGGGCATTGAACATAAATATTTGACTGAAAAAGAGGTAGAAATTATGAAAAATATTATTATTGATTCTGAGTATATTAAGCTAGACCAGTTTCTAAAGCTGGCTGATATTGTTATGTCAGGTGGAGAAGCAAAACTGGTAATTATGAGTGAGGAAGTTCAGGTTAACGGTGAAATCTGTACACAAAGAGGAAAAAAATTAAGAACAGGGGACCTTGTTGAATATAAGGGTCAGAAATTTGCTGTTAAATAATTTTAAACATAGTAGATAATAAAGCTGTAATACTTTGTGGCTTTATTATTCTAGCTTAATTAGAGCTATTTAAGAGATTAAGATAATAGATGGAGTAGGTGTTAGATTGCGTATAAACAATTTAAAGCTGGTAAACTACAGAAATTATGATAGTTTGCTTGTCGATTTTAATAAAAATATAAATTTAATACTTGGAAAAAATGGGCAGGGAAAGACTAATATAGTTGAATCTCTAACACTTATGTCTATAGGTAAATCTTTCAGAACCAACAGAGATAGGGAACTTATTAAGTTTGGAAGTGAGAATCTCTATGCCGGATGTTCTTTTTCTAGAAATGGAATAGATAAGAAAATCGAAGTGGTGGTTACAAAGGACAAAAAGGGAATTAAGGTAAACGGAGTATCCATAAAATCTATTCAAGAACTTTTGGGAAATCTCAATGTGGTCGTTTTTTCACCTGAAGATTTGAAACTTGTAAAAGATGGACCTAGAGAGCGAAGAGTATTTATAGACAAAGAAATAAGTCAAATTATGCCTAGATATTATAGTATTCTTACGAACTATAATAAGATTTTAAATCAAAGAAATAAACTTTTAAAGTCGCACAAAGTAGATGCAAACTTGCTAGAAGTGTATGATTGTACTTTGGCTGAGTTTGGCGGAGAGATATATCTAATAAGAATGAGGTTTATAGAAAAATTATCCGAAATTTCCAATAAACTTCACAAAAGTCTTACTTCGGAAAAGGAGAATTTGACTATTAAATATAAAAATCAGCTAGATATTGACACTAGCACTCCTTTGCTAGAGATAAGAAATCAGATGATGGATAAACTGATGTCTTCTAGAGAGCAAGATATGATGAATAGAAATACAAAAATAGGCCCACATAGAGACGATCTTGGGATTTTTATAAATGATATAGATGTCAGACTGTACGGTTCACAGGGGCAGCAAAGAACAGCTTCTATCTCACTGAAGCTGTCTGAAATAGAACTAATAAAAAGAGAGTTGGGAGACTATCCTGTTTTGATATTGGACGACGTGTTTAGTGAACTTGATCAAAACAGACAGAAAATGTTAGTCGAAAAACTTAAGGACATACAAATGTTCGTTACGTCAGCAGATCCACTACATAAGAATATTTTGGGAAAAGACGGATACACAATATTTTATATAGATAGCGGAAAAGTGCTGAAGGTTGAAAATGGAGGTAATTAGATGGCAAAACATGAATATGGTGCAGATCAAATTCAGGTCTTAGAAGGCTTAGAAGCCGTAAGAAGAAGGCCTGGTATGTATATAGGTTCTACGGGACCAAGAGGTCTACATCACCTTGTATACGAGGTTGTAGACAACAGTATAGATGAGGCATTAGCAGGTAACTGCTCTGAAATATATATATCTTTAAACGAAGATGGAAGTGTAACAGTAGCAGATAACGGTAGAGGTATACCAGTAGAAGTTCATCCTAAGACAGGACTTTCTACTTTGGAGACAGTTTTAACTGTTCTTCATGCAGGTGGTAAGTTCGGTGGAGGAGGATACAAGGTATCTGGTGGTCTTCACGGTGTTGGTGTATCAGTTGTTAATGCATTAAGTAGCTGGTTAGTAGCAGAAGTAGTAAGAGATGGAAAGCTATATAGACAAAGATATGAAAAAGGTGTCGCTGTAACTAAGATTGAGGAAATGGATGCCCCTGCAGGTAAAGGCAGTGGAACAAAAATAACATTCCTTCCAGATCCTGACATCTTTGATGAAACAGTATTTAGTTACGATACTCTAGAATACAGACTTAGAGAATTATCATTCCTAAACAAAGTAATAAAGATAATATACGAGGACAAAAGATCTGAACACGAAAAGATAAAGGTATTCCACCACACAGGTGGTTTAGTAGAGTATATAAAGTTCTTAAACAGAACAAAAACAACTCTTCATGATCAGATAATATACGTTGATAAGGTAGCAGATGATTGTACTATTGAATTAGCACTTCAGTATACAGATTCATATTCTGAAAATATTTATTCATTTGCAAATAATATAAATACACATGAAGGTGGAGTTCATCTTGCTGGTTTTAAAACAGCTATAACAAAGGTTGTAAATGACTATGCAAGAAGAAACAACATACTTAAAGAAAAAGATTCAAATCTTTCAGGAGACGATATAAGAGAAGGTCTTACAGCAATAGTTTCTGTAAAATTATCTGAACCACAGTTTGAAGGTCAGACAAAGACAAAGCTTGGAAATACTTTTATGAGAGGTCTTGTAGAAAGCATTACAAATGAAGAAGTAGGAGCTTTTCTTGAAGAAAATCCAACTGTAGCAAAGATTATAATAGATAAGTGCTTGAGAGCACAAAGAGCTAGAGAGGCTGCTAAGAGGGCGAGAGAGCTTACGAGAAGAAAGAGTGTGTTAGACATGACATCTCTTCCTGGAAAGCTTGCAGATTGCTCTGAGAAGTCTCCAGCACTAAGTGAGATATTCCTTGTCGAAGGGGATTCTGCCGGCGGTTCTGCTAAGGCTGGTAGAGACAGAAATACACAGGCAATACTACCTCTAAGAGGTAAGATTTTAAATGTTGAGAAGTCAAGACTTGATAAAATTCTTGCTTCCGAAGAAATAAAAAATATGATTACAGCATTTGGTTGTGGTATAGGTGATGAATTTGATGAATCCAAATTAAGATATCATAAAATTATAATCATGACCGATGCCGATGTAGATGGTGCTCATATTAGAACACTTCTTCTAACATTCTTCTTCAGATACATGAGACCATTGATAGAAGAAGGTTATGTATATGCAGCTCAACCACCTCTATACAAAGTCAAAAAATCAAAGAAGGATTATTATGCGTTCTCAGATAGAGAACTTTCAGACACACTTGATGAAATAGGAAGACAGGGAACAGAGGTATCTCGTTACAAAGGTCTTGGTGAGATGAACGCAGAACAGCTTTGGGAAACAACTATGGATCCACATTCAAGAACACTTCTACAGGTGACAATTGATGATGCAATAGTTGCAGATGAAGTATTCTCAATGCTTATGGGAGACAAGGTTGCTCCAAGAAGAGAGTTCATCGAAGAAAATGCAAAGTTTGTCAGAAACTTGGATATATAGGAGGTTGGCTGATTAATGGAAAAGACAAGTAAAATAATTCCGATAGAGATATCGGATGAAATGAAAAAATCATATATAGATTATTCTATGAGTGTTATAGCTGGTCGTGCTCTTCCAGATGTAAGAGATGGGTTAAAGCCAGTTCATAGAAGAATACTTTACTCAATGAGTGAACAGGGGATCACACCAGAAAAGCCATTTAGAAAATCGGCACGTATTGTCGGTGACGTTTTGGGTAAGTATCACCCACATGGTGATAGCTCAGTCTATATGGCTATGGTAAAAATGGCACAGGATTTCTCTACTAAGGAACTTCTAGTAGATGGACAGGGTAACTTCGGTTCTGTAGATGGTGATAGCCCAGCAGCTATGCGTTATACAGAAGCGAGAATGAGTAAGCTTGCAATAGAGCTTCTTAGAGATATAGAAAAGGACACAGTTGACTTTGGTCCGAACTTTGACGAAACGTTGAAGGAACCATTAGTACTTCCAGCAAGATATCCTAACCTTCTTGTAAACGGATCTAATGGTATAGCAGTAGGTATGGCTACATCTATACCTCCTCACAATCTTGGAGAAGTAATAGATGCAACAATTCACTATATAGACAATCAAGATTGTGAAGTAGAAGAATTGATGAGTATTGTCAAAGGACCAGACTTCCCTACAGCAGCTACAATAGTAGGTACTGAAGGAATAAAAAATGCTTATAGAACTGGTAGAGGTAAGGTGAAGGTAAGAGCTAAGGCTGAAATAGAAGAACTTCCAAAGGGAAAACAGCAGATAGTAGTTACTGAAATACCATATCAGGTAAATAAGGCAAGATTAGTAGAAAGAATAGCAGATCTTGTAAAGGAAAAAAGAGTAGATGGAATATCTGATCTTAGAGATGAAAGTAGTAGACATGGTATGAGAATAGTTATAGAGCTAAAGAGGGATATAAATGCCAACATAGTTCTAAACAATCTTTATAAGCACTCACAGCTTGAAGATACATTCAGTATAATAATGCTTTCTCTTGTAGATGGAACTCCTAGAATACTTAATCTAAAGCAAGTAATTGGATATTATGTAGAGCATCAAAAGGAAGTTATCACAAGAAGAACTCAGTTTGAGCTAAATAAGGCACAGGCTAGAGCTCACATACTTGAAGGCTTAAAGATTGCTCTAGACAATATAGATAGAGTAATAAGTATAATAAGAGGATCTGCAAATGGACAGATAGCTAAAGAAAAGTTAATGGAAGAATTTTCTCTTACAGAAATTCAATCTCAGGCAATTCTTGATATGAGACTTCAGAGATTGACAGGTCTAGAAAGAGATAAGATAGATAAAGAATACAATGAACTTATGGAAAAAATAACATACTTAAAGAGTATATTGGCTGATGAAAACAAGCTTTTCTCAGTAATTAAAGATGAAATGATAGCTATAAGGGATAAGTTCGCAAAGGATAGATTAACAGAGATTATACCTGCAGAAGGTGAGTTTGATATAAAAGATTTATTTGAAGAGGAAGAAATAGCAATAACTCTTACGCATCTTGGATATATTAAGAGACTTCCAGCTGATACATACAGAAGTCAAAAGAGAGGCGGAAGAGGTATATCGGCTCTTACAACTAGAGAAGAAGACTTCGTAACAGACCTTATATCTACAACTACTCACTCTGTAATGTTATTCTTTACAAATAGAGGTAGAGTATACAAGCTAAATGCATATGAAGTACCAGAAGGTAAGAGAACTTCAAAGGGAACAGCCATAGTAAATCTTCTTCAGCTTAATCCAGGTGAAAAGGTTGCAAGAACAATATCATTTAATCCAGATGATGATAGCAGAGAAGATTCAGAATATCTAATAATGGCAACTAAAAATGGTATTGTAAAGAAGACTCGTATAAGTGAATTCAAAAACATCAACAAGTCAGGTCTTATAGCAATCAATCTTAGAGATGGAGATGAGCTAATAGGAGTAAAGATGGCTAATGGCGATGAAGAAGTAATGCTTGTAACTAAAAACGCAATGAGTATAAGATTTAGCGAAAAGGATGTAAGACCTATGGGTAGAGCAGCTACTGGAGTTAAAGGTATTACTCTAGGAAAAGATGATATAGTTGTTTCAATGGATCTTGTAAGTGAAGGAAAGGATCTTCTTGTAATAAGTAAAAATGGATTTGGAAAGAGATCTGATATAGAAGAATACAGACCACAGATAAGATCTGGTAAGGGTATAAAAACCTACAATATAACATCTAAAACTGGAGAAATAGTAGGTGCAACACTTGTAAATGAAGATGACGAAATTATGATGATAAACTCTGATGGAGTTCTAATTAGAATAAGAGTTGACGAAATTTCCATTTACGGAAGAATTACAAGTGGTGTTAAGTTGATGAGAACTGATGAAGAGGTTGAAGTAGTATCTATAGCTAAATTAAAAAGAGAAGACGAGATAGAGTAGAAAATTGGGAGGCTTGCTATGTCATTGAATATAAATTCAAAGTATAGAGATGATAGTAATAGTTGGGTCGTAGAATTGTCAGGAGAGTTGGATGTATCCTGTGCAGATGACCTTAAAAAAGAACTGGACAGTAATATTGAAAAGAAATTTTCCGATGTAAAGGTGGATATGTCTAACTTGCAATATATTGATTCTACTGGAATTGGAGTAATTGTGGGAGCAATGAAAAAACTAAAAAGTGGAGATAAAGATATTACAATATTAGAAGCAAAAGATAATGTAAAAAAAATATTTAAAATAACTGGTCTCGACCAGATTATACGTATGGAGGGGTAGTCGTGGAATACGAAATGATTAGTATGAATATGTCAAGTAATCCTAATTTTGTATCAGTAGTAAGACTGACAACTTCAGGTATTGCAAGTAAGATGGGATTTACACTGGATGATATAGAAGATCTAAAGGTATCAATATCCGAAGCCTGTACAAATGCAATAAAGCATAGTAAAGAAATGAACTTCGAAGTGAACTTCTATATGTATGATGACCGACTTACTGTAGAAGTTAAGGACAAAGGGATTGGATATGACGTTGATGCAGTTGCAGAACCAGACCCGAATAATCCGAAGACAAGTGGTCTTGGTCTTTTCATAATAAAGACTTTAATGGATGAAGTTGATGTTTGTACGTGCAACGAAAAGGGAACAATAATTAAAATGACAAAGATGGTTGGAGTTGAAGAATAATGGATCAAGTGGCCACAGGAAAAAATTATGAGGATATGGATGTAAAAGAACTCTTCAAGATTTTTTCTGAGGATAAAAGTAATGTTGCTCTGAGAAATGTATTGATTGAAAAACACCTTTATTTAGCAAAAATACTTTCAAGAAAGTATATGAATAAGGGCGTAGATTATGAAGATATTTATCAGGTTGCATCACTGGCTCTTATCTATGCTATAGATAGATATGATATATCTAGGGGATTTGAGTTTTCAAGCTTTGCAACGCCAACAATTGTGGGGGAAATAAAGAAATATTTTAGAGATAAAGTTTGGACAATGAGGGTCCCTAGAAGGATACAGGAACTAAGTAAAAAAATAAGTAATGCAAAACTGCACCTAGAGCAAGAATATAAAAAGAGTCCTACACCTTCAGAAATAGCAGATCATCTAGGAGTAACAGAAGAAGAAGTACTAGAGGCAATGGAAGCATCTTATGGATATCAGCCTATTTCTTTGGATACTCCAAGCAATGATGATTCAGAAGATAAAGATATGACTTTAGGGGATAGAGTCGGAGTAGAAGAGAAGAATTTTGTTGACATAGAACTGAAAGATTTTATGTCTAGGTTTATGGAAAACTTAAATGATCTGGAAGTAAATATAGTCAAAGGAAGATTTTTCGAAAACAAGACGCAGTCAGCGATAGCGAATGATTTGGGAATTTCTCAGATGACTGTATCCAGATTAGAGAAGAAGATTATTGAACGACTTAAAAAAGAATACGCAAAAGGCATGGAAGTATAAACATGAGGGATATTGCAAAATTGCAATATCCCTTTTCTATTTAGATTTGCAGAAGGAAAATCGAATTATTCATTTCTATAAAGGTTTTTTAAAGAAAAATTTTATATACTCCATAATTGTAATAATTAAGTGAAGGCATTTGACTTTAAAACATAGCTATGCCAAAAGACTAGTCATTTAGAATCAATTTTTATATAAATAATCCCATTTTACAAAATGCCAATAGCTTATATGTAATAAAACTTATTATAGGAAAAACAAGAAAGTTATTTGTATATCTTTGAAAAAATATATTTGAATAGCTGTATTAATATTAAAATTTCATTTTTAAATTTCTATGTAAAAGCGAGGAGGCTTTGTTATGGAAGAATATAATGTTCAAAGGGATGTAAATTCACCGGTATTAGGAAGGAATAAGAATATAAATATACCTATTAAAAAAATATGTAAAGATCCAATTAATCCTAGAAATGCATATAGGTTGGTAGAAGATGAACTTTTGAATGAAGGTAATGCTAGACAAAATTTGGCTACATTTTGCCAAACATATATGATAGATGAAGCAAAAGAACTTATGCGAGATACTATGGATAAAAACGCTATAGACAAATCGGAATATCCTAGAACTGCAGAATTAGAGAATAGATGTGTAAGCATTATTGCAAACTTGTGGAATGTAGGTGAAGATGAAAAATTTATAGGTTCATCTACAGTTGGATCATCGGAAGCGTGTATGCTAGGTGGAATGGCTATGAAGTTTAGATGGAGGGAAATGGCTAAAAAGGCAGGTTTGGATATAAATGCGAGAAAACCCAATTTAGTAATTACTTCTGGTTATCAGATATGTTGGAAAAAATTCTGTGTATATTGGGATATAGAACTTAGAACAGTTCCTATGGATGAAAATTGTTTGAGTATGGATCCAGAAAAATTTCTTGATTATGTAGATGATTATACAATTGGTGTAGTGGGGCTTTTAGGAATTACATATACAGGTAAGTTTGATGATATTAAGGGGCTAGATGAGAAATTAGAGCAGTATAATGCTCAACATGATATAAAAGTATACCTTCATATAGATGCGGCTTCTGGAGGCTTATTTACGCCTTTTGTAAATCCAGAATTAGAGTGGGATTTTAGACTAAAAAATGTTTTATCAATAAATACTTCAGGTCACAAATACGGCATGGTATATCCTGGAATAGGTTGGATTGTTTGGAGAGATGAAAAATATCTTCCAAGTGAATTAGTATTTAAAGTCAATTATTTAGGAGGAGAACTTCCAACAATAGCAATTAACTTTTCGAGAAGTGCAAGTCATATAATTTGTCAGTATTTTAATTTTTTAAGGCTAGGATACAATGGATACAGGGAAATTCACACAAGTACAAGAGAAGTTGCGATGTATATTTCTAAAGAATTAGAAAAGATTGGAATATTTAAAATATACAATGATGGTTGTAATTTACCAATAGTTTGCTATAGCTTAAAAGATGATGATAATAGAGAATGGACACTGTATGAACTTGCAGATAGACTTTTGATGAAAGGTTGGCAAGTTCCAGCATATCCTCTTCCTGAAAATATGTCAGATATAGTAATACAGCGTATAGTTGTAAGGTCAGATTTAGGAATCAATACAGCAAAGTCATATATAGAAGATCTTAAAGCAGCAATTAAAGATATTGAAAATGCTAGAATTTTATATCATGATAAAGGAGAGAAAAAAACTTTTGGTTTTACCCATTAATTAAAAAAATTCAAATTAGAAGAAACTATAAAAGAGCCTGTCAAAATAAATTATACAGGCTTTTTTTGATAAAATTGTAAAAAAAATTGAATATATGTTATAATTACTAAAAAACTTTTAGAAAAAATCATAAAAATATAAACTACAAACATAGATTGCTAATCTATGTAAAAAAATTGATTATGAGATATTTAAAGGGAGGGAATAGATGGAAGAGTCGATACAGAAACAGACGACAATATTTGCACGTTATGTAGATATGTTTATGGAAAAGCTACCGTCTCTAATAATAGCTATAATAACTGTGATTATAGGTGTAATAATAGCTAAGGTAGTAAAAAGAATGCTTACTAGATTTTTGAAGAAATATAAATCAAGCGTGGGTCTTGTGAGTTTCTTTATAAATCTTTCTCAAGTTACAATAATAATTACAGCATGTATGCAAGCTTTAAGTGGTCTTGGGGTAAATACTACATCTTTTGCAGCCGTACTAGGAGCTGCTGGATTCAGTATAGGTCTTGCATTTAAAGAAGTGCTTGCCAATCTAGGTTCATGTATGATAATACTATTTTTCAAACCATTTGATATAGGTGATTATATTATGTGTGAGGGAACAGAGGGAACTGTTTATGAAATACAGATGTTTTCAACAACCTTAAAGACCAATGATAATAAGTTGATAATAGTACCAAATACTCAAGTCACAACAAATCCAGTAATTAATTTTACAGCTCAAGAAAAAAGAAGAATAGATTATGTATTCAATGTTGAGTATGACACAGATGTTAAAAAATTATATGAAATAGCCAATAAATTATTTGATTCTGATCCGAGTATACTAAACTCACCTAAGCCTTTGATAGGAGTGGAGTCTATGGATAATAATATAATACGATTTGTTGCAAAGCCGTGGGTTAGTACAAAAGATTATTGGGACACTTATTATAGATTGATGGAGGCTTTTAAGCATGAATTTGATATAAATGGCATAGAGCTTTCAAGAGTACATATTGTAAATGGAAATAAATAGTATAAAAATTAATAGACATAGTATTTTTTAGTACAAAAGTAAAAGTTCATTCCTAATATAAATAATATAAAGTTAAATTAGGAGTGAACTTTTTATATATTTGAATAAAAACAGGATAATAAAAATTAGATTTGCCATATTATTTTTAATAAAAAACTTGATAAATATGTTTTATTGGGCTATAATGTATTCATAAATAAATTAGCTAAGCGATGAAGGAACCTAGTAGTTTGATTATTGCAAACAGAGAGTGGATGGTAGCTGAAAATCCTCTGCAATGTCTTATGAATCTACTCCAGAGCTTCCGGTTTGAAATAGTATCGGACGTATACCTGCGATAAAGGTATGAGGTGGATTATTACTTTATAATCAACTAGGGTGGCAACGCGGAATGTGACTTTCGTCCCTTGTATGGGGTGATGGTCTTTTTTTATACCCAAAAACAGAATTTATTGAAATACCGCGCCTGTATTTGCTTGAAGTTAATAGGAATTATCGAAATATTTTAAAAAGGAGACTAAGATTATGTTAGATGTAAAAAGAATAAGAGAAAATCTTGATGAAATCAAAGTTTTAATGGGAAGAAGAGGAGAAGGTGAATTCGACCCTAAGGATTTAGATGAAGTAATAGAATTAGACGACAAGAGAAAAGAAATACTTAAAAAAGTTGAAGTTTTAAAGAATAAGTCAAATGTTGAATCTAAGAAAATACCTGAAATGATGAAGAAGGGTGAAAATATAGATGCAATAAAGGCAGATCTTAAGGAACTATCTGATGAAATAAAGGGGCTTGACGGTCAATTAAGAGAAGTAGAAGATAAGTTAAAATATAGACTTCTTAGAATACCTAATGTTCCAAATCCAGATGTTCCACAGGGTGAAACAGATGAAGATAATGTTGAAATTAGAAGATGGGGAGAACCTACTAAGTTTGATTTTGAACACAAAGCTCACTGGGATATAGGTACTGATCTAGATATTCTTGACTTTGAAAGAGCAGGAAAGATAACTGGTTCAAGATTTACATTATACAAGGGCTTAGGATCAAAGTTAGAAAGATCAATAATATCATTCTTCCTTGATTACCATACTGAAAATCATGGATATACAGAAGTTTTACCTCCATTTATGGCCAATGAAAACAGCTTTTTAGGTACTGGACAGCTTCCTAAGTTTGCAGAAGATATGTTTAAAATAGAAGGATTAAACTACTACTTAGTTCCAACTGCAGAAGTTCCTGTAACTAATATATACGCTGGTGAAATACTAGAAGGAGACAAACTTCCAATTAAGCACTGTGCTTATACTCCATGTTTTAGATCTGAAGCAGGTTCTGCAGGTAGAGATACTAGAGGTCTTGTAAGACAACATCAGTTCAATAAGGTTGAATTAGTTAAGTTTGTTAAGCCAGAGGATTCTTATGATGAACTTGAAAAGCTTACAAATGATGCAGAAAAGATGCTTCAATTACTAGAAATACCATATAGAGTAGTGAAGATATGTACTGGAGATTTAGGATTTACTGCTGCAAAGAAATATGATATAGAAGTATGGATGCCAAGTTACAACAGATATGTTGAAATTTCTTCTTGTTCAAACTTTGAAGATTTCCAGGCAAGACGTGCTAATATAAGATTCAAGAGAGATAGAGAGTCTAAGACTGAATTTGTTCATACATTAAATGGTTCTGGATTAGCAGTAGGTAGAACATTAGCTGCTATACTTGAAAACTACCAGCAGGCTGATGGAACTGTTGCAGTTCCTGAAATATTAAAGCCATACATGAAGTGTGATGTAATAAAGTAATAAATAATTTTAATTAAATAAAACAGTAAAAAATAGAATATTTTCGACCAAGTAATTAAAATTGCTTGGTCGATTTTTTTGTATTCATAAATTATTAGAAAAAAATATAAAGTCAGAAAAATACTTGATTTATATTTTCTTCTATAGTATAATTTCACATAGAGTGTTGATTATGTTCGCACGAAGGGGTACACCACCGCGGGTGTAGCTTTCCTTCGTGCGTTTTTTTTCGTGTTTTTACAAAAAAAGTATGAAAAATAAGGAGTTTTAAATATTTTTAGTAGAAGTATTTGAAAAAATTTAGAAAAGGAGGAAGGCTATGATAAAGCTCAATGGAGAAGTTTTAAAAGAAGAAAATATAAATCTTATGAAACTAATAAAAACTAAAGGATTTAATTTTGAAAGAATAGCAGTAGAAGTAAATGGAAAAATAGTAAAAAGAGGAAGCTATGAAGAAGTTAACCTTAAAAACGGCGATAAAGTGGAAATTGTATGCTTTGTGGGAGGTGGCTAAAAGTGAATAGTGAGAAAATTAATGTAGATAAAAATATAAAAAAAGAAAAAGTATCTTTAGAAGATCTGTCCAAAAGAAACATAGAAAAATCACTGGAAAAGCTTCAAAAAGCTAGAGTATGTATATTAGGAGCGGGTGGCCTTGGTTCTAATATTGCTATGATGCTTGCTAGAAGTTCTGTTGGATATTTGCATATAGTGGATTTTGATATAGTGGAAGCCTCTAATTTAAATAGACAGGCATATTTTTTGGACGATATAGGAAAAATGAAAACAGAAGCAATTAAAAATAAAATAGAGAAAATAAATCCCTTCGTAAAAGTAGAAATTGAGAATATAAAAGTAACAGAGAGAAACGTTGGAAAAATAATAGAAAATGAAAATATAATAGTTGAGGCATTTGATGATGCAAAAAGTAAGGCTATGCTTGTAAATGAAGTTCTAGAAAAACATAGTGGGAAAACGATTGTGTCTGCATCTGGTATGGCAGGACTAGAGGATTCTAACAATATAAAAACAAAAAGAATAATGAAAAATCTATATATATCTGGTGACGGATATACAGATTTTGAAGAATATAGTGGAATAATGGCTCCAAGAGTAATGATTTGTGCAGGTCATCAGGCAAATACTGTTTTAAGGATAATATTGGAAAAAGAAGATTAGATTTTTATTAAAAAATTTGCTTTTTAACTTATGTAGATAGCAATTTGTTGGCAAAGTTTTAATAGGGAAAAATATAAAAATATAAATACATGGAGGTAATTACTATGAACAATGATAAGTTAATAATAGCTGGAAGAGAGTTTGATTCACGTTTTATATTGGGATCAGGAAAATATTCCCTTGAATTAATAGAAAGTGCAATAAAGGATGCTGGAGCAGAAATGATAACACTAGCTCTTAGAAGAGCTGTTTCAGGAAAGATAGAAAATATATTAGACTATATTCCTGAAGGAGTAACACTAATTCCTAATACCTCTGGCGCAAGAAATGCTGAAGAAGCTGTAAGAATTGCAAGATTATCTAGAGAATGTGGATGTGGAGATTTTATAAAGATCGAAGTTATAAGAGATTCAAAGTATCTTTTACCAGATAACCAAGAGACTATAAAAGCAACTGAAATACTTGCAAAGGAAGGGTTCATAGTAATGCCGTATATGTATCCAGATTTAAATGTAGCAAGGGATTTAAAAGAGGTTGGTGCAGCATGTATTATGCCTTTAGCTTCTCCAATAGGATCTAATAAAGGACTTGCAGCTAAGGAGTTTATACAAATATTAATAGATGAAATAGATCTTCCAATAATAGTAGATGCAGGAATCGGAAGACCTTCACAAGCCTGTGAAGCTATGGAGATGGGAGCAGCAGCTGTAATGGCAAATACAGCAATTGCAACAGCTGGAGATATACCTCTTATGGCAGAAGCCTTTAAAAGTGCGGTAGAAGCTGGTAGAAAGGCATATCTAGCAAAATTAGGAAGAGTAATATCTAAAGGTGCAGTTGCGTCTTCACCATTAACAGGATTTTTACAGGACTAAGGAGGTATAAAAATGATAAAAATAGACCATATGGAATATATGAAAGATATGGAGATAATAGATGAAACAATAAGACATAAAGTAATAGATGAAATGGATAATTACGATTACTCTTTATTTACAGCTAGAGATGTTAGGGAAGCCTTGTCCAAAAAGAATCTTTCTATAAAGGATTTTCAGGCACTTCTATCTCCAGCGGCAGAAGGCTTCTTAGAAGAAATGGCACAGAGAGCTCAAAGTGAAACAAGAAAGCATTTTGGAAATACAGTTTATATGTTTACACCTTTATATATATCAAACTACTGTGAAAACTATTGTATATATTGTGGTTTTAATTCTCATAACAAGATAAAGAGATCAAAACTAAACCTTGAGCAAATAGAAAAAGAGATGCAGGCAATAGCTCAAACAGGACTTCAAGAGATTCTAATATTAACTGGTGAAAGTAGAAAGCATTCAGATATAAAATATATAGGTGAGGCTTGTAGACTTGCTACAAAGTATTTCAAAGTAGTTGGAATAGAAATATATCCTGCAAACTCAGATGAATATGAATATTTAAATTCTTGTGGTGTAGATTATGTTACAGTATTTCAGGAAACATATAATTCAGATAAATATGAAACACTGCATTTAGCAGGCCACAAAAGAATATTCCCATATAGATTAAATACTCAAGAAAGAGCTCTTATGGGTGGTATGAGAGGTGTAGGATTTGCTGCACTTTTGGGACTTGATGATTTTAGAAAAGATGCTTTTGCAACTGGATATCATGCATATCTTATACAACAGAAATATCCTCATGCAGAGATAGCAATATCTTGTCCAAGATTGAGACCTATAATAAATAATGATAAAATAAATCCAAAAGATGTCCATGAAACACAACTTTTACAAATAATATGTGCATATAGAATATTTCTTCCATTTGCAAGTATTACAGTATCTACAAGAGAAAGAGCTGGATTTAGAGACAACATTATAAAGATAGCTGCAACAAAAATCTCAGCAGGAGTAAGTACAGGAATAGGTAGCCATTCAGATGATGTTAAAGAAGAAAAAGGTGATGAACAGTTTGAAATATCTGATCCTAGAAGTGTTGATGAGGTATTTGAAGCCATTAAAAATGCTGGACTTCAGCCAGTAATGAGCGATTATATTAACCTTGCAATCAAGGAATAAAAAAATATTGTTAAAAACTGTGATTATTACAGTATTATAACTTTACGAAACAGGGGATGAGAAAAATGATAAGATTAAAGATAATTACAAATAGAAAACTATGTATAAATAGCCTAGATGATACTCTTGAAAAAGTTCTTAAAGCCTATACTTATAATTTGAATTATACTAATAGGCAGGAGTGTAATAGTTTGTCAAATACCCTAAAGCAAAATTCAGAGATAGAATCTTACCTCAAAGATTTTCAAATAGAATCAATAGTTCTTCGCGAAAAAGATATCTCTGAAAAGGACTATGAAAAACTCTATGTTTCAATAAAAAATATTTCTTCAAAATATAATATAGCTATTTTTTCTCATTCAAACTGGAAAAGTAAAGTGATAGAGGAGGGGGGATTAATCCACCTTCCCCTTTATATTCTTGAAGAAATAAATAGCGATAAAAATAGTAGAGAGAGATTTTTTGAAAAATATAGGGAAATTGGCGTTTCTATACATAGTGTAAAGGAAGGAATATATGCAGAAAAAATAGGGGCAACATATTTAACCTTTGGTCATGTATTTGAAACTGAATGTAAAAAGGGATTAAAGGCTAGAGGACTAATGGCTCTAAGGGATGTTTGTAAGTCTGTAAGCATACCTGTTTACGCAATAGGTGGAATAAATAATAAAAATGCCCAGATGGCAATGGATTGTGGTGCATATGGTGTATGCATAATGTCAGGCATAATGAGATTACAGACAGAAACTATTATTAAGTAGAAACTAAAATAGGATTAATATATATTATTAAAGTAAAAATAAAAGAAGTATAAGCTTATTTTTTAAGAAAAACATCAATAGATACAAAATAAAAAACGATGTATTGCAAAAAACTCTATTATTTGATAATCTATAGTGTATAGATAAATAATATAATATATATAGAAACTAATTTAAACACTTGGTTTTAAGCTATAATATATAGAAATATTATATTTTCATGGTAAATATGTTTGTAGAGAGCTTTATATAATAATAGATGAAAGAGTGATATTGTGAATAGAGAAGATTTTTTTATGAAGGAAGCCATTGCAGAAGCAAAAAAGGCATATGCATTGAAAGAAACCCCCATCGGGGCTGTAATAGTTTATAAGGATAAGATAGTCGGAAGAGGTTTTAATAGAATAGAAATAACAAATGATTCAACTAATCATGCTGAAGTAGTTGCGATAAAAGATGCTGCAAAAAATCTCGACAGATGGAGACTTTTTGACTGTGAGATGTATGTAACTATGGAGCCATGTTTTATGTGTACTGGAGCAATAGTAAATTCTAGAATTAAGAAGGTTTATATTGGAGCTAGACACACAAAGAATGAAATAGTAGATAAGCATAATGATTTTCAGCATGAATTTCTAATAGACAATAAGGTTGAGACTATATATGAAATAAGAGAAGAAGAATGTTCAAAAATATTAAGTGATTTCTTTAGAGAAAGAAGAGAAGAAAAAAAATTAAAATCACAGAGTATATAAGTAGCCATATATTAAATATTGGATAATAAGGAATAGAAAACAATATTTATTATCTTAGAATTATCATTAAAATTGTATATCAGATATTAAAATTAAAAAAAACACCTATATAGTTTACGAAAATACCAATTTTATGTTATCATACATAAGTGTGGTAAAAATAGAGCTTATAAACACCATATTATTATAAATGGAGAGGTGTCCGAGTGGCTTAAGGGGCTCGCCTGGAAAGCGAGTGTGCGGGAAACTGTACCGAGGGTTCAAATCCCTCTCTCTCCGCCAAAATGATAGAATAAATATTTATATATTAAGCGGCTTTATAGCCGTTTTTTCTTTAATTGCTACTTAAGAGTTATAATAGAAGTATATATATAATATTTAGTGAAGATACAAATAATAAAATCAGAATTTTGTTGAATAAAGTCCAAGTATATGGTATTATTATGTGTATGATTAATTAAAAGAACATTTACATAGTTTCAATTTTATTAACTTAGATTGAAATTATATATGTTTTACTACAAATTAGGTTATAATTTTGCTGTACTAGATGGAGAGTTAGCGGTGCTCTGTAACCCACAATCCGCTTTAGTGGGGTTGAATCCCATCTGGAGGCAAATTGTTTTTGATGCAGTCCTATGCAAGTAGTGTTGATATATGGGTCCTAAGCAATGGAAACTCATGAAGTCCGTCAGGTTCGGAAGAAAGCAGCGGTAAGTGATCATTTTCATGTGCCTTAGGGAAGCCTGTAAGGAGCCAACTACATAGGCAACGGTTGGGGACATTTGTCGATAGATGGTGTACAGCTTAAACATATAAATTCACAATCCCGGTTAACGGGATTATTTTTTTTGGAGGGATATAATGCACAAAGCTTTGTATAGGGAGTACAGACCTCTCGTATTTGATGATGTAATAGGTCAGGAACATATAATAAGAACCCTGAAAAATCAGATAAAAAATAATAATTTAAGTCACGCATACCTTTTCTGTGGAACGAGAGGAACAGGTAAGACAACTACGGCTAAGATATTATCAAGAGCTGTAAACTGTACATCAAAAGACAAAGAAGTACCATGCAATGAATGTGAAATGTGCACTGGAATACTTGATGGTTCCAATCTTGACGTAATAGAGATAGATGCCGCTTCAAATAATAGTGTTGACGATATCAGAGAATTAAGAGATACGGTAAAGTATACTCCAAATAGCTCTAAATATAAGGTATATATAATAGATGAAGTTCATATGCTGTCACAAGGTGCTTTTAATGCTTTGTTAAAGACGTTGGAAGAACCACCATCATATGTAATTTTTATACTTGCAACAACAGAGCCAAATAAGATACCAGCCACAATTCTTTCGAGATGTCAGAGATTTGATTTTAAAAGAGTATCAATAGAAACTCTTATGGATAGAATGAGATCTATCTGCGAAAAAGAAAAGCTGGAAATAGATGAAGATGCTCTTAGAATAATAGCTAGAAATGGTCAGGGATCTGTTAGAGATGCCTTGAGTATTTTGGACAAGTGTATAGCCTTTAGTTCTGAAAAGCTTACAGCGGAAAATGTATTAGATCTTTTAGGATCAGCAGACCCGTCACAGTTATTTGACTTTGCAAAGGCAATTTTGGATTCAGATATACAAAAATCCATGAAATTAATAGATGACTATTATATGTGGGGTAAAGATTTAAAAATTTTAGTTCAAGATACAACATTATTCTTTAGAAGTTTGATGATGGTGAAAATATTTAATAAAGCTGACGAGTTTATGGATTTGACAGAAGAGTATATAGAAAAGATGATTAATCTTTCTAAAGAAGTTGAAATGAGTGAAATAATTAGAATACTAGGAATTCTTTCCGAACTTTCAAATAACCTTAAGTACTCTACAAACCAAAGAATAACTTTGGAAGTGTATATAATGAAACTTTCTTCACCTTCTACTGACTCAAGTGAAGAGGCAATAGTAAAGAGATTAGAAAATATAGAAAAGATAATAGAAGATGGAAAGATAAATATAAGATCTAATGTGATTGTGCCAAACAATATGGTAGATTCAAGAGAGTTTGCTTCAGCATCTCTTTCACAGGACAAGCAAGTAAACGCAGTTAAAGCAGAAAGTAAAGAAAAAGTTATGTCTAAAGAAGTCGATGTAATGGATGATGAAGACCTTCAAGATATAAAAAAGGACTGGGGAAAGCTTATGGACAAGATGAAGGCAGATAAAAAAACACCTTTAAGGGCTTTTTTATCTGAAAATAGAGGCTTGAGATATAAAAATGAGATACTATATGTAATAATACACGAAGGTCTAGCCTTTTCATTAGATAGATTGAACGAAGAAGAAAACTACAATTATATAAAAGATGCTATGCAGAAAGTATTTGGACTAAAAATAGAGCCTAGATTTATACTTGAAAAAGATATAGATACAATGGATTTTAATGACAATAGTAAAATAAAAGACAATGAAGAAGATGAATCTGTAAAGTTATTAAAGGATAGATTGGGAGATAATTTAATAATAGAAGATGAATAATTCATATTATTAAAAGGTATTTAAAAGTAAGAAAATTTTCATATAGATTTTCGAAAAGAGAGGCTTTTTTAAAGTATAAAGTTTTAATAAAAGTTGCGGATGCTATGTATTTAGGGTAAAATATATAGGAATATAATTTTAAGAATAAACTATGAAATAATAATATAAATAGGAGGAATTAACATGGCAAAAAAAGGCGGATTCGGCGGAGGTATGCCGGGTGGAATGAATATGAATAATCTTTTAAAGCAGGCACAGAAAATGCAGGCAGATATGCAAAAGCAGCAGGAAGAATTAGAGTCTAAGGAAGTTGAAGCTTCTGTTGGCGGTGGGGCTGTAGTAGTTAAGATGAATGGTAAAAAGGAATTAGTAGACATAGCTATAAAGCCAGAAGTTCTAGATCCAGATGATGTTGAAATGCTTCAGGATTTAGTTTTAAGTGCTGTAAATCAGGCTATAAATGAAGTAGATGAATTACAAAAATCTCAGATGAGTAAACTTACAGGAGGAATGAATTTACCGTTTTAATAGCGGAAAATTCATTTGATTTAAATGGAAAATTATAGTGAACCTATAGATAGATTGATAAATGAGTTTTCAAAACTACCTGGAATAGGAAGAAAAACAGCTCAGAGATTGGCTTTTCATGTAATTAATATGAATCCAGATGATGTAAGCAGTCTATCTAAGGCATTAATGGATGTAAAAAGAGAAATAAAGTACTGCAAGGTATGTTGTAATATTTCTGATTCAGACATCTGTTCAATATGTGCAAATGGTCATAGAGATTCATCTACTATATGTGTAGTTGAGGATCCAAGAGATGTAGCGGCCATGGAAAGAACAAAAGATTACAATGGAAAGTATCATGTTTTAAATGGCGTAATATCACCAATGGATGGAATAGGTCCAGATATGCTGAATATAAAAGAGTTAATATCAAGACTTGGTGATGGAAGTATAAAAGAAATTATAATGGCTACAAATCCGACTATTGAAGGTGAGGCAACAGCTATGTATATATCTCGTCTTGTGAAACCTATGGGTATTAAGGTAACTAGAATAGCCCATGGACTTCCAGTAGGAGGAGATTTAGAATATGCCGATGATGTAACAATTTCCAAGGCATTGGAAGGAAGAAGAGAAATATAAATCAGAGGTGAAAAAAATGGATGGTTACGATGAAAACAAGGCAATGGATCTTCTAACAAAAAAGAGACATAATAAAAAGAAAATAAATGCAAAGAAAAAAACATCTAGATACAAAAGGGTCAATGACAATAGCGTATATAGAAACAATGCAAGACATTTTCAATATGATTACGAAGAAGATTATTATGAACCACCAATTCCAACTGAATAGTATAAAATTGTAATAAAGCGCTGATAAGCTAGTTTAAGCTAATCGGCGTTTTTTTATTGAAAAAAATAAATAAAAGGGTAGAAAATATATAAAAAAATATTAATTTTCTAAATATATTGACAAAATCTACTATCTTTAATATATTTTAATTATAGAATCAAATAAAAATCATATTAATAAATATGAGAAAGTATCATTAAAGAATCATTCTATAAGGTAAAATTATTTATTTCAAGACTCGTATTTTAAGTTTATTAGGGGGGCGTATGAAAAAAATATTTAAAAAATCAATTTTAGTAGCATTTGCATTAATTATTTCATTGGCTGGTATGTCATATGCTGAATACGACGATTCAGACTATAGAGTTGCCAGAATAGCTGGGCGAGATAGGTATGATACAGCAATAAAAGTAGATAAAGATTGTTCTCAAAAGATGAGAAGTAATGTTGCTGTAATATCTAATGGAGAACAATTTAAAAAGTCACTTTATGCTAGTTATCTAGCATCTTCTATAGATGCCCATTTCTATCCTACAGTAAAGGGCTATATTTCTAAAGCAATATTAAATGAAATTTTGAGCAATAATGTTAAAAAAGTTTATATAGTAGGAGATTATAATGATCTAAGTAAAAGTATAGATAATACACTTTTATCAAAAAACATAAATGTAAAAAGATTTACTGAAAATAGAGGTTTAGACGAAACTATAAATCTTGAAATATATAGTTTAATTGGTAAAAACTTTTACGGAGATGTAGTGATGGATATTGTAATAAATGATGATAAGTATCCTGATCTAATAGCATCACTTCCCTTTGCTTCGAGATTATCTAGAAAAGGATTACATCTATATGACTATAAACAACTAGTCTATGGAGAAGATAATAGATTAGAAGATGCTCACTTTATAATAGGTGGATTTAATTCAGTGCCAAGAACAGTGAGAACATTTTCAGGTGATAGTGAATTAGGTTTAAATTACAGAACTAATGAAGAAGGAGATATTATTTGGAAATATAGTGGAAGGCTTGCAGGAGAAGATAGATATGAAACTGCTATAGAAATTGCAAGAGCAAATTATCCTATATTTGAGCAAGATATAGGTACGGTAGTAATAGTAGATGGAGACGGCTATGCAGACGCACTTTCATCTAGTAAGGAAGCCATGTTACATTCAGGGGTAATCCTTCTTACAGAAAGTAATAAGCTAAATGAAAAAACAAAAAAATTTATCAAGGATAATAATATAAAAAATATAATAATAGTTGGTGGAGAAAGGTCAGTTTCTAAGGATGTAGAAGAGGAGTTAAAATCTCTTTAAGATTAAAATATAAAAATGGCGCAACAGCAATTGCTGTTGCGCTCAACTATTATTTATAAAATTTAAAAATTCCTAGAAAATAAAGGACATTATTGAGTTCTTTATTAATCTTCCACTATGATCAATTTTTTCAAGAAAAGTCTTTTTATTATCCAAAGCAGAGTAGTCAACCTTGTATTTATCAAAAATTTCAAGCGAAAGCTTTGCGATGTTTTCTGATGAATTAGCTTTTCTTATAAGTTTAATATTTTCCTTCATTCTTTCCAGTCTTTCAGGATTGTCTATTAAAACCTTAATAACAGATTTTATAGAGAATTTTTTAGTAGTTCTAATTGCAACTCCACAGTTAGTAAGAAAATCAAGATTTTCTCCTTCTTGTCCAGGTATAAAATAAGGTATAACCATAGGAACATCTTTAAGAAGGGCTTCAGTGGTAGTTAAACCACCTGGCTTTGTAACCAAGATATCAATAGCTGGAAGAATATCGTTCATAATATTTGTAAATCCTATAATTTTAATATTTATATTGCTGTTATATTCCTTAACTCTTTCTTCAAGACTTGACTTTAATGCAGAGTTTCTTCCTGTAATAACTAGGATTTGAAAATCTCTTTCTATTTCTGCAAGTTCATCAAGAGTTCCTTTAATATTACCAGCTCCAAAACTTCCTCCCATTAGAAGAACTGTTCTTTTTTCTGGGTCAAGCCCTAATTCTTTTAGAACTTCTTCTTTAGGTCTATTTTTCATAAAAGATTTTTCAACAGGGATTCCAAAAGGTTTAATTTTTTCTTCTGGTATTCCGTCTTCTATTAAAAGCTCTTTTACATACTCATCTCCACATATGTAAAAATCTATTTCATCTTGAAGATATGTTGAGTGGGCAGTGTAGTCTGTAAGAACAGATACAAGTGGTGGAAATGTATATATTTCCTCCTCTGACTTTGCTACAAATTCATCAAATTCTTCTTCAAGTTCTTCGCCCCTAGCACCTTTTTTTAACTTACTTAGTGCTACAAGAGGGAAGGCATGTGTTCCTATAATAAGATCAGGACGTTCTTCTGCAATCATCTTTTTAAATTTTCTCGCCATAGCTATAGAAAGAGGATTGTTTTTAAATTCATTTAAAGAGAAAAATTTCATATCTGATAGTCTATACATCTTTCCATAAGCTGTAGGAGTATATTTTGCAGACATTTCGTATCCCTCTGAAATAACCTTATCTACAGTCTGGTTTACAAGTTTAAAACTATCAATTACCTTGCATTTTATTTCCTCGTCATGATAAGTTCTTTTTTCAATTTCTTCAACAATTGCTTTGGCTGCTCTATTGTGACCTCCACCTGTTGAAGCGGTCATTATTAATACTTTTTTCATATGAATTGGCTTAAAGCCGCCTCCTTTCTTTTAAATAATATATATAATAAAAAGATAAAAATTCATTTAACTGACAATAAATCAGTGTATTTTCAATAATTCATATTAGATTATAGAGCAAAAAAGGGACAAATAAAAGCATATTAGGTGAAAACTAATAGAATCTTAAGATATTCTTAATAACTGTTACTGTACATTTAAGAATTAATAAGTTATAATAAGAACATAGTTTTGATTTTTTCTCTATAAAAACATTGAAAAAGCTTGTTTTTTTGTAAAAAATAAAAAAAACTTAAAAAAAATCATAAATTCTATTGACATTTATCTGGTACTTTGGTATTATAATACTTGTCCAAAGGACAGCGGTTAAAAAAACTGCAAAGTTACTTGAAAAAGAGTCATGACGGCTCATTGGTCAAGTGGTTAAGACTCCGCCCTCTCACGGCGGCAACAGGGGTTCGAATCCCCTATGAGTCATAATTTAATATGCGGGTGTAGCTCAATGGTAGAGTTCTGGCCTTCCAAGCCAGCTGTGA
>Trix_p1__coassemble_910_pt1 | contig 53027 bp, 46 predicted proteins | sample Trix_p1__metabat2_low_PE_026 | metagenome-assembled genome bin Trix_p1
AATATATACTTATTGATATAGTTAGACATTGCAGATTATATTATTTAGTTAAGAAGGGCTGTTAATGAAAAAATTCAATAAATTGTTTGTAACATTAATATATTTAAATATATAAAAGTTTAATTTAAAAATAAATATCGATTTTTTCAATAAACAAATAATGGGATATTGCAATTTTGAATACAGTTCAAAAAAGATTGTTAAACTTAATTTTTAATGGTATTATTAGTTAGGAATTATTATGTATATATTAAAATACATATATTTTTTAACTATTAACTTAATATCTAACTTAATATTTTTGAAGGGAGGTGCGGAATGATTTACTTTGACAATGCAGCTACAACAAAGAAAAAACCTAAAAAAGTAATAGATGCCGTTGTGGAAGCTATGCAATGTGCAGGCAATGCTTCAAGAGGGGCTAGTGATGAGAGTTTGTCTTCTGATAGAATAATTTTTTCTACTAGAAAAAGATTATCAGACTTATTTAATGTGGGAAGTCATAGACAAGTTGTTTTTACAAAAAATTCTACCGAGGCTTTAAATATTGCTATACAAGGTTTAGTTGATGAGGGGGATCATGTTGTAACTAGTAATATGGAACATAATTCAGTTCTAAGACCTCTAAATTATCTAAAGAAAAATCGCAACGTTGAAATTGATTATGTTGGAATCGATGAAAATGGCGATTTGAATTATGATGAAATAGAAGGACTAATAAAATCTAATACTAAAGTGCTTGTACTAAATCATGCTTCTAATGTTACAGGGAATATAAATGACCTGAAAAAAGTAGGAGAGATTTGTAGAGCCCATAATATTATATTTGTAGTCGATTCATCTCAAACTGCAGGGGCATTTAAGATCGATATGCAAAATGACCTAATAGATGTATTATGTTTTACAGGACATAAGTCTCTTCTTGGACCACAGGGAACAGGCGGACTTTGTGTAGGTAAAGATATATATATCAAACCATTACTTTCAGGGGGAACAGGAGTTCATACATATGATTTATATCAACCAGATAAAATGCCGACAAGACTGGAAGCAGGAACTTTAAATGCTCATGGAATAGCTGGTTTGGGTGCAGGTATTGACTATATCAATGAAAATGGTATGGAAAAGCTGACTAAAAAATCATCTGAATTAGCAGAAAAGTTCTACAAAGGAATCTGTAATCTAGATGGTATTAAGCTATATGGAAATTATTCAAAAAAATACAGATCTCCAATAGTCACTTTTAATATTTCAGATATAGATTCTTCCGAAGTGAGCTCTATTTTATCAGAAAAGTATGAAATTTCTACAAGACCAGGGGCACACTGCGCTCCTTTGCTTCACAAATCATTTAACACTGTTGATCAGGGGATGGTGAGATTCAGTTTTTCTCACAGTAACAGTGAAGAAGAAGTTGAAATTGCAATAAAAGCAGTGAAGGAAATTATAGATGATAGGATATAAAAAGTTATTTGAAAATTTAATATATGTATTGCATGTACAAAAATATTAGAAAAAGGGGAGAAATAAATGAATTTCGACAGTAAAAAAAGTTTATTTGGATTCGGTTTAGTTGCAGGTATTGGTGCAGCTATTCTAGCAGCTTTAGGAAATCCTAAGAATATGGCATTTTGTATAGCTTGTTTTATAAGAGATACAGCTGGGGCAATGAAATTCCAGCAGGCAGAAGTAGTTCAATATTTTAGACCAGAAATAGTTGGTATTATACTAGGTGCATTTTTAATTTCGCTATACAAAAGAGAGTATAGATCAACAGCAGGTTCTTCACCAGCTATAAGATTTTTATTAGGTGTAATAATGGTTGTATGTGCTCTTGTATTTTTAGGCTGTCCATTACGTATGGTGCTTAGAATGTCAGCGGGTGACATAAGTGCTTATATAGGACTAATAGGATTTGTAGCAGGTGTGTATACTGGTGTTATTTTCCTAAAGAAGGGCTTTACTTTAGGTAGAGCTAATTTAGCTAAAAAAGAAAGTGGATATATACTTCCTATTATAGTAACAGTATTATTTATACTTAGCATAACAGTAAGTTCGCTATTTGCATTTAGTGTTAAGGGACCAGGTAGTATGCATGCTCCAGTAATAGCAGCCTTATTAGTAGGTTTATTATTTGGTATAATAGCTCAGAAAACAAGAATGTGCTTTGCTGGTTCTGTAAGAGATATATTCCTAATGAAAGATTTCACATTGATGTCAATAATAGCAGGTTTATTTGTAGCAATGTTAGTTTACAATGTTGCTAGTGGAAACTTCCAGATAGTTTCTTTTGGACCAATAGCACATGCTCAGACATTATGGAATATACTTTCTATGTATGCAGTAGGTTTCTCTGCAATACTATTAGGTGGATGCCCACTAAGACAGTTGGTAATAGCTTCAACAGGTTCTTCAGATGCAGTATTTACTGTAATAGGAATGTTTGTAGGTTCTGCATTTGCACACAATTTCTTATTAGCAGCAACTCCAGCAGCAACAGCTACAGCTACAGAAGTTGCTAAAATAGGTGGTCCAGGACCAAACGGAAAAATAGCAGTTATAGTTTCTATAGTACTATTATTTATAATAGCTATTTGGGGATTAAAGAAGGAAGATACTGCAAAAAAGTAAAATAAATTATTTCATAGAGCAAATTAAAAAAACATTTTAGCTAGCGATAGAGATAATAAGTAATTATAACGATGCTAACTAATAATATATATTAGGAGGAATTGGAATGATAGAAGTTGATGTAAGAGGTTTATCTTGTCCAGAGCCAGTGATGAGAGTAAAAGAAGCGATAGAAAGTAATGCAAATGAAGAGTTAAAGGTATTTGCTAATGAAGCTCATACAGTTAAAAATATTATAAAGTATTGCGAAAAGGTCGGAAAGGAAGTTCATACAGAAGAAGTAGGTCTTGAATATGAACTAACAGTAAAATAATGGCAAATAATGAGAATTTATTTGTTACTTTCTATACAACTGCAGAGGCAATGGCTACAGAAGAGGCTTGTAAGTCTAGAAATATAGAGGGCAAATTGGTTCCAGTACCTAGAGTTTTATCTGCAGGATGTGGAATTTCTTGGAAAGGAAATTCTAAAGACAAGGATATAACAGAGCAAGCTTTAAAAGAAGATGATATAGAATGGGAAGAAATAGCTATTTTATAAATTCTTTGATTCTGTTAATAATTAAAATACTTTAAAAGGAGGACTTTAGTCCTCCTTTTTTATTTGGATTAAAGAAGAAGACTTGTCCGTAATTGTAATAATATATGATATAATTTACTTTATAATAATATATTTAAGGAGAGAAAATGGATAGAAAAAATGAAAATAAATATATAGCAATCCAACTTTTAGGTGTAGCTTTTCTCGCAAGTGCAGGAATATGGGTAAAACTTTCTTCAGTAGGACCAATCAGTCAGGGATTTTACAGGATGCTTTTAACTATTGTTATGATGCTTCCCTTTACATACAAAAGTCTAAGAAATGTTACAAAAAAGCAGTTTATAATAGCATTTTTAGGAGGCTTGTGTCTGGGAGCAGATGTTTTATTTTGGAATCTTGCCCTTATGAAGACTTCTGTAGCAGACTGTTCTTTGATGGTAAATCTTACTGTGTTTATAGTTTCCCCGATATCATTTTTTCTTTTTAAGGAAAAAATTAAAAAAGAGTTTGTTATAGCATCTATAATAGCCTTTGTAGGCGTTGTAATGGTAATATTTTCAGCTGCAACAGGAGATAATGGACAATCGTCTATTTATGGAAATCTTCTTGCTATGGGGGCATCTGTAGCTTATTCTGGATATGTACTTTTTATCTATAGAGTAAGAGATGGTTTAAATAATAGAGCAGTTGTGCTTATAAGTACCTTTGGAGCCATGATATTTTTATTGGCAGGAATGATCCCAGTTGAAGGATTTACACTTCCACCAAATGGAAGGGAATGGATAATAATTATTCTTTATGCCGTTTGTGGTCAAATTTTAGGTCAAGGTTTGGTATCTATGTGCTTAGGTAAACTAAATGCAACTCTTGTAACAGTGTTATCTCTAACAAGTATTGGTATATCAGCAGTATATGCATATATAGTGTTTGGAGAATCACTTATGCCAATGGAACTTCTAGGAATGATAATTACAATAACAGGTGTATTTATGGCAAAACAGTCATCGCAAAAGTAAAAAGCATTTAGTTAGTAAGAAACAATTAGCAAAGATAGCTTAAAGGCTAGTAGCAGCAAAATAATAGCTGGATTTTCAACCAAATAAAATATGTATTGTTTAAACAATATTTAAAAAAATATATTAAAGAAAGGTGAGTATTATGTTAGAGAAAAAATGGGCGGTAATTACAGGTGCAAGTTCTGGTATAGGAAAAGAGTTTGCAAGAGAGCTGGCAAAGAATGGTTTTTCTTTATTTCTTGTAGCTAGAAGAAAAGATAGATTAGAAGAATTAAAAGAAGAACTAATAAATGAAATAGCCTATGAGGATTTTCAATGTATAGTGATGGAAAAAGATTTGAGAAATCTTGAGGAAATAAGAGAAGTCTATACAGAAACAAAAGACTATAATGTAGATATTCTTATTAATAGTTCGGGATTTGGAGATCTTGGGGAATTTGTTGAAACTGACATGTCCAAAGAAATGGATATGATAGATGTGAATATAAGAGCATTACATATACTTACAAAAATGTTTCTTATAGACTTTGTAAAAAGAGATAGCGGATATATTCTCAATGTAGCATCAAGTGCAGGCTTGATGCCTGGTGGACCATATATGGCGACTTATTATGCTACAAAATCATATGTTGTAACTCTGACATCTGGAATAGCAGGTGAGTTGAGAAAGAGAAAAAGTTCAGTATATATAGGTTCGCTTTGTCCAGGACCTGTAAAAACAGAATTTAATGATGTAGCAAATTGTAATTTTAGCATAGGGGGTATAAGTCCTAGATTCTGTGCAAAATATGCTATAATAAAGATGTTTTCAAGAAAAGAGGTAATAATACCATCTGTAAAAATGAAGATTGCAAGTAAGCTTGGAAAGGTAGCTCCTAGAAAACTAGTGGTAGATATATGTGGAAAACAACAAACAAAAAAAGTAGGAAAATAATAAGCAAAAAAAGTAGGAAAATAATAAGCAAAAATATTTTGTTAAAAAACGTATAAAATCAAGCTATGAAGAAAGATAGTAGATTGTAATGTGATTTATAGAGTTTTAAAAAAGATAGCCATTTTTTAATATATACTAAGACTTTTAGTTATATTATATTTGGCTATCTTTTTCTTATTTATATTAAGGTTTTTACTATTAAATTTCTAATTAAGCAGTTTGCTCTCTATTTGTGAACTTCTTTATAAATGGGAAGAAGAACATTGCTGTAACTACTGCTGAAAGCGCATCTGCAATAGGTGCTGCAAAAAGTATACCATCTATTCCCATTATTGGAGCCAGTATTACAATACATGGCATTAGGGCAATTACCTGTCTCATAAGAGTTAGAAGCATAGCACGTTTCGGCATTCCAATTGCCTGGAAGAAGTTTGCTGCTATAATCTGGAAGCCCGCTACCGGTAGACAAAGAGTCCAAACTTTAAGAGCATGAACACCAGATTTTAGAAGTTCTGGCTCTCTATTAAACATGGAAACAAGAATGTTTGGAACAAGGTGAGAAAGTATAAAACCTATAGTAGTAATAGATACACCTGCAACTATTGCAAGTTTTACTGCCTTTTTCACTCTGTCATACTTTTCTGCTCCATAATTAAAACTTACAATAGGTTGAAGACCTTGGTTAAGACCTATAACAGGTAATATTAATAAGGTCATAAGGCTATTTACAATACCCATTGCAGAAACTCCTATATCACCACCATATTTAAGCAGGTAAGAGTTAAGAAGAAGTGCAAGTGAACTATTTGCAAGCTGTAATATAAATCCTGGCATACCAAGAGATATTATTTCTTTACATAACTTGAAGTCTAGTCTTAAATACTTCTTTTGTATTCTGTGTTTAGCATCTTTTTTAAGGAAGTGGTGTATACTCCATATCATAGATATAAACTGAGAAGTAATAGTTGCAATAGCAGCACCACTCATACCCATTCTAAAGCCATATATTAATATAGGGTCTAGGATAATATTTATTCCTGCCCCGATAAACATGGTAGCCATTGAAAGTTTAGGCTTACCATCAGATCTAAGGAAGTTATTCATACCCATACCGATTACTTGGAATAGGGTACCTATAAATATTATTCTCATATATTCTTTTGCAAAAGGAAGAACTGTCTCACTTGCTCCGAAAAGTATTAAAAGTTTATCTAAAAATAGACTTCCGAAGATAGTGATAATGGCACCTAGAATAAGCAACATAGATGTTGCGTTTCCAAGAGTCTTATCTGCAGTTTCATTATCTCCCTTACCCAAACTAATTGAGAATAAAGTAGCACCACCTTGACCTAGTAGTATACCTACTGACATAATTATTATCATTGCTGGGAAACAGATAGTAATGGCGGCAAGTCCATTTGCACCAAGGTCAGGGCTGTTTCCTATAAATATTCTATCGACTACATTATAAAGTGCATTTACGGTCATACCTATAATTGCAGGTACTGAGAATTTATAAAGTAGTTTAGAAATTTTTTCATAACCCAGTGGGTTATTATACTGAACTTCAGTTTTTACTGACATATTTTTTTCTTCCAAATTTATCACTCCTTATTTTTGAATTTTCTTTTTATTTTCAATATAACTTTCAACATTTTTTACCATTCTTTCAAGATATTCATATGCAATATCTTTTTCTTCAGAATTCATATCGCTAGTAAGGATGTCTCCCCAGTCATCGAGTATAGAGAAGATTTCATCTTTACAGGAGTAACCCTTTTTTGTAAGAAATATTCTATTTATTCTTTTATCTTCCTTGTCCTTGACTTTTCTAACAAGACCTTTTTTTATTAGGGACTGTATAGTTCTAGCTGTTGAAGCTTTATCTATATATAAATATCTTGACAATAAATCTTGAGAAACACCGTCTTTCCAAAACAATGCACTCATAAATGGCTGTTCAGAAGCAGTAATGTTGATATCTTTAAAATGTATATTTTTATAAATCAATCCTTTTCTATATAATATTGAAATTAATCTACCTGGATGTTTTATCATTTTTCTCTCCTTCTAAAAGCTTTAAATATTAGTTGACTTATCAACAATAAATAATTATACGACCATAAAGTTGCGTTGTCAACTATTTTTTATTAGGAAAACGTAAGCTAATCTAAATTAATATTTAACAATATAAGATTTAATGTTTTGAAACTAAATAAAAATTAAAAGCATTCTTAAATCTAGTTTTTTTTAGGAATATGGTATATAATTGAATTTGGTAACAATTTTGTATTTATAATCCTGTCTTTAATGATAAGCGTTAATAATCTTTTTATAATCTTTAAAACCAGCAAATTAATTATGGTAGTTTGTATTAAAAATTTGAATACATCTGGCGAAATGTAAATTTAATACTTATTTAATTTCTGGTGACGGGATAAAGATGTAAATGCAAAAGAAAGTGAGGTAATTAATGATAAAGGCTATTTTCTTTGATATTGATGGAACACTGGTAAGTTTTGATACTCATGAAGTTCCAAAATCTACAAAAGAATGTTTAAGGAAGTTGAGAGAAAAGGGTGTAAAACTATTTATAGCAACAGGTAGATCACCTCAGATGCTCAATGTAGTAAAAGAGGTATTGGACTTTGATTTTGATGGTTATGTAACAATTAATGGACAATATTGTGTAGTTGATGATAAGGTGGTTCATTCAATGAAGATACCAGTAGAGTCTCTTGAAAAAATGATTCCTTACATAGAAGAAAAAAATATTGCGTGTGAGTTTGTAGAACTTGATCATATGTATATAAATCACATAAATGATAGGGTGAGGGAGCTAAGAGAGTATCTAGGAGATACTGCACCTACATCAAAGGAAGAAGATCTTAAGAGAATATATGAAAATGACGTATATCAACTTTGCGCTTATGTAAGGGAACATGAAGAAGACGAATTTCTTTCACATTTACCAAACTGTGAAGCAGTAAGATGGAATCCTATATTCGCAGATATAATTCCTTCTGGAGGAGGAAAGGATGTTGGTATTGGCAAGATTTTAGATTATCTTGGAATTACTAGAGAAGAGTGCATGGCATTTGGAGATGGTGGGAATGATATCTCAATGCTTGAGTATGTAGGAACAGGTATTGCCATGGGAAATGCAGGAGATGATGTAAAGAAAATCGCTGATTATGTAACAGAATCAGTTGATAATGAAGGTATAAAATCTGCATTAGAAAAGTTTAATGTGTTATAATTAAATATAGAATATTAAGGGGAAACTGTTATATAGCAGTTTCCCTAAATAATATATGGAAAGAAAATTTTGTGAAGTAAGCTAAATTATTTGTATATTAAGATGGGGTGAATATATGGAAATATCTTTAATACTTTTTAAGAAGTTGTTGATAATGTTTATTTATATGTTCTTTGGATATGTATTTTTCAAAAGTGGAATAATAACAGAAAAAAGAAATCGTTATTTAAGTAATGTTTTGCTCTATATTATATTTCCAGTAGTAATAGTCAATTCATTTGCAGTAAAAAAGACAGCAGATAATATCTCAGCATTTGTAAGTTCTTTTTTTCTAGCGATAATATCTCTTTTAATTTCTATGTTTATTAGTCATATAATTTATGAAAGGTACTATTATAAAAGATACAAAAAGAAATTGAAGGTAGACGATATTGGCGTAGCATTTTCAAGTGCAGCTTTTATGGGAATACCTATAGTAGCTTCTTTATTTACTAAAAATTCTGTGTTTTATGTTTCTTCATTTGCTGCCATATTGACATTTTTGCAATGGACATATGGAGTTAGAGTAATGTCAGGTTCAGGAGAATATATAAAAATAAAGAAAATATTAACTAACCCAGTCTTAATATCGATGTTAATAGGACTTTTTTTGTATAGCTTTGAAATAGAAGTAGTTAGTCCCATTAAAAATATTTTCACAGTTATATCCTATTTAAATGCTCCTATTGTAATGATTATATTGGGAGTATATCTTGCTCAGACGGATATACTGTCTATGTTTTCAGACAAAACAGTTTACCTAAGTTCTTTTTTGCGCTTGATACTAATACCTTTGTTAACTATGTTGATAATTAATTTCATACCTGCTAGCAAGGATATAAAAATGATTATAATGATTGCTGCAAGTGCACCAGTTGGATCAAATGTTGCCATATTTGCCAAGATATATGGTGGAGATTATAAAAAAGCTGTAAAAATTGTTTGTATGAGTACCCTACTTTGCATTATAAGTATGCCTATGATTTTGGGTATTTCAAATGTATTTTTTAAATAAAAGAAGTTAATTATAGAAAATGAGTTTATGAGTTATTGAAATCTTTATTTTACTTAGAAACCAAGTAAAATAAAGTAATATTTAAGATAAAGATAGTAATATGGTATAAAGATATTTCTGTTTTTTAATCAAATTTAATTTTATATAGTATTGAAAGTCTTAACATTTAATAGACATATAAAGAAGGATTTCAGTTATTTATTTTAATTTTTCTTAAAGTAGATATCAATAATCGAATAGTTTATTTTCATAAATTGGGGTGATAAAATGGAAAATTCAGTTGAAAAATTTAAATTGAGAAATGGCTACGAAATTCCATGTATAGGTTTTGGAACGTGGGATATTAGAAATGAAGAGTTAGTTGTTAGGGCAATAAAAAAGGCCTTGGATATAGGTTACAGACATATAGATACTGCATCAGCCTATCAAAATGAAAAGAGCATAGGAAGAGCAATAGCAGAGTATCCAATAGATAGAGAAGAACTGTTTATAACTAGTAAGGTATGGGCGACAGAAAGAGGTTATGAAAAAACACTTTTGTCTTTTGAGAAAACCTTAAAAGACCTTGCTTTAGACTATATAGACCTGTATTTAATTCATTGGCCTGCAAGTCCAAATAAATTTGACAACTGGGAAGATATAAATTTGGGTACGTGGAGAGCTTTAACAGAATTGTATAAAAGTGGAAAAGTAAAGGCAATTGGGGTATCTAATTTTAGGCAAAGTCATTTGGAAGCCCTAATGAAAACAGAAGTAAAACCTATGGTAAATCAAGTTGAGTTTAATCCTGGTAATAAACATATGAAAACAATTGATTATTGTAAAAATAATAATATAATAGTTGAAGCATGGAGTCCACTTGGAAGAAGTAGGATACTAAATAATGAAATATTATTGTCAATGGCTAAAAAATATGACAAATCTCCAGCACAGATTTGTCTAAGATGGTGTCTACAAAATGAAGTAATAGCACTTCCAAAGTCTATAACACCATCTAGGATAAAGGAAAACTTTGAGATATTTGATTTTGAAATATCTCAAAATGATATGACGACAATAAATGGAATGCCATCATTTGCTTGGTCTGGTCTTGATCCTGATGAAGTAGATTTTTAATAAGAAAAAGCGTTACTGAAAAGAATGCTTAGAGTAAGCTTTTCAGTAACGCCTATTTATAATATATTATCTTTATAAAATCTTTCATTGATATTTTAAATTAAATATAATAACTACTAATAATTCTACTAATAAAATACTAACTATATTAAATTATAAATTTTTATGCTAAGTGAAGAATAAATCTTCCTATTAATGTTACAAAAACAAGTGATATAATAGTTCTTTCTATAAATATTAAGAATATCTCCCAAATTTTTACAGGTATTCTAGAACCTATAATAAGAGCTCCTACTTCACTCATATATATAAGCTGAGTTACAGAAACAGTTGCTATTACAAATCTTGTAAGTTCACTTTTAATTTCGTTTCCGGCAATAATAGTTGGAATAAACATATCAGTAAATCCTACAAGCATAGTTTTTGAAGCTGATACCGCTTCTGGAAGCTGAAGAAGTTCAAGCAAAGGTATAAATGGCTTTCCGATAATTTCAAATACTGGAGTGTAGTTTGATATTACAAGAGCGATTGTACCAAATGCCATAACAACGGGTAAAACTCCAAGCCACATATCAACAGCGTTTTTTATACCATTTTTCATAAATTGACCGATACCAGTATGATTTCTAGCTTTGCTCACTGCTTGATATAGTCCCCAACTAAAATAAGTTTCCCCTTGAGGAATACTTTCATCAAGAGTTTCTGCATCACCATAATATGTATCCTTCTTTAGAGAAAGTGGTGGTATTCTAGGTATTATAACAGCGCATATTACTCCAACAACGCATATTGTAAGATAGTAAGGCACAAATAGGTGTGCCATTTCAACCTGCTTTAAAACAACTAGACAAAATGTAATTGAAACAGCAGAGAAGGTAGTAGAAATAATAGCAGCTTCTCTTTCAGAATAGAAACCTTCTTCATATTGTTTTGCAGTTAGCATAACTCCAAGTGTTCCATCGCCTAACCAAGATGTAAAACAGTCTACTGCGGATCTTCCTGGAAGTGTAAAAATAGGTCTCATTATTTTTGCAAGAAGAGTACCTACAAACTCAAGAAGACCAAAGTCTAAAAGTAGTGGAAGTAAAAGTCCTGCAAATACAAATATTACAACCAAAGTTGTAAGCAAGTTATTTAGTATAAAATTACCTGTGTCCTCAGATATAATATAGGACGGACCAAAATTAAAATAACACATAAAGACAAATATCATTGCAAGAACTCTTGTAATGAACCAAGTTGGTGTTAGGTCGAATACACCTTTCATATAATCTGATTTTGGCTTGTATACTTTTAGCTTTACCAAAATAGCACCAATTGCAGAGATAGCAATTATTCCTACAATTAGAGCAGGAAGATAACTACCGATACTATTTTGTATAAAAGAAGCAATATATGCTATTGGAATAGTTACCTTATCCTGATTAATTTCAGGATCAAACTCCTTAATAGGAAGCATAAAAATAATAATTCCTATAATGGAAGGAATAAGGAACTTTAGTATGTCTAAAACACTATAATTTCTTTTATTTTTCTTAGGATTCTTATTTTCACCCTGACTTGCACTATTAAAGTCAGACTCAATTATCATTCCAGTTGAGTTTCCACCATCAAATGCTATTTTTTTAGTATGAAATTTTTTTCTTTTTTTCTGCATTTTCATCCCCTTTTCATAATCATAAATCTAATGTATTGTAAGTCGCGTAATTTTTAATATTAAATTTAGCTTATATTATTATAGGAAAATCTTATAAAAGGGTACTGTCTTCTTTTATAAGATATTTTCTTATTAAGAAAAGTCCAGCGATTGCTACAACTCCAAGTAGTATTTCGGCCATACCGTTGTTTTTTGGAAGTAGAAGCATTTTTCTTGCAATACCGAATAACAAGACTTCGATAAGAGCTGACTGTATGTGTAAAGTAAGCATAACAGCAAGTTCAATACCTATTACAAGAAGTAATATTTGTGCAAAGATTGCATTTAATTGACTATAGTCAATAGGTCTATTGAAATGTATGATAAAAGAATCATAAATGATTCTAAGAATATCTATAATACCGAGCAAAACAGCTATTAGTATTACAATTGCAAGTATTGATTCAAATCCATAGGCAATATTAAGGATTTTTCTTTTTTTACTATCTACGTTTTTCATGGTTGATTTCACCCTCCTCTTGTGCAAAAAGTACAAATAATGGTAAAATTCGGCGACTTAAAAATAAATATTCTATGAATATATCACACTTAATACTATCATAAAATGTAAAATATATGTAGGAAAAATTACAGAAATAGGAATTTTAATATAAAAAATAAATTTTCTGTAAATTACAGCTGTCCCCACTTTTTCACATAATCTATAAATTTAAGAGTAGCAGGGGATGGTTTTAGATTTTTTGCACATGCAATACCTAAAACTCTGCTATAGTGTTCATTGAACTGTCTAATACACACATTGAAGGGGATATTTTTTAGAAGTAGTTTAGGAAGTATGGTGATTCCAAATCCTTTTTCAACCATTTTTATAACTGTAAAATCCTCGTCAATTTTGTATTTGATTTTTGGTTTTATATTGTTTTGTTTGAAAATAGTTCCTGTTTCATAATTAAGCCCATCGGCTGAAAGAATAAAACTTTTTCCATGTATATCTTCTATAGATACAGAAATTTTATTACAAAGAGGATGGTTCAAAGGTGTAACTAGAACAAGCTCATCCTTTCCTATTGCAGTAAAATCCAAATCAGCTACTGCATATTCTGAAACAAATATGCAATCTAGTTCATTGTTTTCTATTTTGTAAATAAGTTCGTCAAAACCAGCTACAGTAAGCTCGAATTTTATATTAGGATAAGCACTTGAAAACATGGAAAGTATATCAGGTAGCCAGTTATATGAAATACTTTGAACAGAGCCTATTCTAATATGACCACTTTCAAGGCTTGTAAGATTTGAAGAAATTTTATATATTTTTTCTTCAGACTCACATATATTGTTGATGCAATTCATAATATCTTTTGTATATGGCATAGCTTCCATACCATTTTTAGATCTTTTAAAAAGTTGAATTCCAAGTTCTTTTTCAAAGTTCTTAATAGCCTGACTTACTGCAGACTGAGTGTAATTCAACTTGTTAGCTGCCTTAGAGATGTTCTTTGTTTCATAGACAGCTCTAATAATTTCATATCTACTCATGTACTTTCCTCCTATATTAAACCTAATTGATATTAAAATAACTAATAAATGACATTAAAATAACTAATATTAATGGAGAAATTTCCACAATATAGCAAGTATTAGAGAAAGTTAATACATCCATTAAATCTGCTTTATTCAAATGGTGATTGATATATATTATTATACTATTAAGAAATAAAATATTGCAAATATTATTAAAATTTAGTAGGAGGTATTATCATGGGAGTTGAATATTGGAATGGAGCAGATGCAGCTCATAGAAGAGTAATGATGAAGGCGGCAGGTTATTCAGATATAGATATAAGAAAAAAGCCACATATAGGAGTTCCTAACTCATATATGGCTGGTTCTCCTGGTTCTGCACATTTAAGACAGATAGCAGAAGCTGTTAAAGAAGGTATATGGGCTGCAGGTGGTGTGCCAGTAGAGTTTGGTATACCAGCCACTTGTGGAAATATAGCAAATGGAGCTGAAGAGTTAAAATATGAACAAGTAGGAAGAGATATAGTGGCTATGTCTGTAGAATTCGTAACAAAAGTTCATAATTTTGACGGTCTAGCAATGATTGCTTCATGCGATAATATAATCGCTGGATGTTATTTAGCGGCTATGAGATTAGACATTCCTTCAATGGTTGTAACAGGTGGTTCAATGCAACCAGGTCAACATTGTGGGAAAACTGTAGTTGAAGCGGATCTTGATGCAGCTCGTTTTTCAGGAGCTAGTGAGGAAGATTTAATGGAAATGGAAGATAATGTATGTCCTTCTTTTGGTGCATGTCCTTCAATGGGAACAGCAAATACTATGCAGATGTTAGGTGAAGTTCTAAACTTAGTTCTTCCAGGAACTTCGACAATACCTGCTACAGATAACGCGAAACTAAGAAAAGCAAGAGAAGCGGGAATGTACATGGTTCAAATGGCTAGAAAAAACATTAAACCTTCAGATATAATCACAAAAGAGGTACTTTTAAACTCAATAATGTTTGATATGGCAGTTGCAGGATCAACAAATGCTGTTCTTCATATTCTTTCATATGCATATGAACTAGGAATAAAGTTGAATTTAGAAGACTTTGAAAAATACGCAAAGGAAATTAAGTGTATCAATGCAGTTGTTCCAAGTGGTCCTTATACAGTGGTAGATTTTCATTATGCAGGCGGTGTAATGAATGTAATGAAGATGCTTGAAAAGAAATTATTTACTGATGTTCCTAGTATGTATGATACAAGTTGGAAGCAACTATTAGAAAATGTAGTAGCTGAAGAAAATGAAGTAATACATTCTCTAGAAAATCCTCTATTCGATGAACCAGGATTAAAAATATTAAGAGGAAACTTATCTCCAAATGGTGCAATAGTAAGACCTACTGCAGTATACGAAGAAGTTATGTATATGAAGGGTAAGGCTAAGGTATATGAAGGTGATAGAGAAGCCTTTGAAGCTATACAGAGGGGCGATATAGTTCCTGGAGATATTATAGTAATAAGATATGAAGGTTGTAAGGGAGCTCCAGGGATGAAGGAGTTAATGCTTAGTATAGATGCCCTAATAGGAAAGGGACTTCATAAGAGTGTTGGATTAATATCTGATGCAAGATTTTCTGGATTCAACTTTGGAGCGATTATAGGTCATGTTTCTCCTGAAGCCTATGATGGTGGAAATATTGCTCTCGTAAAAAATGGAGATGAAATAATAATAGATATAGTAAATGGAATAATATCTATGGATGTTTCAGATGAAGAATTAGAAGCTAGAAGAAAAAATTGGGTTAGACCAGAGCTTAAAGAAGGAAAAGGTTGCTTAAATATATATGCTAAAATGTGTAGACCTGCAGAAGAGGGTGGAGCTATGCAACCTTGGGATTTAGATGGAAAGTATAGTACAGATAAATAATTGTTTGTAAAAAGTAAAAAAAAAGAAAAAATAATATAAATAAGGAAGGGAAAAAAATGTTATTATTGTCAGAAAAAGATATAAGAAAAGTTTATACAATGAAAGATGCTGTTGAAGCAGATAAGAAGGCTTTTAAATTAGTAGTAGATGAAAAGGCTGACGCACCTTTGAGAACCAATATACAAGCTCCAAAATATGACGGATGTTTTCTATTTATGCCTGCCTATGTAGAGGATATGGATATTGCATCTTTGAAAATAGTTAATATATTCCCTCGTAATATAGATAATGGAAAACCATCTGCACCAGCACAGGTTCTTCTTATCGATGGAAAAACAGGAGAAGTGATAGCTATTTTAGATGGTACATATGTAACAAAATTAAGAACAGGAGCAGCATCTGGTGCAGCATTTGATTTACTTGCAAGAAAGAATTGCAAAATCGGAGCTTTAATAGGAACTGGTGGGCAAGCTGAAACTCAATTAGAGGCAATGGTCAATGTAAGGGATTTAGATGAAGTAAGAGTATTTGATTTAAATTATGATAGAACAGTTGAGTTTGCAGAAAGAATGCAAGAATATTTAAAGGATTTTTCTACAAAGATTGTTGCAGTAAGAACATCAGATGAGGCAGTGGACAATGCAGATCTTCTGATTACAGTTACACCTTCAACAAAGCCGGTATTTGATGGAAATAAAATTAAAGAAGGAGCAACAGTTAGCTGTGTAGGAGCTTATCAACATCATATGCAAGAAATGGATCCTGTAATATTGGAAAGAGCATCAAAGATATACTTCGATTCTAAAGAAGCAGTTTTATCTGAATCAGGGGATATACTAATTCCTTTGGAAGAAGGTATTATAACAGAAGAAGACTTTACAGGAGACTTAGGAGATGTAATAAATGGAAAGATAAAAGCAAGGGAAAATGACGACGAGATAATAGTGTTTGAAACAGTAGGAGTAGCTACTCAAGATCTAGTAGCAGCTTATGAAATATACAAAAAAGCATTAGAAAATAATGTTGGAACTGTTTGGGAATAAAAATACATATTAGACATAAATTAGAACATGGATTGAAGTATTTTCGATCCATGTTCTTGTTTTAGAAAAATTAAAAAAATATTAATAAAGAAGCCTTTTAAAAAATACAGTTAATAAGACTTGTATTTATAGATTTAATAAAAACTATGCCCAAAGTAAATTTTAAAAAAATATAATAGGGTATAATAGAAGTAGGCATTGTAATTTATAAATATAATATAGTTAGCAATATTAGAAGGAGGAATTAAATATGAAATTAGGTATTTTAGGGGCAGGGATGATTGTAAAGGAAGTTCTTCCTATACTTAGAGAAACAGATATAGATTTGAAAGGAATATGTGCAACTAAAAAGTCAGAAGAAAAATTAAAGGTTTTATCATCGGAATATAATATAGAAAATTATTACACAGATTTTGATGAAATGCTTAAAAACAATGAAATCGATACAATATATGTAGCGCTTCCAAATTTGTTACACTTTGATTCTTGTAAAAAATCTCTTGAGGCAGGAAAAAATGTAATTTGTGAAAAACCATTTACAGTAAAGCACAAGGAATTACTAGAATTAAATGAAATAGCAAAGAAAAAGAATTTAATATTAATAGAAGCAATAACAACTCAGTATATAGAAAACTATATTGAGATAAAGAAAAAAGTTCAAAATGGAGAAATTGGAGATATTAAACTTTTAGTTGCAAATTACTCTCAGTATTCTTCAAGATATGATAACTTTAAAAAGGGGATTGTTGCACCTTCATTTGATCCAAAGTTTGCAGGAGGATCTTTAATGGACCTAAATATTTATAATATACATTTTATATGTGGAATATTCGGAAATCCAGAAGATGTTACCTATGCTCCTATAATGGAAGGGAACATAGATGTTTCAGGAATATTGACATTGTCATATCCAAATTTTAAATGCCTAGCAATTGCAAGTAAGGCTTGCAACTGTGATAACCATATGCAGATTCAAGGAACAAAAGCTACAATTACAATGAGTAGACCGACAAATGAATGTAGTTCTTATGAAGTATTTGTAAAGGGACTGGGCAGAGAAGAATTTAATGCAAATAAATACAAGCATAGAATGCATAGTGAATTTTTAGAATTTGATAGAATCATCAATGAAAAAGACTATAAAAAGGCTGAAGAAATGATGGAAAATTCATTGATTGTAATGGAAGTAATAGATAAGGCTAGAAAGTTTCTTTAGCTAAGATATATAAGTATAAGTAAGATATTAATATAAAATAAGAGCAAAATAGATTATTTTAAAATATAAAATTATAAAGAAAAGTATCTAGCTAAAATTCTAGCTAGATACTTTTTAATTTACAAAAATCTGTTAAAATTTATTTATCTTTTGTTTTTTTGAATCTTTTTCTCAACTATTATTGCGTTTGTCATAGCTCCACTTACATTTAGCATTGTTCTTCCCATATCTAGAAGTGGGTCAATTGCGAGTATTGGATTTACAAGAGCAAAGTATTGGCTCATACCAACCCCTGAAATACTTACAGAAGCAGCAGTAATAGATGTACCAGGAATACCTGCTATACCTATTGAACCAATTGTTACAACTATAATACTAGTAATTACTAAACTAAAGTCAATAGGAACTCCTGCCGTATTTGCTACAAACACTATAAGCATAGCTGGATATATTCCAGCACAACCTTGCATACCTGCAGTTGCAGAGAAACTAGCCACAAAACTAGCAGTTGCATCATCTACATCTAATTTTTCTGATAGACTAGTAATAGTAGATGGAAGAACCCCTACACTGGATCTTGACGTAAAGGCAAGAACAAGAGTAGATAAAGCATTTTTAAAGTACCAGATTGGGTTCACTCCGTATAATAAAAGTGCAATAGATTGAATAATAAGCATAATGATAATGCTTATGTATAGAATAATTATAAATGCAATCACATCTTTTATAGCTTGTATACCATTTTGAGCAATTGTATTTGCAAGAAGTGGAACAACTGCAAATGGCATAAATCCTAATATCATATCAGCCGTGTTTGAAATAATCTTATGTAGATCATCTATCAGCTTAGTAAAGCTTTCAAGCTTATTATCTGTATTTTTTCTAATGGATCTTGCTGAAACACCTACTATTACTGAAGCGATTACAATTGCTATAACATTAAAGTCTAACATAGCTTGGAAAGGATTGGCTGGAAGTATATTCCTAAAGGTATCTACCACGCTATGTGTTTCTCTTATCATGTTTTTTCCACCTGTTATAGCTGAAGAAGCTCCTAATTTGTAGAAATATGCAAGAGTAAATCCTACTATAGCTGATATAGCCAACATAGTCATAGATGTAAGCAAGGTATACTTAGTAAGCTTACTGATATTAGTATTCATATCCATATTTATTATTACGTGGATAATTGAAATTATAATTAGCGGTATTACCAACATTCTTATAATATCTATATATCCACCTCCAAATAATGAATACCATTTTGTGGTTTCTGAGACAAAGCTAATTTTCATAGGGTCCTTAGCAAAGCCAGAAACAATTTGAATTATTAATCCTAGTAAAATTCCTAATACTGTGCCGATCATAACTAGCTTAGAATAATCAAAGCGCTTGATCAATTTGGCAATAAAGAAAAATATAATTGCCAATAAAATTAGAAATCCTACTGTTTCAAAGTTAGAAATCATTAAGAAATCTTTTAAAAAACTTTCTTTCACCTTAGTGTCCTCCTAATATTTTAATTTACAACTTCGATCATTCACATCAGCTTAATCCTATAAATAGATGTCTGAAATTCATGTCTCACTAAATTTAAAAGTTTAGTCAAACGATTATGCTTTTTTTATTATTTAAAGGGTATAATTTATTAGTATGGATAAAATATACAATCAAATAATAAGGTGAAAAACATCAAAAATTGTAGTACTTAAAGATTTATACCCAAAAAAATAAAAAGTAATGAAAAAAATTACAAATAGATATAATCTATCTAAGGTATTATATAAATAAAAAAGTTTATTTTAATAAAAAAATAAAAGATTGAAAGGTCTATTGACAATCAAATGATAATATGATAAATTGATATTTAATGAAAAAATCAGATGTATAGGTTGAAATTATAAGGAAAAAACAAGGGAGTAAAAATAAATTCTTATTTCAATTGAGAATAGATGGGTAATTAAAAGTTAATTTTGTTAACTTAAAAAAGTTTAAAAAAGAATTATGTTAATAAAGAAGGATGCAATTTGTATAAGGAGATGGTATTATGGAAAAGAAATTAACAGATCAAAGAGCCATGGAAAATAAAATAGTAAATAAGTTGTCCTCAGTAAGTATATTTGGAAATATTGCATTAACAGTTTTCAAATTATTTGCAGGTACAATGGGACATTCTGGAGCTATGCTTTCTGATGCAATTCACTCACTTTCCGATGTATTTACTACAGTAGTAGCTTTTATCGGGGTGAAAATGTCTAAAAAAGAGGCAGATAAGGAGCATCCTTATGGTCATGATAGATTAGAAAGCATTGCTTCTGTTTTTCTAGCAATCATACTTATAGCTACAGGTATAGGTATAGGTTTTAGTGGTATTGAAAAAATAGTAGATATGAAAAAAGTAGCTATTGAAGTACCAGGAGTATTAGCTTTAATCGCTGCGATTGTTTCTATAGTGGTAAAAGAATTAATGTTTTGGTATACAAGATATTATGCAAAAAAGCTAAATTCATCAGCTTTTATGGCAGATGCTTGGCATCACAGAAGTGATGCTATATCTTCAGTTGGTTCTTTGATAGGTATTACATTTGCTAGAATGGGATATCCTATTTTTGACCCTATAGCAAGTATTCTTATTTCATTGTTAATATTGAAAGTGGGATATGATATATTTAAAGATGGCTTCAATAAGATGGTCGACAAAAGTTGTAGTGAAGATGTAGAAGCAAAAATAAGAGATATTGCAACTTCTCAAGAAGGCGTAGAGGGAATAGATGTTTTGAGAACTAGAGAATTCGGTGCAAAGATGTATGTAGAGATTGAAATTCTAGCAGATGGAAATTTACCTCTAAGAGAATCTCATAGTATAGCCCAAAAGGTACATGATGAAGTCGAAAAGGCATTTCCAGACTGTAAGCATTGTATGGTACATGTAAATCCAAGAGATTAAAGGCTATATATAAACATTAGAGATATAGAAATTTTAAAGTAAAATATAATTATTAAGGGCGACACTTCAGCTGGAAGTGTCGCTTTTTATATAGATAATTAAATGCTATAATAGAGTATAAAAATATAGATATAAATAAAAAATATACTATTAAAGAGAAAGAGGTGCTAGAAATGTTGACTACAGTGTGCTATTTACAAAGGGATAATAAGTATCTTATGCTTTACAGAAATAAGAAAAAAATAGATGTTAATAAGGGAAAGTGGATAGGAGTAGGCGGAAAGCTAGAAGAAGGTGAAAGCCCTGAAGAATGTATAAAAAGAGAAATAAAAGAGGAAACAGGATATACTGCAAATAATTGTAAAGAAAGAGGAATTGTAGTTTTTAATTATAATGATGAGCCTTCAGAATTTATGTATCTGTATACTTGCAATGATTTTACTGGAAATATAATAGATTGTGATGAGGGAGATTTAAAATGGATTCCTAAAGACGAAGTAAAAGAATTGAATTTATGGGAGGGAGATAAGATATTTATAGATCTTATTCAAAATAAGGCACCGTATTTTTTTCTGACTCTCAACTATAAAAATGATGAATTAATAAGTCATACATTAGAATTTAAAAAAGATGATTTTATGAGATTTGAGGTATTTGTACCGGAAGAATATATTGATTCAATAATTAAAGAGCTATCTAAATATAATTTACTTACAGTAGGATTTTACAAAGATGTTTATGCATCAATGGATGTAGAAGGACATTGGACTAGTTTAGAAGGAGCAGATCCTTTTGATGGTGAAATAGGAAAGGAAAGTAAGGCAGATGAGAAACTATTGAAGTTTATAATAAAAAAAGAATTTGCAGACCTTGCCTATTATCTAATTAAAAGAGCTCATCCCTATGAAGTTCCTGTTATAAATATATTTTAAAAGGAGTGATCGAAATTAAATATTATAATTTTAATATGGAATCAGATTTTGAACATAGAGTTATAAAAGATGATGGTAAAAATATAGATATCTATGTAGATTTAGATTATAGAAGTGTCAATATTGTAGATAATAAGATGTCATTTTTTAATTCAAGGATACAATTTCCTAGAGTGAAGGCGATGATAATAAGAATTACTTCTGAAAATGAAATTGCGACTGTTCATCTTTTGAGAGATATAGATCTTTTATCTGCATTTGCAAATTTTGAGATAGATTACAAAGGAAACGTTTTCAAAATAATGAAAAATAATGAGTATGTTCTTTTAGAAAAAACAGACTTATAGAATTTTAAACAAAAAACTAATTTTATAATCAGAAAACGTTTTTAAATTTTATTTTAATTTAAAAATAAAAAAGAAAATATAATAATGTATTTTTATGTTAGAAATTAACTTTTTTTCGAAAAATGAGATACAAAAGGCTACTATTAATGTTAGAATATAGTTATAGAGTTTTTCGAAATAATAGCAATATCTTTTGGAATATTCAAAAAAATGAAAAATGAAAAAGAAATTTTGATTATGATATTGCAGATAAATTTAAGAAGTTTATATTATTACTTCAAGGAAAAGTATAAACGCATAATTTATATTAAATACTATGTAGTTGAAAAGGGGTTTTGTAGCTATGAGAAAGTTGACTGTTGATTTTAATAATTTCAGAACACTGGATGATTTCCATGAATTTATGATAAAGGAGTTATGCCTAGATTCCGATTACGGAAGAAATCTTGATGCACTTCATCATATTTCAAAAAATGCAGATTGTGAGTTTGAAGTGATTAAGGGTGGCCCAGTTTTAGAAGAGATGCAAGAGATAGTTTGTGCAATTTTATGCAATGACGTGAGTAAGTAATAATATATTTATAAAGAGTGATTATATGAAAATATTTAGAGAAATAAACTGATATTAGAAAGTTTATTTCTCTTTTTTTGTGATAAAAATAAATAAAAAATACTTATTTATAAGATATTATTTAATATGTTTAAGCAGATTTCTCTATGGGTATTTTCAAAATATAGCTAATTTAATATAATGATTATTATTTTAATAATTAAGATATAAAAAACAAAAAAGTCTTGAAATATTTTTAGGCTATTAATATATTAATTGCACTATTAAAAATATCAGTAGAATATTTAAATTTATATAAGGGTGCAAAATATTTTATAGAAAGGATAGTTTATGGATTTTTTAGGAAAGTTTAAGACAGGCGGTCATAAGCCTGCAAATGGTATTAGAAATTTTTTAAAGTATGTAGGTCCAGGTTTGCTAGTTACAGTAGGATTTATAGATCCTGGAAACTGGGCTTCAAATATATCTTCAGGAGCGGATTATGGATATTCTTTATTGTGGATGGTTACCCTGTCTACAATTATGCTGATAGTGCTTCAGCATAATGCGGCACATTTGGGAATAGCAACAGGAGATTGTATATCAGAAGCTGCAAGTAAGCACCTTCCTAGGAAGGTATCGATTCCAGTTTTAGCAACTTCATTAATGGCTGTAGTGGCTACCAGTATGGCGGAAATTTTAGGTGGTGCAATAGCTTTGAAGATGCTTTTTAATATTCCGATTAAACTAGGTGCAATTCTTGTATCTATTCTTGTAGTAATAATGATGCTTTCAAACTCATATGCTAAGTTAGAAAGGTATATTATAGGATTTGTATCTCTTATAGGTATTTCATTTATTATAGAGTTAAAAATGGTGCCTATAGATTGGGGAGAAGCAGCTAGAAGCTGGGTAACAGTATCTTTGCCAGAAGGTTCTCTTCCCATAGTTATGTCTGTTCTTGGAGCAGTTGTAATGCCTCATAATTTATTTTTACATTCTGAAGTGATTCAGTCTAGAGAATTTAATCATGAGGATGAAACAGTAATAAAAAAGCAGTTAAAATATGAGTTTATGGACACTTTATTTTCAATGGTTATAGGTTGGGCTATAAATTCTGCCATGATTATATTAGCAGCAGCTACATTTTTTCAACATAATATAGCCGTTTCTGAACTAGAAAGTGCCCAAAGGCTTTTGACTCCTATGTTGGGTAATATGGCATCTGTAATATTTGCTCTAGCTCTTTTATTTGCAGGTATTTCATCTACAATTACAGCACTTATGTCAGGAGGATCTATATTTGCGGGAATGTTTGGTGAACCTTATGATATTAAGGATTTTCACAGTAGATTTGCAGTTATTGCAATAGTGATTTTGTCTACTATCGTTATATTCTTTATACCAGATCCATTTGAGGGCTTGATATATTCTCAGATGCTTTTATCAATACAACTCCCTATAACAGTATTTCTTCAGATATATTTGACTTCTTCAGAAAAAGTTATGGGTAAAAATAAAAATAGTTTTCTTACAAAAGCAATGCTTATAATAATAGCAGTAATTTTAACTGTTCTTAATATAATGCTTTTTAGAGAACTCTTGTAATAATTTAATAGTAATGAATTAATAAATAGACATTATAAATAAAAAGAAAGAAAGAAGCTTCCCCTTACTAGAAGCTTCTTTCTTTTATTGTGAATTTTATTTAAGCACATTATACGAGTTTAGCTTATTAAAAATAACCGACTTTAAATATCATTTAAAGTTTCTAACGTATCTAACATATCTAACATATTTAAATTATATCCCACATATAAAATTTAAAATAACTAATTTACAATAAGTCTATCAAAATTATCGCTATTTTATAAATAGAAAGTTCTTTTCTGGATGTTTTTCAAGCCATTTTTTAGCGTAACTGCATTGCGCTTCTGCTTTCCATCCCTTGCTTTCTATTGTATCAACAGCTTCTTGCATAAGTTTTCCAGCCATACCTTGTCCTCTTAGGGCTGGAGAAACAAAAGTTTTGTTAATAGTTACAAGGTCTTTGTCTAGAAATGGAAAAGTGATTTCTGCAAGAGTATCTCCATTATCATCTTCTAGATAAATTCTGTTGTTTTCTTTCTTAAAATCCATAACGCTTCCTCCTTAAAGTAGTACTTAATATAATATATACCATTAAAAAAATATAAGAAACAGTTGCTAATTATGGATTGTATAAAAAGTTTTTATTTTATAAAATTATGAAAAAAAACTTTTATTTTTTTAGAGCCTTTTTAACTCCTGCAAAAATTGCAAGGGCAGTAACGACACCAAATAACGCTTGCATTGTATTTGCTGGAACTGCTGCTATTGAAGTTTTAAGGTTAAACATAAATATTTCTCCTATAAAATAACCAGAAACCATTATTATTCCACCTACAACTGCAGCTATTGTTTCACCCTTTTTTCCAGGAACTCTTTCAGCAATAAGTCCACATATAAATCCTTCAAGTCCTTTTGTTACAAATGTAAGAGGAGCGTATACACCATATCCAGAAATTAAATCTGCCATAGCTGAACCAACTCCACCTATTAAAGCACCGTGTTTTTTTCCAAGGTATAAACCTGAGAATAAAACAACAGTATCTCCCATATTTACATAACCATGAGCACCTACAACAGGAATCTGAACTATCATTGTCATGACAGTTGTAAGTGCCATAAGTATTCCGCATAAAACGAAATCTTTGGTTTCAAATTTGTGTTCCTCATAAATCTGACTGCTCATAATTGACCTCCAATTAGAAAATTATTATAATTATTTGTTCAATAATAATAATAGTATAAATGGGGACATTATTCAATTTGTATTGGAAATAAAAATAAAGTGTATCGGTTCAATAGAAAAGCTTTGTAAAAAAAATGGAGGAAAATGAAAAAAATATAGCAAAATAATAGAAATAAAATGATTATTATTATATAGTAAATATATAAATAGTGTGTATGGGTACAAAAGCGATGAATTTTAGGAGGTCAGATGTTAACAGAAGAGCGTTTTAAATATATATTAGATAAAATAAAAATGAATGGTACAGTTAAATTAAAAGAACTAGTTTCAGAGTTAGATGTCAGTGAATCTACAATTAGAAGGGATTTCGATGAATTAGAAGATAAGGGACTTGTAAAGAGAGTTCATGGTGGTGCAGTTGGTACAAGAAGCAACTTTACATATGATAATACAATTACTGAGAGAATTACTCAATTTGTAAAGGAAAAGAAAAAAATAGCCAAGTACTGTGGAGAACTTATTAAAGATGGGGATTTTATCTATCTGGATTCAGGTACTTCTACATATGAAATAATACCTTTTTTACAGGGAAAAGACGTAGTAGTTGTAACAAACGGTGTATACAATATGGAAAAGCTTATAGAGAACGATATAAAAACATATATACTAGGAGGCGAAATTAAGCCTATAACAAAGAGCATAGTAGGAGAGCAAGCTATTATGCAGATTGAAGATTTTAGGTTCAGTAAGGCTTTTTTAGGGGCGAACGGTATTACAGTAAATGCTTCAATTACTACTCCAGATATTAGTGAATCACTTCTAAAGAGGGCTGCAATAAAAAAGGCAGAAGAAGCCTATATACTTGCAGATTCTAGTAAGTTTGGCAAGGTTTCATTTTCAAAGGTTTGTGATCTTGATGAGGTAACTATTGTTACAGATGCCAAGAGAAAAGATATTGAGGAATTATGTGCCTTTACTAGAGTTATTACAGTAGAATAAAATATTAGAAATAGATAATTTAATTGATTTTGTACTTTAGATACTTTACAAAAAATGTTATAATAAAAAGCAATAAAAAAGAAGGTGGCAGTTGCCATCTTCTTTTGGTTTTTGATAGGCAAAATAATATATATTTGCCTTACTTTATACTAATTACTATATTAAAAAATTTTATATATGTTTTACTGGGGAATGACAGAATTTGAAAGAATATAAATGGAAAAACGATTTAAATGCAGCAAAAATGAAAGAAAATGATTGATTTTTGTTTTTTACAATGTTATAATCAAATAAATTAAAAAAAGATGCATTGAAAGTACTGTTTAATCAATGTTTATGGATTTATGAAAGATTTTGAAAGAAAAGAGTGAGGATATAAGGGGAGTGAGAATATGATATATACGGTAACTCTTAATCCATCAATAGATTATATAGTTGAAGTAGAGGAATTTATTGAAGGTGGATTAAATAGAGCAAAAAAGGAGTATTCAAATATAGGTGGCAAGGGAATTATGGTTTCTAAGCTTCTTAAAAATATAGGGATAGAGAGTACAGCATTAGGTTTTATAGGTGGATATACAGGAGATTATATAAAAACTTGCTTTGAAAAAAATGATATGAATGAAAATTTTACAAAGGTTAGGGAAAATACAAGAATCAATGTAAAATTGAAATCTAAGTGTGAAAGTGAAATCAACGGTAGAGGACCTGAAATAAAAGAAAATGAACAGGAAGATTTTTTAAAAAAGATAAAGAATATATCAAAAGGAGATACAGTAATCATTTCTGGTAGTAGTGCTCCTGGTCTTGATCAAGATATAATATCTCAAATAATAGATATATGTATAGAAAAAAAAGCAGATTTTGTGGTGGATATTTCTGGAGAAAAGCTTTTAGATTTGATATCAAGAAAACCCTTGTTAATAAAGCCGAATATAGATGAGCTTGGAGAGTTATTTGGGATAGAATTCAAGTCTATAAAAGAGATAATACCATATGGAAAAAAGTGTTTGGAAATGGGAGCTAAATATGTAATTGTCTCTATGGGGGAAGAAGGAGCTTTGTTCTTCAGTAGTGAAGATATTTACTTTGCACCTAGAATAGAAGGAAAACTAATCAATTCAGTAGGAGCTGGAGATTCCATGCTTGCTGGATTTGTAGGAAGTCTAAAAGAAGGGAAAGATAAAGTAGAAAGCTTTAAAATATCTGTAGCTTGTGGAACTGCCACAGCCTTTTGTCAAGATATAGCAAATAAAGAGGAAATAGAGAGAATATACAAAAAAGTACTTATAAAAGAGTACAGAACTCTATAAAAATTATGGAAATATACAGAGTGAAATAGTGAGATGAAAGCTTTAAGTATTGAGAGATGTATGGTATAGCTTTGTATTTAAAGATAGATATAAATTTATATAAAGTATAGTTAAAATTTGATTATGAAGAATAGACATTAAAAATTTAGTATATATTTTTTTATGTCTAGGATATAGAAAGGGAAAGAGCATGAAAATTTCTGATTTATTAAAAAAAGAAATAATGATTATGGAAATTGCTGCGGACAATAAGATAGATGCAATAAATGAAATGATCGCTAAGTTAAAAGAGAAAAAAATGATAAGTGATGAAGAGTTATTTAGAGAAGAAATAATGAATAGAGAAGAACTTTCATCTACTGGATTGGGAGATGGCATAGCCATGCCTCATGCAAAGACTAAGGCAGTAAATACCCCTTGTGTTTTATTTGCAAGAAGTGAAAAAGGGATAGACTATGATTCTCTAGATGGACAGCCGGCACATCTATTCTTTATGATAGCTGCTGAAGAAGGCGCAAATAATACTCATATTGAAACACTTGCCAACTTATCAAAGCTTTTATTAAAAGCCAATTTTATAGAAAAGCTAAGAAAAGCTAAGAATCCAGATGAAGTAATAGAGCTTGTAGAAGCAGGAGAAAAAGAGAATAAAGAAATAGAAAAAAAGAAAAAAGAAGATAAGAAAATCCAGACAAAAGATATTAAAAAGCCTTTTATAGTTGCTGTAACAGCCTGTCCTACGGGAATTGCTCACACATATATGGCAGAGGATGCTTTGAAAGAAAAAGCTGAAAAAATGGGTGTGGATATAAGAGTAGAAACTAATGGAAGTGATGGAGCAAAGAATGTTCTTACAAAAGAAGAAATAGAAAAAGCCGTGGCTGTAATTGTTTCAGCAGATAAAAATGTTGAAATGGACAGATTTGATGGAAAGCACTTAATAAAGACTCCTGTAAGTGAAGCTATAAGAAATACAGAAGGACTAATTAATAGAGCTTTAAATAAAGATGGCAAAATATACAATGCTGAAAATAAAAATCAAGATAAAGAATCAAAGGGAAAATTATCAATAGGAAGTAAGATATACAAAGATGTAATGAATGGAGTCAGTCATATGCTTCCATTTGTAGTAGGCGGTGGTATTCTAATAGCAGTATCATTTATGGCTGAGAGCTTATTTGGTTCAAATAGTGAAATATATAAATTTCTTATGGATATAGGTGGTAATGGAGCCTTTTCATTATTAATACCAGTACTGGCTGGATATATAGCTATGAGCATTGCTGATAGACCTGCTCTTATGCCAGGTATGGTTGCTGGTCTAATGGCAGTTCAGACTGGATCAGGATTTTTAGGAGGACTTGCAGCAGGTTTTATAGCAGGCTATGTAATAGTATTGCTAAAGAAATTAACAGCTAAGTTACCAAAGTCCCTTGAAGGTATTAAACCTATGATTATATTCCCTGTGCTGGGGCTTTTAATTACAGGTGCAATTATGTATTTTGGAATTAATCCAGTTTTTTCAGGAATTAATAAGTCTATGAATGATGCACTTACTCATCTTGGAACAGGAAATGCCGTATTGTTGGGAGCAGTTCTTGCCGGAATGATGGCGGTAGATATGGGTGGACCTATAAATAAGGCAGCTTATACTTTTGCAATCGGTGTATTTACATCTACTCAACAGGGGAACTTTATGGCAGCAGTAATGGCAGGTGGAATGGTTCCACCTCTATCGATTGCCCTTGCTACAACAGTATTTAAAAGTAAGTTTACTAAAAAGGAAATACAGTCTGGTCTTACAAACTGGATTTTAGGGCTTACATTTATTACAGAAGGTGCAATTCCCTTTGCAGCAGCAGATCCTGTAAGAGTAATAGCCAGCTCGATAGTAGGTTCTGCAGTAGCAGGAGGTCTAACTCAGTTATGGCATGTAAGCACTCCTGCTCCACATGGTGGGATTTTGGTTGCATTTGTAATGGAGCCACATCAGATACTATTTTTCCTTCTTGCAATAGTAATAGGAACAGCAATATCTGGAATCATATACGGAATATGGAAAAAGCCAACAGAAATATAAGATAATTAATAATACATAAGATAAAAATGTACAGCCAATGGCTGTACATTTTTTGTTTTGGAATAATTTAAACTAGATAAGTAAGTAGTTAGAGTGGATATATATTTTTCATACTGTGGAAAAACATAAAATTATTGTGTATAATATTCTATGTGTGCAATCCTTGCATGGTATTATTAGATGATAAGAAAAATATTAGATAAAGGGGAAGATGTATGAGATGGATAAGTGATAGATTTGATTTTCTTAGTGCTACAGTTTTTTCAGTGGGAATTTTTGGAATTGCGGCACTGATAAAAAGCATTGTCGATCTTTTTAGAGGTTTTATGGCCAAAAGTTATTTGGCGACGGAAAGCGTAATTACAAGAGGAGATATTTTTACTGTAATAGTAGTGATAGTAGGAGTTCTTTTTATTATATACAAAATGTATACATCACCTGAAAATATGACTCAGGAAGAAGATAATAGAAGGCAACTTTTCTACAAAATGATAATACTATTAATGCTTTTAGGAGCAATGTTATCATATTCAAAGCCTGTATTTTTAGTTGTTTTATTTAAGGTTAAATCCATAGAATTGTTTATGTTTGGATTTGTTGTATTCATGACATATAAAGTTGTAAAGAAGAAATTATATAATTAAATTTAAAAAAGAGGTATTGGGATGAAGAAAATATTATTAATTGCAACTGGTGGTACTATTGCCTCTAAGCCAACAGAAGTAGGTTTAGTACCTAGTATTACAAGTGATGAAATTCTTGAACTTGCCCCACATATTGCAGATTTATGTGAAGTAAGTGCTATTCAGCTAATGAACATAGATAGTAGTAATATGAGTCCAAAAGGCTGGATAAAAATAGCGAACTGTGTAAAGGAAAACTATGAAAATTATGATGGTTTTGTAATAACTCATGGAACAGATACTTTGGCGTATACAGCCTCTGCTTTATCTTATCTTATACAGAATTCAAAGAAACCAGTAGTAATGACTGGGTCTCAGAAATCTATATATCTAGAAGATACAGATGCTAGAAAGAATTTATATGATTCTTTTATATATGCTTGTGATGAAAAGGCATGTGGAGTACATATAGTGTTTGATTCTAAAATAATAGTAGGAACAAGAGCTAGAAAAACAAGAACTCATAGTTATAATGCTTTTGATAGTGTTGATTATCCTACGGTTGGAATAGTATTCAATGGTAGAGTAATTTATTATTTAGAAGAAAAAATCGAGGGAGAAACTATCTTCTATGATGAATTAAATACAAATGTAAATATTTTAAAGCTAGTTCCTGGAATAAGTCCAGATTTATTTGAGTTTATAGGTAAGGCATCAGATGTTTTGATAATAGAAGGATTTGGTGTAGGTGGAATACCTTGCTATGACGGAGATAACTCACTAGTTGAAAAGCTTCATGAATTGAAAAAACAGGGAAAAATAATTATACTTTCAACATCTGTGCCACATGAAGGTAGCAATATGGAAGTTTATCAAGTGGGCTATGAAATAAAGGGAAACCTTCACCTTCTTGAAAATTATAATATGACAACAGAATCTACTGTATGTAAAATGATGTGGATTACAGCTATAACAAAAGATGTAGAAGAAGTAGAGAAAATGTTTTATAAGCCAATATCACATGATATAGTTTACTAAAATATGAAGAATCAATTTTAAAATATAGTAAACCTCTTATGTAAAAATATGACATAAGAGGTTTTTTGTGTGGAAATTTTTATTGTCTTTTTATAGAATAAAAAGTATTTTTTTGATATAGTAAAGGGGTGGCTTTGTGACTAAAAAAAATATTTTTATAAATAGAAATATAGGACTTTTATAAATGAAAAATATTAGGTCACAGTATAGGTTATTTTGTATTTTTAGTATTAGTACATTTAGCTGTAAAAGTATATATAGAAAGGCAAAATATATTTGGAAGGGAGATAGTTATGACGAAAAGAGTAGCTGTAATAAGTGCCATTCTGGAAAATCCAGCCTTATGTCAGAGTGAGTTTAATAATACTATATCGGAGTATAAGGGTATTGTAAAAGGCAGAATGGGCATACCATTTGAAGATGAAGGAATGTCTGTAGTAAGTATTACTGTAATTGCCACACTTAATGAAATAAATGGACTTACAGGAAGGCTTGGAACAATAGAGCATGTTACTGTTAAGACGGCTATTTCCAAAAAGGAGATGCCATGTCCATAGAAAATGGAAAAAACAGAATAAATAGCTATGTTGTGGCAGCCAGTGAATGGGAAAGAAAAAAAGGCAGTTCAAACAATGTATATATGTCTCAAGATTTTCAAGAAGAAAGATATTCTATTTCTGATGATGAAGAAATTATCAAAAAAGGTAAAGAGCATATACAAAAGATAATAATAGAGACTCTTTATAAGGAGCATGATCTAAGTGATAAGGACCTTATTTGGCTTATAGATAATATAGACAATAAGGGAAAAAAACTTCTTTTTGAGAAATCAAAATCTTTAAGAGACAAGTATTACGGAAAGAAAGTTTATCTTAGAGGTCTTATAGAGTTTACGAATTATTGTAAAAGAGAGTGTAGGTATTGTGGGATTAATGCCTATAATAAAAAAGCAGTTAGATATAGGTTGACCAAGGAAGAAATATTGGAGTGTTGTGAAAATGGAAGAAAATTAGGATATAGCACTTTTGTTCTTCAAGGTGGTGAAGATCCATATTTTAAAGATGAAGTAATGGTAGATATAGTTAAATCTATAAAAAAGAAATATAAGGGATGTGCAGTAACTCTTTCAATAGGAGAGAGAAGTTATGAAAGTTATAAGGTTTTGAGAGAGGCAGGAGTAGATAGATTTTTGCTTAGACATGAAACTGTAAATGAGGAACTTTATAGATGGCTACATCCAAAATCAGAGTTTGAAACTAGAAAAAACTGTTTACTTAATCTGAAAAAGCTGGGTTATCAAACTGGAGCAGGATTTATGGTTGGACTTCCTTGGTACACGACAAAAGATTATGTAGGAGATTTAAGGTTTATAAAAAACTTACAAGCTGAAATGGTGGGGATAGGACCATATATTACACATGAAGACACAAGTATGAAAGATTATAAAAGTGGAGATTTAGAAACTACTATATTGATGCTTTCTCTTGTAAGAATGTTGCTTCCTAAAGTATTACTTCCGGCTACAACAGCTCTTGGAACAATATCAAAAGATGGAAGAAAGGCGGGATTAGATGTAGGATGCAATGTAATTATGCCTAACTTGTCGCCTGAAAATCATAGAAAAGATTACTCGCTTTACAATAATAAAAAAAGTAGTGGAAGTGAGTCTGCACAAGCCCTAAAACTTATAGTTGAAGAAATTGAAAAGTATGGCTATAAATGTGATATGTCTAGAGGTGATAGTAAGATGCTTGATTCTTCTATTTAAAAGTAAGTATATATACATATAAAGCTAAAGATTAGAAAAATACTAAAAAATACATGCTAGTCTAAATATGTCTGACAAAAAAGAAATTATCTGATTTGAAAGGTGGAAAAACAATGACAAGAAAAAGATTCGATGAAAATATGAAGATAGACAGAGAGTATGTTCTATCTTTAATTGAAGGTGCAAAAGAAACTACAAAAGAGGAAATAGACAGAATTCTAGAAAAGGCTAAAAATAAAAAGGGGCTTGAACACTCTGAAGTAGCAGCTCTTTTGGAAATTGAAGATAAAGAGCAGGTAAAGAAGTTATTTGAAATAGCAGGTCAAGTAAAGAAAGATGTCTATGGAAATAGAATAGTACTTTTTGCTCCATTATATATAAGCGATTATTGTGTAAATAACTGTGTATACTGTGGATATAAATGTAAAAATAAATTTGTAAGAAGAAGACTTACAATGGATGAAATAAGAAAAGAAGTAGAAATACTTGAAAAAATGGGACATAAAAGATTGGCTCTTGAAGCAGGTGAAGACCCTGTTAACTGTCCAATAGAATATGTTCTTGAATCAATAAAGACAATATATGATACATATGAAAAAAACGGAGCTATAAGAAGAATAAATGTAAATATAGCAGCTACAACTGTGGAAAACTACAAGAAGTTAAAAGAAGCTCAAATAGGAACATATATACTTTTCCAAGAATCATATGATGAAGAAGTGTATAAGAAAATGCATCCGAACTGCTTGAAGGGAAATTATGATTATCATACTACTGCCTTTGACAGAGCTATGGAAGGTGGAATAGATGATGTAGGAGCTGGAGTTTTGTTTGGACTTGCAGATCCTAAGTTTGAAGTTTTGAGTTTGATGATGCATAATCAACATCTTGAAAAGAAGTTTGGAGTAGGTTTCCATACAATATCAGTTCCTAGGTTAAGACCAGCAGAAGGAGTAACACTTGAAAACTTCCCACATCTTGTAGATGATGATATGTTTAAGAAGATAGTTGCAATTATAAGATTGGCAGTTCCTTATACTGGAATGATTCTTTCAACTAGAGAAGATGAAGAGATGAGAAAAGAACTTCTTGAATATGGAATATCTCAGGTAAGTGCTGGTTCATGTACAGGTGTAGGTGGGTATGAAGAAGCTATGAATGGAAAGAATGTAGATCAGTTTGAAAAAGCCGACGAAAGAACACCTATAGAAGTAATAGAAGATTTAATAGATCATAATTATATTCCAAGTTATTGTACAGCCTGTTATAGAACAGGAAGAACAGGTGAAAAGTTTATGAATATAGCGAAATCTGAAAAGATTCACTATATGTGTAAGCCAAATGCCTTAACTACATTGATGGAATATGCAATAGATTATGGAGATGAAAGATTTCTTAAAAAGGCAGAGAAGTTTGTAAGAGAACAGGCTTCTACAATAGATAGGGCTGATATAAAAAAAATCATTCTTGCTAATATAGACAAACTTAAAAATGGCGAAAGAGACCTGTATATATAGTCAAAAAGGATGTATAGAAAATGAATAAGACACCTATGGCAAATAGAAAAAGTATAGTTCTTGCAGGTAATAGAAATGCTGGAAAGTCCACTCTTTTTAATAAATTAATAGGACATGAAAGATCTATTGTATCCGATGTAGCAGGAACTACAACAGATCCTGTTTGGAAGGCATCAGAAATTATAGGATTTGGTCCAGTAAAAATTGTAGATACAGCTGGAATTGATGATATAGGAGTATTGGGGGCTCAGAGAGTAAAAAAGAGTCAGGAAGAATTAAAAGAAGCTGATTTGATAATATATCTTATAAATATTTTAGAAATAAAAGGCATTTCTGAAACAGGAAATATTATTGAAGCTTTTAAGAAAAAATACTCAGACAAGCAGATAATATTTGCAATAAATAAATGCGACCTAAAAGATAAAGAAACATTAAATAGATTAAAAGATAGTTTTGAAGAAGTCGAGTTTATATCTGATAAAAGTGAGGCTTCATATGAAAGAATCTTATCTAAAATAATAGAAAAGCTAAAAAACACAGAAGAAGAAAAAGATCTTTTAGAGGGAATGCTTGAAGCGGGAGAGACTGCTTTATTAGTAGTACCTATTGATACAGAAGCGCCAAAAGGAAGATTGATACTTCCTCAAGTACAGTTAATAAGAGCATGTCTAGACAATGGTATAAAAATAGTTGTATGCAGAGACGAAGAACTAGAAGAAACTATATCAGAAATAAAAAAAATAGACCTTGTAATTACAGACTCAAAAGTATTTGAGAAAGTAGGAAAGATAGTTCCAAAGGACATAAAAATTACAAGCTTTTCTATACTTTTTGCAAGACAAAAAGGAGACATAGATGAGTTTTTAAATGGAGCAAGAAAACTAAATGAATTGAAAGACGGAGAAAAAATACTTATAGCTGAGTCTTGTACTCATACAGTTTCACATGAGGATATAGGTCAGGTGGTAATACCAAATATGATAAAAAAGAAAACAGGAAAAAAACTTGAATTTGTATTTTCATATGGAAAGACTTTGCCTGAAAACCTAAATGATTTTGCCTTAATAATCCAGTGTGGTGGATGTATGATGAGCAGAAATAATATGATGAATAGAGTATATAAGGCAAGAAAGAAGAATATTCCTATTACAAATTATGGAGTAGTACTGGCATATTTAAAGGGAGTATTTGAAAGAGCTGTATATTAATTGAAGTATAGTATACAATAGTATAATGATTTCTAAAGCAGTATGTCAATAAAATTGAACATGCTGCTTTTTTTATAGCAAATATCTTTTAATATATGTTATAATATACGGAATGAATTTAATTTATCTAGGAGGCACTTATGAGTATGTTATTTGCTTTAGGTCTTGGTACTGGTATTTTTTGTGGTATCTGGGGTCTAATATCTTCATTACCTTCTCTAGGACTTGTTACATGGATAGGTTTTGCAGGATGCACAGCCTATTTTGCATGTGGAAAGCATGGTCTTGAAGGTGTAAAAACAGCAATTTTTTCAACTATGTCTGGAATGATATCTGCACTTTTTGCGATGTTTGTATCAGGATTTATACCAGGATCAATAGTATTTGCTGCATTAATGACAGGAATTATATCTGCAACAATGTGTTGGCAGGCAAAGGCTAAGCAACTTTGGTTTATACCAGGAGCTTTTATTGGATGCTTTTCTACATTTGGAGCTGCGTCAATGGGGCTAAATGTTTTAGGAGGAGATCTTCCAAAAGTAATAATATCTTTCCTATGTGGAGCTATATTAGCCTTATGTTGTGATACAAGCGGGCAGTGGTTTTTCAAAAAATTTGGTAAAGAAGAAGAGTAATAAAATAATAGGAATATGCTATAATTATAGTATGGTTATGTAAAGTAACCATACTTTTTTTCTTATAGGCTTATTGTGTATATAAGAATAAAAACAGAATAAATTTAAGAAAATATCTTTAAAGGTATTTAAAAGTTGTTTAAGGGGAGAAATGATGAAGAAAAGCAGACGCGCTAAAAGGTTGCTTTATATAGGCTTTTCCTTAGTTATTATACTTGGAATAGCAAGCTATTCATATTTTAAATCAAATAGGCACGATGAGTATGCAAGTATACAGAAACCTTTGGAAGATAAAAGTGCAATAAAAAATGGTGTAGTAGTGAATGATAAAAAAGATAAAGAGGATATAAAGGTAAAAAAGTTTGAAAAAATAACAAAGAATAAAAAAGAAAAAACTAAGAATCATAAATATCCTTACTATACTTTGGGAGATATTGGTGATGCCAAGTATAGAATGCCAAAAGTAATAGATCCTATGCCACCTACAGGAATGACGGTCGATAACATAGATGAGACACCAGATGGAATAAACAGAAATGTAGTAAATGTACCTTTTAATAAATATGTTATATTTTATCCTCAACATCAGGATGACGAAGTTTTGTGGGCTGGAAGCGCTATAAGATACGCTGTAAGAACAAGAGGAGCAGACCATGTGTTTATAGCATTGGTATCTTCTGGAACGGGACATAAGGTGTTTAAAGAGGAAGAGTTTAAGGGTATGACTCTAAAAGAGAAGGCAGAATATAGAAATAGAGAGTTTTTAGATTCTTGCAAACATCTTGGGATACCAAGAAAAAATATATTTTTTCTGTATAAGCAAAGGGATGATTGGAAGACAGACTTTAATCTTGAAAGAGAATTTGCTTTGAAGATGGAAAATAAATATAAAAGTGTAACACATATAACACATTCATATAAATATGATGATCATTTTATGCATAGGGCAAATGGAGAAACACTATATAAATTATGGGTAAATGGAGATATAAAAGACTTGAGATTTTATATAAAACCATTCCTACTAGAATATGTAGATGCTTCATTGAATAATCTAAATGTATATTCAGTCTACAATAAAGAAGATTACGATAGAATCAGAAATGCATGTAGAGCATATAAATATATAAATCCTGCTATGTATAGGGCAGGAATTGGGTATAAAACAGACTATATGAGTTTTGATAAATTAGTATATAATAAAGATGAAAGATCATTTATAATAATACAAAATAATAAAATAAAAGGATAGAAGATTTTTAAATCGGAAGGAGAATAATAATATGAGAAATGAAACAGTGGAAAGATTATTAGGACATAGAAGTATAAGAGCTTACAAGGATAAAGCAGTAGAAAAGGAAATAGTAGACAATTTAATTGAGGTTGCAAATCATACATCTACAAGTATGGGCATGCAGTCATTTAGCATTATAAGAGTTACTGATAAGGAAAAAAGAACCAAAATAGCAAGTATATGTAATCAGGAATATGTAAAAGATGCTCCTGAATTTTGGGTTTTTATTGCAGATCTTTACAGAAATTCTTCAATAGCAGCAGAGCAAGATTGTTATCTTGACACAAGAAATGATGCAGATAGATTTTTCCAAGGATTTACAGATGCTTGTCTAGCGGCACAAAATGTTTTAGTTGCAGCGGAATCATATGGATTAGGTGGAGTATTTTTTGGAAGTATTTCAAACGACCTTGCAGGAATTATAGAAGTATTGAATTTACCAGAATATACTTTTCCTGTTTTAGGTCTTGGAATAGGTTATCCTGATCAAGAACCACTTTTAAAGCCAAGAATGGATTCTAAATTTAAAGTATTTGAAAATGAATACAAAAAAGAGGAGAATTACCTTGATGCCTTGAAAGAATATGATGAAGAGATGAAAAAGTATTATGATATGAGAAATCCAAGTAAGTATCTTGATGAGTTTACAAAGCAGGTAGTAAATATTCTTACTGCAGCAAATGATAAAAAGAGCCATATAATTACTGTTATGAGAAAGCAAGGATTTAATCTTGAACTTGAATATATACCTGAAAGTGAAATAAGAACTATGTTCAAAAAAACTCCTGAAAAGATAGAGAAGAAGGAGTTTGAGGAAAGTAAATCAGGGTTGAAACTAGATACAAATCTTCAGGAATTATTTGATATGTATCCTTTTGTAAAGTCATATCTTTTATCTATAAACCCTAAGTTCAATAAAATAGCGGCAATGAGTATGTCGGGTAGACTGAATGAAATGACTATGACAGACCTTGCAGATATGGGAGAGATGCCAGCAGATTCACTTATTTATATGATAGAATCGAGAATTGACGAGGAATAAAATGAGGTGGAATGATAATAACCTAGATAAGCCTAAAGTTTTTGATAGCAAAGATTTAAGTGAAGATACACAAAAAATTATGCTTGATAAGATTCAAGAAAGGCTTAAAGAAGAGGAAGACTATACTGAAGAATTTAAGGCATATGAAGAATATAAAATAAGTGAAAAGAAAAAAAGAAAAAAGATTTTAATAATAGTAACAGTAATAATTTTAGTTCTGATTTCAGCAGTAAGTTTTTTTACAGTTAGGAAAATGTCGAGAATAACAAACATGGAGTATGAAGCTCAAGAATATATAAAAAAAGAAGAGTATGACAAGGCGGCAGAAATATATAAAAAACTATATGAAGAAACTGAAGATGCTGAGTATATACAAAACTATAGATTTGTTTCCAAAAACGTAGAGAATAAGGAACTTTTTAAAGAAGCAGAAAATAATATGAAGTTAAAGGATTATGAAGGTGTAATAGAGATTTTACTTACAATATCAACTAATGATGATAAAGTAGCAGATAAGATTAATTCTCAAATTAGTATTGCATCAAAGGCTTGGCTAGATGAAATAAAGGGCTATTATGACTCTGGCAACCTAGACAAATGTGTTTCTGAAATTAATAAGTTTGTAAATTTATTACCTGATAACATAAGTGGAATAGACTTTAGAAATCAAGTAGTAAAAAATGATAAATCAGATTTAGAGAAGTCCAAGAAAGGCTTTATTGAAGATAAGAAAGAAATAGAAAAATTAAGCACAAAAGCAAGTAAAAAAATGCTTGAAAAATCAAGGGCTATAGTAGGTACACAACAGTATATTACAGTTGAAAATGCTAATGTAAGAGAAAAACCTAATAGAGATGCCAATGTTTCTGGTTTAGTACATAAGGGTGAAAAAATATATATAGAAGATACTTATGTTGAAGCTTCTAACAATATATGGTGTAAGGTAATTTACTCAGAAAATAAGACGCAGAAAACAGGTTGGATATCTTACAATATAATAAGTGGAAATTAAAAAATATTAATAGATTATCGCTGAAACTGTAGAAGAATTTTGCAGTTTTGTATAATAAAAAGGAGGCATAATTATGAATTTTTCTACGACCTTTGCTGTAGCGATGATAGTCCTACTGGGAGTTTTATCCCAGTGGGTTGCATGGAAAATATCAAAGCCAGCTATAGTAATTATGAGTGCATGTGGGCTAATAGTAGGTCCCATATTAAATTTAATAGTTCCAGCAGAACTAATAGGTGATGGGATGTACAAATCCATCATATCGCTATCTGTTGCATTGATACTATTTGAAGGAAGTTTATCTCTTAATTTTGAAGAAATCAAAGATACAAGACTTACAATTAAGAGAATAGTAACAATAGGAGCTTTTATTGCTTGGATATTAGGAAGTTTAAGTGCATATTTCTTTGCAGGACTTTCTTTAACAACATCTCTTGTAATAGGGGCAATACTAATCGTAACAGGACCTACTGTAATTCTTCCATTATTAAGACAGGCAAAACTAGATAAAAAGGTTTCATCAATTTTAAAATGGGAAGGGATATTAGTAGATCCACTGGGAGCTATACTAGCTGTATTTTCATTTGAGCTTGCGGGAGTTTTTACATCACCTTCATCAGCCAATGTACATAACTTGATACAGTTTGGTATAGGAATAATAGTAGCTGTAATAATAGGATTTTTAATAGGACTTCTTACAGGAAAAGCTCTTAGAGAAGACTATTTCCCTGAATATTTAAAGGCAGCTATGGTACTTTGTTTGGTAATAGTGGCATTTACTTTAAGCGAATTATTCTCACATGAAACAGGACTTCTTGCAGTTACTGTAATGGGTGTTGTAATGGCAAATATGAAGATACCTACTCTAGATGATATACTTCATTTTAATGAGAATATATCTATAATTCTTACATCATCAGTATTTATTATGCTTACGGCATCGCTATCAAGAGATGTTTTACTAAATATATTCCAACCAGGAATTATACTTTTTGTTTTGGCAATGCTATTTATAGTAAGACCTTTGTCAATATGGATATCGACTATAGGAACAGATATTAGCAATAAGGAAAGGGCTTTGGTAGGCTGGATTGCTCCAAGAGGAATAGTTGCCCTTACTGTGACAGGTTATTTTTCAACTTTGCTTGTTGAAGAGGGGTATCAAGACGCTGAAATGCTTCTTGCACTTACCTTTGCATTGGTAATAGTAACAGTTATAGCACATGGATTTTCAATACAACCACTTGCCAAAAAATTAGGTCTTGCACATGATGGAAAACCAGGGCTTTTAATAGTGGGAGCAAATACATTTTCTGTTGCCTTGGCTGAATTTTTAAAAGATGAAAATATACCTACATTAATTGTAGAATACAATGACAGATACCTTAATCATGCCATTGAAAGAGGTATTGAATATCATCAGGGTGAAATATTATACGAAGTCGCAAACTATAATCTTGACTTGGTAATATACAAGAAGATGCTTCTTAATACACCGATACCTTTATATAATGTATTAGTATCAAAACAATTTTCAACAAAAATGGGAAGAGCAAATATATGTCTAGTAAATGTACTAGGAGATAAGTTAAAAGATAATTTTAAAGAACTAAATCATATAGATGTTCCAAGATTAGGAGATTATAGAGCAACATATCTTAAACTTATAGGTCTGATAAATGAAGGTTACAGTTTTAATAAAATACAAATAACAGAAGATTTTACTGAAGAAGATTATTATGAAAATATGGATTATAGAAGAGTAAATCTTTTTGTAATGACAAAGTTAGGAGATATAGAATTCTTTACAACAATAAAGCATCCAAAGGTTTCAGTAGGAGATTATATAGTGTCTCTAGCTCCTGATGAAATTCACGATGAAGGAAAAGATCAGGATATAACTGGTGATGAAGCGGCATTTAAAGTTTTATCACAATTATAGTTTTGATAAATGAATTTAAATTTTATTTCAAAAGAGATAGATTTAGGATAGGTATATTTAAAAGTCCCTAGAAAACTTTCTAGGGACCTTTATTTTATTTCTTACAAACAAATATAAACTCATTTGCTGAAGAAAGATCTTCTCTAAATACATAATTATCTTCTGAAAAGTTTTTTAGAAGCTCTGGGTCTTGTATTTTGTTTTTTACTATATAGGCTAGCATCTTTCCACGAGCCATTTTAGAGGCTGTAGATTCAACTTTTAATTTAGAGTTTTTATCTACTTTAAAAACACATGAAATATACTTTTCATTATTTAAATACTTTCTAATGGCTTTGGAGTACTCGTCAGAAGCTAGATTTATAATTATATCATCAGATTCTTTGGATAAGTTGTCATAAATATCAGAGGCCCAAAAGTCATATAGATTTTTTGTATTTTCAACTGAAATCTTTGACAAAAAGTCTAGTCTATATGGATATATAGAGTCATTTGTTTTTAAAACTCCATATAAAGCAGAAAGAATTCTAATGTGTTTTTGAGCAAAATTAAAATTATCTTCTGTAAAGCTATCCAGTCCTATATTTTTATACTGTATACCATTATAGGCTAGAAGTGCAGGAGTACCCTCTTTATCGAATTTAAAATTAGCAAAACGTTCAAAGTTTAGTTTAGCTATTTTATCATTTACCTTCATAGCCTTTTTTATATCTTCTTGACTGAAGTTTTTTAGTTTATCAATTATTTTCTCAGATTTGTCTATTAGAGCAGGAATAGAGTCTGCTTTAATTTCTATATCGTCATTAAAACCCTTAGCAGGGGAAATCAATATTATCATATAAAAATCCTTTCTATAAAAAATTATCTAATAATAAGTATACCAGATTAGAAGGAATTTCAAACTTATCGAATGATAACATCATATAAAAGGTATAAAGTTCGTAAAAAATACGATTATTTTGATTATTTTTCAAAAAACTATTGAAAAAAACTGTATATTAAGTTATGATTTTAGTATAAAGTTCGTATTTAATAGAATGTTTAAAGGTGAAAAATTATACAACATATTGTAAAAACTATAGAATAATCTATTATTGGCGAAAAAATTATACAAAATTTGTAAAATTTACTTTCAAAGAGCAATATAGTGTTTTTTAAAGCGTATTGTTCGGGAAAAATGGTATTTAAAAGGAGAATGTTAAGTTATGAAAATTGCGGTAGTTATGGGATCAAAGTCAGATTTACCTAAATTAGAAAGTGGAATAGAATTAATGAAAAGTTTTGGTGTAGAAGTAGTTGTGAGAATTTTATCTGCACATAGAACTCCAGTAGCTTTAACTCAATTTCTAAACGAAATAAAGGATGATACAGATGTAATAATAGCGGCAGCAGGTAAGGCAGCACACCTTCCAGGTGTAATAGCAGCTCAGACTCTTATACCAGTAGTAGGGCTTCCGATTAAGTCTTCTACAATGGATGGTCTTGATTCACTTCTTTCAATGGTTCAGATGCCAAGTGGAATACCAGTTGCAACTGTTACAATAGATTCTGGAACTAATGCGGCTTTGATGGCTTTACAAATAGCAGCTATAAAGGATGATGAAGTGAAATATAAGCTTTCAGAGTATAGAAATGAAATGGCAAGAAAAGTTTTAGCAGATGATGCTTCAATACAGTAAGATTAATTGATAAGAGTTATATAGAAAACAATAATAAATATAAAAATAGATGGAAACAAATATTAAAATAGAATATTTCCAATTTGAAATAAAATTCTCATTGGTTATTTAAAAATATAAAGAAACTTATTAATATAGGAGAATGGGAGATGGCGATGTTAACTTATAAGAATTCAGGTGTAAATATTGACGAGGGTAATAGAGCAGTAGATTTAATAAAGGGGAAGATAAAGGAAACATACGATTCAAATGTTGTTGGTGACCTTGGAAACTTCAGTGGTTCTTACTCTATAAAGGACTTTATGGGAATGGAAGAACCTATACTTCTAGCATCTACAGATGGCGTAGGTACAAAATTAAAGATAGCTCAGATGATGGATAAACATAATACAGTAGGTATAGACCTAGTAGCAATGTGTGTAAATGATTTAATTTGTCAGGGAGCAAAGCCTTTATTTTTCTTAGACTATATAGCACTTGGAAAGCTTGTTCCTGAACATATAGAAAAAATAGTAAGTGGTATAGCTGACGGTTGTAAGATGAGTAGTTGTGCTCTTATAGGTGGGGAAACTGCAGAGATGCCGGGAATGTATGGAGAAGATGATTACGATCTAGCAGGATTTTCTATAGGTATAGCAGATAAGAAAAAAGTTGTTTCAGGAGCAGATGTAAAATCTGGTGATGTACTTGTAGGTATATCTTCAAGTGGTATTCATAGTAACGGATTTTCATTTATAAGAAAAATATTCCTTGATGAGTATAAATATGACTTATCAAAGTATGTTGATGAGTTGAATATGAGTTTAGGAGATGCACTTCTTACTCCTACTAAGATATATGTTGACCTTGCGCTTGATGCAATAAAGAACAACAATATAAAGGCAATAGCTCATATAACAGGTGGTGGTCTTATAGAAAATATTGTAAGAGTAATACCTAAGGGACTAGGTCTTGATATAGAAACAAAATCATGGGAAAAGGCTCCTATCTTCAAAATGATAGAAGGCTTTGATGCAATAGATAAAAGAGAACTTCACAAGAGCTTTAACATGGGGGTAGGTCTTGTGATGATAGTTAACAAGGAAGATGCAAACAAACTTGTAGATTTTGTAAACAACAGAGAAAATAAGAATATAGCTTTTGTAGAAGATAAATACAAGGAACTAATGGAAGATAAGGCATATATCATCGGTGAAGTAACTGAAAAACACGAAGGTGTAGAGCTTATATAAGATTTTAACTAATTCTGGACTTCATAGTCATCCAAATATAACCTTAAAATAAATTATATCAACCAATGTAATTTGGCTATGAAGTCCAATTGTATTTATATAAAGAGTTTTTACTGTGCAGGTAAAACTTTTACTAGGGGAGGAAAGCTGATGAAAAAGATAGCGGTTCTGATTTCAGGTGGTGGAACTAATTTACAGTCAATAATAGACGCTGTAGAAGCTGGAAAAATAAAGGGAGAAATCAGATTAGTTATATCTAACAAGGAAGATGCCTATGGATTGGAAAGAGCTAGAAAACACAATATATGTGCAGTGTTTGACAATGATGAAGCATCGATAATTGATAGACTAAAAAGTGAAGAAATAGATCTTGTTGTATTGGCAGGATTTTTGAAGATATTAAGCTCTAATTTTACTAGGGCATTTGAAAATAAAATAATTAATATACATCCTTCTCTTATACCAGCATTTTGCGGTAAGGGATACTATGGATTAAAGGTACATCAGTCTGCAGTAGACTATGGTGTGAAGGTTAGTGGAGCAACAGTGCATTTTGTAGATGAAAATGCAGATACAGGTCCTATAATTTCACAGGAAACAGTAAAAGTACTTCCTGATGATACAGCAGAAATTCTTCAAAAGAGAGTTTTAGAAGTTGAACATAGGATACTTCCAATGGTAGTTTCTAAGTTTTGTGACAACAAAATTAGAGTAGAAGGAAGAAAAGTATTTATAGAAGAATAAAAGTATTTAAGGAATAATTAAAATATAATATAGAGTTTGTCTGGCTAGATCTTATTAAAAACAAGACTAGTCTATACAGACTTTGCTTTTTAGATTTGAAAGGGGTTTATAAGTAATGAAAAGAGCGCTGATAAGTGTAACTGATAAGACAGGTGTAGTAGAATTTGCAAAGAAACTTAATGAATTAGGATATGAAATTATTTCTACAGGAAACACATTTAAAAAGCTTGATGAGAATGGAGTAAATGTAATTTCTATTGAAGATGTAACACATTTTCCAGAAATTTTGGATGGAAGAGTAAAGACACTTAATCCATATGTTCATGGAGGAATTCTTTATAAGAGAGATTTGCAGCCTCACGTTGATACAGTTGAAAAACACAATATCGGACCTATTGATATGGTAGTTGTAAGCCTTTATGATTTTGAAGGTGCTGTAAGAAGTGGAAAATCACATGATGAAATAGTAGAAAATATAGATATAGGTGGACCTTCAATGATAAGATCTGCATCTAAAAACTATAAAGATGTAACAGTAGTTGTAGATATAAATGACTATGATATGGTAATAAAGAAGCTTGAAGAAGGCGGCCTAACTGTTGAAGACAGAAGAAAGCTTGCTTATAAGGCATTTTCAGTAACAGCAAGATACGATACTTTAATCTCTTCATATTTTGCAGAAGTTGTAGAAGATAAGTATCCTGAAATACTTAATCTGACATTTGAAAAGGATACTGAATTAAGATATGGTGAAAATGCACATCAGAGAGGATTTTTATACTCTCAACCAAATGCCAAGAATCCTATACTTAACTTTGAACAGCTTCATGGAAAAGAGTTATCTTTCAATAATATCAATGACCTATACGGATGTTTAGAATTTATGAGAGAATTTAAAGACGATGAAGATGTATGTGCAGTAGCTATCAAACATGCAAATGCTTGTGGTGTAGGTCTAGGAAAGACTTCTCTTGAAGCATATACAAAGTGTTATGAGTCAGATAAGGTTTCAATATTTGGAGGAATAATAGGGATTACTTCAAAGATAGATAAGGCTACAGCAGAAATACTAAACAAAATTTTCTTTGAAATAATAGTAGCTTACGATTTTGATGAAGAAGCTCTTGAAATATTGAAGTCAAAGAAAAATCTTAGAATTTTAAAGCTTGCAAAGATAGAAGATAGCAAGCAAAAATTCGATATGAAGTATCTTGATGGCAAACTTCTTTTACAGGATAGAGATTTTATAAAAGATGAAAAGCAGGAAGTAGTAACAAAGAAAGCTCCTACAAAGGAAGAATTAAAAGATATGGAATTTGGTATGAAGGTTGTGAAGAACTTAAAATCAAATGCCATAGCAATAGTAAAAGATGGTCAAACATTAGCAATGGGTTGTGGTCAGACTTCTAGAATATGGGCTTTGAGTAATGCAATAGAAAATAATAAAGATGAGAAGAACTTTGAAGGTGCAGTTCTTGCATCAGATGCCTTTTTCCCATTTGATGACTGCGTAAGACTTGCAGCAGAATATGGAATAAAATCTATAGTTCAACCAGGTGGATCAATAAGAGATGAAGATTCAATTAAGGCTTGTGATGAATTAGGACTTTCAATGGTATTTACAGGAGCAAGACACTTTAAACACTAAAATATAGAGTATAATTAAGAATTAAAGGGATATTAAAAGATAAAATTAAGAGAAATAGCTAAACATAGAACGGAAATAAAAAACAAAAGAAAAATAAAAAAACGATTAAAAATTAATAGTGTAATTAGCTTAGAAATTAGAGATTTGAACAAAAAACATGAAATAAGTAATGTAAAAATATATATAAAGTAAAATGCTGCTTTAAAGCATAGGTACTGTAAATGGTAACAACTTAAATATTATAAAAGCAAAAGTTAAGAAGGAAATTATCTTTCTTAACTTTTGCATGAAATTTTGAATTTGAAAACAATAGCCTAGGGGCTTTAAAATATTTGCAATTATTTAAGAATTGGGGGATTCAATATGAAAATTTTAGTAGTAGGTGGCGGTGGTAGAGAACACGCTATATGCTGGAAACTAAGTCAGGAAAAAAATGTTGAAAAAATCTACTGTGCACCTGGAAATGCAGGAATAGCAGAAGTTGCAGAATGTGTAGATATTCCTGTAACAGAATTAGAGAGACTTGCTGATTTTGCAGAAGAAAAAGAAATTGATCTTACTGTAGTAGGTCCTGAACTTCCGCTTGTAATGGGAATTACAGATTTATTTAATGAGAGAGGTCTTAGAGTATTTGGACCAAACAAGCAGTGTTCACAGCTAGAAGGAAGTAAACTTTTTTCTAAGGAGTTTATGGTAAGACATAATATACCTACTGCAAAATATAAGGAATACACAGATTTAGAGGAAGCTAAGTCTGAGATAGATAGCTTTGGATATCCTGTAGTTGTAAAGGCAGATGGTCTTGCAGCTGGAAAGGGAGTAATTATAGCCAAGGATAAAGAAGAGGCAATAGATGCTTTAGAGACTATAATGAAGGATAAAAAGTTCGGAAAAGCAGGTAGCCTTGTAGTAGTTGAAGAATTTCTTTCTGGTGTTGAAACATCTATACTTGCTTTGGTAGATAAAAACACTATTGTAGCTATGGAAAGTGCAAAAGATCATAAAAAGATATTTGAATTTGAAACAGGTCCTAATACTGGTGGAATGGGAACTTTCTCACCTAGTACAATATATAATGACGAACTTTCAAAGAGGGTGTATGATGAAGTTTTACTTAAATCTTTAGAAGGATTTAAAAAGGATAATCTTGATTTTAGAGGAATATTATTTGTAGGACTTATGATTACTGACGAGGGAGAGAAGGTTTTAGAATATAATTGTAGATTCGGAGATCCTGAAATTCAGTCTATACTTATGAGATTAGACAGCGACCTTTCTGAAATAATGATGGCGATAACAGAAGATAGACTATCTGAAGTAGAAATAAAATATTCAGATGATGTAGCAGTTTGTGTAATACTTGCATCAGGAGGATACCCTGAAAGCTATGAAAAGGGCAAGGAAATTACGGGACTAGATAAACTAGATGATGATATTGTAGTATTCCATAGTGGAACAAAAATATCTGACGGTAAGATAGTTACAAATGGTGGACGAGTTCTTGGAGTATGTGCAAGAGCCAAAGACCTAGAAACAGCTGCCAACAAAGTATATGAAAATATAGATGGAATAAAATTTGATAAAGTACACTACAGAAAGGATATAGGAAGAAAATATGAAGAAGGTAAATAGAGTTTTTGTTGAGAAAAAAGAAGGTTTTGATTTAGAGTCTGTAGCTATGCAAAATGATATAGCTGACAGTCTTCACATAGATACAGGGAGAGTAAGAGTAATAAATAGATACGATATAGAGGGTATCAGCGAAAGTATATACAAAAAGGTTTCGGAAACAATACTTTCAGAACCCAATCTAGATAATGTATATTATGAAGAAATACCCAATCTAAAGGGAGAAAGAATGTTTGCAATAGAATATCTTCCTGGACAGTACGACCAAAGAGCTGACTGGGCTTCTATGTGTGCAGAAGTAGTGAATGAAGGAAATAGACCTAAGATAAATTCATCAAAACTTATAATAATAGAAAATGAAATTTCAGATGAAGATTTTGCAAGAATAAAGAATTATCTTATAAATGCAGTAGACAGTAGAGAAGCTTCTCTAGAAAAACCTGAAACACTTGAAGTAGAGTATGAAGTACCAGAAACAGTAGAAATATTAGAAAGATTTAGAGAACTTGATGAAGAAGGGCTTGCGAAGTTTTTAAAAGAACAGGGATTAGCAATGTCTAATGATGATTTAAAGTTAATACAGGCATATTTTAGAGATGATGAAAAAAGAGACCCTACTATTACAGAAATCAAGGTTCTAGATACATATTGGTCAGATCATTGTAGACATACTACATTTATGACTAAGTTAGAAGATGTTGAAATTGCAGAAGGTAGATTTACAGATGCAATTCAGGAAACTTATGACAAGTATCTTGAAGATAGAATATATTTGGATAGAAAAAAGGACATCTGTCTTATGGATATAGCTACATTAGCTATGAAGAAACTGAAAAAAGATGGAAAGCTTAAAGATTTAGATGAAAGTGAAGAAATAAACGCTTGTAGTATTAATATAGATGTTGAAATTGACGGTAAGAATGAAGAATATCTTCTAATGTTTAAGAATGAAACACACAACCACCCTACTGAAATAGAACCTTTTGGTGGAGCAGCAACTTGCCTAGGTGGAGCTATAAGAGATCCACTTTCAGGAAGAAGCTATGTATATCAGGCAATGAGAGTAACAGGATCTGCAGACCCAAGAACATCTCTTGAAGATACACTTCCAGGCAAGTTAATGCAAAAGAAGATTACTACTGAAGCTGCTAATGGATATAGCTCTTATGGTAACCAGATAGGGCTTGCAACTGGTCAGGTGGCAGAAGTATATGATGAAAATTTTGTAGCCAAGAGAATGGAAGTAGGAGCAGTAATAGCTGCAGCCCCAAAGGAAAATGTAATTAGAAAAAGACCTGAAACAGGCGATGTAATAATACTTCTTGGTGGTAAGACAGGAAGAGATGGTTGTGGTGGTGCTACTGGATCATCTAAGGAACATAGTGAAGAGAGTATATCTACTTGTTCAGCAGAAGTTCAAAAGGGAGATGCTCCTAATGAAAGAAAGATTCAGAGATTCTTTAGAAACTCAGAAGCAGCAAAGATGATAAAAAGATGTAATGACTTTGGTGCAGGTGGTGTTTCAGTTGCAATAGGAGAAATAGCTGATAGTTTAGATATAAACTTAGATTTAGTTCCAAAGAAATATGATGGTTTAGACGGAACAGAACTTGCTATTTCAGAATCACAGGAAAGAATGGCAGTTGCTATAGATAAGGAAAATATGAATAGATTTATAGAATTAGCTAATTTAGAAAATCTTGAAGCTACTCATGTTGCAACTGTTACTGATACAGGATATATGAGATTATTCTGGAATGGAAAGGCAATAGTAGATATAAAGAGAGAATTCCTTGATACAAACGGATATCAGCAAAAGGCAAGTATTAAGGTAGAAGAAATAGATGAAGAATCAAAATATGAAGAACTTTTAGATAGAACAAAGAACTTTAAAACTTTGGAAGAAAAGTATCTAGAAGCAATAAAAGATTTAAATGTTTGTTCACAAAGAGGTCTTACAGAAAAATTTGATAACACAATAGGTGGAAATACGATAATAGCTCCACTAGGAGGTAAGTATCAGGCTACACCAGCAAACGGTATGGTTGCTAAGATACCAGTATTAGGAGCAGAGACAAATACTTCTTCAATAATGACATTTGGATACAATCCTAAGATAGGTAAGTGGTCTCCGTTCCACGGCGCACTTAATGCAGTAGCAGAATCAGTTGCCAAACTAGTAGCTTTAGGTGGAGATTACTCAACAGCAAGACTTACATTTCAGGAGTACTTTGAAAAGTTGGGAGAGGACTCTACTAAGTGGGCAAAACCATTCTCAGCACTTCTTGGAGCATATTATGCACAGGCATCATTTGAAATACCTGCAATAGGTGGTAAGGACAGTATGAGTGGTACTTTCAATGATATAGATGTACCTCCTACTTTAGTATCTTTTGCGGTGAATACAGCAGATGCAGAAAAGGTAGTATCTCAAGAATTCAAGGAAGCTAATAGTGCAGTAGTACTTTTAGAAACACCAGAAAAAGACTATGCTTTCCCTGATTTTGAAATAATGAAAAATAACTTTAGAGTCCTACACAAGGCTATACTTGAAGGAAAAATAAAGGCAGCTTATGCACTAGGTTATGGTGGAATAGGTGAAGCTATTGCAAAGATGGGATTTGGTAATAAAATAGGAATGAGCTTTGATGAAGGAGTTTCTGAACGATTCTTAGATAAGGATCAGTTATTTAAGCAAAGTTATGGAAGTATAATAGTAGAGATAGATTCAAGTGATTTGGATATACTTGAGGGTTCAGACTACATAGTAATAGGTAAAACAATAGACAAGCCAGTAATAGATGTATTTGGAGATATAATAGAATTAGATAAGCTATATAATGCATCTTTAGAGCCACTAGAGAATATATTCCCTATAAAGGCTAGCAAAGAAATTACTTCTCCAATAGAAAATATCAGTTATATAAACGATAAAAAGCCAGCAAAGTCATCTCTAAGTATAGTAAAACCTAGAGTATTTATACCAGCTTTCCCTGGAACAAACTGCGAGTATGATTCAGCTAGAGCTTTTGAAAGAGCAGGAGCAGAAGCCAAGATAGGCATATTTAGAAATATGAGCTATAAGGATATAGAAGCATCAATTGACATGATGGTTGAAGAAATCAATAAGAGTCAGATAATAATGCTTCCAGGAGGATTCTCTGCAGGAGATGAGCCAGATGGTTCAGCTAAATTTATAGCAACAGTATTTAGAAATCCTAAGATTGAAGAGGCAGTGATGAATCTTCTAAATAATAGAGATGGTCTAATGCTAGGTATTTGTAATGGTTTCCAGGCTTTAATAAAATTAGGTCTAGTACCATATGGAGAAATAAAAACACCTTCAGCTGATATGCCTACACTTACATATAATGATATAGGACGTCATCAGGCTAAGATGGTAAATACAAGAGTAGCATCAAACAAATCTCCTTGGATGGCAGCTACAGAAGTTGGAGATATACACACAATAGCAATATCTCATGGAGAAGGTAAGTTTGTAGCAAGTGATGAAGTAATGAAAAAGCTTATAGAAAATGGTCAGGTAGCTACTCAGTATGTAGACTTTGAAGGAAATGCTACATATGATCCAGACTTTAATCCAAATGGCTCATATTATGCAGTAGAAGGTATAACTTCTTTAGATGGAAGAATACTAGGTAAGATGGGACATTCAGAAAGAAGAGGAGATTTTGTAATTAAAAACGTAGTTGGAGAAAAAGATCAAAAACTATTTGAATCAGGAGTAAAATACTTTAAGTAAAATTGCTGAAGTTTAAAAATCATAAATATAAAGTAAAAGTTCAATTTAGTAAGTTATATTTACTGACTGCTAGAAGGCTAGCAGAAAAATTTAAGTAGGAATCAACAGATTCAGTAATTGCAGATATATAAAATAAGGTAGATAGCGTAAGCTATCTGCTTTATTTTTTTGAAAAAAATATAAATACAAAAAAAGAGATTAAAAATAGGAAAAAATGGTAAAAGAAAGCATATAAATAGAAAATTAAAAAAGAGAACTTAGATAAAAATAAAATAAAGTTTATTATAATAGATACTTTTCTAGTGAAATAGTAGAAAAAATATAATAAAAAAGTGGAAATTTAGTTTGAGATTAAAATTAACCTTCGAAAAAATTCACATAACAAATGAATTTAGAAAATTTAAAATATAA
>Trix_p1__coassemble_926_pt1 | contig 48041 bp, 66 predicted proteins | sample Trix_p1__metabat2_low_PE_026 | metagenome-assembled genome bin Trix_p1
CACTTTTATGAATTAAAACAAATATCAAAAATGTGTTGAAATAATTATATCATAAAATTCAGTATATTCAAGGAGATTTTATCTATATTTAATTTATGTTTTTTTGTTGTATTTTTATAGTCCAGTAGTAAAAATATTTTTCAGCTATTTAAATTCTATTATTTAAATAGAAAAACTGCTGTAAAATTTAAGATATATCAGACTTTTGATACACATTATTTTACAACAGTTTTTATAATATTATCTACTTTATTGCATTTACAAATCTCGATGCTATTTCTCTTGGTCTTGTTATTGCACCGCCTACAACTATAGCGTGTGCCCCAGCCTCTAAAGCTTCCTTTGCTTGTGAAGGATAATGAATTTTGCCTTCTGCTATTATTGGAAGACTAATGTTTTCAGAAAGACCCTTTATAAGTTCAAAATCTGGTCCATCTCCTCTTCCTTCTGTGTAAGGTGTATATCCACTCATTGTAGTTCCCACAAAGTCAACACCAGCTTTTTCAGCGTTAATACCTTCTTCAAGATTAGATATATCTGCCATTAATATTATTTCAGGATATTTTTCTTTTATTTCCTTTATAAAATCATTAATTGTACTTCCAGCAAATCGTGGTCTCATTGTACAATCAAGGGCTATTATTTCACACTTAGTTTCCACCAATTCATCTATTTCTTTCATAGTAGGAGTAATATATTGATCCATTCCCTCATAAGCTATTTTTATTATTCCTATAACAGGTAAATCTACTAGCTCTTTGATCTGAATTATATCTCTAACACCCTGTGCTCTTATTCCTACTGCACCTGCATTCTTAGCTGCTAATGCCATTAAAGGCATTATTCCACCTTCTTTTGTGTATAAATCTTCATTTTCTAATGCTTGGCAAGATACTATTAGACCACCTTTTATACTCTCTATTAATTCTTTTTTATTCATGATTATACCTCTTTTACTTTAATTTTTGATAAATTGCAATAAAAAACGAATTTTTCTAAGGTGGTTTACTAAAACACTATATAAGTCAATAATATGATTTCAAGTTTTATATAAATTTATGCTTAATGCTATAATCAAATACTTTATTATAGACTTCTATCCCTTATTTTAGTCCTTTATTACAATTTCATAGTATTTATAATTTATGTATATTTTTACATATTCAAAAATATCTCCATCCGGCATATATGTGAACCTATCAAATTCAAAACAAGGCTCATTTTCTTTAGAAATGTAAAAAGCTACACTCTCCGGAATGTCTGTTATTACTTTTATTTTCTTCTTGCTTTTTTCTTTATGAATATCTATGCGGTAGTTTTTTCTAATCATAGTAGCAAGTTCTTTAAAACTATCTATATCCCCTATATCTATATTAGGTAAATATTTCATCGAAATATAGTTGGTCTGATGAGCCCATGCTACATCACCAATATATTTTACTCTTGTTATTTTCAAAAGTTGTGATACAGGCATACCTATTTTTTTGCAAAATTCTCTGTCCTGTACTATTTCAACTCCTATAACCCTAGATGTTTCAACTACTGTATCTTTAAAATATTTATGAAAATTATTGCTTTCTGTAAATGAAACTTTCTTATTTACTAATGTTTTGCTTACAAAACTTCCTTTTCCTTGAACTCTAAATATATATCCACTATTTTCCAATTCAGATAGCACTCTTACTGCTGTCGTACTACTTACACCGTATAAATCTTTTATTTCTTTTTCTGTATAAACTTGCTCGCCTTCTTTAAATACGCCTGTTTCAATCTTTTCAACTATACTGGCGAATATCCTTTCATATTTTTTCATATCCGACTCCTAAAATTTAACACTTAAAATTTAATGCATTAACTATTTGCATTTTTATCTTAACATCATATTTTATATTTGTAAAGAAAGTTTTAAAAAAGGATATTCTATTTTTATTAAGTAGTTTACTATATTTTTTTATTTTTTAGTGTTTTTTAAAGTTTTTTCTTACTATATTCACTTATATATGGATAAATAGCTCCATATATAGCTGCATTATTACCTAAACTTGCACAAAGGAACTTAGTTTTGTTGATCTTTATAGGCATAATTTCCTTTACCTTTGCCTCTATTTTTCTTATTAAATAAGAACCCTGCTTAGATATAGCACCACCTATTACCACATACTTAGGATCAAGTATAAGAAGCATGTTTGAAATACCTATTGAAAAATCTTCTAGCCATTCATCCAAAACTTTCATTATTTCTTCTGAATGATTATCTATCATAAACTTTAATTTATCTTGACTAATCATACTTTCAATAGTTTTTTCAAGCTCCAAGCAAGATTGACATTCTTCTATTTTTTTATCTTTTTCTATATATCTACATACTGCAAAAAATTCTTTTACGCTTAGTTTCTCATGAACTTCTCTTTTTATTCTTTTTTCAAGAGCTATAGTAGATGCTTTTTTCTCAAAGTTTTTTCCTGTTTTGGGATCATACATTGTTTGACCTATCTCCCCTACACTAGAACATGATCCATGAGGCATCTTGTCAAGATAGTAAGCTCCTCCTATACCTGTTCCTAGGGCTATACAGAATACTTCCTTCAAGCCCTTAGCACACCCTAAAAGCTGTTCTCCCAAAAGAGCACAGTTGACATCATTGTCTGCACAAACTGCTACCCCTAACCTATCTGAAAGTTCATCTCTAAAGTTAACACCTATATAATTCTTTATAGTATCTGTTGCGCTTATAACTTCAGCTTTTTCAGTATCTATAACTCCTGCTGCAGATATGCCTAGATAATTATAGCTGAAGTTTTTCTTTATATCTGCTGAAATTCTATATATTTCATCAACTATCTTCAAATTGACATTATCTGGAGTAGGACATGTTTCATAGTGAATAATTTTCAAATCTGCATCCACTACTGCAAACTTAATACTTGTACCGCCGACATCTACACCTAAATACATCTTTACCTCCTATTTATTATAAAGTATATTCACTTAAAATATAATGTGGTAAATTTTTTCATTTTTCTTCTATATTTTATTAAAAAGATCTTTTTATTTTTTTATATAGAAGTTTTTATAAAATTAATAAGTAACATCTAATGCTACTCTCTTCCTAAAATATTATTTTAAAAATATACTTTATATATTCTATAATACTGTAAAATCAATAGTTCCATCTTATTTTTTATTTAAATTCACTTTTATAATAGCACTATTTTTTTTAATTGTAAAGATTTTTACCCATCTTTTGAAAATGTTTTTCTTTCTTTCTGAAAAAATATTGACAATTTCCGGAAAACGTATTACTATGGACTTGTAAATATTTAATGTGTTAATTTGGTTCGAAGAAATCAACATGGTATTTTTTAATTAGTTTTTAGATATATTAAATAATATTTATTTATAATATAGAGTTTGAACGAACCATATATAGGAGGTTAATAATATGAAAAATTTAAAGGGTATTTATTCAGCACTTTTAGTTCCATTTGACAAGGAAGGAAATCTTATAGAAGAAGGTTTAAGAGAGGTTATAAACTATAACATCAATGTAAATAAAGTTGATGGTCTATATGTAAACGGAAGTAGTGGAGAAAACTTCTTATTAAATACAGCTCAAAAAAAGCGTATATTTGAAATAACTAAGGAAGAAGTTGGAGATAGAATAAATCTTATAGCTCAGGTTGGTTCACTAGACCTTAATGAAGCTGTAGAACTTGCAAAGTATGCAACTGATCTTGGATATGACTGTCTATCAGCAGTTACACCATTTTATTATCAGTTATCTTTTGAAGAAATTAAATACTATTATGAAACAATTATAAATGCAACAGACAATAATTTAATACTTTACTATATACCATTCTTAACAGGAGTTAAGATAAATCTTGATCAGTTCGGTGAATTACTTTCAAACAAGAAGGTTATCGGAGTTAAATATACTGCTGCAGACTTTTATCAGTTAGAAAGATTCAGAAAGAGATTCCCTGATACTCTATTATTCTCAGGATTTGATGAGATGCTTGTACAAGCAGCTATAAGTGGCGTTGATGGTGCAATCGGATCTACTTACAATGTTAATGGTAAGGTTAGTAGAGAAATATTCGACCTAGCAAAGAGTGGTAAGGTTGAAGAAGCATACAATTTACAACATAAGGCAAACGATGTAATAGAAAAAGTTCTTGAACTTGGTCTATATCAGACATTAAAGGAAATATTAAAGGTCAAAGGAATAAATGCAGGTTACTGCAAGAAGCCAATGAAGGAATTCGATCCTGCAAAGCTTCCTGAAGTTGAAAAACTTGTAAAAGATTACAACTTATAAATTTTGACAATCAATTTTCATTTTAATCAATACATCTGAAAGGGTCTTAATTAAGTTTTTAAGACCCTTTCAAAAAATTAAATATTAAAAAGGAGAAAAACAATGGATAAAATAGGTTTTGGCTTCGCTAATGGAGTCGTTTTAGTACTTTATCTTCTTGCAATGACTGCTATCGGTGGATTATTTGCAAAGAAAGCTGGAAAGAATACAGATGCCTTCTTCAAGGCAAGTGGTTCTCTTCCTTCATGGGCAGTTGGTTTCTCTATATATGCCACTACTCTTTCTGCCATTACTTTTATGGCAACACCGGAAAAGGCTTTTAATGGAGACTGGGCATATGCAGCAGGTAACTTATCAATAATAGTAATCATACCAATACTTATACGTTTCTATGTTCCATTCTTTAGAAAGCTAAATGTAACTACTGCTTATGAATACCTTGAAGCTAGATTCAATCCTGCAATGCGTGTATTCGGAAGTGTTTTATTCTCATTATTCCATATTGGACGTATTGCAATCGTTATCTATCTTCCAACAGTAGCTATTACTTCAGTATCTACGATCAATCCATACCTAGTATGTGGAGCTATAGGTATACTTTGTGTAATATACTCATTCCTAGGTGGTATGGAAGGTGTTATATGGACTGACTTTATTCAGGGTGTAATTCTTATAGGTGGTGCACTACTTGTTATAGCAGTTGGTGTATTTAATGTAGGTGGTTTTGGAAATGTTGCTGCAGATGCAGTTGCTCATAAAAAGATTTTATCTAATGAAACATTACAATGGTCATTTACTGCTGCTACTGTTCCTATTATATTCTTAGGTTCAATATTCAACAGTTTACAGCAATACACTGCTTCTCAGGATGTTGTTCAGCGTTATAACACTACTAAGAATCAGAAAGAAACTAATAAGAGTTTATGGACAAACGGTTTACTTGCATTTATAACTATACCTATCTTCTACGGAATGGGTACTGTTTTATATAGTTTCTACAAGGGTGCTCATGCAGCTGGTTCTCTTCCAAACTTCATGAATGCCGATGTTGTAGGAGCTGCTACAAACACAACTGCACTAGTTCCATACTTTATACTTACATCTCTACCAGCAGGTGTTGCAGGTATAGTTATAGCTGCCATATTAGCAGCAGCGCAATCAACTATATCTTCAAGCTTAAACTCTATCTCAGCTTGTGTAGTTGTAGATATTAAACAGCGTTTCTTCGGAAAAGGTGATGATCAAGAAGATGTTAGACTTGCTCGTTTAGTAATTATAGCATCTGGACTTTTGGGAACAATCGCTGCACTATACTTTATAAAGGCAAATCAGAAAGAAACTTGGGACTTATTCCTTAAGTTCATAGGATTATTCGGTGTACCAATTGCAGGTATATTCGCTTTAGGTATCTTCTCTAAGAGAGCTAACGGTACTGGAGCACTTATAGGATTACTTGCTTCAGCATTCTCTTGCTATTGGATACAGGGAAATACTACTTGGGCAGCAAACCCATTTGTATTCTCAATATTCTCATTCTTATCTGCTGTAGTATTCGGATATATTTTCAGTTTAATCTTCAAAAAAGATAAAAAGAATATAGACGGATTAACTATATACACTAAGGATCAAGAATATATAGGTTAATAATTTCCAAATACTCATAAATTTACAGAGGCACATTTTATATGTGCCTCTGGTTTTATTTGTATATTTTTATACTTTAATAATACAATAAAAAGACGGTATAAATACCGTCTTATATATGAATCTTATAAAGTCAATCTGTGAACATATGGAGTTCTCTTACCTGGCTTTATTTCTCCCATTATAGAATATATTTTGTTTTCTGATTTCAAAAGGGCATTTCCACAAGGAGCATCAAATGATATTTTACCTAAACTTCTCCACTTATTTTCATTTACATTATAAACAAGCATTTCTTTATTCCACTTACATTTTTCTGGCTCCTGTCCAAAATACTGTCTTCTGTACTCTTGTTTTTCATCTCCTGTCAATGTAGATAATTTATGAACTGCTTCTTTCCATAAATCTTTATTAAATCCACCTATTGCAAGTAGTTCTTCCTCATTCAACTTCACAACTCCTGCACCTAATAAAGATATACTTTCTCCATTTAGTTGAACTTCACTTATTTCTTCCCAACTATTTTCTTCTATACTATATAAATATCCATCAGTATAGGCTACATTTGATCCGCCGCCAAATACTACTATTTTGTTTTCAAAGCAGCAAGAAATACACTGATTTCTAGCTTCACCTGGAAATCTTTCTAAAGACTCTAAATTACCTTTTTCTAAATCATATCTATAAAAATCTCTTGAATTATCTTCTCCAAGCTTACCTATACCAAAATATATTTGCCCATCTATATACTCTGCTATGGCATTTTCAATAGACATAGGTAGTTTTGCAATTTCTTCATAGGCTAATTTCCCATTTTCAAGATATACCTTAGTTATACTAGAATTATGTTCTTCTTCTGGACTTCCTCCCAAATAATATATCGCATCTTCTGAACTAGTACTGCTTCCATAGGCAATTGGATAATCCAACTGTATTTGCTGTAAAAACTCTAGGTTACCGTTTTCTTCAGATATAAGATACAAATCTCTGTGAGTAACCTTTTGACCACCTTCTAAAATACTAGCTTCTGGAAAATTGGCACCTCCGCCTACAACTAATTTTCCATCTAAGATACCTTGAAGATGACCTGCTGTTCCCTTATTTTCAGAGTATCCTTTTTGTGCTGGAAAACTTCCTAAATTCTCCCACTCAATATAATTATTTAACATATTAACTTTTCCTTCTTTCTATAGATTTTTATAATTTTATCTAAACTTGAAAACGATATAAACCTTTTGTTTTCAATACTTTTACCTATATATATTATAACATTTTATTTTTTCAATCGCAATATTTAACACATTAAATTTCATTATGTTCTTTTCTAGCAAAAATAAGAAAAATAAAAATGCAACGTAGAAATTAATACGCTGCATTTTCATTATATATAATTTATTTTTATTGGATATTACCTTATTAATTAAGTTATCGTATATTGATTGCTCGGTATTTTTCTATTAAAGACCAAATACTTTAGAGCCAATCTGATATACAAAGAAAGTTATAAACCAAGCTGTTAAAAGCTGAAAAGCTGCTATCTTAAACATATACTTGTAACTTCCTGTTTCTTTCTTTATTGTGGCAAGTGCCGCTGCACAAGGTATATAAAGAAGACAAAACAGCATCATACAAAAAGCATTTAGCGGACCAAATCCTATCTGTTTAAGTTGGATATTTAAAGTTGCCATATTGCTAAGCGCTCCTGTTCCCTTTACTCCAAAAAGAACTATAAAGCTAGATACTACTACTTCCTTTGCAGATATACCCGCTATTAAGGCAACTACAATCTGCCAGAATCCCAAGCCTACAGGCACAAGTATTGGCGTTGCAATTGCACCTATCTTTGCTCCAAAGCTCATAGACATATCCTTAGTGTATCCTGCTGGTCCGAAATTAAGTATAAACCAAAGAATAATCGATGCTATAAAGATTGTCGTACCTGCCTTAGTAATATAATCCTTTACTTTTTCCCATACATATATTCTAACTGTTCTTCCACTAGGCATTTTATACTCTGGTAACTCAATAAGAAGATAATCTTTCTTATTGTCCTTATCCATCTTATGAAGCACAAATGCTACTGTAATAGCTACTGCCAGTCCTATTATATACATAGAATAGGCAACTATCATAGCGTGTTTAGCAAAAAACAACTGAGAAAAAAGAATATATATAGGCAGCCTTGCACTACAAGACATAAATGGTGTAATAAGCATTATTCTTCTTCTGTCTTTTTCATTTTCAAGAACCCTAGATGACATCAATGCTGGCACTGTACAACCAAATCCCAATATCATTGGAATAAATGCCCTTCCAGACAAGCCGAGTTTGCCCATTATACTATTCATTATATAGGCAACTCTAGACATATAACCACTATCCTCTAAAAATGCCAAAGCAAGGAATAATATAAATATATTTGGTAGGAATGATAAAATACCACCTACACCGGCAATTATACCGTCTACCACCAAAGAAATAAGCATCTTATTTACATCAGCAGCAGCCATATAGGTCGAAACTTCCGATGAAAACCAAGATAAGAATAACTCAAAATAATCCTTCATCCAGTCACCTATTGTAAAGGTAAGGAAAAATACAAGAGCCATAATAAGTAAAAATGCTGGTATTCCCAATACATTATTTAATAATATAGCATCTGCCTTCGCTGTTATTCTAGATGTCTTTTCCTTATTTACCAAAACTTCTTCAACTATTTCTTCTATAAAATCATACTTTTCATTTATAATCTCTGTTTCATAACTTTTATCAAGTACATCTGGAAGATCAACAGGATATCTATTGATAATCTCGCTATCATTTTCTAAAAATTTAATAGCATGCCATCTATAATTATTTATTTCAGGATATTTTTTTCTTAATTCATCTGAAATCTTATCTATTTTATTTTCTATAAAATCACTATACACCATAGCATATTTTTGATGTTTTTCATCATGTTCATGATCATGATGGTGAATAATAACATCTTTTTCTTTACCGTCTTTATGATGTTCAATCGCATGAATCAAAATCTCAAGACCTTTCCTCTTTTGAGCAGATACTGGAATTACTGGAATTCCCAACATCTCTGGAAGTCTGTGAAGATCAATCTCCATACCTCTCTTTTTTACAATATCCATCATATTCAAAGCCATAACTACTGGCTTACCCAATTCAAGAAGCTGAAGTGTAAGATATAAATTTCTTTCAAGAGAAGATGCATCCACCACATCTACTATTACATCTACATCATCACTTAATATATAATTTCTTGAAACCTGTTCTTCCATAGTGTACGATGTAAGACTATAAGTCCCTGGCAAGTCCACAAGCTTGTAATTAAAATCTCCATGCTTCATAGAACCTTCTACTTTCTCAACTGTAACCCCAGGCCAATTTGCAACCTTTAGATTAGCTCCGGTAAAAGCATTAAAAAGCGTCGTCTTTCCACAATTTGGATTTCCAATAAACCCTACTGTCATCTCACCCATTTTATGCCTCCCTCACATAAATATTAGAGGCAACATCTCTTCCAATAGCAAACTTTGTGCCTCTTATGAGAATCACTGATGTTTTGTTTCTCTTTTGCTGCAACAAAGTTACCTTAGAACCTATTGTCATTCCAAGCGACTCCATTCTCTTTTCAAGAGTAATAGGAAGATTCACCTGTTCAACGACATATTTTTCATCTATATTTCCTTCTGCTAATGTCATACTTCCCCCGTCTTTCTATAGAATATTTATGCTTTATAAATATTTATTTACTTGCTTTTTTGCCTGTATTTAAGAATAAGTAAATACCGACAAACTTTATTATAACATAGAAATAGCCTATTATTATCAATTATCATTTGTAAATTTGATTTTATTGAAATAAAATTTACAATGAAATAGATTTTTACCTTTTATTACACTTAACATGCTATAATAATTCTAAAATACAATATAAGATGGAGGTAAAACAATGGATAAATATAATAATTCTTCATATTTTGATGGTGGACTTCTGCAATTTTTAGCTTGGACAATTTTAGGTGCGATTATAACAGTATGTACTTTTGGTCTCTGTTTACCATGGGCATATTGTATGATTTACCGTTGGGAAACTGAGCATACTGTAATCAATAGAAGACGACTACTGTTCGACGGTAAGGCTACACAGCTATTTGGAAACTGGATTAAGTGGTGGCTTCTTACTTTAATTACTCTTGGAATTTATGGTTTTTGGCTAGGTATAAAGTTAAAACAATGGAAAGTTAAGCATACTTTTTTTATTGAGTAATCTTTGATTATATTATATTATTTTAAAAGGAGATAAATAAATGAAAAAAACTGCTTTTTTAGTGTCATTTATTTTAGTTTCTAGCATTTTGCTAGGATGCACAAATAGCAAAGATAAAGCTGTTAGTAAAGAAGATATTTGGAAAAAAAATCCCCTTAGTGTCGTTCAGGTTTATTTTGATAATATCAACAATCATAAGAAGGAAGAGTGTGTCTACAATGACGTTGATATAGACTCAGAGGAAAATTCAAAGCATTTTCCATTTCTAGCAACAAATCCTGATAAAGAAAAAGAGAGTTATGATATTATTAATAAAAGCATTGAAAAATCATATTTTATATCGGCAAAACCCTCTAACTATCAAGAAAAACTAACAGAAAATCCTATAAAAGTAAAGAGCAAAGATGGCAAAATTAAAAAATTCTACAATCCTATTACTTTAGATGTTACTTTCAAAACAAACTATAAAAAAGATGCTCCTCCTCTTCCTTTTGAAAGAGATTATGATAACATCACAACGGTTTTATTAATCCAAGATGACAATGGCGATTATAAAATATTATCGATGGGACATTAAAGCTTCTTTTTAATAGATTATTTGTATAAACAAAAAAGTTTCCCATATGGGAAACTTTTTTTATAAATATTTTATTAATTCTTGAGCCAAAACACTGTCTGGCTTTGTAAAAAACTTATCCTTATCCGACTGCTCTATTATTTCCCCATTATCCATAAAAACTACTTTATCTGCTATTCTTCTAGCCTGTGCCAAATTATGTGTTACTACTAATAAACTATACTTAGACTTTAAGTCCAAAAGCATCTCTTCTATGGATATCGTATTTTTTAAATCGAGGGCGGAACAAGGCTCATCTAAAAGTATAATATCAGGATTAACACAAAGACATCTTGCTATGGCAAGTCTCTGTTTTTGTCCTCCAGATAATCTTTCAGCCTTTTTATTTAATTTATCCTTCACTTCATCGTACAGCCTTACTTTTTCCAAAAGTTCTTTCACTGCATTATCCATATTTTTTTTATCTTCTATTCCGTGATAATTTAACACATAAGAAAGGTTTTTATATATTGAAATAGGAAAAGCTATAGGATTTTGAAATACCATTCCTATTCTTCTTCTTAATTCCTCTTTATTAATAGATTTTATTTCCTCACCCTTATATTTTATACTTCCCTTATAATATCCATTTTCTTCTTCTATGATTCTATTTATAGTCTTTAAAAGAGTTGATTTTCCACAGCCTGACTGTCCTACAATAGCAACTATTTCATTCTCTCCTACTTGAAGATTTATATTGTGTAAAACCTCTTTTTTAGAATATCCAGCAGACATTCCTTCTATTTTAAGCATTTTCCCACCTCTACTTTCTTTTAAATACATATAGTATTTTTGTTAAAAAATGTATAATCAACAATATTGCCAATAAAACAAACGCTGTACCATATGCGTAATCTAATGAAAATCCATTATTTACCAACATATACAAATGGTATGGAAGAGACATATATGGAGATGTCAGGCTTTTAGGTATACCTGCCACCATTACTGCTCCAGTATAGAGTATCGGTGCAGTAGCTCCCATTCCAAATGTCATCGCTAGTGCAACTGTTGAAATAAGATCTAGTAAACTGTCCGGAATTATTAGCTTTACAATCGCATATTCCCTAGATATGCCAAGAGCCATTGAACTTTTCATGTATTCTTTTCCCTTTTCATCAAAGATTTTTTTTGCCCTAATTGCTATAAATGGTATCATCATTACAGAAATTGCTATTGATGAACATAATATACATCTAGGCATGCCTAAGAGAAAAATTAAAAACACATATGCTACAAGACCAAACAATATTGAGGGAATCCCTGATAAGCCTAAAACCGATAACTTTACTAGCCTAGCAAAAATATTTTTATTGTTGTAAAAGGAAAGATATAATGCTGCTCCAATTCCTATTAAACCACCTATTAAAGCCGATAACATTCCCGACATCAAAGAACCTATAATAGCTGGATATATTCCACCTGCAGTTCCTAGAGGAAGACCCTCAGGATATCCTGATAAAAACTTCAAGCTTATAACTGATTTACCCTTATAAAAAATATATATAAACAAAAATAAGGTTATTCCAACAGTTAATATTCCAAGAAAGCAGCAGATGAATTTTATTATATACTTTTCTATTTTTCTATTCATAACTACTCCTTACTTATTTTTTTATTCAATATATAGGCAACTCCAAAAACTATGGCTAAAATAAGCAATAGAACCAAGTTTGCAGCATATAGAACGCTCATATGCATACTCCCATACTCAATACTGCCCATTTCAAGAGCAGTAAGAGCTGGAAGCGTCTGTGCCCTTCCCAGTAGCTTTGGATATATAGGAGAATTTCCTATTACCATCATGACTGCCATTGTCTCTCCTAAACCTCTACCAAATGCCATTATAACCGATGCCAAAATACCTTCCTTTATAGCTGGAAGAACTATTTTTAAAATAAAACTCTCTTTACTAAATCCAATCGCTAAAGTATTTAACTCATACTTTTCTCTAGCTATCTTAATAGATTCACTACAAGAAGAAACTACGAATGGTATCAGTATTATTCCAAGTACAATTGCAGCAGACAAAACACATTGCCCTGCAACCATATCAAACTTTATTGTAAACCATTTTACAACTACCGTAAGACCTATAAAACCAAAAATTACAGACGGTATACCTGAAACCATATCTATAAATGAATATGCTATACTTGCAAATTTTTCTCCCGTATAAAAATTAAGAAAAAATGCACATCCTAAACCAAGTATAAGAGCAATTGCAACCCCTAATATAGAAACATAGATAGTACCTAATATTATAGCCACCAGACCAAATTGAGGCTTGCTACTTACTGGAAGCCATTTTTCACTTGGATCAAACATTTTTAAACCTACATTCTTAAAAGCTGGTATACTTTCAGTCACAATCTGAAATGCCATCAACAACATAGTAATTACACTAATTGCAGCTAAAATATATATAATCCACTTCTGAATAGACTTTACTACTCTTTTTCTCAAAACTTTCTCCTTCAACTTATAACCTAAATTTTAATTATTTCCTTAAAAAAAGATAGTATGGGGATCCCCATACTATCTAATGAACTATTTAACAGGTATGAATCCCATCTGTTCAACTACAGCCTGTCCCTTTTCGCCTAATATTACGTCAAGGAATGCTTTTTGCTGATCTGTTGGTTCACCTGACTGTATCAATAATAAAGGTCTCTGTATAATATAGCTACCATCTACTATATTCTTTGCAGTCGGTTCTACACCATCTACCTTCATAGTAAATACTTTGCCCTTATTCTGATTTGCTACACCATATGAAGCATATCCTACGGCCCACTGGTTATCTATTATATTCTGAACTAACTCACCCATAGATGCAGCTTGTATAGCTTCTGGCTTTACTTCTTCCTTATCCATTATCTTCTTTTGGAATACTTCATGAGCACCACCATTTATATCTCTAGTTATTACTACTATTTCCTTGTCAGGTAAAGAAGAATCTAAATCTTTCCAAGTCTTATACTTTCCTGAGAATAATCCAACTATCTGTTCCTTTGTAAGGTTGTCCATTTTCTTAGCAACAGGGTTTTCAGGATTTACTGCTATTGTTAAAGCATCTATACCAACTTGATACTGCTTTAAATCCTTGATTTCCTTTTTTTCCTCCTCCTTAACTTCTCTTGCCAACATACCGAAGTTAGAAGTTCCATCGATAACAGCCTTTACTCCCTGACCTGAACCACCAGCTGAAACATATATTGCTATATTGCTTTCAGGAAAAGACTTGTTAACCTTATTCCAAGTAGAATACTCTTCATTGAAATCTGTTGCAATCTTAGATATTACAGGCGCTAAAGAGGTAGAACCATTAAATAATATCTGATCACTTGACTGTTCCTGCTTAGTCTCTGTCTTTGCGTCTTCAGACTTGTCTTCGTCGCATCCTACCAAAGCAGTCATAGCCATAATTGAAATTAAAAATACCGAGAAAAACTTTTTAATACTCTTACTCATTTTCTTCCTCCCCTATAATTTTTATGTACCATCATTATAACATGAAAACCTTTTGTTTAAAATACACTCTACTGTTTTTATCAATAATTAGTATATAAAATATTATTTTTTCTTAATTTTTAAGTATTATCTTGTATGTTTATTTAAAACATTGTAATATATTGGTATAGGGTATTTAATATTATTTCATTTTATATAAATTTTTATTTATTTTGCTTTAAGGAGGCGATTTTTTTGAGTAATATAAATGCTGATGATTTACGTGAGCTAAAAAAACTTCTTGATGAAGGTGTTATTAGCCAAGAAGAATTTGATAAGAAAAAAGCAGAGTTCTTAGATGAAGATTTTCAAGACAAAGATAGTCTAGCTAAAGAAAAATCTGCTAATTTTACAAAACAATCAACAAGTGAAAATGAAGTAAATAGTAAAGATGAAAAATATCCACAATCCAAAAAAAATGATTCAAATGAAAATTCAGATGATGATGAAAATCAAGATAATTACCCTAGTGAAGAAAAAAATTCTAAATCTTCTAGCTCAAAATCAACTGCAATCGTAATTGTTGGTATTGTAGCCATTATAGCAATATTTGCTATGTATATGAACAATAAAAACAAAGAAGAACAGGCAAATCAAAGTACAAAACCTACAGAGCAATCACAAACAATTGAGTCATCTCAAGAAAGTAACGTAACTAATGACTGGAAGGACTTCGATAACAAGTCTTGGTCAGATTTCAAAGATATAAATCAAAAATACAGTGATTTAAAGAATACTGTTAAGGACATGTCCAACCCAGAACGTAAAGATGCAATCAATCAGGCAAAGCAATACTTTACAGACAAGGAAAACTCTCTTGACTATGGTAAAAATGATGACCAAAATAAATATCTAGACCGTATGAAAAATATATGCCAACAAGCAAAATCAGTTTGTGATGATGCCATAAATTCTTCTAACAGCGAATCTGAACTATCTAATATAAAGGATAAACTTGCAGGCATTGAAGATGAAATATCTAATATTGCCAACAAAAGACCTGATCTTCTAAAAAAAGCTGGTTACACAGAAGAAGAAATCAAAGAAATTATAGAGAAAATCAAGGGCGACCTTGGAATGAATTAATAGCTAAATAATACAAAATATGGTAGCATATGAAATTTAACTGTATCTATGCTACCATACTTGTATATAGTAGATTATTTAAAATAATAAATAAAAATTCTTTCAAAAATATATTCAAAATATAGAGTATCTAAAGATGAAATTAAATACATTTTTTAATTTATATAAATTTATATTATAAAGGGGGTACTAACATGAAATTAAATTTTGATATTTTCAAAAAATCAGCTCTTTTAATACTATTATTAGTTATTTTTTCAGGCTCTACTTCTTTTGCAGAAATTAACATTAAAAGAATTTCTGGAAATGATAGATATGAAACATCTGCAAATGTAAGTTCTGAGAACTTTACAAGTTCCAAATATGCCATTATCGCTAGTGGTGAAAAATACCCAGATGCAATAATGTCTGGAGCAATCTCTACCCAAGTCACTGCACCTATTTTGCTAGTTGGTAAAGATTATATTCCTCCAGAAGTTATCAAGGAATTAAAAAGACTTAATTGTCAAACAATCTTTTTAATCGGTGGAAATAATACTATTTCAACTGACACAATCTACAATATTTACAAACAAACTGGAATCTATCCTAGAAGAATTGCTGGAAAAGACAGATTTGAAACTGCTAATAGAATAAATGATTTAAGATTGGAATTAAATGGTACTACATATGATGATTTATATGGAATCACTTGGCATTATTATGGAGCAGTAAGTGGATATAATTTCTATGATGCTCTTTATGCTGCACCATATGTTGGACTTGCAAAATTTGATACAAAATGGCTTTTACAACTAGAATTCTGCAACAATACTTTTGACTTTGATAATAGTGATATTGGTTCTGGATTTATAATTGGAGATGTAGATGTTATAAATAGAAACGGTGCATATTATCCATCACTTACAAGGGGTAAAAATAGATATGAAACTTCTGTAAAAATAGCAGAATCTTACTCTATACCATATTCAATAAACTATAATCCAGATACAGTTGTTATTACAAGCGGTGAAGATTATCCTGATGGACTTAGTTCTGCAGGAATTACAGCTATTTATACTGCTCCAATTCTTCTAACACCAAAGTATCATCTTGATAATTCTGTAAAAGACTATTTACAAAAAAATAATATAAATACAGTATTCATAGTCGGTGGTGAGAATTCAGTATCAAGAAATATAGAAAAAGAAATAAGAGAATTAAAATAAATTATTAAATAAATTATATTAAAATAGTTTTTCTTAAACCATTATTATAAAAACTATTATTTATTGGAGGTATATTATGTTAATTAAAAAAATAAAAAAAGCATGTTTAATAGCATTAACTCTATTATTTCTATCATCTTCAACTTCCTCTGCAAGTATTGATATTACAAGGATATCTGGACATGATAGATTCGATACTGCTATTAATGTAAATGATAATTTTATTAATTACGCAGATAATAACAATGCCGTTTTATCAAATGGAAATGAATTTAAAAATTCTTTATACGGTAGCTATATTGCATCAACACTTAGAATTCCATTTTATTTAAATTCTGGTTCCCATGGAATAAAAACAAAAATACTCAATGAACTTGCAAATAAAAAAGTCAACCATGTTTATATACTAGGCGACTACAAATCTATGGATAAGAGTATAGATAATACACTTCTTTCTAAAAACATAAAATTTACTAGAATTTATGATAAAGTAAAATTCGATAGTTATAACCAATGTAATTATGTTGATAGCATACCTGAGCAAGCAAATTCATTAATTTATGATGCCTATCACAAAAATGAACCCTTAGGAGACATTGGTAGTTGCATAATTATTAATGATAATAAATTCCCAGATATGTTATCTGCCATACCTTTTGTATCTCAAACTGCAATATATGATTCTACAAAGCTATTCAACTATAAAGGTTATGATTCTATGGATGGATTCCAGTTTATAATAGGTGGTTTTGATTCTGTGCCAGCATATATCAAAACTTTTATAGGAACTGACGCCCCTGGATTAAACGACCACCATTTTACTGATCCAGAAACTGGGGATATTTTTAAATACTATAGTGGAAGATTATCTGGAAAAGACCGATATGAAACAGCAACAGAAATTGCAAAAGCATATGAAATAGTACTTGAAATGGATGTTTCAAATATAATTCTTGTAAATGGAGAAAATTTCCCTGATGCACTAACTTCAGGAATAGCTTCGGTGTACACACAAGCACCTGTATTACTAACTCAATCAAATAAATTGAACCAATATACAAAAGACTATCTAAAAACACATCCTATTAAAAATGTGATCATAGTCGGTGGCGAAAATTCAGTATCAAGAGATATAGAAAAAGAAATAAGAGAATTAAAATAAAGTGTATTAAAAAACCCCAAGAATATTAAATTCTTGGGGTTTGTATATACTTTGCAATATAAAGTACGAACTATCTCTTTGAGAAAATAAATCGTTGAAATATCAATGTTTTTTCTTTTTTTGAGTATTACATGAGTATTATTAAAATAAAAGCCACAGTTTAAACTGTGGCTTATGCTTAGCTTAGTATATATTCTTTTAATGCTTCCCCAACTATAGATTCAACAACAATAGAAAGATTTCTACTTTGTAAATCTAAATATTCTTTCTCCGCTTGTTCTTTAGATATTTCAAGCTCTGATAATAAGTTTTTAATTTCCGTTTTTGCTTCAAAAATATTCATTACTGATTTAGAGCATCTTGAATATCTTCACTAAGCATTATAGGGAGTTTATAATTTCTTACAATTTCTAATGCCCTATCATACTGTGTTCTCTTTATGCCTTTGTATGAATTTACACAGAATTGTCTTCTTATTTCACCGTGAATATCAGCATATACTTTCCCTCTAAGACTCTTATCATTATATGCATTACTCTTATATCCACCTAAACTATCTGTCGCCTTCTTCTTGATAGCTTTGTTCAAGTTCTCACACTCGATAGCAAATAGTGGTATATTTTCCTTAAACTCTATAATGCTTATATCTATATTATCTAACTTTTTATTTATGTTCTGTTGTTGCTTATCTAACCAAATTATAGCTCGTAACTCTCTGCTTAACGTCTCTCTTTCATAAAAACCTTGTTTCCTTATTGATGGTAATACTTCACTAGTTACCCACTCTGTAAACTTTTCTGCCTGTGGCTTTCTACTTTGGAATATAAGCTTGTATAAATTAGATTCATTAATAAAATCTGCTTGTTGTTTTCTTCCTAAGCTATCGATGATGTCGGTAGTACCGACCCCACCCCTATTAAGTCTTGATTTCGCATCTCTTGAATTTTTTATTTCTAAAACTCTACACACATCACTTAACATAAAGTATGGTTCTTCACTAATCAGTACAGTTCTTATTTCTCCAAATTGGTCATTTCTAAAATTCATTACTTCATTCATTATTATAACCTTCGTAGTTCAATATAATTTAAATTGATATGCTCAACTCAATAGAGTATAATATACTTATACTCTATTGAGTTATAGAACAAGTTTATCCTTTGATCTGGGTAGAAACTTGTTCTTTTTTTTATGATTTTTTACTGCAGAACAAGTTATCAACCGTTGTATCAAAATAACTTGCAATTTTTTTAGCCAGTCTAAATCCGGGAATTTGTTTGTTTGACTCTATCCTAGCATAATATTCCCGTGTAATTCCTAAATCAGATGTTTTAATATTTATTATTCCATTTTACAAATAGAGAACCTATTATTATAAGAAATATAGAAAGAATATAGTTAGCAACTATCCAGTTTAAATCCAACCTTGTCTTGTCCAAGTAGAATAAGAAACTTTGTCTCTTTAATACTTATTGCATATACCCTCTACTATCAAATATATATTCCATTCCATTTAATATTAGTGAACAATCAGATATCATACTTCCATCATCATCAAAATAAAACTTATGGCCATTATACTCAAGCCAACCTATGTGCATATATCCATTAGAATTAAAATAGTACCATTTATTGTTGTACTCTAACCAACCTGTTCGCATAGAACCGTTATTATTGAAATAAAACCAATTGTTATTATACTTCAGCCATCCTGTATGCATTATTTTTGATTGTGGATCAATATAATACCATTTATTTTTATCTTTTAACCAACCACACACTTTTTTGTTATCCTTATAAAATACCCATTTGTTATTTTCTTTTTTCCATCCGTTGTAAACTTTAACTTCACTACCAACTAATGCCGCTGCTATATTTGATGCTATATTCTTAAATCCTATTTTATGTGCTAAATCACAGTCTCCTTTATTATCACAGAAAAATGATTCAAAAAGAACTGCTGTAGGCTTTGTTTGAGCTAAAATATATAAGTCTGACCTTGATTTAGGGCCTCTATCCTTAAATCCTAACTTACTAAATAATGAGCATGCTCTTGATGCAATAGCTCTTCCTTTAGAATCATTACCATAGTATAAACATTCCATTCCATGCCCTTGACCATTAGATGCATTCAAGTGTAATTCACAAACTAAATCATATCTTCCGCTATTGGCTATTGGTAATTTATATGTTCTTTCTTCTTTCCAATTAGAAAATCTATTCTCTGGACAAACAATAACATCACATTGATGCCCTAATACTTCTAACTCCTTTTTAACATATGGAGCTAACTCTTTATTATATCTATATTCGTTCACATACCCACTTGCAGACGTACATCCACCGCCCCTTAATATACTGTGTCCTACTGATAAAAATATTCTCATCTTACTTACCACCTTTCTAAGCTTTTATTACTTCTTCTTTATAATATCATCTGTCTTGTTTAAGAACTCAGTGAAAAGTTCTGTATCTCCACCCATTTTCTTAATATTTTCGACTATAGATTTTAACTCCATTACCTCATATCCAACATATAAAACGTATACTAATGCAATGCCAATGTTGTTTGGTATTATAATAGAAAATGGTATAAATATTATAAGAAGAAGCATGGAACACAGTTTTCTTAAGATTCCATTTATTCCCTCTTTACTTTTAAAGCTATTTTGTATTTTTGCAGCTATACATCCTGTTACAAAATCTATAATCATTGTTGATGCAATTAAGCAAAGCATAAACATCATTTTTCCATCTTCTGTTATAAGAAAATTATTAAAAAATTTAACCATATTCATTTTTATATCCTCTCAAAAAAATTGACTCTCTAGAATCGATTCTAAGCCATTTTATTTACATATCTAATATATTTTTGTACCTTTAAAAAAAGAGAGAAGAGATTTAATCTCTTCTCTTGTGTAGATACTTATATTGTATTAAGTTAGATTATAGAGATTCCACTCTCTGCAATTTGTAGATTATTCTACTACTAATTCTTCTAGTTCCATAGATATTAAAAGCTCTTTAACCTTATCCTTCAAGAACTTTGGAACTTGTTTGTAAGTTCTAACTCCTGCAACTATGCAAGTAACATAACACATTGCCATATCTTCTTCACCTCCTTCCAAATTAAAAAACATATAAAAAAAGAACCTTAAAATTAAAGTCCTCATTTTAACCCCTATCCTTGTGCTAATTGTTCTGTTAATTCTACTATTGCCGTAGATAATTCTAGTTTGTCGCTTTCAGATTTTTCAACTAGTTCGGCTATCTGTGTAGCATGTTCGATTTTCATTTTTTCCATTTGTTCTTTAAGTAATTCTGTTTCTGATTTTGGTATAGGTTCATATTCGGCACTTACAGTATCCGTAGACTTTGTATACACCAATCTTTTAATGTACCCAACCTTATCTGGTGGCAAATCACTCTCCATTACTTCTTTATAGAAGCATTCGAACTCTGGTTTAATATAGTATATTATGCTAATATAATTTTTTTCTTTGTTTTCATGTAATAAATATAATTTCATTTTAGTATTCCTTTCTAAATAATCACATATTGAGGGCTTTCTTGCAAAGTAGCTATACAATATCCATCACCTATTTTGGCACAAACAATGTCATCATCAACGTATCCAATGTTTTTCGGTAGAATAGGAGTTTTCATAAATCCAATTAATTCCCCATTTGGACCTATAACAGTAAGTGATCTTGAATCTTTCGTTTGTGATAGATATAGATGACCACTTTTATCCGTGCAAAATACAGGAGTTTGAGAATTTCCAGTTACTGGTATTTCTGTCATAAGTTCAGTTGTTTCCGTCATTGTAGAATCAAAAACTTTAAATGTATTGGCACCTGATTTCGAAGCCACGTAATATATTGGTTTTTTAGTGTTTATTCCTACAAAGGCTTCAATCTCGGATTTTTCTTCTCTAGAATATACCGTTCGAGTTTCAAAAGTGTTGGATATAACATTCACAGATAGCCCGTATGTTTGATAAGGCCTATTATAATTTCTGTGCATAGATACTGCACCGTAAGAACTCACATCTGCACCGCCGTAACCCAGTGTATTATCACCCCAAGAATTTGAATCCCCTACTGAAACAATGACCTTCTCTAATTTAACGTCGTATACAAAAGCGTTAGTGTCTCCGGCAATAAAATACCTTGACTCGTTTTCTTTAGACCTTGCTATTTTATTAGATGTTGATATTATACCTGTCACGCTTTTTTGACTTCCTGAATTAATGTCTAAAGCATAACCATAACTTTTACCGTAGTAACCAGTCGAATACATGCTGTAATAAAATGTATTTTCTCCTGAAAATCCTAAACTCGTTGGACCTAAAAGTTGTTTATCTCTACATTCAAAACTTGCAAGAATTCTATCTCTTTCGATTATATATATAGTTTTATCCTCACCTTGCATTAGACATGCCACTTTTCCAGACTTACTCATTGCAAGAATTTTATCTATCTTATGCCCTGCTAAGTTATATTGTTTTAGAATTTTATATGGGGCTACTAGATCAAGTCTTGATGGACTTATAGTGCTTCCTATTCCAAGCAACTTATTATCAATGGCGTCTTTGATTTGAGTCAATGTTCTGGCTTCTGAATTGGTTTTCTTTTTTATTGAGTTGTTCATTCCCTCAACCTTGGAATTAAGCGAACTATATAACGCATTCAAATCTAAATCCTCATTCCTTTTTGTTTCAATTTCTCGTGTTGTCATTCATTCGCCCCCTTATCCGATTAGCTCCTTAATCTTAGCCATTGCTTCGTAATGTTTGTCATTCGCTGCTTTATCCCTTTGTGTAGAGTTGTCTACAATCTTGTTAAGCTCGACAAAATCGTTGTGGTTTCTTTCAATTTCAGACATTATTAGTTGTAACGTTATATCTGTTACAGAATCCGAATCCTCCAAGCTCTTTAAAACTTCGCTTAGTTTCTTCCCTTTCGCATTTACTGTTATGTGTTCGTCGTCGAATTTTAATGCTTTAATTGCTTTGTCATTGTTCTTGTCTGCTTCTCTTAATTCTTTTAAGACAACATTAAGTTTTTTGTGTTCTTCTGTACAGTCTATTTTTTCATCTGTAAGTTCTATGTCTTTAACTTTTTCAACTTCTGTTTCTAATATTTCGAAGTTCTCTTGTACGGCTTCTATGTCTACAACATTATTATTTTCAAGCTTATTAAGCTTCAGCTTCTCTGTTTTTTTATAACCTTCCACTAAATCACCTCTTTCCCTTTAAGATCATTCCATGTAAGTTTTTTTTCTTTATAATACTTCCAATTTTTGTTATAAGCCTTAATATCGCCCCAAGTACGATATTTGAACTCAAATTTAAAGTCAAGATGTGCTGGCTTAATCAGTTCTATAGCTTTTCTAAGTTCATCTATTTTCGAAGGGACCCCGTATTTAGATATAAACTTAATAACAAAATAAAATTCTTCATAGTGTTCTACTATATCTGATTCCCCATTAGTAAAAGACTCAGATATTTTTTTCAGTGCTTCTACTGTAGTAGTCCCTGTGCTTCTCAATCGCGCTCTTACTCTACTTCGTCTTTCATCATTATCAAGAGAAAAGTCTGGCTCTAATGCCACCAATCTTTCCCAATAGATCAACCCCCATGTTGCGGTGTCCAAGTATAATTGCTCTACAAAGTCAATAAATGCCCAATTAAGTCTTACTACTTGCTTTTCTATTGCCTTTTGTATTTCCAGTTCTACAGGGTTATGCATATGCCAGGGAGTCATTTTCTTAATATCTGTCCTTAAATCCAAGTAATCAAATTTTGACATTTACTTCACCTCACTTAGATTTATTGAGGATATAGTTGGGACTTCTTCAGATGTAAATTTTATATTTGATATTCCTGAGTTTATCTTTAGCTCTTTGACATCATAAACCCCTGTTGCAGCTGCTATTATTGCAAGAATTTTCATATAAACTATTTCTTCTGTTGAATATACTAAATAACTATTTATTTTTTCTTCAATATCAGCTTTTATATCATTAATATCAAACCCCTTCACAATTTTTAAATTAGCAATTATAGATATTTCTTTATTCCTAGATGTGAATACTGTCACTTTTGCGCCAACAGGTCTTTTACTTTCTATATATGTTTTTGTTGTCTGAATTACTTCTTCAGTTACAGGTTTCCCCCCTTGACCCATAATCAATACTTTTGCATTTCCTCCACCATTCCAACTTGATTCTGATCGTGCATTCACGACTCCTGGAACTTCTTTTGCCCATTGAATATAGTGAACTTCATTACCACTTGTTGGATTATTCATCATCTCCCAAATATGTCTATTGAAAAAATCTTCATCAGACTCTATATCTATTCCCTTTGTAAATGCTTCTTTGTTTACTATTTCTCTTACTGAACTTGAATTTTCTCCTGATTTCATCGAAAAAGATACTCCAGCAGGAAGGTTGTATTTTTCTCCTACTTCTAGAGCTTGTACTGCTATAGAATTTTGGTCCATATCTTCCTTAAGCACTATATCCTGGACCACTATAAAATCAAGCCCATTGAAAGTTAATATGTCACCGTTATCAATTCTTGCTCCTATGTCACCCTTCAGATATACAGTCCCTTCAGCTTTCTGACCAGGTTTTCTGTATCTTGCAAAATCTTCCATTCTTTTATCTAATAAATCCATCTTGTTATTCGTAATAAATGCAAGAGACATCATATAATCAAATTGAGCATACATCTTTGCCAGCTGGGTTGCTGCAGGAGCTAGAGTATTATATAACGAACTCCCTTCGCCTTTATATAAAGATAAATCTACGTCATTAAGCATTTCTTGTAGTAGATATTCCTGAGTCATATCCTCGTACATTAATTTTCACCTCCCCATATACTGTATTAACAATCAAATCAACTTCTAAAGTATCACCGTAAAATTTTGCATTCCTTTTTCTAACTTCAATAATATATGGGTTAACTGAAAGAGCTTCTTTATCATATCTTGTTGCTTCTGACTCAGAATATCCCCTTGTATATCCTTGCCCTATTAATTTTGTAACTTCATTACCATAATCATCTGAATAGATTTCATATGCATATCGCTCTGTTAAAAGTGTTTTGTAAATCCAAACTTTAATTGCTTCAATACCTTCAACTATTACAAATTCGTTTGTGGATTTATCAATAATTGGCTCATTTTTTATAAAGTCCCAAGCAATTTCTTTAAATAGAGGCATATCGTTAGTCAATCTAGTAGTAGACTCGACAGATATATATGGGAATAAATCTAACTCTTCCATTATCCCACCACCTTATCGATAATCACGAATCTGTCCATATTTCTTATCATTAATACCTCATCGCCAAATTTTAGTACTGAGTGTATATTATGAGTAATCGTTCCATGAGAGCATGTTATATTATAAAATTTGTTAACCCTCATATAGTATGATTCGCTAAATTTAAAAAAATTCTTTTCTAGAACTATTTCATCTGTTTTTATTTTCAAGGGATTTTCTGAAATTACAGTTCCCCAGAATATCTCTTTTTCTCTATTTTTATATTTATTATCTAACAAATTAAATAGAGCATTGTAAGGGTTTGTTTGTTCTTGCATATTATCCCTCCTCCTATAAAAATCTTCTTGCTGTAGTGTATGATGTTAATCTAGTTATTCTGACATGATCCCCAGGTTGTGGAGCATGAATATAATATCCCCCCCCAATGAACATAGCAACATGATGTATTGGATTCCCCCAAAAAAGTAGATCACCTGGCAATAAATTTGCTCTCGATACAAAATGCCCAGCTCGGCCTTGGTCTCTTGAAACTCTAGGAAGATTAATCCCTAACACTTTCCTATACACGTAACTGGTCAATCCTGAGCAATCAAACGTATTTGGTCCAGTTGCCCCCCATATATATTTTTTACCAAGATGTCTTTTTGCTTCAGCTACTAATGCAGCTCTTCTAGGGTCAGATATCGAATTACTACTTAATATTTCTGTCTTTGTAACTATCGTCGGATCATATATAAGAAGCTTTCCTCTCCTTCTGCCTATAGTCGACATTTCATTCCTATTTACACATATGTCGATGTGGTAGACTCCATTTATTACCTTTATAGCTCCTCCTCTGTCAACTACTGTATATTCATGTCCATCAATCATACTGCATCCAGTCCCTTTTACTTTTATCTTGGTCCCGAATGCTATCTGTGGTGGAGCTGCTGCATGTTTATGTGGAATTAATCGCATACCTTTCCAAGCTGCGAAGGCACCGCCTTCCATACTTCCCCCACATGGTCAGTATGCAGTAAATTCAGCCGGAACTTCTCTCCATCCACCTTTAACAGTAGTATAAGACGAGCCTCCACTTCCGGATCCTGAGCTCTCTTGTTTCTCTCCTCCGCTATGCTCGTCCATTATATTTTCAAAGTTTAAAGTTAATTCTATTTTATGCAGTCCTTTTTCAAATGTATGTTTATCTGAATCAATATAGAATTTTCCGACTAAACCGGTTTTCTTGTCTGTTACATAAACTGCTGAACCTGTTATAGTTGTTATATCTCCAAATCCTGTTAACTTACAACTTCTCTCTACTTTTTTAAATGCTTTTTCTATAGTTTCATTTTCATTTTTATCATTTTGTGTTACTTGAATTACATCTTGCATTACTCCATAGAGCTTTATCCAGTCCTTTTTCTCTTTCGTTGCTTTAACATTGCCTTTATCATCTTTTACAATTACTCTATTTACTATATTTTTTATTGATTCATCATAAGAAGATGATATTATATTTTTCCCTTCAATAAATTCTATTTTTAGTATGTTAAGTCCTTTTTCGATTACATTTATTTTGTCATCAACTACTGCAAGCATATATTTTTTCTTTGTAGTCTTTGATACTTCTGTATATGCTATCATTATCATTTCATATAAAGAATTTCCTTGAAAGAATTTATCCATTTTCTTATTTGTTTTAGCAAATACTCCCACACTCATTTTATGGGTAGTCAATAAATCCTTTGCTATTTCTTCTGCTGTTTTTCCTTTATATATCTTAGAGTCTTTCGTAAGCAACCTATGACCTATATCAAATATAGTATAAGTAAATGTATTTCCATCACTGCTTTTATTTATATTCTTAACATTCCCACAAAATAAGAGTTTATCTTCAATAAAAAATCTTATTACATCCCAATTTTTAATATCGGCTTTAGGAATATTTGAATCCTCATATGCATTAACTACTTCTATTGTTGCTTTTCTGCCTGATGACTTGTAGTCACCTTCCCAAGTTTTTTTAGATACAATTGATGTAATATCAAGATATTTGTTTGTTTTTTTAGATTGCCATATGACCTTTACTCTGTCTTGTATATTCTTTAAATCTTTTACAAAATTAGTTTGCATCTGGTATCACCAACTTCATTCCTGCTATTAATTTTGTCCCATTTACGGTTATTTTTTTATTAGCATCTATTATTTTTTTATATTTAGCTCCATTTCCATAGAATTTCTTTGCAATCGTCCAAGGACAATCTCCTCTTTTAACTATATAAGTAACTGTCTTTCCTTTTTTGTCATGCTTGGAATCTCTTTTCTTCGTGTCTTTTGTATTTGTTACCTTTTTACCATTATTATTTGACCCTTTTGATTTATTATCATTTTTTTTAGGTTCTATATGAACCGGAATTTCAGGATTAGAACATTCAATTAACTGAATTTCAAAGTTTAATCTAGATGCTCCTGAACCTTCTTCCCACTCTGGATCAAACGTCTGAATATAAAAAAGTTTATTAATATCTATTTCTGTCACGATAAACCTTACTTGAATCCCTTTATTTTTTGCATTTATCATTGCTTTTTTAAAATCTTCAATAGACCTTATGTTTTTATGATTACAATAAGGCATATATTCTGAAGGCCAAAAAGAATTAAAAGAAATAGAATCAACATCTTTCCCTGAAAATAGAGTTATCTTCCCTGTAGTTGTCATGTCAAATGATTCAACATTCGCTCCAGATTTTACTTTAATCTTTGGAGGGTTAACAGGAAGCCTATATATATCTTCATCAATATTGAAATAATATTCTAGCATTAGTATGCACCTCCATAATTGATTGATGCAATTTGAATCTCCTTAACCAATTCTTTTGCTATATCACTAACAGACCTGTCATCTTTTATTTCAAATTTATCTGCTAATCTATTAATATGTACATTAATATTTTTTGAACTTGTTTTAATATTTGAAATAGAGTTGTTTGAAGTATTGATATATCTTTCTTTGTTATCAGAAGCTCTTTTAGCCATATAATTAAGAGATGTATTAGTATGAACTTTTGCCCCTCTAGGCATTTCAACTACTTCAGGACCATGTTCCCCAACTAGAGAGAATCCTCCACTCCAATATTGAGTTCCCGTAGCATTTTGTCCCATAACAAAGTTCGTTACAGTGCCTATACCATCAGATATTCCACTTACCATTGATTTTATTCCATTAATAAGCGGCGATATAAAATCATGTGCAGATTTAACAACACGCTTAATTCCGTTAAATACACTTGAAAAAGCTCTTCCCATTGCACTAACTGCGGAACATACCCCTCTAATAACTACCCCTAATGCTTTTATTAATGCAGATACAACTGGAGCAACTGCTTTAACAATTCCACCTATAGCAGTAAGGGCATTTACTGCTATTGAACTTAATGTTGTAAAAACAGGCCATAAAGCCTTTATTACCTGCCCTATAATAGGAACTATTGTAGTTATTATTCCTTGAACTGCGCTAAAACCTTGCTGAAATATAGGACCCAAAACAGGCATCTGACTTTGTAAAAACGTAATTGCCCCACCTATTCCATTACCTATTGCCTGTCCCACTTGATTAATAACTGGCATTGCAGAATCAATGAATCCTAAAAAACCTTGAAGAGCAGGCTTCATAGCATCAAGCATATTAAGACCTGTATCTGCCATAGAGGATTTCAATTTCCCTACAATAGTAGACCATAGTCCAAGCCCTGACTGTGAAAGCTTTTCAGCTCCACCCTCATATAGATTGGATAATTGACCTTTTACCGAATCAAAAGAATCTTTAGAACTTGCTTTAATCCCAAATTCTTTCAGTCTCTCCATTTCTCCCGTTTTTGCATCAGCAAGAGCCTCCATCGCATCTCCTACTGTTTTACCTGGATTCATAGCTGCCATATCTTCTGCTAGTTTTACCATTTTCATTGCTTCTTTCGAATTCCCTCCAGAAATTTGTAATGATCGTGTTCCAGCAGCAATTACTTCTCCAGTTTCAAAAGGTGTGGCATTCGCATTATCTCGCAATCCTTTAAGATAGTTATTGGACATCTTTGTTACTTGAGCATCTGATTTACCCTTATTACCAACTCCCATAAAGTGTTTCATAGAAATTTTCTGTTGTTCAAGCTCTGCTCCTTGTTGAAATAGAGCTTTTCCTGCAGCCCCGATACCAGCAGCTACAACAAGTCCCTTCATAGATAACAGACTAGATTTAATTTTTTTTATTGGAGAAGAAACTTTATCTTTAATTTTAATTACAGGAGAGGCTATCATTCTTCCTATATCTTTTAACTCTTTTTTAAGTCGCTTTCTTTTATTATCATTAATCTCTTTCATTGCTACTCGCATTACATATTTTTTTCTCAGAGGCTCAAGTCCTGATTTAAGCTTTGCGATTGATTTCCCAATCCTAGATTCATTAAATTTCATATCTATCTGTTTATTCGCAGCTCTCTGCTGCTCAAGAAGTTCTTTTTTAGTGTTTGTAACCTCTCTTCTGAACTTTGTTTGTTCTTTTTGAATTCCTCTTAATGTTGCGGACATATTATCCTTCATTGAGATTACAGCACTAATATTTTTTCTTTTCCCCACTACTCTTCACCTCCACCAAGCATTTTTGATATATTTGCGAATATTTGAGATATTAATTTATACTTTTCTTCTTCCTGATATAGATAAGAAGCGATATAGAATTTTCTTTCCAACTCACTTAAATTGACTAAATAGTCTAATTTATGCCCCTTAGAAATATAATAAGAAAATACTTGTAAATCTATATCGCTTCCTATTAGTTTTTTATCTCGTCAATTATTTCGACAGTATTGTATCCTGATATTTCCAACAACTTCTGTGCTATACCTTTTATTTCTCCTGTAGTGAATATTGAGTCTACAACTTCAAGCGGAGTAACCGCTCCAAATGCATCCTTTAGTCTACTATCTGATAAATCAGGATTTACACAACAGTGAAACAATGCATATCTATCGGCATTTTCTGAATCATTTTCAATCATTTCATTGACTGCCTCTGTCACTTCATCTGTCATAGGTTTTACTTCTATATACTTCCCTAAATTATTAAGTTCTAGTTTTGTTATTTTTTCGTGCCTGTCCTTATAAAATTCTTTTCTATTTAATATATCTTCTATCGTTAACATTGTATTTTTTTTTGTCATATTTACCTCCCAATTAATAAAAGGGGCTAAAAGCCCCTTTATGTATTACTCCTCTATTGTGTTATAAAAACTTGCTGATGATGCTGTAAACCCAAACGGATATTCTCTTTCATTTGTCTTTCCTTTTTCAAACTGTGCTAACATCATTTCATTAAACCATGCATTGCCTATTACTACTCTTTCTTCTTGTCCTCTTACTGTATCCGGATCTCCTGACTTGGCAACAAAAGTCGTTCTAGGGTCTCTACCTGCCTTCCATGCATCAAGATAGTATTTCGCCCCTCTCGTATACATGTGTTTCAAAGTAAATTTTCCTTCCCCGGCTATTCCATTAATCTTTGAGTCTATATCATAACCTATCTGAACATCTTCTCTTTTAGGAACAATCTTTGCCTCAAAAGATTGAACTTCCATTATCAGAATGTCATTCCACCAAAACTGCCCCCACGTTCCTGAGACAGCATTATTACCTCTTACCTGAGCCATATTATTCCCCCTTACATATTAATCTTGAAAATAAAGTTTTCCATTGCATCTAGCAATTTAATTTCTCCACTTGCATATACTGTTGACCCTGTATCAATCTTTTTAAGCTGAGTCAATGTATATTTATCGATATCTTTATTCTGTTTTTTCAAATAATCCTTATGAGCATCAACATCAACATCAATATATGCAGGATAATCAGGGTTTAAAATATCATCCTTTTTCAGTGCATCGAAATAGTTATTTACATTGCTAAAGAATAATATCTTATTATCATATGAATTTGCATATTTACCAACATAATGGTCTTCAAAAGTATCATGAATATCTGTGAGTATAAGGTCCATCCCCTCTATTATCTTTATTTTTTTCAGATCTTCTACTATATTAGGGTCATCTTCCGGTATAGTAGTGAGCGAGTTAACTCCTGAGCCTACTTTAATTTTTCTTCCGTCATTGACCAATATCAACTCACCCTTTCCTATTGCAGCATCTGGGTCTTCTATCTCCTTTATAGATTCAACTTCTGGAAGCTCTGAATATGTTATTGACTCCTTTAGACTTATTGATGCCAATATACCTGCAATTCTAGGAGTATACTGTTTTGCAGAATACTTTTTTTTTGAATTCTTAATTTGAATATCATCAGTTGTGAAATTTACAATAGCTTTATTGTTTGCAGCTTTATTAGCCACTACAGCTTTTCTCATTCTACTGTTTTCTCTTTGAGTTATAATGTGGTCTACTATTTTTGTATTATCACCATCTTCAGCATCAGGCATTGCTAACCAGTTGTAAAATATAAATTTTGAGTCAGCAAGAACCTTATCTAAATCCCTATTTGACTTAATAACCTGTACTATCACCTTGTTTGTCCCAGCTTCAAAAACTTGTTTTATATAATCGTTATTTTCAGCTTTAAATTTTATTTTTTTTGCCTCTTCATATGATTTAAATTCATATTTGTTGTCAGATACTGTATCATCTTTTAAAATTAATAATACTATTCCTCTTTGCGACCTCTTTACTATATTTGAGCCTAGACGCTGAAATATTATTTTTATTTGTGGTAATCCCATATTCCCCTCCTTATTTCAAAATAAATTCCTCCATTTTTTTAGATTCAGAAGAATCTATATTATTTATTACTTCTTCTACATTTCTTATCGAAAATGTTGTGTCTAAAATTCCCTCTACTTCTTGAATATCTAAATTTTCTATTGTGTAATGCCTACCATTAACATCTAAAGTACCTATAAATAAAACTCTTAATCTATTTGCCATCTCAAAATTTTCAATACTAGTTCTAGTAGCAGGGAAAAAAACAATTTGAACTACTATATTTTCTTCGACAGTATCAAAATAGTAGTCTATTTTCGGATTAATCTGCACAAAAAAACAAGGTTTTTCATAACCTTGTTTCAAATCTATAGCAAATGTAGTACATCCAGTTTTTTCTAATGTGTGGATGACTGCTTTTTTAAAATCTATTAGATTGATAAGATTAATCATATATCACACATCCTATCAATAAAGGCATCTATCTCAGAGTCTATATGAGGAGCTTCTTGAACCATAGTAATATACAATGGATGCCTCCCAGGAGTAGTGGACCCATCTACATTCATATGACCATCTTCATAAAGATGAGCATGAGGGGCCGTATTATATACCATCCCAACATAATGTCCTTTAAAATTCTTTGTATTTTTGCCAGCCCCTTGACGTAAATTCCCAGTTTTCCCTTCTGGGAGCTTAGCCTTATATGCCTTCCCAGCTTTATTTGTCTGTTTGCGCACGAATTTCTTAGTTTCTTCTGGATAAACCCTTTCAAATCTTTTTAGTAATTCTCCTTGATACTCATATAATTCGTTAAAATCTAATACATCTTCCATTAGTTTCTCACATCCTCTTCATGCTTTACACATTCAATATGTGATTCACACTGATCAAGCTCTAAAATATGATTAATGTGAGTAATATTATACATCTCACCATTATATTCCAGCTTGTTATCCAGCTTGATATTTTTGTTATACCTGATGATGAAACGATACGTTTCTGTAAATTTGTCTTTAGCAGCTGCAGTTGAAGTTACATTAGCCAGCCTCTGTTTTCGAGCCTTTAGCCTTATGAATGGGACATATGTATAGGAAGTCTCACCAAAATCATTTCTATAAGGCTCTTTCCTCAGAATTACAATGTTATGTCTCATTTTATTAATCTTCAACTTCCTCACCTCCTGAATATCTTAGCTGATTTACTATCCCTATTACTCCAGGTGGAATGTTCCCTTGTTCATCTCTGTGTTCGTGCCAGAAACAGACAAGCATACATATGGCAAGCTCGTATAGTGCTTTAAACTGTTCTGTCTGTTTTTCTCTAATTCCAGTAGCTGCCAATTCAATCTTGGCAGCCTCAATCAAATCAACTAAAAACTGGTCTTCATCATCAAACTCAAGTGGAATAATTAGATAATTTTTAACTTTATCTAGCATTATATCCTCCTTCTATAAATTCTTATTTTTCTGCAGGAGTAATCTGAACAAGCTTCATTGCCGCCTTGTCTACCTTCTTAACATCGAATCTTTCTATAACTCTCATTATAGTCGCATTCTTTGTAAATCCTGCAGATTTATCTACTGCCATTTCATATACATTTCTGTCGAAGAAGGCTATTGCTTCATACATATCTCCTACATAGAAATCTTTCTTTGTCCCCTTTTCTTTTGAAGGAAGCTCTACATCTGATAATACTTCTATAGTATATCCATCAAGAGCCTTCTTTGTAGGGTCAGCAAGGCTATCAGATAATAACGGATTTCCATTTTTGTCTTTTAGATTCTTTAAGTACTTAAATCCTTCCTGATTTGTAAATATTCTTGTGTTTGCCTGAATAGCTGGGTCTAAATCTACTATTGCATCTGTTATATCATCAGAAGAAGCCCCATCTACAGTATCAAATGCCTTCATTATTTCTATTATTTTTTCATTTTCAGTTCTTACCGCCTTTTTAGCAAATCTCTTACCTACATAGCTTGTAAGATTTGCCTTTTCGTCCTGAAGAAGTGAATTTGAAATCGGTATGATATCACCATAATCTGCAGTTTTAAATGCAACCTGACCAAACTTAATATCTGAATTGTTTATATCAGTATATTCATCAAACGAAATAAGCTTATCAGATGCATCAACCTCTAGTGGCATACTTCCTGAATTAGAGCCGACCTCTATTACATTACAGAATTCCTTTAATGATACAAGGTCTCTTTTTAATTCCTTAATAGTAGTCTGCTGCTCCTTTGGGACTAAATATCCACCGTCTTCCTCTGTTTTCTCTACTAGAGCTGCTTCTGATTCCGTCAAGTTTTTCCCTAAAACAGCTTTATTGAAAGCTACTGTAGGGTCAACCTTTACTTCAGGAGATTTTTTCTTCCCAGAATCAAGAACATTCTTCTTTTCATCTTCATATAGTGCCGCTTCTATCTCATATTCATTTCTAAGTTCCTTTATTTCATCCATTAAAGCCTTCGCTTCAACTTTTTTATTCTGAGATAAAAAGGCTCTTGCCTTAGTTCTCTTATCTTCAATATTTGCTAATATCTCTCTCATTCTCTCGTTCATATTCTTACCTCCTATAAAAGTTCTAATTCCATTAATAAATTTTCTTTTTCTTCTTTCTCTATGTCTTTGTTTAGTATATTTTCAGGCTTATGCTTATACTTCAGGTCTGAAATACTCGCTACTGCATCTATACTATTGCTCAACTCTATCTTATTAAATAGCTTTGATGCTTCTGAACCTGTGAACCATGTTTCATTGTCCATATATAGCTGAAGTTCTTCTTCTGTCATATCTGAGTTTTCAAGATATATATCCTTAATTGACTTACCTAATACATCAAGTGAATCTGCAGCTTCTCTTAATTCCTTTGAGCTCCCTGATATACTTACCCATGGATTATGAATCATCAAATAGGCATTTTCGGGCATTACTATCTTGTCTGCAGCCAAAGCAATGACGGATGATATAGATGCTGCAATTCCATCTATATGACAAGTAATCTTCCCTTGATGTCTTTTCAGGATATTATATATCGCAAATCCAGCAATCACAGATCCACCACATGAATTAATATAGATATCCAAATCTTTATTCTTAGAGTTAATCATGAAGTCCTTTACATATTCAGGATATACGTCCTCTTCCATCCACTGTCCCCAGCTGTCTGAAACTATATCACCATATATATACAGTTCTGCAGAATTATCTGTTGAATTCTTAACCTGAAGAAATTCTTTCACATTATCCTGTTTTTTCTCTTTCTTAGCATTATTCATTGCCTTTATTAGTATCTTCTTCATCATCATCTTCACCTCCTTTCTGGACTATTCTATTGTGTTTCTCAAGAGTATCTAGTGTAGTGTAATTCAAGCTCATATAATGCTTATCACCGATATCACCTATCTGGTCATACTCTTCCAGAAGCCTTACTTCATTAATATTCATAACTCCCATAGATATCATCTCTTTATAATATGCTGCTCTTGTCTTTGAATCAGCTCTCATAGCAGTTTTTAAGTCAAACTTTACATATTTGCTCTTGTCTAAAAACATCTTGTAGGAGAACTCTTCTTCCATTGCGACTATATTAGATAAAAGGGTGTCTGATAAGAATCTCAGGTTCTGTTGTTCAACGTTGTCAAATTTCGCATTATCCAAGTCATTTAACATATACGCCGGAACATCAAATATAGTTGCTATTTCATTTTTATTCAGCTTCCTGCTTGCAATAAATTCCATATCTTTCAATGGTAATGTTAAAGGCTTGTAATCAAAGCCACCATCAAGAATTGCTATGCTTCCTGAGTTTTCAGTGCCACCATATAATCCCCTCCACTCTTCTTTAACCTTTATCTTTGCTTCTTTATCTAACTGAGCTGGAGTCGCTAATATACCAGTGGTCAAAGTTCCATTCTTGTAAAACTGTCCTTCAAATTTACTTATGGCTTTCAGGTTGCCTGCATTCTCTCTTGCAACAGATAATGGACTAACTCCTACTTTTCCATTACTACTTAAGTAGGGTAAATGGATTATTTCGTCTTCTCCATATATTTCATATTTGCCTGCCTGAGTTAAATATCTATAAAAGTAATCTCTATTCTCATTTGCAAGTATAGTTGTCCTATCTGGTTCTAAAGGGATAAGGGCTGAAACATCTCCCTTTCTGTCATATTCAATTTTGATATATGCATTTCCCCAAAGCATTTTTGAAACTTCTATATAACTCTTAAACTGAGAAGGTGTCTGGTATTTATTTGGTCTTTTTTCAAGTAGCTCTGAAACTGAGTCATGAACTCTTACATTACTTCCATCTTTTTTAACATATACATGAAGTGGCAACTTCGATACTGCTCTGGCTCTTATTCCAACACAGGCATATACAGTCCCGATATTCTCAAAAGCCCCTTCAGGAGTAATAACTTCACCACTTGTAGTTACCCCACTTCCCCCAAATAGTTCTGACCAACTACTGGGGGTTGAAACATTCAATAAATTTCTTAAAATCAAATTCTCACCTCCTCTCTTTTTTTGCATAAAAAAAGACCATGATTAAATCATGATCTTTTAAAATTCTAGGGAACTCTTGCTCCCTGAGACTATATGAACTTATTTCAAACTAACTCCTAACTTTTCAGCTAATGCTTCTTGTAATACCCTTGAAAAATTTATTCCCTCAACTTCCGCTCTTTCATTTAACCAATATGGTATTGTACAATTCTTTTTAACTGATTTATTTTCCAGTCTTTTCCTATATTCCTCTAAATCAATATCCACAAAAGTTTTAACATCAAAATCTGTTTCATCAAATTCTACTGAGTTAGGTACAGGTATTTCCTTTTTTTCATCTTGATAGTCAATACTCATTAATCCTATTGCATCTCTTGCCATATCCATTCCGTCTGCAATATCATTCCCCTGTGTGGCTATATCAAAATCTGGGATTTTAATATAGTATCCATCATCAGTTCGTTTCATCAGAACTGGATATGCTAACCTCCTTAATTTCATATCTACTCCTCCAAAATTTCTACTATCGTTATGGTGACTACATGAATTTAGTTGTTAGGGCTTTATTTAAGCCCTAACTTCTTAATTATCTCTCTTGCAAGCATTTCATTTATTTCTTTATGTCTTGGTATTGGTTCAGTGATTGTTCCGTTTGTATATATATCATGATTGCTACCAGGACGCTTGTAATAAAATCCATTACCCTCAAGAAGTTTAATCAAATCTCTTCTCTTCATATAGTCTCCTTTCGTTATGTTTTCTATACTTATAGTATACGCATTATATACGCATAAGTCAAGGAGTTTTAATATTTATTATTCCATTTTGCAAATAAAAAACCTATTAGAATCAATATGACTGATAGCATATAATTTGCTACCAACCAATTGATATAATAGGTATTTGCCAATAAAACTATAATCCCAGATAATAAAAACACATCATCTGCATATTTTTCAAATTTATTCATTATAAGCTCCAATCATCATTTAAAATATGTGAATTCAAGTCTTCATTTATATATTCGTGCTGCATACCTCTGACATGAGCATTTATTCCGGCAATTACCGGGTCAATTCTCCTGGAAGACTTAGCCTTATCCAACTTAATATTAGCTGCTGGATCAAATGTTGGCACAGCATTGGAAAATGCCCACTTTAACAATGGATTCCCAAATGTAATAAGCTGCTTATTCAAAACTAGCTTTTCAACGTCCTTAATAGGTTCAGACATTGTCCTGAATCCCTGCCTAATTTCCACACAAGTAAATCCTTCTTCCATCATTGAATTACTGAACTGGCTCGAGTTCCATGGATCCAAACATAATTCCTGAACATCATACTTTTTAGCCTGCTCTATGATATATGATTTAATCCAGTCATAATCTACTGTTTCTCCTGGTGTCAATGTTATCCAACCTTGTCTTGCCCAAGCAGAATAAGGAACTTTATCTCTTCGTTCTCTTTCCACCATATTTTCTTCAGGAAGAAAACTTTTCTGAATCCAAGCATATCTTCCATCATCAAGAGGGAATTCCATACTCACAGAAGTAATGTCTGTAGTAGCAGATAAGTCTATTCCAATAAAACACTTCTTCCCTTTCAAATCTTCTATATTAAAATCAGCATTTACCTTTTCACATTCTACATATTTTTGCATATTCATCCAAGCAACATCTGCATTTACCCACATATTAAGATGCTTAACCACAAAGGAAGTATATGCAGCTGGCAATTCTTTTGCCTGCTTAGCTTTGACTCTTAAATCTTCTATACTACAAGAAACCCCTAGATTAGGGTTAGCCTTCCACCATGTCTCCTCATCAAATGGATCATCATCTTCATCAGCACAAGAAATAAAAACAAAAAATCTGTCATCTTCTACGACACCTTCAAGTATTTTCTTGCCATATTCATACGTCTCATAACAGACTGTATCTGTTCTAAAGCCTGCAGTAGTAACTATCCATATAAGTGGCTGTCTTCTTGCTCCAGTTCCAGTAAGAAGGACATCATAAACTTCTCTTGTCTTATGAGCGTGAAATTCATCTATTAAAGCCCCATGAACATTAAGCCCATCAAGAGTATTTGCATCTGATGACAATGGTTCAAATTTAGAATTAATAAGAGGCATATTCATATTATTTCTGAAAATATCTATTTTCTTTTTAATAAACGGAGATGCCTTTATCATTTTTTTTGCATCTTCAAATATAATCTTAGCCTGGTCCTTTTTAGTTGCAGCAGAATATACTTCTGCCCCTTCTTCTCCGTCAATACTCATTAGCGAAATTCCAACCCCCGCAGCTTCTGTTGACTTTCCATTTTTTCTTGGAACTTGATTATATGCAATCCTAAATCTTCTGTAACCTGTTTCTTTTTCTATCCAACCAAATACACTCCCAACTCTGAACATCTGCCAAAGTTCAAGCTGAAGATTCTGACCTGCAAATTTTCCCTTATAATGCTTTAGTAATTTAAAAAAATCCAAATGTTTATTTGCAAGCTCTACATCAAATCTATATGGGTATTTCTTAGTCTTTGACTTCTTCAAGTCATTCATATGTCTTTTACATGCTAACTTGACCAAATTGCAAGCAACTATATTGCCTGCTAATACTTCTTTTGCATATTTAGTAACATAATCTATCATTTATTAAATAGCTCCATAAATGGATCTTCTTGCTCATCTGGCTTATCTGCATGTAAAGATGTCCTTGAAGAAGGAGTCAATCCAAATTCTTTCCCATATCTAACCATCTGCTCCATTGCTTTGTTTGCAATTCCAACTTCTGGCCTTTGTATAATATTCCCTTTGTCTGTTTCAACTGTATATCCATATGTTCTGATTAATTTCTCAGCTTCAATCCACCTATGATAAGATTGACAATATGCTGCTAGGGTTGATATATCTGCTTCTGTAAGAAGTCCATTCTTCTCTAATAGTGGAACTATCCTTTTCCATTCCTTCTTTGCATATCTTGAAAGAAATGTTGGTGGCTTAATATTTTCTGTTTTTGTAAACTCTGGCTCCGATTTATTCAACTCTCTCTTCCCTGGATTCCCTTGAAGAACTTTAAGAGCTGTAGGTTTTGAAGCCGGACCTCTTTTCCCCATGTCCCTCACCTCTAAATTTTTTACCCCCCTATCTTAAAACTTGCGAATGTGTAAAGAAAGGGAGGCATACGGTCATACCAACCTAACTATTTTTTTTAAGAATATGGGGGGCATATTTTATTTTTTTAAATTTTTCAATATATACCCTTTGTTTTATTTGTTTTTTTATGAATTTCGGCATGGCACTTAGGACAAATAGTAACACAGTTACAAGGATCCATCCTCCTGTTCCATCCTTCTTCCTTTCTAATCTCAACTATATGATGAACTGTATTAGCATTCTTAATTTTCCCTTGTGACAAACATCTTTGACATAAGTAGTTATCCCTTGCTAATATTGTCCCTCTAAACTTCTGCCACTTATGTGACTTATAGAACTTAGCCCCCTTAGCCCACCTACTCTCTTGGTCATACTTCTTATCGTATCTAATATATCTTTTACTATAGCTCTCTTCATCAGCGATATGTTCTTTACAAAAATGATGACCAGGTTCTGCAAGATTATAACATCCTTTATGTTTGCATTGCTTTCTCATTCTTACCCCGATATAATCACCTTCTCCCTATATAAGTTTTACATATCTATTATTTTGTATAATTCATCTCAAATATCATTTATATACCTACGTTAATTGATATCTCTATATCCCATTATCAGAAAACTATGCACAAAAAATATAAGTTTAACACCGACTTTATATGTTAAACTTATTCTAAAAACTAATGATATCTAAATGTTTTATATGCTTTATTAATGCAATCTTGGTCGATACCAATATAGTGTAAAGTAATCGCTGGAGTTGCATGATTAAAAGTTTTCTGCAGCAAAGCTATATCTTTTGTCTGTTTATAATAATGATATCCCCAAGTTTTTCTCATTGAGTGTGTACCTAAATTTTCAACTCCGAACATATCACCTATATCTTTAAGAATCTGATAAGCTCTTACTCTTGTAATAGGTCTATTATAACATTCTCTCGACTTAACAACATAATCATCAGGGTCCTTATCTTTAACATAATCCTTTAATGCTCTCTTTAAAATAGGATTAATAAGAATAATCTTCTGTTTTCCTGTCTTCTGTTCTTTTAATTTTATATAATCCTTTTTGCTGACATCTGATATCTTAAGCTTTAAAATATCAGAAACCCTAAGCCCAGTATATATCCCCAACATAAATAAGATATAATTTCTTTCATTAGTGTCTTTTAAGTATGAGCATATATTATCTATCTGAGTTACATCTCTTATTGGTTCTACATAATTCACACTATAATCACCTCTTTCCAAAATAAAAAAGGGATGCACTGCACCCCCTTATCCATAATAGCTGTTGAATATGTATGGCTTTATTTAGTTTTCTACTTACATATATTATAATTTATATTTAACATAAATATGTTGCGTCTTTGTTGCTAAAATATTGCAAAAATGTTGCACGTTTGTTGCTAAAATGTGTAATAATATTCACTATTTTAATTCTATCTAGGTGATGATATTCCCCATAATGCTTTAGATATTGTCTTGATTGCCATGTCTTTCTTCCTTGAAATAACTGTTCTGTCATAGCCTAGATAGTCTGCAATAAGAGATACTTGCATATTATCAAAGTATTTCATTTTGATTATGTCTGCATCCATATCATCTAACAAAGATATTGCATTATCAATTTCTCTTATTACTCGCTTCTCATTTCTTAATTCTTCATCAACTATATTTTCCATCTCATTTATTTTAACAACTTCATTTCCCACTTTATCGATTGATACTGAATACATTCTTATTCCGTCTGTACTAATTGCTTTTATCCCTCGTGATCTATATTCTTTAATATCTTCTTTACGTCTTTCTAAGATAAAGATATGAGCTTTAGCAGCTCTATATCCTCTTAAAAAATCTTCTGTTTTATAGTAATTAGGATGTTTCTTCCCCATATCTATCTCCTTTTGTTGCTTCTTTTTGTATTTTTTTGTATTTCTGAATCCACGTAAGCATTAATTTCAATTTCTTTCAGATGTTCCTCTCTTTCATATTCCTTATACATTGCATATGCCTGATAATCTGGACAGTATGAATGACAGCCAACTACACGAAATTGACATTCCTTTGTGCAAGGTGATTTCTTTATTAAACTTTTATCTCTCCAATCATTTTTATGTTTATTTTGGCATAAAATCCCATGAATAAATCCACATTTCTTGCATCTATAAAAGAATCCTGCTTCTGAATCTACTTTTTCTTCTTTCCCTCCGCAAAATTCACATTTCCAAGGCTTTTGTTCTGTTATTGTTATTTTCATGAATACCTCCTAGAACGGAACATCTGAATCCGAGATTTCATTGAACTCAGGTTGATTTGGTTCTTCATCTTTCTTTCTAGGCTGAGCAATCAATTCTAGATCAGATACATTGAGAACTGTCCACGATTTTTTATTCCCGTCTTTGTCTTCATAACTTGATATATTAATCTGTCCTGATGCTGATATATAAGTCCCCTTCCTCAGATATTTGTGTATTGATTCTGCAAACTTTCCCCAGATTTGACATGGTATAAAATCAATTACATCTTCTCCATCTGAATTCTTATATCCTCTTTTAGCTGCTAACGTAAATGCTGCCTTTGCCTTATTTGAATTTGTATAAGATAACTCTGCCTCTTTTGTTAATCGTCCAGATAAATTACAATTGTTCATTTAGTCACCCTCCTTAGGATTAAATAGTTTAACATATGCATCAATATCATATTCTGCGAGAAGCTCTTTGGTCTCAGCTTCTTCTAATTTGTACATTTTTTGACCCTCCAATAAGACACTTTGAACTGCAAAACATTTATTTGTAACAGTCTTATATATTTTCGTTAAGTTTCCTCCCCTTGCTATGCTTGAAATCAATTCCATTTTGTCAGTATCGTATATTGTATTTTCAACTGAATCTATGTATCTCATTATTGAACCTCCCTTGCAGTTTCATAATTCTTTATAAAAGATTTATATTTGCTAAGATATAATTCTTCGTCTGCATATTTTATTATATTGTTTTCTAACTTATTAAGTTCTTGAGCTGAAAAAGTAGTATTAAATTCTATTCCATCCTTATCAAAATACAAAGTAATAGAATCTTGATACTCTTTCGCATCATTTATAAAAATTAATAATTTTAGCTTATTTGACATCATATTTAAACCTCCACACATAAGTAGTATTTTTTAATTCTTTCTTCTCCAACTTCTTCAATTGCTTTTCTCGCTCATTTAAACACCTGTACTTTCTTTAATTAATATATTAATTAAATCATTCATTTTATGTATGTTCCGTATATTTTTACATTTTCTATATTCACAAATAGCATTTATTATTTGATCGCATATAAAATCCTTATATTTGTTATTGTCAACTTGATTGTTTTTCTTATAGCTTTCTAGACAAAGTTCTCTGCCTAAAATATCCTTATAAAGAATTATTTCCTCATCATCAAAAGTTTCAAATGTATACTTAATACTCATTAAATAACCTCCTATTCGTAATAATAAATCTTATTACACCCTTGAGCCTTTGCTAATGTATATAATTTATTGCAATTCCCTAATATCTTTAGCCAAACTTTGTATTCTTTAGATTCTTCTAGCTTTTCGTATTCTTCGTCTGATAAGGAATTAAAGTATCTTTCTCCATCATCTAATCGTTTTAAATTTTTCAAGTATTCTTCTACTACGTCCATTTTCACACCTCCTAAAAAGGTACATCTTCTGCAATATCATTTACTTCAAAATCTATTTGATCAAGTTTATAGTACTCATAATCTCTATTTAACTCTGATTTATCCATCCAAAAGCGTTTCCTTATCGTATCAAAATTTAATTGCTTAGAGATCCCTTGTTTACCTGTTATTCTATTTTTTAACACTCCGATTTTAGTTATATCAGCTCTCTTTCCGTCTGAATCTATTCTTATATCTCTTGTCAGAAGCAACTCATAATCTGCAAGATTAACCACTTCAGAAGCTCCACTTACATCATGCATGTGATATTTCTTTTCTCCATTGAGCTTCTTTTTTGGGTGAGCCACTAATATTACACATATCCTATATTTTTTAGCGATTGCTTTCAGTTTCTTAACAAGAGTTTTTTGTTTTTCGTACTCCTCAAGATTTCCATTTTCGACAGTCATCAAGTTGTCAAGAATTACAAGTTTTAAATTTTTAGTTCGTGCTAAAAATTCTATTGTATTTATTAAGTTACTAATCGACGGTGATACATCTTCAGAAAAAATATACAGCTTGTTTTCTATCCATTTTCTGATACAGTCTTCTCCATGCGATGTAACATCATAATAACTCCCAACAGTTGATTTATATTCTCTAAGATCCTCCACATCTGCAACTGTTCTCATGAACCACTGTAATACATTAAACCCAGTAAGCTCTCCTGAATACAGTAAACACCTATGCCCATGCTTGATATTTTGAGCTATAATCTGATTAAGAAGTGTTGACTTCCCAGAGCTTGGTTCTCCAGTTAATATTGTTAGAGACCCGAATACCAATCCATTTAAAGCCTTATCTAGTTCAGAAAACCCCGTTTCTAACCCAGAATTCAAATCTACTCTTTTGATGCTGCTTGCATCAAGGAACATAGATTCTACAGCATTGCTTACATCAACCGACCTTTCAAGTTCTTCCAGCTTTGTTTTAATTTCTGAATTGTCTAATGCAGCAATAGAATTAATAAATTCAACTGTTCTATCATATATCCCTTTTTTAAAAGCTTTGTCTTTAATCTGAGCTATATAATATTTTGCATTAGAAGGGATTGTATTATTTGTCATTCTTGTCAAAATAGACACTTCTATGTTAAACCCTAGTTTTTTATACTCATCTAAAATGCTTATAAGTTCAATAGGCTTATTGTTTTTGTGTAAATTAAGCATAACCTCATATAAATCACCATAGCCTTGTCCCTGAAAATCAGTTTTTTTCAATCCTTCGTCAATACAATTCACTATAATCTTTTCATCCAAGATAATAGCACCTAGAATAGCCATTTCTGCATCTGTATTTTTCAATTTTTCTAAATTAGATGTAGTCCCAGCCATTGCCTGACTCCTTCCTAAACTCAACTACTTTTTGAGTAGATTGTGACATCTTTATTTTTAATTGGTCATATTGTTTTCTTAGTTTTGCTACACTCAATATATTTGACTTCCAAAAACTATCGTTCTGACACCATTCTATTACACTAGCTATTTCATATGGATTTCTTTTGTCTATTCGTATAAGTTTATCCATCTCTTTACACCAACTTTGTAAATTAGGTTCTTTACAGTTTGGGTTATTGTTTTTCATTAGCTCAAAAAGTAATTTACTTAGTCGATACTCTTGAGTGTCGACACTATATATATATTCTTTCTTCTTGTTAGTGGTGGTCACTCGTGTTTGAACTGCGTCGCTATTGAGTTTATTTTGTGTTGGTTCTGTGTAATCAGATTGATATAGCCCCCAATTTTCAATTGTTATGACTGTGTGTGTTTTGTGCGAAATTCTTGTTATAAAATGGTTGTTTTCTGCATTTAGTATGGTTGCTCGCACAGTTTCACGTGTACAGTCTTTCCCACACTTTTCTCTTATTTTTTCAAAACTCGTAAATACTTGCCCTGGCTCTGTTCTATATGTTTGACCTTTATATTGCCACTCTCTTGGCTCATGATCTGCCATTAAAAGTAATGTTATTATTACGTCTCTTTGTCTACCAGTTAGATTTCGATAGAAGTCAGACTGCAATATTTTTCTGTGAACTTTAATCCAACCAGCCATAATTTCACTCCCTTGCTATTATTTGTTATTTCTGTTAAAATTTAATTAGTTGTTTTTTTAAAGTGCTGTGGCTATCTAGCTCGGCGCTTTCTTTTTTTGTCGCACTCTTCGACTTGGTCATTAATAAGTAGAATAATTGCTCCTAAGATACAAAAGTTAAATATAAAATTTGAATTCTCAAGGAATAAAGTTACTATTTTATTAAATATACTTATAATCAAACTCATTTTTTCTACCTCCTAAAGTTACTTGTACATTACAATAATCACATGCTATTTTTATTATTTCTGATTTTAATTTCGAATTTTTTATCAGTTTAAATTCGTCATCACTTCTGAATTCTTCCATATTTTTATTCACTTTCATTGCTCTTCCTCTAAGCAAATATGTCATTGAATTGTCATCATATAAATATAGCTTAATTATTAAGTTATCTATTGCTTCTTCAACTTCAAGCCTGTATCTTTTGTCTAGCTTATTAAGCTGATGTACTTCGTACTTGAATAATTTGTTTATCATTGGTCCATTACCTCCATAAATCTTTTTTCACCAACTACATTTTTTAAAAGCTCAGGATAAATTACATAATTGTGAACTTTATTCTTATCTTTGCTTTTAAAAGCAACTCCAAAATCAAACTTTTCTCTTTGAAGCCCTATTCTTATTGCCTGTTCTGTTACACCAAGCATTTTTGCTGCATCTTTTACTGTTACTTTTCTCATTTTTACCTCCTAAATAATACTTCGTAAGAACTTTTTATCAAGGATCTTAGTTGCCTTTCGACTATCATCCACTCATCTTTCTCATCTTCGCTTATTACTCCGTCAGCTGATATCTCTATCATCATTTGCAGAACAGTATCTGAATGGTTTAGCTCATTGATTAGGCTAAGAACTGAACAGCATAAATTTTTTTCATCTAGCTTTTCTAAAATCATTTCTCCAGTGCTTGAATGTACTAAATGATCATATGCTAATCTCATATCTCCATACAGCAAGCACATTTGTTTTGCAATATCATTGTTGGGAATTCTTTTGTCATATTCATAGCCCTTTAAACTATCAACAGATATTCCCAAATGTTCTGCAGCTCTTTCCTGGGTAATCCCAGCCATTCTTCGATATTTTGAATATATATTTTCCATATGTAATACTCCTTTTTTATTATTTTTCTTTGTGATATATTTGATATGGAAGGAGGGGATTTATTATGCATATATCTGACAAAATTCAATTAGCATTACTAATAACTACTGCTCTTGTTGGAATTGCTTCAATCGTTATTTCTATTTTTACTTTGCGTTCAAGCAATAAAATGATTGAAGAATCAACACGTCCATATCTATGTGTCTACCTACAAGCTATTAATTCAGGAACCCTTCATTTCTATGTTATCGTCAAAAATTTCGGTTCATCTGGGGCAAAAATCACAAAGTTCATACCTGACTTTGACCTAGAAAAATTAAAAGCAATCGATGAACAGAAGAAACCATTTGGTAAAATTCAAGGAACTTTTTTAGCTCCTAATCAAAAACTATATACAACTATTTTCAATGTGGATTTAGACAATATGCCTAAAGTTATGAATTTTAAAATCGAATATACTTCTTGTTCTGGCAAAAAATACTCTGACTCTTTTGTCCTTAATAAAGATGTATTTGATGGACTTATTACAGGAAGAACAAGCGCAAAACAATGTGATGAATCATTAAAAATAATGGCTCACAGTATGCAGGCTCTTCTTGAAAATAGCTTATAAATCTAATGGAATAGATTCTATATAGCTAATAGTTTCTTCTAAAATATGTGTAACTATTTCCGAAGTTAGAGCTTTTTCTGGAAGCTCTAACTTTATTATTTCTAGAACTTTCATTTTGCAATTTTCAATCTTTTCGTCAGTTAAACAAATTCCATTTTTGAATCTAAATATCATTGAATCCCCTCCCTATTTAATAAAAAAATATATTTTCTTATCTTGAGCATAAATATTTTCCATATTCATATCTCCTTTTGTAACTAAAAATCGCTAGTTATTTAAAATAATACATGATATAATTTGCTAAATCAGCAAATTTAATTACAAAAAAAATCTGTAATATTACATTTTAAAATGTTTGCTAAAATAGGGAGCATTTCAGCTTTTACTGAATATTCACCTGTTTCATACTTATAATATGTAGATGCATTTTTAAAATTAAGTCCTTCAGCCATTTCTTTCATTGAAAGTTCTAAGGCTATTCTTCTTTTTTTAATAAAATCTTTATCATATTTCTGCATTTATAAGACCTCCTTATCTAAAAGATTATTTGCTAAATTAGCAACTTCTTAATTATTATTATAGTTTGCTATTTTAGAAAAGTCAATAGTGTTTTTGTTGTTTTAGCAATTCAAATGTATTTCTGTTTTGGAAATGGTAAAATACTAGTAAAGAGAGGTGATACAATGAAGCCTGGAGCAATAATAAAAAAGTTAAGAGAAGATAATAAACTATCACAAGCAGAACTCGCTGATAATATAGGAATTAATAATAGCGTTCTTTCTAGAATCGAAAGTGGAGATAGACAATTGCGTGATGATGAATTGATAAAGATAGCAGACTTTTTCAATGTTTCTGCTGATTATTTGCTTGGGAGAACCAATGCTAGAAATAATATCGAAACTTTTGCAGCTCATACTGATGATGATTTGAGCGAAGAAGCAAAAGCTGAACTTGAAAACTTTAAAGACTATTTAAGAA
>Trix_p1__coassemble_927_pt1 | contig 47975 bp, 36 predicted proteins | sample Trix_p1__metabat2_low_PE_026 | metagenome-assembled genome bin Trix_p1
ATTATGCAGTATATTAAAGAATTAACTATGCAATATATCAAAAAACTGATACTATTATTATGTAATATAGTTCTAATATTCATATTTAAAAACTTATCCTGCAAATGTATTCACAATACAATATTATCCTACATTTTTATTATACTACAAATCAAATAATCTGTGTTAATAAAATAAAAATTATACAACACTTATGTATCCAATGGTTATGATTTTTATTTAAAGTGTTTTTTATACATTTTTCTTAACTTTTAAATATTAACTTTCTATTTACTGGCTACTAAAATAGCCTTTCTCTAATTAATATTTTTTAATAGATACTTTATATATTCTAATATTTTATAACAATTAACTTAACTCTTTCTATACATGTCTTTTTTATTATTATAGCTTTTTATTTTTCTATTTACTTATTGATAAGAACAAAGAAAAAAGCTGTTATATGCTTCATACCTAGCAATAACAGCCTTTATCTATATGGTGTAAAAATACACCTTACTCTCTTTATTAACTTTTTCTCTTACAGTTTATCTAGCTAATTTTCTTATTATTACTCTTAAAAACTTTAATTTTTACAGTTTCTGTAAGTAAGTCTGAATAACTATATGCTACTCTTCTGTAACCTTCTGTATTCTCTCCGTGTCCTACTCTAATAACGAAAACACTTGGATATACTGTTTCCAAAACACCTTGCTTTGTAACGATCTGCTTTCTTCCTTTATTTGCCTTAAGCAATATTTTCTTGCCAACATACTTTTCCAACGTATGTCTAATATTATCCAATGTAGCTGTTGTTGCCAAAAATATCACCATCCTTCAAAATGTATTCTTATTGTATCACATTTCAGAAATAAAGTCAAGTAAACTTAATATTTTACATTAAGAAACCGTTTCTGTCAATAACTTTTCCCATATTCCGAAAATTATTTTTTCTCTAAAATACATAATGTATCCAACTATCTTAAAATATGAATATTAGATATATTTTGCCCTTTAACCATTTGTATAGGTCGAATCATACATGCTGTACAAAGATATAATGTACTACTTTTTCTCTATTATTTAAAAACATTTTTTCTATTTTTTATAGATTTTTTTATTCAACTATTTATCAACTTAATTATCAGTATATATAAAAAGACGGCATTACTGCCGCCCTAATTACTAACTTTTATTTTCACTCTATATTACTTTCCACAGCACTTCTTATACTTCTTACCGCTTCCGCATGGACATGGGTCGTTTCTTCCAACCTTAGCTTCCTTATTTACTATTATCTTAGACTTCTTGTATTCCTTCTGAGTCTTTAATCTATAATCTTCAGGAAGTATATCATCCCAACCTCTTAAATTATATAGCCAGTGAGCTTCTACATGTACCATATTGTAATATAGCTTTTCCCAGTCTATTTTTATACTAATATTAGTATCTTCTTCTATCTTTTCTAGATCCTGTTCTATCTCTATGCTTTCATTAACACCATCTAAGAATCCCATGAAAAATTCTGGTGTTGTCTTATATTTCTTAGCTAGTTCAGACACCTTTCCTGCTATAAGATCTGTCTTTTCCTTTAAAACAGTATCATATATATTTGTTTCAGCCTTTAAAAATTCTTCCCAGAACTTTATTTCAGCTTCTTCACTTACGTGTTCTTCACTTAATTTTTTCCAGTTTTCAAATAACATTTTGTTCCTCCAATTCGTAACTTTATGAGTTTCACAATACTTATGTTACCATAATTTATGCGTTTTTTCTATAGGAAATAGCATTTTAAGTACCTCTATAGCTCTGTTTTGCTCAATAAAGAAAGGACTTGTCGCTATAGTAATTAAGTCTGCCTTATCTATATATTCCCTTACTCTATTAAGCTTCCAATCAAAATCAATATAGTCCATATCCTTTGAAAAGAAGTCGAGATCTATATCGAGTACATATTTTTCTACTAGCTCTCTTTCCAAACTGTATGTGGAGTCAACTATATCCACATCATCAAATATCTTGTGATATAATGCAGGCTGTATAAAGCTACCCACATTTAATACCTCATTTGTATACCTTATAACATCTTCTAAATTTTCTATATCTACTTCATAACTGTTAGGCTTTCTAGTGTCCTTATGTTGATCAACATGCAAAAGTCTTATTCCCTTTTCGAATTTTTTCTCCTTTAATGCTTTGCACCAGAAAAAAAATGAATGGTTGTGATTATCAAAAATATAAACTTCCTTATTTTTATAGTCACCTTCAAGCTTTAATCTATACATATTGGCAAGCCCAATACATTTATTTTCTATTCCTTCATCTATTTCTATAAAAACTGCTTCAGAACCTATAGAAACACTAGATATTTCACTTTCAATAAGCTGGGGTACATATATTTTTCTTTCCTTTCTTTCTTCGTAGGAAAATATATTATTTCCCAAAGGCTTATCTATATAAAATCCTCCATAACTTATACTATCCATACTTCACCTCTAAGCTTTTATCTTAATTAAAAAATATTCCATGGATATTCATTTGGTGGGTTAGATACAAATGTCATCTTTTCTTTTTTTGTAGGGTGAACTATTTCAAGCTTTGTAGCCCAAAGAGCTATTTGCTGTCCCACCTTGGCTACAGAAGAGTATCTTTGATCTCCATATAGAGGGTGCTTTCTTGAAGCAAATTGCACTCTAATCTGATGAGGTCTTCCTGTTTGAAGATCAATTTCTACAAGAGAATACTCACTTCGATTATCCCTTGATAGTGCAGAAGATATTCTTCTATAACTTAACCTAGCTTCTTTGGCATCATTTGTGTTTTTATCCACAACACTTACCATATTTTTCTTCTTATCTTTAAGTAAGTAATCCACATAATCCCCAGACTTTTCACACTTACCTAAAACAACTGCTTGATATGATTTTTTCATAGTTCTAGTTCTTACCTGATCTGAAAGCCTTGATGCTGCTTTAGATGTTCTTGCAAATACCATAACTCCACCTACAGGTCTGTCTAATCTATGAACAAGCCCCATAAACACATTGCCTGGTTTATTATATTTTTCCTTTACATATTCTTTGCAAAGCGTCAACATATCCACATCTTTTGTGTTATCAGCTTGGGATAATACATTAGGTATTTTTTCAACTACCAGTAGGTGATTATCCTCATATATTACCTTTAACTTCATTTCTTAACCTCTTACACTTTCCCAACGTCCAAATATTCCACATGGAAGAACTTTTCCATCTCTTGATGCGGGTATTCCTATTTCTCCTGCATATACATTTCCATTTCTAGATTTTTTCCCTATTGTAGTTTCTAAAATATTTTCTAGAACTATAGGTGAAAATCCTGTAGTATATGAATTTATTAGCATGAAAAGAGGCTTGTCAGATACAACTTTCATACATAGTTCAAGAAAATCATAAAGCTTGTCTTCTATCTTCCAAACTTCACCTTTAGGTCCTCTTCCATATGATGGTGGGTCCATTATAATTGCATCGTACTTGTTCCCTCTTCTTACTTCTCTTTCAACGAATTTAAATACATCGTCAACTATAAATCTTACCTTTCTGTCTTTTAGACCAGATAACTCTAAATTTTCTTTCGCCCAATTTACCATTCCCTTTGCAGCATCTACATGACAAACTTCTGCTCCTGCGTATGCACAAGCTACTGATGCTCCACCAGTATATGCAAATAGATTAAGAACCTTTATAGGTCTATCTGCCTTCTTAATCTTGCTCATCATCCAATCCCAATTGGCTGCCTGCTCTGGGAAAAGTCCTGTATGCTTGAATCCTGTTGGCTTTATTTTAAAAGTAAGGGGACCATAATCTACTGTCCACTGATTAGGATACTTCTTTTTAACTTCCCAACTTCCACCACCTTTGTTGCTTCTGTGATAGTGCCCGTGTGGATTTTTCCAAAGACCGCTTTCTTTTGCTATCGGCCATATAACCTGTGGGTCAGGACGTCTTAAAACATAGTCTCCCCATCTTTCAAGCTTTTCGCCACTTCCCATATCTATCAATTCATAATCTTTCCATCTATCTGCTAGTATTAACATATATTTCCTCCTCTTTTTTTTACTTTCTACACCCTATTTACTCGACACTTTATTTCCAAAACATCCAATTTAAATTTCAATAAAATTTATAAAAAAACTATCTACCATATGTAGATAGGCACATTCTAAAAAATTAAGCAAAGATTATTATATCATAATTTTAAGAGAAATATAGCAAAATCATTGAAATTAGTGCCTTATACAAAAATTTATTTTTGCAAATTTATATAAACTTTATAATACAAATCTTGAAATTGTTTTATAGCATCTCTTCTTTTATTTTCTAAAAGATGTTATACTCATTGTAATGAATATTTTAATAAGGAGTGATATTATGTTAAGCGAAAATTTACAAAATGCACTAAACGACCAGATCAACTTTGAATATTATTCAGCATATACTTATTTAGGTATGGCTGCATATGCAGAAGACCTTGACTTCCCAGGAGTTGCAAACTTCTTCAAGGTTCAGGCACAGGAAGAACTAGACCACGCAATGACTATATATAGCTATGTTTTCCAAAAAGGTGGACGTGTTGTTCTTGACTCTATCGACAAACCTAGATTTGAATATGAAAGTCTTCTAAATGTATTTGAAGAAGGTTTAAAGCACGAACAGACTGTCACTAAGAGAATTTACAATTTAGCAGATATAGCTCTTGAAGAAAAAGAACATGCTACTATGAGCTTTTTAAGATGGTTTATAGATGAACAAGTTGAAGAAGAGGAAAGTTTTACAAATCTTGTTAAGAAGGTTAAAAGAGCAGCTAATAACGAAGCTAGCCTTTATCTTCTGGATGATGAACTTTCTACTAGAGCATATGTTCCTTCTGTACCACAGGGTTCATCAAACTAATATTAAATTGAATGATTAGATTTATAGCAATAAAAATAGTTTAATCTATTGTTTCTTGCTTAAATTCTGACTATAAAAAGCCTTGCAGTATATACGCTGCAAGGCTTTCTTTAAATTTTATTTATGTATAATAAAAAAAGAACCACAATTGTGATCCTTTTAATACTTTTTATTTAGATATCTTACTCTGTAAATTCACTTTCCGTTGCTTTTATCGCTTCAAGCGTAGATGCTAGTAGTTCATCTAGTTCCCAGCCTAGATTTTCTGCCCCCTGTCTAATTACATCTCTTGAATAAGCTGCTGCAAACTTTTTGTCTTTAAACTTCTTTTTTACAGACTTTAACTCCATATCTGATACACTTTTTGAAGGTCTCATTAAAGCTGCCACGCCTATTATCCCTGTTAATTCATCACATGCAAATAATATTTTTTCCATTTCTTTTTCAGGTTTTGAACTACATTCTGTAAGTCCGTATCCATGACTTGTTGTTAAATATATTACAGTTCATACCGCTTTTCCATATTATATAAAATCATTCTTTATTATACTTTTTAATATGTAATCTAGCTTTTCTAATGAAAAACCAGCAATAAGTATTTTTTTAACATGAATTCAAAATTGTTAAAATTTTTCATACAAAATATTTAAATTCTGTTGACAATTAAATTAATATAATATATAATTTTCTTTAATCCCTAGTAAAATACTCGGATTTAAAAAGACAAAGGAGATGTTGAGATGAAAGTTAGACAATTAAAAACAATTATAACTACTGCATTTGGAGGAATCTCTTGTTGTTGTTGCTGTTGTAAGTAGCAAATTGCCAGAGATTTAATAATCGGTAATTTGCGTAAATCTAAGATATTTTAAATAAAAATTATCAACTAAGACTTAACTAATAGCGAAAAGTTATATTTTCTAATAATTTATTCGCATATGACAGTAATATATATGAAAAAGGAGAAACTAAAAATGAAGAAGAATGTAATCGAATTAATTGGTAACACACCACTTGTTAATATCTCTAAGATAGATAATAATGTATTTGTAAAGCTTGAAGGTAAAAATCCAGGCGGTTCTATAAAAGATCGTGCTGTACTTGGTATGATTACTGGAATGGAAGAAAGAGGCGAGCTAAAGCCAGGAGACAGAATTGTAGAAGCCACAAGCGGAAATACAGGTATTGCAGCGGCTATGATAGGAATGAATAAGGGATACCCTGTTACTATTATTATGCCTGAATCCATGAGTCAAGAAAGAAGAAGCTTAATAAGAGCATACGGCGCAGAGTTAATACTTACTGATGCTGCAAAGGGTATGCAAGGTACAATTGATAAAATGAATGAGCTTTTAGATACTGGGAATTATAAGTCTCTTAAGCAGTTTGATAATCCGGACAATCCTAAGTTCCACTATCAGACTACTGGACCAGAGATATATTCAGAACTTAATGATGTAGATATTTTTGTAGCTGGAATAGGTACTGGTGGTACTGTAAGCGGAATCGGAAAATATCTTAAAGATCAAAACCCTGATATTATGGTATTTGGTGTTGAACCAGCTTCATCACCACTTATAAATGAAAAGAAGGCTGGACCTCATAAAATACAGGGAATTGGAGCAAACTTTATACCAAAGAACTTCAATGCAGATGTTATAGATGAAGTACTTACTATAACAGATGAAGATGCTTTTAATATGGTAAGAGAAGTAGCTGCTAAGGAAGGTTTACTTGTAGGTATTTCTGCAGGTGCAAATATTTATGCGGCACAACTTCTTGCAAAAAAATATCCAGGCAAAAAGGTTGTTACTGTCGCTCCAGATGGTGCAGACAAATATATGTCTATGAATATATTTTAATCTAGGAAAGAGGCTCGCAAAATGAAATTTATTAAAAATATTGATTATATATTAGAAAACGACCCTGCCTCTGGTAGAGGTGGTTCAAAATTTTTAGCTAGACTGAAAGTGTTTATTATATACCCTTCAGTCCATGCTCTTATTGGACATAGCATTTCACATGCTCTAAACAATGTAGGGCTAAAATTTATAGCAAGACTAACTTCACAGATTTTTAGATTTTTCACTGGAATAGAAATACATCCAGGTGCCACAATAGGTCACAGTATTATGATTGACCACGGTATGGGTGTTGTAATTGGTGAAACTGCTGAAGTTGGAAATAGGGTAACTATCTATCAAGGTGTTACTCTTGGTGGAACTGGAAATCACACAGGTAAAAGACATCCAACAGTTGGTAATGATGTAATAATTGGCTCTGGTGCTAAGGTACTAGGTCCCATTACTCTTGGTGATGAAGTAAAGGTTGGAGCAAACAGCGTTGTCCTTAACGATGTTCCAAGTGGAGCTACAGTAGTTGGAATACCTGGAAAAATAGTAAAAATAAAAAACAGTAAATACAATTCAAAAATAATTGAATTAAATGAAAGAAGAGCAGCAGACAATATGTATTATATTTAAAATATGTAAGCATTTTAAATATTATAATTTATCGATTAAAAAAACTCCTATTACAGGAGTTTTTTATTTTATTTATTTTTTTATCTACTATTATATTACTTACTCTTATTTTCCTTCCTAATATAAGATAAAAATTTATCCACTGCTTTTGTAGTATTTTTTTTATCTCTAAAAGCCATTCCAATCTCTCTATACATTGGTTTTTCTAATTCTTTTACAACTATATTATATGAGGCTCTCTTCATAATAAGCTCCGGTATAATACTTATACCAAGTCCACTTTCTACCATTGACATTATTGCATAGTCATCCCATGTAGTAAAATCTACTTTTGGTTTAACTCCGTTTTCTTCCAAAATCTTTGCTATATCTGATTTTTCTCCTTTTTCAAGAAGCATAAAAGAATCATCTGCCAATCTTTCCATAGGGAATTTATCACAATTTGCTAGAGGATGATCTTCTGGCAAAATAACCAGCAATCTATCTCTTTCAAGAAATTCAATCTCAAGATTGGTAGACATAGCTGGAAGTCTAATAAATCCAAAGTCTACTCTTCCATCCATTATCCACTTTTCAATTTCAGTATAATCTCCCAAAAGTATTTCATATTCAATATTTGGATAATCTTTTCTAAATTTTTTAATAACATTAGGCAATCTATAGGTTGCTATACTGGAAAAAGTTCCTATTCTTATAAGTCCTGATTCCAAGCCATTTATTTCCTCTACCTCTCCTTGCAACTTTTCATATTCTCTACATACACTTTTTATAAAAGGATATAGCTTTACACCTTCTGATGTAAGTCTAACTCCAAACTTTCCCCTTTCAAGAAGGGATATATTCCACTCTTTTTCTAAATCTGCAATCATCCTACTTATACCCGATTGAGAATAATTCAATACTTCTGCAGCTTTTGTAAAACTTTTGTATTCGACAGTTTTTATAAATGCCATATACTTTTGTATATTCATATCCATATTTATCCCCCCTTTCTAATAAAACTATAACTTTAAAAAAACATTCCATTTTAAAGCTCACTTTTCTTTTATAGACATATTTTATTTACTTATGCAACATATTATAATTAAATAAAGCATTTTTTATCTATTATAAATCCTCATCTATATCATGATAATTATTCGTTTTTATAATCTATACATCTATGATAATATAGATATAGACAGTTTTCAAGAGGGACATTAATTAAAATTTGTAACGCTTATAGCATAATTGCTATTTATAAATACCTTTTAGAAAACTTTTTCATCCTGTATATATATGTATTGGCGCTAATACATATATATACAAACCATCATTTCAAACAATGAAATGATTTAATATGTAGATACAATCCATTCATAATAAACATTAAAAAGTAGACCATGCATCTACTCAAAAAGGGGGCTCCACTAGCCCCCTCTTCCATTTTTTGACCAATTTATTTTATCATTTCTAATTTTATAAATAATTCTTTTTTATAAAATTTCACATAAATAAACCGACCTTTAAATACTAGATTAGATCTTTAGCATCAAGGTCGGTATAAAATACTCTATTCTAATTCTGAAATTATAAGTAGCCTTTCTCTATTATTAGGATATGGATGACATGTCATTAATATAAGTTTTGATTTATCATCTTCTCTATAGAACTGACTCCAATCATCATTTTTTACTATCTTTTTTCCTACTACTTTATAGTTTAATTTTCCATTCTCAGTAGAAACCTTTATAGAATCTCCATTTTCTAATTTATCTATATTTAAAAATGATTGTTCTCCGTTATAACCACCTCTATGCCCTGCTATAACACTTGTAGTTCCTTTGTTCAATGATGGAATATCTGTGCCTTCTACAACTCCAGTTCCTTCTCTCAATTCCTTATCACTTGTACCTGGAAATATAGGAAGTAGTACTTTTTCCTTATCTATCTCCACAAATCCAATTTCATCACTTAATTTCTCTCTACTGTTTTTAGGCTCATTTTGGACTTTATTTCCTTTTGAGATACTTTTTAAATTAGGAGTACTTTCTTTTTTTATATTTCTTTCAAAACTCTCTTGGGCTGATCTGATTCTATCATATTGTAATTTCTGATTATATTTATATACAAATAATCCCAAAACAGAAATTACTATTATTAGAACTCCAGCCCCTCTTAAAATTTTTTTTAAAATATTATTTTTTGTTTTCTGATTTCTCATTTTTTCTTCCTAAGAATATCATTATTCCACCTAATGCTATTGCTGCATATAGGTATACATCTAAACTTAGTCCATCTCCTGTTACAGGTAATGTATTTTTACTTGACTTTATATACTTCACCTTATTTTCAGAGCTTCCATTTGAATTGTTATTTCCACCTCTTGAAATTCTTCTGTTATTTCCACTATTTCTTGGTTTCTCAATTAGAACTATTGAATCCTTTGGTTCTTCTGGTTTTTCCTTCTCTGAATCCTTTGGTTCCTCTGGTTTTGGATTTGTTTGATCTTGTAATTTTGTATTTTCTAAGATAACTGTCACAGGATCTATAAACCTTGTACTTAATAAATTTTGATAGTATTCAGATTTACTTTTATTTTCATATGGAGTATATAGATATAAAGTCATATTAGATGGTGCTTTTTTTAAACTTTCATCTATATCTAAGCCTTTACCTATAAGAATTTCGTACGCCCTTTTTTCATTTAAACTACCTTCATATCTATTATTAACAACACCACCTGAATCTGTAAAATACCAAATAGCTTGCTGTGTAGCTCTTCGAAACTCATTATCTGAAAGTCCATACTTTTCTTGTAATCCAACTTTATTATGAGGATAACCATTATATATTGCCTTCAAAACTGCTTCTTTTAAATCTTCGCCTTTTAACACTTCTCTGCTAGCTTTTTCTTCAAATAACTTTCCTGTACCATACTCTGCAAAATATTCTAGTTTCTTATTTATAACGGAATCTTCTTTTGGTGGTAATTGTTTCTTTGCATTAAAACAATAAACTACTGTTTTATTATTACTATCACCCTTTGGATAAACATATATGAGATCATATCTATCTATACTGCTTTTTATAATTTGATTTGTATACGCTTTAAAAACACTATCTATGTTTACTGAGTTATCTTCTTTTACTGTAAATTCAACTGGTTCACTCGCTTTATAGCCTTTTGGGGCTTCTTCTTCTACCATCTTATATGTACCAGGCTCTAAGCTTAATTCCAGTGGAGAGTTTCCTGATTCCCAATTCTTAACCTCTGTCTCTTTACCATCTTCAACTTTGAAAAGCTTTAATTTTGCACCACTAAGCTCTCCCATCTTATTCACTTCTGTTTTACTTAACTTCACATTTATAGGAGTTGCAGTATTTTTATTCTCTTCTTCTTTTTTATGATCTATTAAGACATTCACTTCTTTATCTTTATTTTTTTCTTCTTCTGTACTATTTATTTTACTTTCTTCATTCTTTATTTCATTGTTAGAATCTGAGTTAGAATCTGAACCATCTAAATTATTTGGCTTACTATTTATACCTTCTTCATTCATTTTTTCAGCTGTCTTTTGTTCTTCTATTTCTGTTGTATTTCCTAGTGATTTCTGTGTTTCCAATGGTTTTGGTGTTTGTTCTACATTAGGCTTTGCATAGCTTTCACCACCTTGATTTACAGTTTGTTCTACTTGTCCACCATTGATTTGTGCTATTGCATTATCTTCTGCATAATTATTTTGTAATGTGAATGCAAATGATACAACTAAAGCCATAAAAATAATAAAATAATTCCTAAATCTTTTTTTCATTACCATTCTCCTTTTCATTACTATTAAATTTAACTTCATTAATATAAATCCTACTTACTATTACCTTTTAAAACCTATAACTCCCTTCTTTAAAAATATGTTTCATTGTACTTTAATAAACAGAAACTGATTTTCTTTTCTTGAGCATTCTTTTTTGCTCTGAATATTTTTATGAATTACTTTGATGTTATACAATAAGACACCCAACAAAATTCATCCTAAACAAAACTTATTTTTTTGTTTAAATATATACTATTATTTCATACTCTACTTTATCCAAATAATTTTATTTATAAATATTTATATGCTTATTTACTAATATTAAAAGCTATATATACTTTTTTATCATACTTATTATTTATTTTTATTTCAATTAAATTCAAATCTAATTTATAAATTATCTCTATAAATAATTTATTTCTTATTTATGTTAACTTTGATTTTAAGTTTATTACTTAAAATTAATCTCAATATTTTATTTGAAATTTAATTTATTATAAAAAAGCTAGCAAACATCTTTTAAATAATGATTGCTAGCTTTTTTATGTACGTTATTAATATTTATTTTTTATTTATCTAAAAAATATTTACAAATTATTCTTAATTAATCTAACCGCTTCTTTTATTATGTCTATGGATGTGGCCAAGTTCATTCTTATATATCCTTCATACTCCTTGCCTCCAAACCATTCTCCATAATCAAAGGCTAATTTACACTTTTTCTCCATGAATTCATGTATGTCTCTTCCTGAGAGAGCACTTCTCATATCTATCCAAAGAAGATAAGTACCTTCTAAAGAAGCTACTCTAATTCCCTTGTATCCGTCTAATTCTGACTTTACATATTCAAAGTTCTTATAGATTATATCCTTTACTTCATTTAACCAAGCTTTTCCATACTTATATGCCGCTTCTACTGCAAGATATCCAAAGTAATTTCCTGAAAGAGTTTTATTTCTAAGTGTATATTCATCAAATTTATCTCTAAGTTCTTTATTTTTAATTACTATAAATGAGTTTTTACAAGCTGCTATATTAAAAGTCTTAGATGCAGCAGTAGCAACTACTATATTATCATACTCTTCAAAATAATTTATTAGTGAGGTATTTTCAAGACCTTTAAAGTTTAAATCTTGATGTATTTCATCTGATATAATAAGTACATTATTTCTTTTACAGATTTCTACTATTTTTTCTATTTCTTCTTTTCTCCACATCCTACCTACTGGATTGTGTGGATTACAAAGAATATATGCTGATACATTATTTTCCTTTATCTTTCTTTCCATATCTTCAAAATCCATAGAATAGTACATATTATCTTCTATAAGCTTTGATTCTATAATATTTCTTTTATTATTTTTAATTGCATCTGAGAATGGGTAGTATACTGGTGGGTTGATCATAATAGATGCACCTGTCTCTGTGTACATATTTAAAAACCAGTTAATAGCAGCTACTACACCTGAAGAAAACCTTATCCAATCTTTTTTAACTTCTACATTATGTTCTTCTTTTTCCCACTTTATAAACTCTTCATAATATGATTCTTTCGGTGTTGAGTAACCTATTACACCAAATTCTACATATTCTTTTAATGCCTCTAAAACTTCTTTAGGGCACTTGAAATCCATGTCTGCAACCCATAATCCTATTAGACCTTTTTTCTCATATTCTCCTCTAAAATTATTCCATTTGTCGCAATTACTCTTTGTTCTGTCAACATACTCTACTAAACTCATGCCTGTACCTCCAATTATTATTTTTACTATTTAAAGCATCTTTTTAACTTATATTTATGAGTATTTAACTATATTTTTAAATAAATTATATCAATTCACTGTATTTGTATAATCTATTATATATTATATCATAAAAGAATATCGCAGCCTTATTATTTTTAATATTTATGTGTACTTTTTATAAATAAAGGGCTGTGCAATTGCACAGCCCTTTAAATAGGAAGTTTTATATTTCGTTTATAAAGTTATATTCAGGAATTTATTTTAAAGAGTCTTTCTTTTAATTAAAACTCCCTATCCTTTATTTTTTGCTATCTATGCGTTTATTTCATCTAGACTATATACCTTCATAAGGTTTGAATTTACATGCTTTCTATTTACTGATACCATTGCCTTTAGCGTATCTAGAGAAGTCATTATTTCAGTCTGGAATTCTATTGCTGTTCTTCTCATTTTAAACCCATCTCTTGTAGAATCATTTCCCTTTGTAGGTGTATTTACTACTATGTCTACTTCTTTATTTCTTATTACATCTAGTATATTTGGTCTAGGCTCTTCCACTCTGTTAACCACATCGCATTTTACTCCAGCCTCTTTCAAAGCCTTTGCTGTTCCTTCTGTAGCTACAAATTCATAACCTAGTTCTCCCATTCCCTTAGCTATTTCAATAAACTCTGCTTTATCGTTGTCATTTACTGTTGCTAATATCTTTTTCTTATTATCTGATATTCCCTGTCCTGCTGCTAAGAAGCCTTTGTATAGAGCCTCTTCAAGAGTTTCTCCTACTCCAAGAACTTCTCCTGTTGACTTCATTTCAGGTCCAAGACTTACTTCTACTCTTGAAAGCTTTGACATTGAGAATACTGGAACCTTTACACAAACATATTTTGATGTTTTGTATACTCCTGTTCCATATCCAAGGTCTGACAATTTTTCTCCCAACATACACTTTGTTGCAAGGTCTACAATTGGTACTCCACTTACTTTTGATATATATGGAACTGTACGACTTGCTCTTGGGTTTACTTCTATAATATATAGCTCTCCCTTATATTCTATAAACTGTATATTTACCATTCCTAGAACATTTAGGTTAAGTGCCATTTTCTTTGTGTATTCATATATTTTTTCTTTTATTTTGTCTGATACTCCCTGACTAGGATACATTGTTATACTATCTCCTGAGTGAACTCCTGCTCTTTCAAGGTGTTCCATTATTCCAGGTATCAGTATATCTTTTCCATCACAGATTGCATCTACCTCTATTTCAGTACCTGTAAGATACTTATCTATTAGTACAGGATTTACTGCATCTCTTTCAAATGCATCTTCTAGGTATTGTACTAGTCTTTTTTCATCATATGTAATTTCCATTCCCTGTCCACCTAAAACATATGACGGTCTTACAAGAACTGGGTAGCCAAGATTTGTTGCTACTTCAATTCCTTCTTCAACTGTCCAAACACCCTTTCCTTTAGGTCTATTTATTGAAAGTTCTTCAAGAAGATCATCAAACTTTTCTCTATCCTCTGCTGCATCTATATCCTTAAAATCTGTTCCAAGTATCTTAACCTTCTTTTCAGATAAGAATTTTGCTAGCTTGATAGCAGTCTGTCCACCGAACTGAAGTATTACTCCATCTGGCTTTTCTTTTTGTATTATATTGTAAACTTCTTCTTCTGTAAGAGGTTCAAAGTATAGTTTGTCTGATGTATCAAAGTCTGTACTTACTGTTTCAGGGTTATTGTTTATTATAATTGTCTCTATTCCAAGCTTTCTTAAAGACTTTACACAGTGTACTGAACAATAGTCAAATTCTATTCCCTGACCTATTCTTATAGGACCTGAACCTAAAACTATTATTTTCTTTCTATCACTTACCTCTACTTCATCATATTCATCATATGTTGAGTAGTAATATGGTGATAATGCTTCAAATTCTCCTCCGCAAGTATCAACCATTTTGTAAGAAGGCTGTATCTTGTAAAGTGTTCTTAATTCTAGTATATTTTCTGATGAAATTCCCATAAGGTCGCTTATTCCCTTATCTGAGAATCCCTTCTTTTTAAGTTCAAGAAGATATTCTTTTGATAAATCTTCTATACTCATTACTCTAAGTCTCTCTTCTTGCTCTACTATCCACTTAAACCTATTGATAAACCATTCGTCCATTCCTGTTATCTGATTTATCATTTCTATCTTATATCCTCTTCTTAACATTTCTGCAAGGTCGAATATTCTTTCATCATCTGGAACTACTACACTCTTTTTTAGTTGAGATAAAGTTTTTCTTTCAGATGCCTTATGTACAAGTGAATACTTTCCTGTTTCAAGAGATCTTATTCCCTTTAAGAAGGCTGCTTCAAAGTTTGAACCTATACTCATTATTTCTCCTGTTGCCATCATCTTGGTTCCAAGCTTTCTATTTGCCTTTTTAAACTTATCAAATGGCCACTTTGGTATCTTCACTACAACATAGTCAAGAGTAGGTTCAAAGCAAGCATTTGTCTTTTTAGTTACTGCATTTTCTATTTCATCTAATGTATATCCAAGTGCAATCTTTGCTGCAACCTTAGCTATTGGATACCCTGTTGCCTTTGATGCAAGTGCAGAAGATCTTGATACTCTCGGATTTATTTCTATTATTGCATATTCATAGCTATTAGGATTCAAGGCTATCTGAACATTACATCCTCCCTCTACTCCTATTGCATCTATTATTTTTAGTGATGCTGTTCTCAACATCTGATACTCTACATTAGATAAAGTCTGGCTAGGTGCTACGACTATTGAGTCACCTGTATGAACTCCTACTGGATCTATATTTTCCATATTACAAACTGTAATGCAGTTTCCATTTGAGTCTCTCATTACTTCGTATTCAATTTCTTTCCAACCCTTTATACATTTTTCAAGAAGGCACTGAGTTACTGGGCTTAGCTGAAGTCCATGAGTTAATGTTTCTATTAATTCTTCTTCTGTTTCAGCAATTCCTCCTCCTGTTCCTCCAAGAGTATAGGCTGGTCTTACAACTACAGGGTAACCTATCTTCTGTGCATATTCCAAACCTTCTTCTAAAGTAGTTACTATATCACTTTCTATTATAGGCTGTCCTATTTCCTTCATCACTTCTCTAAAAAGGTCTCTATCTTCACCCTTTTTTATAGATTCCACAGATGTACCTATCATTTTTACATTATACTTATCAAGTACCCCTGCTTCATGAAGTTCTACTGCAAGGTTAAGTCCAGTCTGTCCACCCATACCTGCAAGTATACTGTCCGGTCTTTCCTTTGCTATAATTTTTTCTATAAATTCTACTGTTAGTGGTTCTATATATATTTTGTCTGCTATTTCCTGATCTGTCATTATTGTAGCTGGATTTGAGTTTACAAGTACAACCTCAATTCCTTCTTCTTTTAGTGCCTGGCAGGCCTGTGTTCCAGAATAATCAAACTCTGCAGCCTGACCAATTATTATAGGTCCTGAACCTAGTACCAATGTTTTCTTTATACTCTCTATCTTAGGCATAATATCTCTCCTTCATCATCTATATAAAATTCAATTCCGTTTTTGTATTTTTATCTACTCTGCTAATTCCATAAACTTATCAAATATGTACTCACTATCTAGTGGTCCTGGACAAGCTTCTGGATGATACTGAACACTGTATATTGGAAGATTTTTATGTCTCATTCCTTCTACTGTATTATCATTCAAGTTTATCTGAGTTACATCTACGTCTTCAGGTACATTATTTACATAGTATCCATGATTCTGAGCTGTAATAAATATTTTCCCTGCTTCTAAGTCTTTTACAGGATGATTTCCACCTCTATGACCAAACTTCAATTTTTCTGTTGTTCCACCTAATGCTATTGCTAAAATTTGGTGTCCAAGACATATTCCTACAATAGGTTTTTTGCCTATCATATACCTAACATTCTCTACTATATCCTGAAGGTCTGCAGGATCCCCAGGTCCATTTGATAAAAATACAAGATCTGGGTTTATTTTTAGAACATCTTCAGGCTTTGTTTCAGCTGGGAAAATTGTAACATCACAATCTCTCTTTAAAAAGTTTCTTATTATATTATCTTTTACTCCGTAATCCATTATGGCTACTTTTTTCCCCTTACCTTCTATATGTTCAACTTCTTTTCTTCCTACTATTCTTACTGCTTGAGTATTATCAAAAGCATCTAGCTTTGATTGAATACTTGAAAGCTTAGTATGTTCAGTAGTTATTATGCCTCTCATTGTTCCCTTATTTCTAAGAATTTTTGTAAGAGCTCTTGTATCTATGCCTTCAAGTCCTATTACCTTACTCTGTTTCAAGTAAGTATCTAGGTCCATTTCACACCTAAAGTTGGATGGCATATCACTTTTTTCTCTTACTATAAAACCTCTTACCTGAATCTTATCTGATTCTCTATCTTCAAGATTTATACCATAGTTTCCTATTAATGGGTACGTTGCTGTTACTATCTGCCCATAATATGATGGGTCTGTAAGCATCTCCTGATAGCCTGTCATGGAAGTATTAAATACTACTTCTCCTACACTATCTTCCTTTGTATATCCAAATACCTTTCCCTCAAATATCGTTCCGTCTTCCAGTATTAATCTGCCTTTCATATACATCCTCCTACACTACTGTCTTAAGCTCATATATTTACATTACTGATTCAATTTCTTTTACTATTTCATCTGCTGCTTTTGAAGCATTTTCTGCCTTTGTAATAGGTCTACCTACTACTATTGTCTTTGCTCCTTTTCTTATTGCTTCACTTGGAGTGACAACTCTCTTTTGATCTCCACTTTCTGAATTCTTAGGTCTAATTCCTGGACACACTGTCATGAAATCCTCCCCACAAGCTTCAACTATTTTATCTACTTCCCTTGCTGAGCATACAACTCCATCAAGACCAGCCTCTTTAGCTAATTTTGCTCTCTTAATTGCTACTTCTTCTGTTCCTATGTTACATCCTATATCAGATAAATCTTCATTGCTTAGAGAAGTAAGAACTGTTACTCCTATAATTAGTGGTTTTTTTATATTTAATCTTTCTGCTTCTTCCTTGGCAATTTGAGCACATTGTCTCATACCTTCCATGTCAGATACGTGAATTGTCATCATCCATACACCATCTTTTATAGCCGCCTTTACTGCTGACTTCATAGTGTTTGGAATATCGTGAAATTTAAGATCTAGGAAAATTTTCTTTCCTTTTGACTTTAGATAGTCGACAGTCTTTCCTCTTGATGCGATATAGTTTTCCAATCCCACCTTATATATTTCTACACTGTCTTCTAGTGAATCTATTAAATTAACTGCTTTTTCATAATTGTCTGTATCGATTGCTACGATTAATTTTTCTTTTCCATTTACCATAATTTAGCTCCTCTTCCGATTAAGCCTATATGTCTTTTTAAGAAATTTTAACGGTTGATATATTTTCATCCTTCTTGGTGAAAGGCATAAAAAAATCCTTACACCAGAGGCGTAAGGATGTGATAATCTATATATTAAATCTGTTGTATAGACTTTATTTCTATTCTACAACAAATTATATCAGCTTTTGCTGACAACCTTGAGGTCGTTATCCTTCCCAGTCTCTCTGGACCAGCTTAAAAGACTTAATCTAATTTTATTGGATACTCTTGCATCTCTGTACAAGCTACTCTTATATCCTGTAGATTATGATAACACACTTATAGTATTTTTACAATGTATTTTTATAAAAGATTTATTTACTCAACAATATCAAATTCTTTTGCTAAAGTCTCTACAGCCTTTTCACATTGATCAAGGTCGACAGTTACTGAAATTGTAATTTCAGATGTACTGATTAGGTCTATGTTTATATTATTTTCACCTAAAGTGTTAAACATCCTAGATGCAATATTAGAGTGTGTCATCATACCTGCTCCTATTACACTTACTTTTGCAATATTTTCATTTATAATTACTCTTTCAGCACCTATTTTCTCACCTATTTTTCTTAAAATATCTGCCGCTTCTTTGGCATCTTCTGTAGAGCAAGTAAATGCTATATCATTGATGTTTTTTATCTGAGCGCTTTGTACAATCATTTGTATACTTATATTTTCATCGGCAAGTGCTTTAAATATTTTTGCAGCAGTTCCAGGAGTATCTGGTACACCAAAAATTACTACTTTAGCAACATTTTTATCATGCGCTATTCCTGTTATCAAACCGTCATGTTCCATTTCGGATACCTCCTTTTTTACAATAGTTCCTATATCATGGCTAAAACTAGATCTTACATGTATTTCGACTCCATGTGACTTTGCAACTTCTACAGCTCTTGGATGAAGAACTTTTGCACCTAGAAGGGCTAGTTCTAACATCGCATCATAGCTTACAGCAGAAAGTTTTTTTGCCTTTGGAACTATTCTCGGATCACAAGAATATACACCGTCGACATCTGTAAATATTTCACACAAATCTGCATTTAGTGCAGCAGCTATAGATACTGCAGATGTATCTGAGCCACCTCGCCCTAATGTAGCTATATCATGTTCTTCTGTTTCACCTTGGAAACCAGCAACTATTATTATATTATCATTTTCAAGTTCATTTTTTAGTCTATTAGACACTATGTTTACTATTTTTGCTTTGCTATACTTAGAATCTGTCCTTATACCAGCTTGCGGTCCTGTAAGAGAAACTGCATTTTCTCCCAAAGAATCAATTGCCATTGCCAATAAAGACATGGATATTTGTTCTCCTGTAGATAAGAGCCTATCCATTTCTCTTTTTGGTGGTCTACTATTTATTTCATTAGCCAAACTTATCAAATTGTCAGTAGTCTTTCCCATAGCTGAAACAATTGCTACTACTTGATTGCCTTCTTTTTTAGCATTTACAATTCTATTTGCAACTCTCATTATTTTTTCTACATCAGCTACAGAACTACCGCCGTATTTCTGTACTACTATTCCCATCTATATTCACCTCAATTTATCTCGCATATCGCACCTTTATTAGAAGGTTTTATAACTATAGCCTTCCCAGAGATAGCCTCTTTTTTGGCGATATCTTCAAACGCCTCTTTAACTTTTTCACTATTCTCCTCATCTGAATATGCTATTATTGTAGATCCTGCTCCACTTAAAGAAAATGCAAAAGCTCCAGAACTAATTGCAGCTTCTCTAAAGTCATCAAAGTTTCTAATTAAACTCTTTCTATATGGCTCGTGAATTCTATCGTCCATTGTTTTTCCTATCAGGGTTTTGTCTTTATTTAAAAAAGCAAGAACTAAAAGTGCCAGATGCGAACTATTATGAACAGCATCTTCCATAGATATTTTTTCAGGTAAAACTTCTCTAGAGTCCTTAGTAGATACTTCATAATCTGGTATAAAAAGAACACATTCCATATCTTCAAAAAGCTCTATGCTTCTAAATATTATTTCATTGTCTTTAGTTTTTGTAGAAACTATTAAATTTCCCAAAAGTGCAGGGGCTACATTGTCTGGATGCCCCTCCAGCTCTGTTGCCAAATTCAGTACTTCATCACTTGAAAGAGGAAAGTCCATAAGTGCATTTGCACACATGATTCCACCAATAATAGCTGAAGCACTAGACCCCATCCCCCTTGCAAGTGGAATTCCATTTATAATCTTCAATTTATAACCTTTTGGATAATCTCCTATATAATCAAAAACCTTATTCATACACTTTATTACGAGATTATCTTCTACTGTCAACTTTTCACTTTCTAATCCCTCTATTATTAGCTCTATTTTATCAGATTCTTCACACTCAAATACAGAGTATTGAGATAAAGCCATTCCCATTGCATCAAATCCAGGTCCCAAATTAGCAGTAGTTGCAGGTACAGTTACTTTTATCATATTATCACCTATCTTCTAAACATCTTAACTTACTAGATTTTAATTTTATGCTATTTTTTCTCTATTAATTCAAGCACTGATTCTAGTGTTCCTGGTATTGACACTGGTTTTTCTGCTATGTCTAGGCAAGTATCTGGATCTTTAAGACCATTTCCAGTAAGTATTGCCACTACTTTAGAACCTTTTTTTATGTCTCCATTTTTTACAGATTGAATAACACCTGCTAGCGATGCAGCAGAAGCCGGCTCTGCAAATATTCCCTCTTTATCAGAAAGTTTTTTGTAAGCATATAAAATTTCTTCATCAGTTACAGCTTTTATTGAACCATTTGATTCATCTCTGGCATTTATTGCCTTTTCCCAAGATGCTGGATTACCTATTCTTATTGCTGTGGCTATTGTTTCAGGATTTTCAAATGTCTTCCCTTCTACTATAGGTGATGCTCCTTTAGCCTGATAACCTTTCATCTTAGGAAGCTTTGAAATTTTACCCGCCTTATGATATTCTTTAAAACCCTTCCAATATGCAGTAATATTTCCAGCATTTCCTACAGGTATTGCAAGATAATCTGGTGCATCTCCTAGGTCATCTACTATTTCAAAAGCTCCTGTTTTTTGCCCTTCAATTCTATATGGGTTAAGTGAATTTACAAGAGTAATAGGATGTGTAGCTGTAATTTCTTTCACCAAATTTAATGCATCATCAAAATTTCCCTCTATGGCTACAATCTCCGCACCATACTGCAATGCCTGAACAAGTTTCCCCATTGCAACGTAACCATCCGGTATAAGAACTATTGTCCTAAGACCATATCTTGCGCCGTATGCAGCTGCTGATGCTGAAGTATTTCCTGTACTGGCACACATTATAGTCTTTGAACCCTCTTCAATTGCCTTTGCAACTGCCATAAACATTCCCCTGTCTTTAAATGAACCAGTAGGATTTAACCCCTCAAATTTAAAATATAATTCAATTCCTAATTCTTTACTTAAATTCACACTTTTAATAAGTGGTGTATTACCTTCAAAAAGACTAACTTCTGGTGTATTTTCATTTACTGGAAGGTATTTTTTATATTTATTCATTATTCCTTGCCAAGCCATACTATAACCCTCTTTCTATTCTTATTGCTTTTGCTTCGTCAATTATACTAGATAATATATTTATCTCTTCAATTGCTCTTTCAAAATCAAGTTCTCTACATTTATTTGTTATTACTATATATTCATCGTATTTATTTCCATCTTCGTCTTCTTTTTCCCATTGATTTATTGAATAAATCGGAATGTTGTAGTATTCAAAAGTTCTTACAAAATTTGATACTGTCTTTTTATCTCTTTCAACTTTTAATCTCACATAATATTGAAAATACTGTTTTTCAATAGAAATTATCTTCTTATCTTCAAATAAATCATATGCATATTCAGCTTTTGAATCATTAACCAAACTTTTACATATATTTATTACATCATTTGCAACTGCTGAACCCGTTGGCAAATCTCCTGCTCCTTTTCCATAGAACATTGTTTCACCAACCATATTGCCTATTACATAAACTGCATTAAATGCATATTGAACAGATGCTAAAGGATGGTCTTTCGGAATTAAAGCAGGATGAACCCTCGCAACTATTCCATCTTCCCTATTTTCTGCAACTGCAAGCAATTTAATTGAATAACCCATTTTGTCTGCGTATTCAATATCCTCTAATTCAATTTTTCTAATACCTGATACGTATACCTGATTAAATGTAACTAGACTGTTAAATCCGATACTTGCAAGTATTGCACATTTTCTTGCTGCATCTAGACCATCAAGGTCTGCACTCGGATCTGATTCAAGATAACCTAATGATTTTGCATCTTCGATAATTGTTTCCAATGATAATCTTTCGACTTCTGTTCTTGTAAGAATATAATTTGTTGAACCGTTTATTATTCCGCCTATTTTCTGGATTCTATTTCCAGTTAAAGAATATTGTAATGATCGTAAAATAGGAATTCCACCAGCGACTGCTGCTTCGTAAAAAAAGTGAAGATTGTTTTGCCGAGCAAGTTCTGTTAGCTCTTTTCCATGCTCAGCTATAAGATCTTTATTAGCTGTTACTACATGTTTGCCCCGCCTAAAGGCTTCCTCAATAATTTTTTTCGATTTCTCTATTCCGCCCATTACTTCAACCACTATATTTATCTCTGGATCTCGAAGTATGTCTTCTGCATTATCGGTCATCGTGCTTCCCTCAACCGTAAACTTACGCGTCTTATTTATATCTCTTACGCATATCGTCTTTATGGAGACCTGACAATCCGTCTTCTTTTCAATTATGTCTCTATTTTCGGTCAAAACTTTTGCCGTTCCAGAACCCACAGTTCCAAGTCCAATGATTCCTATTTTTACTGATTTCAAAATATATCCTCCTTTTCTATTTATTCCACAAAATACTTTCAATTATCTGCCAGTTCTGATAATTGAGAGTATTGTATGTATTGTACCACTTATTTAATTCTAATTCAATATATTTTTTTAAAAGAATTTAATTTTTTATATTTTTTTATTATTTTAAATATTTAAAAATAATGTTCAGTCCATTTCATTTTAAAACTTTAGTAATAATTATTTAAGTTTATATTAAAAAAATAAAGGTTTGATCCATTTTTTTGAACCAAACCTTTATTTATTATTTCTCTTTATTTGTAGATATCTTTTTTAAGATAAACTTTCTCAATTCTTTATCACTTAAGTTATCTATTTTTTTCTTCTTTCTTGAATTTATTCTTCTATTTCTTTCATTTTCTTTTTCTTCTCTTTTAATTTCTGAACCACTTTGTATAAGCTTTAAAACTGTATTTTGCAACATTTCTCTTTTATCTTCTTCTAAGCTTCCCATTTTCTTTATGAAATAATAGGTACTTTTAAATCTATTTCCAAAAATGTCATTTAAACGATTTGCATTCATTGACTTCTTCAATATAGCATAGAGCTCGTTGACAAACTCTTCTCTTTCTTCTCTATTGAGACCCTCTAGCCAATGCTTAATCGTTTTATCTACAAATACACTCTTTTTGCTTACACTTTCTTTTCTTATAAACTCTGTTCCCTTTACGTCCCAATTTAAACCGTCATGCTGCAAAATACCTGAAGAAGCACTTGCACTTACAATTGTACACTCTTCTTCATCATCCATCAATATTCCCACAAAGGAATCTTCTGGAATGTATTTTTTAACTTTTCCTACAGTTTTCTTATAACCTTCAGAGTTGAGTATATTCTCTGTAAATCCTGGTCCATCATTGTTGTAAATTGTACTTATTCTTTCTCTTTCTCTATCTGTAAGTTGACTAACTGCAAAAACCGCAAAGTTTCCACCTTTAGAATGACCGCCTACTATTATCTCACTTTGCCCAAATCTCTCTAGAATTGATTTCAAATATCTAACAGCATCCATTTGACCTGGAACAGGAGCAGAAAACGACATATTCAGATTTTCCTTAAATCCTACTAGGGTATCATCAGTTCCTCTATATGCCACATACATTAAATCATCGTTTATTATAAATGTCATAGCTGAAAACTGACTCTCTCTTACTTCGTCAAATTTATTTACAAAACTTGTCACTAAAACGTCTTTAAATCTTCTGCTTTCTGAAGCTTTTAAAAACATAACTTCTACTCTCTCAGTAAAATCTGAAACATCATTTTCAGACTTATTCTCTCTACTTGCAATTTTCTTCCTATATATCTTGCCAAGTTCTTCAATTTTAATCTGACCCTTTATAACTCCAAGATTAAGGTATGAAATCTGAGCAAAGATCAAATTGTCCACTTCATTAAAAGCTGATTGCTGAAATGTCAAATCACCTCTCCACTCTATATAGTCGATTATATTGTTCATTTTCTTCACACTCTTTCACTTAAATATCTTTTACGGTTCATTCTTTCAAGTATACTTTTAACTTATCTAATTCTATCCTATGAAAGAATACAATTTATTTTTCCTTTTTCTTGCCTATTTTCTTAAATTCGTTCTTTATGTTTTCCTTATATTCTTCTATCTTTTTCTTTCTGTTTTCACTTTTTTCCTTCTTTAATTCCATCTTAGCCTGTCTTAAAAGTGAATCTCTTATATCTGTTGCATATTCTGCTTCTTCCTTTATTTCTGCAGCATCCCATCTATAAATATCCTGTGTTAGATGTCCTACTGTGCTGTTAAGTTCAAGTTCATCTTCTTCCTGAACTATTGCAAGAATAGCTATTTCACCATCATAAATTCTTGAATACATTTGGTAAAGCATGTTTTCAGTTTCACTCTGTTCTGTAATATCAAATCCAGAACCTATCATTGCTCCTACTCCACCTAGTATAAATCCTGCAAAAGGCCCTATTAATACTCCGAGAACAACACCTACTACTCCACCTATCATTGTCTTTTCTAGTTCATCAAAAACTCCAGCATGGTGATCGAGAACACTTATTTTTCCACCGTCATTTTTCAATAAAACCGTCTGTAAAACCTGATAATTCACTTCAGCATCATTATTTGCTTTTTTCAGTTTTTCATAAACCTTTTTTGCATCATCCAAATCCTTAAAAGTTAACATCAACATATTCTCAGTCATTTCAAAATCCTCCTCTTTATTAATAAAACTATTTGTTTATATAATTATAACTCTTTTTAGAACTTATTTGTTGCATTTTCAGAAAAAATTCACAATCTTTAGTGGATATTTATAAATCCTATTTTTGTACAATACTTTTTATTTTTTTTTAAACTTTTTATACTTTAAAAAAGAAATCTACTTATTTTTTAATATTTTGATTTCTTATTTTATCTCCTTCTTTCATGTTTCTCACTAAAGAATGTCATATAGATAGCTAGAAAATATACTTTGGATATTTTTTTATCATTTATATTATATTACTTAAAGATTTTTTGCTTTAAAATATATTTAAAAAAGCATTTTTTAAGTATTTTTATAAATTTTTCTAGTCTTTTTTTGATTATATTTTTTATATTTTAAAACAATATAGTTATTTATATATGTTTTATTTCATTTTATTCTTCTAATATTGGATTTGTCATAAGAAAAAACAGGGGGCTAGCGTCCCCCTGCATAAAGGATGGTATAAAATTATGCTTGCACAAAACTGAACATAAAAGTACTTTCTAAAATATATTTCCAGAATATGTACATTAAATGAATAACTAATATTTTATGCACTTTCATAATACAATATGCTTTTTTTAAAGTCAACCTTTTTTAATTAATTTTTATATACTTTTACTTAAAACTTTAAATTTTAGTTATTTTTTCAACAATAAAATCGTTTTTCCATTTTTATTTATAGATAAAGTTGATATAGTCAAATACTTTTATTTATTTTTTCAATAGTAATTGAAATAATCTCACAAGCTTTCTTTTATAGGTTATAATTAGTAATGGATAGTAATAATTTTTTAGGAGGTATCTCGCGTGAAACTTAAAAAGACTAAACTTGCGTTAATGGCTTTATTGATGGCATCATCAATAGGTCTATCTGCTTGTGGGCAGAAGGAAGAACCAAAGAAAGAAGCTACTCAGACTGAAGAAAAGAAGGAAGATGCTAAGGTTCAGTTAATGAAGGGTGATGAGTTAGCAAAGATCGAATCTGATAAGAAGGAGAAGGAAAACTACCTTGTTATCGACGTTAGATCACCAGAAGAATACAAGGAAGGACATCTTAAGTTTGCTATAAATATGCCTATAGATGATTTCGACAAGGAAATGTCTTCTATTGATGGATTCAAGGACAAGAATGTAGTAGTTTACTGTAACTCAGGCAAGAAGAGTGCAGATGTTGCTGAAAAGCTTGTAAAGGCTGGATTCACTAAGGTATATGACGCTGAAGGTGTTAAGAAGTACGACTATGAGCTTGTTAAGTTCTCTAATGAACTTGGACCTGAATTTGATAAGGACATAAAGGACGGAAAAGCTAAGGTGATAATCGACGCTAGAAAGGCTAACGATTTCAAGAAGGGTACATTTGATAAGGCTCTAAATATAATGCCTGATGATTTCGATGCTAAAAAGGATGAACTTCCAAAGGATAAGAACGAAGCTATATATGTATTCTGCTACACAGGAAACAAGTCTGCTGAAGTTGCTCAGAAGTTAATAGATGCTGGTTATACTAATGTTGTAAACGCTATAGACGGAAGCAAAGAATACGATTACGGATTCTAAGGTATAGCTAATTAGATTATAAATCTTAAATTCAAGATAAAAAGGGTTGTTCAATGAACAACCCTTTTATTTTGCACTTATTTAATTATCTCGTGTTACAATTTTTATCAGACTCTTTAAAGCACATTTTTCCGAAGAAAAATCATTTAAATACATTTATTTTAATTTAAATAAAAAAACAGGAACTTCCAATTCTTTTATCCAAATTTATAAATTTTATTTATCTTCTTTAATACTTTCCTTTAATCTAAGGAAAGTCCAACACTATTTATTCATTGGAATCTTCAATGTTAAATATCATCTGATCATATTCTAATTTTTCAAATCCCATTCTCTTATAAAGATCTATAGCCTTTGTATTGCTTGCACATACTTCTAATCTAAATCTTACTGCCTCTGGATGATTTTCCATTACTGTTTTGAAGTATGATTTTGCTATCCCCTTACTTCTATAGTCTTCCTTTATAAATAGGTCCTCTAACTGAATAGTTATTCCTGCTACTTCAGAAGCATAATAACTTGTTATTACTCCGAACCCGACAAGTTCATTATCATAGTAAGCTTCAACACCCTTTATGCTGTATTCTCCTGATAATATGTCATCTAATAGCTTGTTAACAATTTCCTTATCGATTGGTTGATCGACAGCATCTGAAGAATAAAACTCCAACATCATTTTTAATAGGCTATCATAGTTTTTCTTGTCAAAATTCTTAAATAAAATCATAAATTCCCTCCATCTCTTAATATGTTTTTTGTGTTTTTATTATAACAATCATGAGAATTTTATATAAAAATATAAATTTTCTCATAACTATTGATATTCTTTCAGTATTGTGATAAATATTTATATAGGGTGGTAAAAATTGTATAGTAGTTTTCCTGTTATTATTGTCTTATTTTACACTTTTAAAAATAAATTTACCCCTCTATTTTTACATAATAGCACATAAAAAAAAATTAATCTAGACCACATAAATTTAGAATAATAGTTTTTCTTTACTAGCACAATTCTTTAGAATTCACAAATTCAGTAAATTTTGTCATTTTCGGGAAAACTTTTCTTTAATAATTTTATCGTTTGTTTTTATGGGAAAATGCTTGGAAAATTTATGTTATTTAATAAATTATTGTATTTTATGACATAAAGTGTTTTCTATGATATAATAACAATTGTCGTGGTTAGATAGCAAATTGTACCATTTATATGACTATTTCTATATAAAATAAATTAATAAGTAGGAGGAATGTAGAATGTTAGATTATACATATCTTTTAAGCATAGCAATTATCCTTCTGTCTACTAAGATTTTTGGTGGTCTTACTGAAAAGATCCATCTACCTCATGTTGTTGGGGCTCTTGTGGCAGGAGTTATTATTGGGCCGTCTATGCTAGGTATCGTTGATAACACAACTTTTTTAGATGAAGTTGCACAAATCGGTGTTATCATATTGATGTTTATGGCTGGATTGGATACAGACCTTGGTGAAATCAAGAGAAAGGGAGCATCATATCTTCTAATCGCAGTAATGGGAGTAATTATTCCTTTAGTAGGTGGTTTCCTATCTTATATGTGGTTCTTCCACATAAATCCTGGTGTAGAACAGGATTTATTAAAAGCATTATTCGTAGGAGTTGTTTTAACTGCAACTTCTGTTAGTATAACTATTGAGGCATTAAGGGAACTGGGACAAGTTAATAGCCGTATCGGAAACGCTATCCTAGGTGCAGCAATAGTAGATGATGTTCTAGGAATTATAGTTCTTACTATAATAACAAGCTTTAAGGATGCAAATATTAGTATTTCAGCTGTGCTTCTTAGAATGGCTCTTTATTTTGTGTGTATGTTTATATTCGGTGTTATTACTACCATCGGAGCCAAATATCTCGACTTTAAACGGGATAAGAGAAGAATTACAGTGTATGTACTTGCACTAGTATTTATAATTTCATATGTTTCAGAAATATATGTAGGTATAGCAGATATTACAGGAGCATACTTAATAGGTGTGATCTTCAGTAGATTTAGTGTAAGAAATGAAATAGTTAAGAAAGTAAATGTACTTTCATATCTTTTCTTCTCTCCTATATTCTTTGCAAGTATAGGATTGAAAACAAAGTTTGATAACTTCTCATCTCAGACTTTTGCATTTGCAGTTATCCTAATTGTAGTTGCAATACTTACTAAGGTAATAGGAGCTGGAGTCGGTGCCAAGATTTGTAAGTTTACAAATCATGAAGCACTTAACATCGGTATCGGTATGGTATCAAGAGGAGAAGTTGCTCTAATAGTAGCTCAAAAGGGTTATAACTTGGGATTAATAGATGCAGATTTATTCTCCCCTATTATATTGATGGTCGTGGTAACTACTATATTCACACCAATCATTCTTAAGAAGACACTTGAAGAGAAAGAGGGTGATGCCGAAGAAGAATTAGGGAGGAAAGACGTCATCACACAAAATTAAAGACAAATGGGTTCGCACTCAAAAAAAGAGTTAAAAGAACCTTAGATGATAAAACTTTCTAATTTGTATTCGGCAACAGAGTTGTTATAAAGCAATCTCTTTACTTTAATATACATTTTAACTAAAAGGAACTAGCAATTGGCTAGTTCCTTTTTTATGTGTTAAATTGTTTTTATGGCTCAATCTATTTAGATATTACCTTTATAAAATGCTCTAATTCATCTTTAGAGAGTTTATTTTTTAAGTGTCATATAATTTTTATAGCATCAGTTTTATTTCTTCTATAAATCGATTTTATGGCTTTATATAGAAAAAAGACAGCCTGTCTTTTTAGACTAAGCTGCCTTTTTCATCAAATCAAATTTTTACTATATTTTCAGTTTCAGACTAAGCATCTACCGTTTCTTTTTCTATAGCTATATTTCTATATTTCTTCATACCTGTACCAGCTGGTATTAGCTTACCAAGTATGACATTTTCCTTTAGACCTATTAAGTGGTCTTCCTTACCCTTTATGGCTGCATCAGTAAGAACTCTTGTAGTTTCCTGGAATGATGCTGCTGATAAGAATGAATCAGTTGCAAGAGATGCCTTAGTAATACCAAGAAGTACTCTCTTTGCTACTGCTGGTCTTAATCCCTTTGATTCTGCTTCAGCATTGCACTTATTGTAAGTAAGAACATCTTCATATCCACCTGGTATTAGATCAGTATCTCCTGGATCTTCTACCTTAACCTTAGATAACATCTGTCTTACAATTACTTCTATATGCTTATCGTTGATATCAACACCCTGTAATCTATAAACTCTCTGTACTTCCTTAACGATATAATCCTGTACTCCGCCTATACCATTAACTCTTACTATATCATGAGGGTTAATAGAACCCTGAGTAAGCTGATCTCCAGCCTTTACAGTCTGTCCATTCTTAACCTTTAATCTTGAACCATATGGTATCTGATATACCTGAGATTCGCCATCTTCAGGAATAACAATAACTTCTTTTCTCTTTCCAGTTTCATCTATTTCTACATGACCTGCAATTTCTGAAATTACTGCAAGACCCTTTGGCTTACGAGCTTCGAAAAGCTCCTCAACTCTAGGAAGACCCTGAGTTATATCTCCACCGGCAACCCCACCTGTATGGAAGGTACGCATTGTAAGCTGTGTACCCGGTTCACCGATTGACTGAGCTGCTATGATACCTACAGATTCACCTATATTTACAGGCTTACCTGTTGCAAGGTTTCTACCATAACACTTAGCACAAACACCATGTTCTGTCTTACAGTTAAGAACAGTTCTTATGTGTACAGTTTCTACACCAGCTGCAACTATTCTTTCTGCGTCATCTTCAAGAATCATCTGGTCAGCACCAACTAGTTCTTCACCAGTCTTAGGATCAACAATTGCATCAATTGTATATCTACCTATGATTCTATCCTGTATTTCTTCTATTACTTCGTTACCATCCTTGATTGCAAATATTTCTGTAGTTTCAGTAGTTCCACAATCTATGTCTCTAACTATAACGTCCTGGCTGACATCAACAAGTCTTCTTGTTAAGTAACCTGAATCGGCTGTACGAAGGGCTGTATCGGCAAGACCCTTTCTAGCACCATGTGAAGATGTAAAGTATTCCATTACTGATAGACCTTCACGGAAGTTAGATTTAACTGGGATTTCCACTGTCTTACCAGATGCATTGGCCATCAGACCACGCATACCTGCAAGCTGTCTTATCTGGTTCTTAGAACCTCTGGCTCCTGAATGGGCCATTATGAATATATTATTCATTCTGTCAAGGCCTTCCATAAGAGCTTCTGTTACCTTTTCAGTAGTTAATGTCCAAGTTTCTATAACTTTTTCATATCTTTCTTCATCAGATATAAGACCTCTTCTATATGCCTTTTCATACTTATCTACTAACTCTTCTGCTTCTTTTAAGTAAGTATACTTAGCTTCTGGTATATCCATGTCTGCAACGGCAACTGTTATACCACCAACTGTAGAATACTTGTAACCCATTGACTTAACATAGTCAAGTAGTTCAGCAGTTTTTGTATTTCCATGCTTTCTAAAGCATTTATCTATTATCTTTCCTAGAGATTTCTTATCTGCAAGGAAGTCAACTTCTAATCCAAATGGATCTTTTTCTCTATCTACAAAGCCTAAATCCTGAGGTATACCTTCATTAAATATGAATCTACCTACTGTACTTTCCACTAAAGAGCTTCTACCATCTTCAAGGACAACTCTCATCTTAACTAAAGCATGAAGGTCAACCTTGTGGTTGAAATATGCAAGTGTAAGTTCATTATAATCCTTAAAGATTGTTCCTGTACCCTTTACACCTTCCTGTGCTTCTATTGTAAGATAATATGATCCAAGAACCATATCCTGAGAAGGAGTAGTTATTGGAGAACCATCCTTAGGAGCAAGTATGTTATTTACTGATAACATAAGGTATCTTGCTTCTGCCTGTGCTTCAACTGATAATGGAACGTGGACGGCCATCTGGTCACCATCGAAGTCGGCATTGTATGCTGTACAAACAAGTGGATGTAACTTTATAGCCTTACCTTCAACTAATACTGGTTCAAATGCCTGTATACCTAATCTATGTAGAGTCGGTGCACGGTTAAGTAGTACTGGGTGGCTCTTGATTACTTCTTCAAGTACATCCCATACTTCTGGCTTAACTTTTTCTACTATTGTTTTAGCACTCTTTATATTATGTGCATATCCTTCAGCTACAAGCTTATCCATAACGAATGGCTTGAATAGCTCTAAAGCCATCTTCTTTGGAAGACCACACTGATAGAACTTAAGTTCAGGACCAACAACGATAACTGAACGTCCTGAATAGTCAACTCTCTTACCAAGAAGGTTCTGTCTGAAACGACCTTGCTTACCCTTTAGCATATCTGAAAGTGACTTAAGAGGTCTGTTTCCAGGACCTGTTACAGGTCTACCTCTTCTACCATTATCTATAAGAGCATCTACAGCTTCCTGAAGCATTCTCTTTTCATTTCTTACTATTATTTCAGGAGCTCCTAATTCTAGAAGTCTCTTTAATCTGTTATTTCTGTTTATAACTCTTCTGTATAGGTCATTTAGATCTGAAGTAGCAAATCTACCACCATCTAGCTGTACCATAGGTCTAAGATCTGGTGGTATTACCGGAATTGCTTCAAGTATCATCCACTCAGGCTTATTTCCTGACTTTTTAAAAGCTTCTACAACTTCTAGTCTTCTGATAGTTCTTACTCTCTTCTGACCTGTTGCATCTCTTAAATCATCTCTAAGTTCAGCTGACTGAGCATCTAAGTCTATTTTTTCTAATAGTCTCTTTACTGCTTCAGCACCCATACCTACTTCAAAGTTTCCATATCCATACTTTTCTATAGCATTTCTATATTCTCTTTCAGTAAGTACCTGCTTATATGCAAGACCTGTTTCACCAGCCTCTATTACTACATAAGATGCAAAATAAAGTACCTTTTCAAGAGATCTTGGAGACATATCTAATAATAGTCCCATTCTTGATGGTATTCCCTTGAAATACCATATATGTGACATTGGAGCAGCAAGCTCTATATGTCCCATTCTTTCTCTTCTTACCTTGGCCTTTGTAACTTCGACACCACATCTGTCGCATACTACACCCTTATATCTTACTCTTCTATATTTACCGCAGTGGCACTCCCAGTCCTTTGTTGGACCAAATATTCTTTCACAGAATAAACCATCTTTTTCTGGCTTTAGTGTTCTATAGTTTATTGTTTCAGGCTTCTTTACTTCCCCTCTTGACCACTGTCTTATTCTCTCTGGAGAAGCTAAACCTATTTTTATCGACTCAAAATTGTTTAATTCAAACAAGGAGTTCTCTCCCTTCTTTTCGATACTTATATATAATAATTGTTTCTGGGATTTCAAAATAGAAATCCCAAAACAAAATTCCTTCTACCCTTTATGCTACAAATTAATTTTTAAAACTTTTCTTCATCCTCATCATCGAAGTCATCAAAAGTTGTATCTTCTTCCTCTTCTTCGTCTACAAAGTTTTCGTCAAATTCTTCTTCCTCTTCTTCCTCTTCTTCGTAAACCTCAGCTTCAACTTCTTCTATCATGTGAGTATCTTCTATATCATCTGGTACTACACTTTCAATCTTGAAATCTTCATGACCTTCTTCGTCTACTGATTCCTTGATGTCTATTGGATTACCTTCTGAATCAAGTGCACTTACATCTAAGCATAGTGACTGAAGTTCCTTCATCAATACTCTGAATGATTCTGGCATACCTGGTTCAGGTATATTTTCACCCTTAACTATTGCTTCGTAAGTTTCAACTCTACCCTTAACGTCATCGGATTTAACTGTTAGGATTTCCTGAAGTATGTGAGATGCACCATATGCTTCAAGAGCCCAAACTTCCATTTCCCCGAATCTCTGTCCACCGAACTGAGCCTTACCTCCTAGAGGCTGCTGAGTTACTAGTGAATAAGGACCTGTACTTCTTGCATGTAGCTTATCATCAACAAGGTGATGTAGCTTTAAGTAATACATGTAACCTACAGTTATTCTATTGTCGAATGATTCACCTGTACGTCCATCAAACAACTGAAGCTTACCATCTCTTGGATAACCTGCTTCTTCAAGAGCATCCATAATATCGTACTCGTTAGCACCATCGAATACTGATGTTGCAACATACCAACCTAGTTTCTTAGCAGCTAGTCCTAAGTGCATTTCAAGTACCTGTCCGATATTCATACGAGAAGGTATACCCTGTGGATTAAGAACTATATCCATAGGAGTACCATCTTCCATAAATGGCATGTCTTCTTCTGGTAATACTCTTGAGATAACACCCTTGTTACCATGACGACCGGCCATCTTATCTCCGACCTTTATCTTTCTCTTCTTAGCTATATAGCATCTAACAAGTTCATTTACACCTGGTGATAAATCATCTCCATTATCTCTTGTAAATATCTTGATATCTACTATAATACCTGATTCACCATGTGGAACCTTAAGTGAAGTATCTCTTACTTCTCTTGCCTTTTCACCGAATATTGCTCTTAGAAGTCTTTCTTCTGGAGTTAGTTCAGTTTCTCCCTTAGGTGTAACCTTACCTACTAATATGTCGCCAGAATTTACTTCAGCACCTATTCTTATAATACCTCTGTCATCAAGATTCTTTATAGCATTTTCTCCAACATTAGGTATATCTCTTGTAATTTCTTCAGGTCCTAGCTTTGTATCTCTAGCTTCACATTCGTATTCTTCTATATGTATTGTAGATAATCTATCTTCCTTTACAAGTCTTTCGTTAATTAAAACGGCATCCTCGTAGTTGTAACCTTCCCATGTCATGAAGGCTATTAGACAGTTTCTACCAAGAGCTATTTCTCCAAGATCTGTTGCTGGACCATCTGCTATAACATCTCCAGCTACTACCTTTTCACCCTTGCTTACTATTGGAGTCTGATTTACACAAGTACCAGAGTTTGATCTCTTAAACTTTAGAAGCTTGTATCTATCCTTATCTCCATTGTTCTTCTTTATTATTATTTCATCTGCTGAAACTCTATCAACCACACCATCGTTCTTAGATACGACAACTGCACCAGAGTCCTTAGCAGCTCTATATTCTATTCCTGTACCTATTATAGGAGCTTCTCTTCTCACTAGAGGCACTGCCTGACGCTGCATGTTTGATCCCATTAGGGCTCTGTTGGCATCGTCATTTTCAAGGAAAGGTATCATTGCAGTGGCAACTGAAACAACCTGCTTAGGAGATATATCCATGTAGTCTACTCTGTCTTCTGAAACCATTTCAACTGCACCAAGAACAGTTCTACAAATTACCTTCTTGTTTATGAAGTGTCCTTCATCGTCAAGTGGCTCATTTGCCTGTGCTCTTACATATAGGTCTTCTTCATCGGCTGTTAGATAGTGTATTTCATCTGTAACAACCTTTCTTTCCTTGTCATACTTTCTATAAGGTGACTCGATAAATCCATATTCATTTATCTTTGCATATGTAGAAAGTGAGTTTATAAGACCGATGTTCGGACCTTCTGGAGTCTCGATAGGACATATTCTACCATAGTGTGAATGGTGAACATCACGAACTTCGAATCCTGCTCTCTCTCTTGAAAGACCACCTGGTCCAAGAGCAGAAAGTCTTCTCTTATGAGTAAGTTCTGATAGAGGGTTTGTCTGGTCCATGAACTGTGACAACTGAGAACTTCCGAAGAATTCCTTTATTGCCGCAGATACTGGTCTGATATTTACAAGAGCCTGAGGAGTGATAGTTTCCATATCCTGAACTGTCATTCTTTCCTTTATTACTCTTTCCATTCTAGAGAAACCAATACGAACCTGATTCTGAAGAAGCTCTCCAACACATCTGATTCTTCTGTTTCCTAGATGGTCTATATCATCTATATTACCAACTCTATACTTACCGTCTATTATATAGAATAGACCAAATTCATAACTTATAGACGCAATGATGTCATCTAATAGTATATGCTTTGGTATTAAAGACTTCATACTAGCCTTTATTACTTCCTTTATTTCATCTTCATCTTCATAGTTGTCCAATATTTCCTTTAGTGTTGGATAGTGAACATACTCCTTGATTTTAAGATCTGATATATCAAAATCAACGTGAGCCTTTATGTCTACAAAGTTGTTTCCTATTACTTTTATTTCTTTTTCGCTATCTACTGCTATCCATACTTGATTAATACCTGAGTTTTGAATCTGTCTTGCAACATCAAGACTAATCTTTTCTCCTGTACTTACAAATATTTCACCAGTTTCAGGATTTACTACATCTCTTGAAGCTATCTTGTCCATTATTCTGTAACAAAGAGCAAGTTTCTTGTTGAACTTGTATCTACCAACCTTTGCAAGGTCATATCTCTTTGGATCAAAGAATAATGAGTTTAGAAGTGATGAAGCACTTTCTACTGTTGGTGGTTCACCTGGTCTTAGCTTCTTATAAATTTCAACTAGACCTTCTTCAACATTTGAAGTATTATCCTTTTCTAAAGTAGCTCTTAATCTTTCGTCATCTCCTAAAAGCTCAAGTATTTCAGCATCTGAACCTATTCCTAGAGCTCTAAGAAGTACTGTTACCGGCTGCTTTCTTGTTCTGTCTACTCTTACAGAAATAACACCTGAAGAATCTGTTTCATATTCAAGCCATGCACCTCTGTTAGGTATAACAGTAGAAGAAATCAGTCTGTTACCTGTCTTATCTCTCTCTTCAGCATAATAAACGCCTGGAGATCTAACTAATTGTGATACGATAACTCTCTCTGCACCATTTATGATAAACGTTCCTCTCTCTGTCATTAGAGGGAAGTCTCCCATAAATACTTCCTGTTCCTTTATTTCGCCTGTTTCCTTATTTATAAGTCTAACCATAACTTTTAAAGGAGCACAGTAAGTAGTATCTCTTTCCTTACATTCTTCAATATCGTATTTTGGCTTTTCGTCCAATGAGTAATCTACAAACTCCAATATAAGATTCCCTGTGTAATCTTCTATTGGTGAAATGTCTGTAAATACCTCTTTTAAGCCTTCTTCTAAGAACCAATCATATGAGTCAACCTGAATCTCAATTAGATTTGGCACGTCAGCTATTTCCTTAATCTTGGAAAAGCTCATTCTTTCTCTTTTTCCAATCATGACTGGATGTGGTACCACAATTTTCACCTCACTAAATTAAATTTTTATTGCATTTGTTAATTTATGAGTTTACGTTTATAAATCCACCTCGCTAGTGTAATTAAATGCAACAGAAATTTACCTTCACGAGCCCACTTTATAAATCGCAATTATCTAATAAAATATTGCTTCTCAATAGTTTTTGTTAAAAAACTCTCGGAAAACATTGCCAAACTATAAGTCAAATAGGCATATTTTCACATTATAAGCAGTATATTATTTTATCACAAGTCTTGACATATTTCAATATCTTTTGTAAAATATTATACTTTTTTTTCATATTTATCTTGAATCACAAAGTTAATTATGCTAAAATATCAACTGTTAGCGCATTTTTTAATAAATATTTGAGGTCTTATCTGTGTTTTTTTAATGAAAATTACAGATTTTATTTAATTAAACTGAATTTTTCCCCTGGATATTTTATTTTAAAAATAAGCTATCTTAATTAATAGAGTTGAGTTTGTTCAAAAAATAATTTATGAACAGAAATGAAAACATAGATTCTATGTGTTGGAATTTTAACTTTGATGTACGAGTTTCAACTATACGACAAACCAATAATTTTTAAGAAAGAGGTGGTAGAAAGATGTCTACTAAAAAGAATACCTTAAAGGGTATTAGGTTGATGTTAATTGCTACGTTTTTCTGGGCTACAATGGGTATTGTCAGCAGAAACTTAAACGGCGCACATTTAACATCTATTCAGGTGGCATTCACAAGATGCCTTCAGGCTGCGGTATTTACTACAATAGCGTTGGCCATAAAAAACAGAGAAGCTTTTAAAATTGATTTAAAAGGTCTTGTATTCTGTGTAGTTTACGGAATTATAGCATTCGGTCTTGCTATGGCTTTCTTCAGTCTAACAGTTGAAAGAATCCCTATAGCAGTAGCTACAGTCTTAATGTTTTCTAATCCTATCTGGGTAACATTGTTCGGAAGAATTTTCTTTAAGGATCATGTGGGAATCAAAAAAATTATAACTGTTATTACATGTATACTAGGTTGTATGTGTATAATAGATATTTTTGCTGCAGGTGGAAAAGACCTTAATGTTTTAGGAGTTGTATTTGGACTTCTAAGTGGTATAACATTTGCCTGTCAGCTTGTAATACCAAGATTTGCTGAAGGAAAGTATTCAAATGATACACTTCTTCTTTACGGATTTTGGGGAGGAACAGTCTTCCTTGGAATATTTAGTAATATTCCACAGCTTGCAAGTTCAATAGTAAATGGAGCAGATCCACTTTATACTATTGCAAATCTATTGGCTATTGGTGTTTTATCTACTTATATAGCTAATTCCTACTATATTAAATCTTCTGAATACCTTGGAAATACTCTTCCAAGTATTCTTGTAGCATTTGAACCGATATTTGCCACTATATTGGCATTTGTCATTCTTGGAGAAGCTATCAAACCTATTCAGATGTTTGGTGCTTTAGTCGTAATTGCATCAATTATAGTAATGCAAGTAGATATAAAAAGTCTTTCTTTATTTAATAGAAAGGCTGCTGAAAAATAAGATATCAAAAGAACAGGTTTTCACCTGTTCTTTTTTATTGATTTTATTTATTCAATAGCATATTAACTATATGTTTTTTCAATATATTTATAATCAAATATTTTTATAGTTTTATATTGTTATGGTATAATAAAAAGAGATTGATTATTTTTTTAAAATTTTCATAATTCAGACTTATACTTTCTAATATAAGTTATTTATATTCTAAGGAGGAATCGTACAATGAAAATAATCTCAAAGAAAATCATTTATCCTATTTTATCAGCCTTTTTGGTATTTTCTGCAGTTGGATGCAATAAGGAAGATACTTCTAAAGAGGCAGCACCACAAAAGACAGAAAGTAGTTCAGAAGAAGCTACTACAAAAGATTTATATACTTTTGACAACAATGATTACTTTACAAGTGTTGACTGGCTTAAAAAGAACATGGGTAAAGATGTAATTATCCTAGATGCTAGATCAGATAAGGATTATGCAAAAGGACATATTCCAGGAGCTATAAATGTTGCTTGGCAATCGCTTTCTAAGGTTTCAGGAAAGCCTGGAGACAAGGATTGGGGTACACTTTTAGACCCTAAAGAATTGTCAGCAGAATTTAGAAAGTTGGGTATAAAGAAAGATTCTAAGGTTGTAGTTTATGGAAATAAATCTGCATGGGGAGAAGACGGAAGATTGGTTTGGAGTTTAAAGAGAGCCGGCATAGATGCTAGAATGCTTAATGGTGGCTATGATCTTTGGACTGCAGATAAGCTAGAAACTACTAAGGAGGTTCCTAAACCAGAGGAATCAGACTTGGTACTTACTGCTGTAAGCCCAGATGCAAATATTACAACAGAAGAACTAAAAAAGGACTATGACCAATACAAAATCATAGATGTTAGAGAAAAAGAAGAATATGATGGAGCTACAAAGTATGGTGAAGCTAGAGGCGGCCACCTTCCAAACGCTATAAATATCACTTTCAATCAACTTTATAACGAAGATGGTACTATAAAATCTAGTAAGGAAATTGAAAAGATACTTGAAAAAGCTGGAATCAAAAAAGATGACCGTATTGTTACATACTGCACAGCTGGTATAAGATCAGCTCATATGACACTCGCTCTTGAAAATGCTGGTTACAAAAATGTTCAAAACTATGATGCTTCATTCTATGAATGGGCAGGAGATGAAGTAAATAAGCTAGAAAAGAAGTAATAATTATTACTTATACAAACAAAAGAGTCTCACACTAATTAGTGTGGGACTTTTTATTATAAAATGTATTAAAACTGTTTAACTTTCTAAACTTCGTAATAAAAAAAGTGCACTGCATATGCAGTACACTTTTTTATTTCATATATGTTCTAAAGATACTTTCAAACTTTTCTATTGAACATCTTTCTTTTCGTCAGTCTTTTTATCAGAGTTTTTCTTGCTTGTAGAGCTTTGTCCACTTTCACTGGATTTTCCAGAAGCTGATTTTTTATTACTATCAGCCTTATCCTCTGATGGCTTAGTATCCTTTGTCTTGTCTATCTTCTTACTTTCTTCTACAGACTTCTTTTCTTTTCCTTCACTAGCTGATGTAGATTCATCATCCTGACTGTGATAATCTGGATCGTATATATTCAGTATTGAAGGATCTGTGTTAAATGTGTTTACATTGTAAAGTATCAACACGTCTGTAACTTCATTGTTATTAAGTATATCTGCCATAGTTCCTGTATAGTATCTAAGGTCTACTACATTAATTTCAGCGAAGTCATTAATCAAGAAAGGAAGCATTGCATTTGCATACGAGTCTTTTATTAAAAGAAGTTTTCTCTTTGTCTTTACATTTGTTCTTATCTTAATCTGTGAGTGATTTCCACCTGTAAAAATCTCATACTTATCCTTGCCCTTTAATTTATCTGCATCGTAAAGTGTAGTTACCTTCTCTTTTGTATCATAGTACTTTACAAGAAGTGGATACGGCTTTTCTTTTAAATAAAGAATAATATTTTCTGGTTCTCCTATCTGAGCACCATTTTTGTAGTACAGACTTCCCAAGAATTTATCTGTTGCAAGAGATTTTGTAAAGCTCTTTTCTTGAGCTGGAGATATATCCCTGCTCTTTGAAAATTCTTCATATCCCTTATATGCACCATCTGTTGTCCAGTGATGGTCAGTCTTATAATACAGTTGTGTAGAATTCTTTATTCTATTAAATGGTGTAATAAGATTTACAAAATTAACCTTCTTATCAACCTTTTCTTTTACCTTATCAAGGTATGCCTTCTGAGAATCCGATGGTGTATTCTTTGGTAAAAGATTTTTGTAAATTTCTACCTTATTTGGAACTAACATCATGCTTACATTTAGCTTAGGGTTCTGAGAAACAAAATTGTTAATAGCCTTAATTTTAGCATCTGTTACTTCAGGGCTAGCTTCTGTAAATCCTTCCATAAGGTAACCATCTTTACAAATATAGACACCATTTAATTCTTTTCTTCCTAGAAGAAGATCAAATTTAGCCTTTCCCTTTATCATGCTTTCTCTAGCTGGGAATTGATCTGAAAGATATTTTCCATAGTCCTTTGAATACTTTCCTGTAAGAAGACTTTGCATTGTCATTTTTGGTTTCTGCTGAAGCGTTCTATTTTCTGAAATAGATTTTTCAGCCTTAGGAGAAATTGCAAATGCAACCATTATTATTATTATAATCCCCATTGAAACACCTGAAAGTATTCTATAGAAATTCTGATCTAACTTCTTTCTTTTTTCTTTACTTACATATTTCTTTTTATTTCCACCTGTAAATATAAATCCTATTACTAAAAGGAAAGCATATATTATTGCAGAAAAAATATGCTTTATACTAATTCTGCTCTTTTTCTTCTTTCTCTTTTTCGTAGGTCTTCTATTTACAGCCTTTTTATGTACTTTTTTATTTGTTTTTCTTGTCTGACTAACAGGAATTCTCTTCGTGCTTTCATCTTCATAAAGTCTTTGTCTTCTTGCTCTATCTTGACTTACTTTTCTTCCATTTTCATCTCTTATTACTGGAATTTTTCTAGTTGCCTCTTGAGCAATAGGCTTGACCGGTCTAGAAGCTTTCGGCTGTACTTTTGGTCTCGGCTTCTTAGCTGGACTCACACTTGGTCTTGCACTTTTATTCCTGTCTGTCTTTGTCTTCTTATTTATTGGTTTTTTGGGAGCAACTGGTCTCTTTTTACTTTTTGATAGGTTTTTTTTGCTTTTATTTGTTTTTTTCGGTGCCTTCCCTGGTCTTTTTTTGCTTTTTCTTTTCCCAGGTCTTCTGGAGTCACTGAAATCATCAGTAAGTAGTTTTCTTAGGCTTTCAGGCATTTCAGGTTCTTCATATCTATTATATTTATTACTCATCCTGCATCACCCCCACCTAGAAATTAAAGTATAGGAACGGACTGTAGCTCTCTCCTACTAGTGAGGCTACTGACAGTATAAATACTATAAAATAAAATATTGATACTGCTACATATCCCTTTGTTCCAAACCTTGACTTTATATTGTTTATTACTCTACTTACTAAAGTAGTTGAACCTATCATTGCTAATAAAATGAGTTTCCATGTCGTTTTTAATAAATACATTGCAGTTGGATCCACAATATGATTTGCTCCTATTATGAACATATTTCCATAGTACTTCATAATGTTTGAAACCCCTTGAATATCAAACATTACCCATCCTATTACAACTATTAATAGGCAGTATAGAGTCTGTAACTTTGGACTTCTCTTTTCAAGTATAGAAAGCAATTTTGTTTTTTCGAAATATATTAGAAAACCAAAATAAAGTCCCCATATTACGAAATTCCATCTTGCACCATGCCATAAACCTGTAATCATCCAAACTACAAATATATTTCTTATATGTTTACTTTTAGAACATCTACTCCCTCCCATAGGAAAGTAAATGTATGTTTTAAACCAATTTCCCAAAGATATATGCCATCTTCTCCAAAATTCTGTAGCACTCTTTGATATATAAGGATAGTTAAAGTTTTCAGGCCATTTAAAGCCCAGCATATTTCCTAATCCCAGTGCCATATCTGAATAACCGCTAAAATCAAAATAAATCTGTAATGTAAATGCTATAATTCCAATCCATGCAGTTGCTGCTGACATATTTAAATCTGGCATAGACTTTACTTGAGACCAAGTAAGTGCCAAATTGTTCGATATAAGAACTTTTTTACCTAATCCAATAATGAATCTTTCCATTCCTATCCCGAATTTTTCTGTTGTAATTACTCTGTTTCTTAACTCTGCTTCCATTTGATTGTACTGTATAATAGGTCCCGCTCCAATTTGTGGGAATATACTAATATACACTGCAAAATCAATCAAGCTTTTTTGTTCTTTAGTTCTTCCTGTATAGACATCTACTATATAAGATATAATTTTAAAAGTATAGAATGAAATACCAAATGGTAAAGGTAATTCTATTATTCTAAGATCAGTTCTAAAAATCATATTTATATTGTCTATCAAGAAACCATAATATTTGAAAAATGCCAATATAGCTACGTTTATTACTATTAAACATACCATATTGAACCTTGCTTCTTCCTCTTCACACTTGTGACGGCACATCCTATTTACGCCAAACCAAGTCACGACTATTGATAAAAGCATCAATAATAGATATCTCGGATCGCCCCAACTGTAGAAGAACAGACTCAGTAGCAAAAGAACCCAATTCTTCGATTTTTTCGGTGCAATAGTGTGTAATATCATCGCTATTGGGAAGAACAAGAATAAAAATGTTAAACTAGTAAAACTCAAAAATCTCACCTTCCCTTACTTATAGCTATCTTTTATCGCCTTATTTATTGCACCCATATTCTTTGCAGATATAAAATATACATAATCACCCTTTTTACTTAACTCACTAGATGAAATTATTCCATATTGCGCCGGTGCATAATTTTTAAAACTATTTGACTGATTTTCTATTCTATTTTGTATCTTTGCCATTACAGAATCTGCCTGACCTGGCTTGCACTTTACAACCAGTATTTCATCTGCAACCATATTGCTTTTTGGTGCAAAAAGCACAAAGTCATCATACTCCATATCATTGATACTATATAGCTTTCTCAAAGTCAAAGCATTCCCTCTTTCAAGATCTTCGCCATCTATTTTTCTTGAAATATTTTCTGGAAGTGTTGTAAAATTAATTTCTCTTACTTTTACAAGCTGATATGCTCCTATAAAAGCAACTAAAACTATAAGAGCAAGTATTGTATACTTCTTCCTATATAGAGGGCTTGTTTTTATAGAAGATCTCAACCTTTCCTTATTGAACATCTTCTTCTTAGGCTTTTCTATATCTACTGTCCTAAGTCTAGCAGTATGTTCATAATTCGTAGGAGAGACATTACTTTTTTCTTTGTCCTTATCTTTTTCCAAACAAGTTCACCCCCCTTATAAATTCTCACTTAAGAAGAATAGCCAGTTTTTATAGAAATCATACTTTAAGTGTATTCCATCTGGTTCATAAAGATTGTTAGATGTTATTAAACCGTCTGAAGAAAGATACTTAGCACCAGTTTTTTCAGCTACTTTTTTAGCCCTTCTATCTAACTCCGCTACATTATTATTGTTTATTCTTCCATCATTCTTCTTAACAGCTTTTGATTCATCAACCTTTAGAGGAGCTTGTATATAGATTTCAACGCCCTTATCTACCTTCTTTATTTTGTTAATAAGTTCTATATATGAACTTTCAAACTTATCTGTAGACTCTCCATTCAGGTCATTGGCTCCATATAAAATAACTATCTGTTTAGGTTTAAGCTTTTCTATTTCCTTAATATGCTTATCTGCCTGATTTACATGTTCTCCTTTTTTAGCTAGAACACTTGATGAATCAAGTATTCCTCCTACCTTTAGATATTCTGTAATAGAATCTCCCAAGAATACTACATCTTCAAACCTAGACTTTGCCTTTGCCATATTAAATTTTGAAATAGAAGTATCTGGATTTACTTCATCGATTTCCTCTTCGACCTTATCTCTGTTTTGTCCCGCTTGTGCCTTTAGATTTTTCATAGTCCAGTCAATACTCTGAAGAGGAGTCTTCGCAGTATCAGCCGCAAAAGCTTTTGAACACAGTAAAGCCGTTCCGGATATCAACACAGCCATTGCTATCACTTTACTTTTTTTCATATTTTAACATCCTATCTAATAATATTTTCCTGAATATTGTCATACCTTTCCACTTTGTAGTTATCTTAAAATAAAAAACACAATATAAAAATTAAACAATTATCTATGTAATATACATTAATAAAAATATATTTCCATAAAAAATCGACTATTTTAAAAATAACGATTTTCTCAAATACGTCATTAAAAAAAATGGTCTCTAACTTATATATTTTAATTAAGTATTTTTCATTTTATATATTGCTACAAAAACGGCATTATACTCATATTATAGCATAAAGAACTTCTTAAAATCTTGTTTTTTGCAAAAAAAGCTGTATAACTTAAGCATCATATTATAGTATAATAAGTATAAAGTAATCGATGTTAATAAGGGGGTGAAAATTTGATAATAAACAATGTTAATGCTCTTCAAATTTTCTTGGTGACTTTTCTTGCAATGTCTTTAAACGTAATACTTCCAACTATTCTTTTTATAAAAGCTAAGTCTGCTTCAAAGGACAAAAAGTCATTTATCAAGAACTTAATATTTTTTGTAATAATTCCAGAGTTAATATTTTTACTACTTAGTATTTATGGAGTCTATAAAGTTGTTATGATTAATCTTTCTAAGTTGTTTTAATTAATTTTTTAACATAAATATAAATATATAAAATTATTTTTTCTAGAATTTATTTTTCTATTCTCTAAAGTAATTATTTAAACTTTAAACACAATCATATTTATCTATTTGTGTATATCTTAGTAGAAATATATACTATATATTCTTAAAAGGACTTATATACAAGTGAAAAATGCGGTAGAAACAATGAAATATAATTCAGGATGTATGGTATGTGGAGCAGATTTAGTTTATTCACACGAATTGATGTATAGCCAATGTTCTATTTGTGGCGCAGGTGTTGGCAGTGGAATATTTGCATCTGTAATTAAGTGAGCAACACCACTTACAAAATATTCATGGGGTTTTTCAAATAAAATGACAGCCCATGTTCTCTCTTCAATCGGAGAAATCGGCGGTCCTAGATGTTGTAAAAGAAATAGTTTCATTGATATTATAAAGGCAAGTGAATTTTTATTTGATGAAACATGTAAAAAACTATTTGACTTTGAATACGCCAAATCAGTTTACATTTATAAAAGCAAAAACAAAGAATGTATGAAAATGGATTGTCCTTTCTTTTTAAATAATTATTGTAAAAAAAGCTGTTGCACAAATTATATAAACAAAGTTATATAATGGCAACAGCTTTTAAAAAAGTATCTTAAATTTTACTCCATTACACAAACAGTTTCAGCTGCTTCTATATCCATTCCCTTTAGATATTCAAGCTTGCCTGTTTTCTTGTTTCTCTTAAAGACTTTTACATAGTCACCATTTTGATGTCCTATAAATACAAATCTTTCATCGCTATTAAAATTAAAATCTCTAGGTGTATCACCTTCTGTTTTTAACAACTGTAATAGTTCTAAACTACCATCTTCAAGAATCTTAAATGCAGCTATGCTATTGTGTCCTCTATTACTAGCATATAAAAACTCTCCATCAGAACTTATTTTAATAGCTGCTGCGGTATTCTTTCCATCATAGTCATTTGGAATAGTTGATATACTATCTACATATGAAAATTCACCACTACTAAAATCATAATTCAATATGTCAATTCTAGAATTTAATTCACCTATTAAATATGCCTTTCTTCCATCTTTTGAAAAAACAATATGTCTTGGACCCATTCCTGCTTCTGTTTTATATGTTGAAATAAGCCTGTGATTTCCATCTTCTGTAATATAATAGGTGTGAACTGCATCATCTCCCAAATCTATTACTATTAGATACTTATCAAAAGGATCTTTTATAGACATATGACACTTTGAAGAATCTTGATCTGGACTGACCTTACCCTTGCCATTAAATTGTATGGTAGACTTTCTCTCAAGCTCTAAATTATCATCAACACCGATAATATCAAGCCTACCCATATGGTAATTGCTTGAATAAACTAAATTCTTTTTCTCATCAAAATACAAATGACAAGGTGCCTTTATCATACCAGCCAAAGTATCTACTAAAACATACTTACCATTCTCTTTTTTATAAGATGCTACACCTCCGCCATCTCTTGCTGTAATAGAAAATAACCTGTCCCCATTAGCTGATTTTGCCAAGTATGTAGGAGATGACTCTTCTATTAATTGATTTTTGCTAAACTTAATATTTCTATCTATATCATATTCTACATCAAATATATGTATGCCTTTATTGTTTTTTCTTGTATATCCGCTTAAAAAAAGTTGTTCCATTACATCCTCCTTCTGAACTATCTGTTCACTAATTCCTCTACAAACTAGTTCGAATCAAACGTATATCAAAAACACTTTAGTTTATTCTGCATTATTTACACAATACAAAAATAAAACTGCGCCTAATAAACTGATTCCTACTCTCCACACTTTTCATATTTTCAAAGTGTAAAACTTTCACTTTTTTCTAATATAATTTATACCCATTCAATATGTACTTATAAACTGCGAATATATTCTTGCTATTATATTTTAAAATCAAGCTAGTCTAGACCTCTAACTAATTACTTAAATATAAATAGTTATGTCTGCAATTTAAAATTTTGTTACGAAATACTTTTAATACCAATTAAACCATAGATGCCTTGCTTTTCCATATTTACCAAATATATGTTTATGCTCTATATTCATATTTCAATGAATATACTACTGCTATTGTTTTAATTCTATATTATTTTGAGAATATATTCAAATATTCTGTGAAAATATAAGGGAAAAACAATAGTAAGGCATCACTATATTTATTTATTCTATTAAAAACAGCTCTTTTTGTAAATATATGTAAATAAAAATCAATATTACATTTTTTACTAAAGCTTTGTTTTTATATTTCCCACTATAATACTAAATAAAAAAACTGCCATAATACAATATTTATAGTGAGTTCTATATAAATATTATACTTTATGACAGTTTTATTTTTGTTATTTTAAAT
>Trix_p1__coassemble_947_pt1 | contig 43260 bp, 39 predicted proteins | sample Trix_p1__metabat2_low_PE_026 | metagenome-assembled genome bin Trix_p1
CAGTATGGTTATACATAGTTTTTTACTAAAAAACAACCATTAAAATCAAGAAACTAAGAAAAGCTATCAATTATAAGAAAAAATAAATTTAATTAAGAAAATGTAGTAAAAATACATTAAGAGTAAATAAAAAAATAAAAAATATTTGATTTTTAGTATAGCAAATAGACTATAAAAAATCGTTTCTATGTTTTTATAATATAATAATAAAAAGAGTATTTGAAATAATTATAAAATAATATATTAACCTATAGTACAATAATACAAAATAATATAGTATAATAACTAAATAGCAAATTTTAATTATTTAGTAAATATACACATTATAGAAAGGAGTTCGGCTAAGCCACTAAAATATGAATTATACAGAAGCATTAGAATATATACACGGGGTAGACAAATTTGGCATGATATTGGGGCTAGACTCTATAAGAGAATTATTAAAAAGATTAGGAAATCCTCAGGAAGATTTAAATATAATCCATATAGCAGGTACTAATGGAAAGGGATCTACGGCATCTTTTATATCTAGCGTACTTGTTGAAAGTGGATACAAAACGGGGCTTTATACATCCCCATTTTTGGAAAGATTCAATGAAAGAATAAGAATAAATGGAGAGGAAATAGATGATCAAAAACTTGCTGATTGTGTTGGTAAGGTAAGAGAAAAAGCAGAAGAAATGGCAGGGGAAGGACTTCAACATCCTACTGAGTTTGAGATAGTAACGGCAACAGCATTTTATTTTTACAATAAAGAAAAAGTAGATGCCCTAGTCCTTGAAGTTGGTCTTGGAGGTAGATTTGATGCTACAAATGTTATAGATAAGTCAATCTTAAGTTTAGTAGCCTCTATAAGCAAGGACCACACAGGAGTTTTGGGAGATACAGTTGAAAAAATAGCCTATGAAAAGGCAGGAATTATAAAAGAAAATGGAAAGGTATTTCTATATAGCCAAGATGAAAATGTAGAAAAAGTAATAGAAGATGTTTGCAAGGAGAAAAATGCAGAGCTTTTTAAAACTGACAATGAAAGTATTAAAATAAAAAAAGCAAACTTAAATAATCAAGTATTCGATTGCAGAGACTACTTGGGAAATATACATGAGGACATAAAAATAAGACTTATAGGAGAGCATCAAGTAAAAAATGCCCTTCTAGCACTAGATGCTCTTGTATATCTAAAAGAAAATAATATATTTGAAAATATAACAGAAGATAGTATTAGAGAAGGTCTTTTAAAAACAAAATGGGCAGGGAGACTGGAAGTAATATCAGAAAAACCATTATTTATAATTGATGGAGCACACAATATAGATGCTGCAAACCTACTTTCAAAAGAAATAGAAAAGCACTTTGATGAAGAGTGGGATAAAACTCTTATTTTAGGTGTCTTGGGAGATAAGGAAGTTGATGCAATAGTAAAGACTCTAGTTCCAAAGTTTGATCGTGTAGTAATAACTCTTCCAGATAATCCAAGGGCTATGGAAGTTGGAGAATTGGCATTTAGAGTAGGAATGTACTGTGATGATATAATATGTATAGAAGACATAGATAGTGCAGTAGAACACGCTTACAAGCTTGTAAAAGAGCTAACTAAGGAAGAGAAGCAACTGCAAAATGAAAAAACGAGAAAAAAATCATCTAAAAAGAAAAGTTCTAAAAAGCCTGTGAAAGAAAAAGTAAAGAAAAAGGCAATTTTTGCAGCAGGTTCGCTTTATTTAGTAGGTCATATAAGAAGTTATGTTAGAGAAAAATAGACTTAGACCTATAAAGAACTTTCTCAGATATTAAGCATATAAAAATGTATTATAGAAAATAAAAATAATATTAAAATCCGTTGCATATGCAACGGACTTTTTTTCTATAAGGTAATATAATCGTAGATGTAGATGAGATATAAAAAAAGTAAATATCTCAAATTAAATTATTAAGAAAAAAAATTCCGTTAAAAGTACGGGATAAGATTATATTATAAAGGAGAAAAATATGAAGGATTTGAATATGTTTTGTTATCAGTGTCAGGAAACAGCAGCATGTACTGGATGTACAGTAAAGGGAGTATGTGGAAAGACTCCAGAAGTTGCAAGAATGCAGGATTTGCTAGTGTATGTGTCTAAGGGACTTTCTGAAATAACTAGTAAATTGAGAAAAGAAGGTAAAGAAGTTTCAAAAGAGGTAAACCATTTAATTACATTAAATCTATTTACAACAATTACAAATGCAAATTTTGATTTTGATGTATTTGTAGAAAGAATCTATAACAGTCTTGATTTAAAGAAAAAGTTATTAGAAAAGCTAGATGATAAGTCAAATCTAGGAGATGCAGCTTTGTGGGATGAGAGAGAAATAGAGAAAATGAATGAAAAAGCATCTAAAGTAGGTGTTCTTTCTACGGAAAATGAGGATATAAGAAGTTTAAGAGAGCTTATAATATACGGTTTAAAGGGACTTTCTGCATATTCAAAGCATGCAAATGTTTTAGGATTTGATGATGAAGAAGTAGACGCCTTTCTTCAGGAAGCTCTATATAAGACAACACTTCCACTTAGTGCAGAACAATTGTTAGCACTAGTAATGGAAACTGGAAATGCAGGAGTAAAAGGAATGGCACTTCTTGATAATGCCAATACTTCAACATTTGGTAATCCAGAAATTACAAGCGTAAATATAGGTACATCAAATAGACCAGGAATATTAATATCAGGTCATGATTTAAGCGATTTAAAGCAATTACTTGAACAGACAAAGGGAACAGGAGTAGATGTATATACACACTCTGAAATGCTTCCTGCAAATTACTATCCAGAACTTAAAAAGTATGACAATCTTGTAGGTAATTATGGAAATGCTTGGTGGAAACAGAAGGAAGAATTTGAAAGTTTCAATGGACCTATTCTTATGACAACAAACTGTATAGTTCCTCCAAAGGATACTTACAAGGATAGAATATATACAACAGGATCAGCTGGTTTCCCAGGATGTAAGCATATAAAGGGCGAGGCTGGAGAAGAAAAAGACTTTAGTGAAATAATAGAACAGGCTAAAAAATGTCCTGCTCCAACTCAGATAGAAGAAGGAAGCATTGTAGGTGGGTTTGCACATAATCAGGTATTAGCTCTTGCAGACAAGATTGTAGATGCTGTAAAGTCTGGTGCTATAAAGAAATTTGTAGTAATGGCTGGATGTGATGGTAGACAGAAATCAAGAAACTATTATACTGATTTCGCTAAGGCTCTTCCAAAAGATACAGTAATTTTGACAGCAGGTTGTGCTAAGTACAAGTATAACAAACTAGATTTAGGGGATATAGATGGTATACCAAGAGTATTAGATGCAGGTCAGTGTAACGATTCATATTCACTTGCAGTAATAGCTCTAAAGCTAAAGGAAGTATTTGAGTTAGAAGATATTAATGAGCTACCAATAGCGTATAATATAGCTTGGTATGAGCAGAAGGCAGTAATAGTTTTATTAGCATTACTAGCTTTAGGTGTTAAAAATATACACTTAGGACCAACTCTACCAGCTTTCTTATCAGATAACGTTGCAGGAATTCTTGTAAAAGAGTTTGGAATAGCAGGAATCGGCAATGTAGATGAGGATATAGAATTATTAATAAAATAACAAAAAGATATCACTAGAAAATATTTAAATAAGGCGGACAGCTATATGGCTATCTGTCTTATTTGTTTTATAAAGAAAAAATTTAAAAAGACAAAAAAAAGAACAATATATTGTAAAAGACTGTAAAAAAATTGTTAAATATTGTATAATTAAAATATAAGAAAAAGCTACCAGTAATAAATTGAAGTGATGAATATTTAAATAGTGTTACAAAAAAATTAATACTAGCAACTGGTGAATAGAATCGTCTATTTATCAATAAGATTTCTTAAGAATATTTTGAAAATTATTAAATATGAAAGATATTATTTGGTAGAAAATTTAAATATGTGTGTAGAGGTGGGTTGTATGGTAGATTTAAATACTAATGAATTTAAAAAGAGTTATGCTAGAATACTAGAACAAGAGCGTTTTGTAGAAGCAGCTATTAAAGTAGCTGAAGAACAAATACCAGATGTAAATTTAAGGGAAATTCTCGATGATAAGTATGGAAAAGTTGAAGAAGCCGATATTGATAAGATAGAAAAAGAGCATGGGAATGATATTAAGTGGTTAGAAAAAAATATCATCATTGTAGAAAATAGATTTGCATATGCAGTAAAAGTATTAGTAAATGCAGATGAAGGATTATTAGAGTATTTAAAAGAAGAAATATATAAGTTAGGACAAAAGGTCGATCCAGATTATGAGGATAAGCCTGTGGGCTATCTTTATGATGTACTTAGAAATCTTTTATTAGATGGTGGAACAAATGAAGAATTTAATCAAATAATGAGCGAGAATTTTGATGAGGTAGTATGGACTAGAAATAGGCCTACAACTAAGAAGTACTGGACATATTTGGATATCGATTTCAATAAGTACTATGTTCCTTTGAGAAGAGCATTTATTGCTGGTGTTCTTGAAAAAACAGATGTAAAATTTTCAACATTAGATGAAACAGTTTTTGTATTATCTAGAAGATAGTCTTTAATAAAATACCATAAGATATATATTTTAAAAGTGTATTAAAATATATAGATTATAGAATTTTAATAAATTAAAAGCAGCCTGTATTGTATACATAGTTTCACTTATATGTAATATAGGCTGCTTTTTATATTATAAATTATATTCAAATTAAAGTGTAAATATAGGATAGTTGCCCTTTGAATCAGGTGACTTGATACTTGCACCAAGTGCACTTATCCAAAGCTTGAACTTGCTAAATCCTTTCATATTTGCTGTATCGACAAATACTGGGAATTCAGTTACCTTATTTTTGTTTTTATCCAAAAGAGTAACCTTAGCTGCAGGTTTTTTATTTATATCTCTTATAGATAACTTGTTATAGCTTACTTTATGGTCAAACTTTTCATTGTCTCTTTTTACTACCTTAATATTATCTTTAGCTATTAAATCGGAATTAAGTTTATCTTTACCGTTTAGATTAGCAGATAAAACTTTTTGATCCTTTCTATATTCAAACTTAGTTTTGTAGTGCTTATCTATAAATGTTAGAGCGGAGTAGGCTGCATCTTTTCTAGCTTCTTTGCTTCCGCTACCCATTGTTACTCCAAGGAGTCTGTTTGTAGATTCATTTCCATTTCCTTTTGGAATTTTCATAGAGTAAGCAAGACAATAGCCTGCTTTAGTAGTGTAGCCAGTTTTGATTCCATCTACATTAGGAAGTATAGGAAGAAGAGGATTGGTACTTTCCTCATCAATACCTTTTTTCTTGTCTACATATTTTTTTTGTGATGTAATGGCTACTGTTTCCTTTGGATAATATTGATACATCCATTTTGAAAGCTTTAAAACATCATTTGCTGTTGTAGTATTTTCTGTTGAAGTACCATCTTCAGAAATCTTATATGGTAGTCCATTAGGATTGTAGAATATTGTATCCTTCATACCGATTTCCTTAGCTTTGGAATTCATATCTTCGACAAATTTTTTATAGTCACCAGCAATGTGTCTAGAAATAGCTAGAGCAGCATCATTTGCAGAAACAATCATCATGCCTTTCATGAGTTCTTCTAATGTGATTTTTTCACCTGGAACTAACTTAATATTAGTTCCCTCTCTAGAAACATCACCTTCTTGAATAGTGATTATATCATTTGGACTTGCTTTTTTTGCTTTTATAGCATCGAAGGCTAGTAAAAGGGTCATAATTTTGGACATACTTGCCATAGCAGATTTCTTTTCCGGATCTTTAGCATAAAGTACTCTACCAGTATCATAGTCTGCTACAATAGCATATTTAGAATATCCATCACTGTATCTAGTATCCGCAGCCAAAGTAAAGCTAGGAAGAAGAAGCAGTGCAGACATAGAAAGTATAGCGGCTTTTTTAAATAGTTTAATCATTTGTCAACTCCTTAAATCTATATATTTAAATTGAATTATAGCAAAAAAATATTTGCCTATGTAATATACAAAAGCATAATAGTGTTCTAATTATTATAATCCAACACCAATACTATTTTATCACGTTTCTGTTCTAATTCAATTTTTTTTAGATTATTGTTATAATTTGTTAATGTTTTATGAAAAAATCATACTTATAAATATCCATTTTAAAAATTAGAATAGATATTTTAAATAAAAATACAGTTAAAAGTTTTGACATATTCTTTTATTTAAACTAAAATTAGTATGTATAGAATAAGAATTTGCAAAACAGTAAGTTTATAGATAAGAGATAGGAGAGAAATATGTTTCCAAATAGTACTGATGATTTAATACTTGAAAAGTTAATAGTATTATATATATTAAATAATTTAGAAGAAGATGTAACGGATTCACAGCTTACTCAGATAATATCCAAAACAGATGTTATGAATTACTTCACTTTAATGGTTATTCTTCAAAAAATGATAGAATCTAAGTTTATAATGTGTTATACAAAGAATAATAGAACTCTTTATGCTATTACTCAGAGTGGTTTAGAGGTTCTTGTATATTTCCAAAATAGGATACCAGACTTCTTTATAGAAAAAATAGACAAATATCTAAAGGAGAGTAGCGAAGAGATATACTCATCTGTAATAAAGAAGCAGTCTAGCTACTCATTGCAGGGAGATTCATCATATGCCGTAACCCTTATAATAATTGAAGGAAGAAAAAATGTTATGACAATTAATATGAGTGTTGATTCTGAAGTAGAAGCTAAAGAGCTTTGTAAGAAATGGAATCACTCTTATAGGGATAAATATACAGAAATACTGGATATTTTAAATGTATAGTTAAAATTTCATAAGTATAGATATAAAAAGTAAATGATTCTAGAATATATGTGGATCAAAATAATTTTGAGTTTTAAGTGGAAAATCCACTGAACATATTTTAATCGCTACGTATATATCCAAAAAAGGTGGTGCAATATTGCACCACCTTTTTATGCTTTTTATGTTTATATATTTAGAAATTTGATTTTATATAATCTTTGTATTTTTCGAATTCTTTTTTTGTAAGAACAATATGTAACTCAATTCCAATATTAGTAAGAGTAAAGTCTTCAAGCTCAATAATTCTATTATCCTTAATTTCATTGAAGATTTCAAACTTAGCATAAGGTATCAAAAGAGTAGCTTCTGTTTCATCTTCAAACAAAGTGTCTTGTATTAATTGAAGAAGTTTATTTAGATTATATCCACTCTTTGCTGAAATAAATATATTTTTATCTGTTGAATTAGGAATTTTATCCAACTTATCACTTTTATTGTATACACTAATATTTTTCTTTTTCGTAATTCCGATACTTCTCATAGTATCTTCCATTACTTTCTTTTGAAGGGATAAACCTTCTGAACTAATGTCGTATACAGTAAGTATTAGGTCTGCATATCCGAGTTCCTCAAATGTTGATTTAAAGGCATCCTTCATAACACAAGGTAAATCACTTACAAATCCTACTGTATCTACAAGAAGATATTCTCTTCCGTTTGGAAGAGTAGATTTTCTTAAAGACATATCCAAAGTAGAAAGCATTTTATCTTTGACTATAATTGCACTTTCCTCCGTATGATCTGGGTCAAACTCAAGAAGTTGATTCATAATAGAAGACTTGCCAGAGTTAGTGTAGCCTATAAAGGCAACTAAAGGAAGTTCGTTGCCTAGTTTTCTAGATCTTTGAACAAATCTATTTTTAACTGTAATACTCAAGTCTACATCTAAAGAATCTAGCTTTTCTCTAATTTGCTCTTCATCGGTAAGAAGTCTTCTATCATTAGGATTATTTACACAGATTCCGTTTCCGTACTTATAAATTCCCTGGAATCCTTCGAGTCTATCAAGACGATATAATAGTTGAGACTTTTCTATCTCAAGTTTTGTTTCTCTTCTGTTGGATCTTGAAGAAAGTATTTCAAGAAGAAGCATAGTTCTATCTACAACCTTCTTATTTGATAAATCTTCTATATTTTTTATTTGCTTGCCTGTCAGCTCATCTATAAAGACAAGCATAGTAGCCTCTAGACTATCCATTTGTCCAATTACGTATTCAAGTGTTTCCTTGTCAAGATAGTAATTTTCATCTATCTTTTGATGCAGAATAAGTTCCGCCTTTACTTCACAACCTGCAGCCTGAACAAGTTCCTTTAATTCAATCATAGAGTCTTCAACACTTAGTGCGTGTACCTTCTCACCTTCACAAACGGCGATAGCAATAGCCACTTCATCAAAACGTGAAACGTCTTTATTTGATATTTTTAGTCTTTCCATGTTAACCTCCTAAACAAATGCTCCTAAACAAACTTATTAACTTAATAAAATAACTAAAATCTAATTTAATTGGAAGTTTAAATCAATCCAATTTATAAACTATATCAAACTCTTTACTTAAACAAAACACAAGGCTAACTTAAATTAATAAGAAAGGATCTGTTCTGCCTCAACTACATTTCAAAACTAAATTAAATTAATAAATATCTTTGTTCTTTTTAAAAAACTTAAACTATACTTCTTTAATATACTCTTTGTAAATATTGTAGTCCATTTCATTGAGAGAAAATATAAGATCGATACCTTCATTTGTGTATTCAAAACTATCGATAACATATTTGTCCTTGATAGAGCTAAATACATCACCTCTATTGAAAGGAATTAAAAGATTTACCTTATACATGTCCTCCATAAGCATATCCTGAATTTGATTCATTAGCTTATCCATATTGACATTTTTCTTTGCAGAGACGTAAACTAAATCCTCTTGATTCTTTGGATAGATATCAAGATCTAGCTTATCAATCTTGTTGTAAACTGTAATCGTCTTTTTATCTTCGACTCCTAGGTCTTTAAGAACACTTTCAGTAGTAAGTTTTTGAATATCAGAATTGTCATTTGTAGCATCAATTACATGTAATATAAGATCAGCATATCTAACTTCTTCAAGAGTTGATTTAAATGCATTGATTAAGTCATGTGGAAGCTTGCTAACAAAACCAACTGTATCTACAACAAGAATCTCTTTTTTATTAGGTAAAAGAGCCTTTCTAAGTGTAACGTCCAAAGTTGCAAAAAGCATATCCTTTACAAAAACTTCCTTTTCACTTTCATAGTCAGGATGAGACTTTATTATCTCATTTAGAATAGTAGATTTACCAGCATTGGTATATCCTACAAGAGCTACTATAGGGACGTCGTTTTTTTGTCTTTGAACTCTCTGAATATCTCTATTCTTTGCAACTTCTTTAAGTTCTCGTCTAATAACAGCAGCCCTATTTAAGATGTGTCTTTTATCTTTTTCAAGCTTTTGTTCTCCAGGACCTCTAGTACCTATACCAGCACCAGTTCTACTCATTTGACCACCCATTCCATAAAGCCTAGGTAGTCGATATCTAAGCTGTGCAAGTTCAACTTGAAGTTTACCTTCCTTACTTCTTGCTCTTTGGGCAAAGATATCTAGTATAATCATAGTTCTATCAATTATTTTTTTGCCTACAATATTTTCTATATTTTTTATCTGAGCTCCTGACAGTTCGTCATTAAAGACGACCATAGTAGCATTTAGACCTTCAGCATAATTTTTTATTTCCTCAATCTTACCACTTCCAAGGTATGTGGCTGTATCAATAGAAGAACGGTTTTGAATCAACTCTCCTACCACTTCTGCACCTGCAGCTCTAACAAGTTCCTTTAATTCTTCCATAGATTCATCAATAGAAATATTATCAGTACGCTTGTTTGTTGAAGTAATATTCAATCCCACACACAGTGCTTTTTCTTGAAGATTAATAATATCTTCGTTATAAATATTTAAATCTGTCATTAACTGTAAATTAATTCCAAAAGGAAGATAAAATCCTTACTGGAATGTCTCCTTTCTCAATTTAGTTAATCTTATCTATATATTAATTATATCATATTTCAAATGCTTTTATTAGACTATGATGACAGATAGATTGATAAATAAAATACTAGATAAATCATATTGTGAAGCCTAATTATATGTTATAATAAAGTAGTTAAAATTAGAAAAAAGTAATAAATTTCTTTAAAAAGACGGCTATACCGTAGGATGAAAAATAATATTGAGTTTTATTTTTTAGAAAATGGAGAGTTATAGATATATAGCTTATAGAAAAGTATATACTATGAAGTATTTTTAACTAAATTTACAAGAAGGAGTTTTTACATGGGAGATAATTATAAATTTTTTAGCCATAAAAACTGTGAGTTTTTTCCGTGTCATAAAGTAATAGATGAGCAAGACTTTAATTGTCTTTTTTGCTATTGTCCCCTCTATGCTTTAGGAAGTAAATGTGGAGGCAATTTTTCCTATAATGAAAAGGGAGTAAAGGATTGTAGTTCCTGTATACTTCCTCACAAAAAACAAAACTATAGTTACATAATTAAAAAATTCAATGAAATCTCAGAAATAGCAAAAAATAATAGATAAAATAATAAAATATTAGTTGAAATTTTACAAGGATACTGTCTTGAATACTGTTTAAATTATTTGTAAATACGTATTTGTTGAATAAAAGTTTAAATAAATAAAGTGGCAGATACAAATGTATGAAAATTATTATATTGATAAATAAATGATTATAATTTGAGAGGGGTGCTAAATATTGGAAGAGAGAAGTAAAAACAGCATAGGTCGAGCGGTCATAGCTGCTCTAGGTTTTTTCTTGCAAGTTGCATGGATAATATTTGAAGTATATAAAATACACGATTATTATCCTATTACATCAGCTATTGCAAAATTGATATCTATCATTATAGTTTTGAGAATTTATGGAAGGCATACTAATGCAGCAATAAAAATTCCTTGGATGGTTCTGTTACTGGTATTTCCAATTACAGGCATTATACTGTATATATTATTTATAGGAAGAGGTTCGCTTTATTTTACTAAAAAGAAATTCAGAAACATCATAGGGCAACTTAGTAACAAACTAAATTCAGATGACAAGATATTGAAAAGGCTCAAAAAAGAAGATCCAGGAGTATATGGTCAGACATACTACATTTCCAAAACAGGGGGTTATCCCTCATATGAAGGTTGCGAAGTAGAATATTACCCAGAAGCGGATGAAGGAATAGAAGCTCAAAAAATAGAATTGAGAAAAGCTGAAAAATTTATATTTATGGAATATCACGCAATAGAAGACTCTGTCTCATTTAGAAAGATAGAAGAGATTCTAGAAGAAAAGGCAAAAGAAGGCGTAGATGTAAGAATACTTTATGATGATATGGGGAGTATAGGCTTTATTGGAAAAAGTTTTAGAGAAAGACTGGCTAAAAAGGGAATTAGATGCTCAGTATTTAATCCTATGTTGCCTTTATTAAATGTTTTTATGAATAATAGAGACCATAGAAAAATAACAGTAATAGATGGTAAGGTGGCTTTTACTGGTGGATACAATATAGCTGATAGATATTTCAATATAAACAGTCCTTATGGTCATTGGAAAGACACAGGCGTAATGATAAAGGGAAAGGCTGTAGATAGCTTTACAGTAATGTTCCTTGAAATGTGGTATGCAATTAACCATAGGGATATGGAAACTGAAGAAGTAGAAGACTTTATCAATATATTTAAAGTAGTGTATCCTAATGCAAAGGGAATAGTTCACCCATATGCAGAAAACCCACTTATAGAGGAACAGCTTGCAGAAAATATATATTTAAATATAGCAAAAAATGCAAAGGACTATCTCTATATAATGACTCCATATCTTTTAATAGATGATAATACCAATGATGAATTGGTTGCAGCAGCTAAAAGAGGAGTAGATGTAAGAATTATTACACCCGGAATACCGGATAAGAAGTTCGTATATAGCATGACAAGATCATATTATGGAGCTCTTGTAAGGGGCGGTGTAAGAATATATGAATATACACCAGGCTTTATCCATGCAAAGCAGCATATATCAGATGATGATATTGCAGCAGTAGGAACAATCAATATGGATTATAGGAGTTTATATCTTCATTTTGAAAATGGAGTATTGCTTCATGGAATGGACGCAATAGATGATATAAAGAAAGATTTTATTGAAACGCTTGAAGCAAGTACGGAAGTCACTGAAAAATATCATAATACTAATAGAACAACACCAATGAGAATTACTCAGTGTCTATTGAGATTCTTTGCTCCGTTACTATAAATTCTAATTAAAAATAAAAAATACTTTACAAATGTAAACAGACATAGTATAATAGACAAGTCGTACAAACCCAATAGTACGAAGATCCTTTAAATGGACAATGTAGCGAAGCACTGTTTTAAATATGATTATAAGTATTTGAAAGCAGATTTTTCAACTACTTTTATCATATGACACAAAAGATAGTTGGGTATCTTGCTTCACACATCCATATAAAGCGGATAATGTGCAAGGGGCACATCCACACAAAATTTTTTATTTAAAAAGGAGAGAAAATATGTCATCAATTACAAGAGGACCAAAGTTTAAGTTATCAAGAAGACTAGGATTAAACGTTTGTGGACATCCTAAGGCAATGAACAGAGCTGGAAGAGGAACTGCAAGAAGCGACAAGAAGCTTTCACCATACGGACAGCAGTTACTTGAAAAGCAGAGATTAAGAGCTTACTACGGTGTAAGCGAAAAGCAGATGAGAATATACATGAAGAAGGCTCAGAAGGTTCAGGGTCAGACTGGTATAGCTCTTATCACAACTTTAGAAAGAAGATTAGACAACCTAGTATACAGAATGGGTCTTGCTAACTCTGTTAGACAGGCTAGACAGATGGTTAACCATGGTCACATTCTAGTGAATGGAAAGAAAGTAGATATACCATCATTCATCGTTAGTGTTGGTGATGAACTACAGTTAAGAGAAAAGTCAAGAACTAACGAACTTTTCAAGGCTAACTTCGAAGCAGCAGCTTTAAACGAATGCCCATACTTAACTAAGAATCAGGAAGAATTCTCAGCTGTATTAGCTAGAATGCCTGAAAGAGAAGAAGTGCCAATTGAAATCAATGATGCACTAGTAGTCGAATTCTACTCTAAGTCATCTCTTTAATAAATACTCTGATTTTACAATCAGAATTAAAGAAAAAATATTCCGCTACATTTTATGTAGCGGTTTTTTTTATCAAGATTACGTTTTAGGCTCTATAATATTTAGTGTTGATGGCAATAAAAATCCATAAACGTAGTAAGAGGAAAATGGATAAAATTGCTATCGAGACTATTTGACAAAGAACCTATTTTTATATGGAGTTTATGAATATAGTTATGTTTTTGTATAGATATATTTATAAAAATTTAATAGTATTAATTAGAAGCTCTTTATATATAAATAAACGGAAAAAGAAGCCTCCGCAGGCTTCTTTTTTTAAATGATAATTAATTAGTATGTGTATGAAAAACGAACACAATAAATTCAGTGACTATTTTCATAGTCTAGAAAGGTAGTACAATATGTTAAATCATGAAAACCTAACAATATTGTTAAAAATGAAAAAATTAAAAAATTTACTACAAATTAATCACAACACGATTTAATATAGAGGTTAAAAATGATTAACTCGTAACTTGATTATAACATTAATTAATATAGAAAACAAACGAAAAAAGCTACTAATTATTTCTATGTGTATAAAAAAGGCACATATTATAAGGATAATAGAAATCATTACAATAAATATAGAAAAAATAAAAAAACTTGAAAACATTGATATTACAATAAATATAAAAAGTCTAAAATAAAATGGATTAGAAAAATAATAACGAAAAAAGCTTAGAAAGTATTTTTTAAAAATGTATAAAATGGCTTTTAGAAGTTCTAAAACTTCTAAACAAAATAAAAAGAATTTTTTGAAAAATGGTGATTTTCTCTATATTAAGTGTTATAATATAGTCACAATATAAATAATAAATTTAAATTATTTATAGAGTTTCAAAGTTTAGATGTTTTTTGCAACTTTTGTTGAGAAACATTGAAAACAAACAATTGTAGGGGGGAGAAAATGGTAATAGGATGGGAAAATATCGATGACCTTGAAGATTACTTCATTACATATCTCCTTTATAAGAAGTCTCTTAAGGTTCCACAGATATCAAGAATAAGGAACAAGTCCATTGAGGATGTAAATAATGACTTGATAAAAGCAAAGCTATCTTTAAGAAAGAGCAAGAAAAATGACGCTAAGGAAAAGGATATTATCAATTATTACCTTACTCTATCTAAAGAAGAAAGAATTTCCTTTATAAAAAGCTTAGGCGAAGAGGAGATAATTGATTTTAAGAGAAAGGTCTACAAGGGTATCCTAAACCTAGAAAATGCAGAAGATCTGATGGTTTTGGTTTGGACAGCTGGAGAATTTCAAGACAGCAGGTTTCTAAATATATTGTACCCCTTGACTGAGAAAAATCACTCGAATTTAAGGAGGATTGCATACTCAGCCATTGGGAAAATAGCCTGTGAAGAAAGTAGCTATATTCTTGAACTCGGGCTTTTGGACAAGAATCCACAGGTCAGACAGTATTGTGCAAAATACCTTGGTGACATCGGTAGCATGGATAGTATAAGAATTCTTGAAAATCTTGTTAAGAACAAGGCTGGATTTGAGAAGGAGTACGTTATAAGGGCGTGTAAAACATCCTTGGACAAACTCTATCAAAAGTTCAGTATCTAAAAATAACTCGCGTAGGTGCGCAGAGAAGAGTATTTATGAAAATGGAGGGATTCTAAATGATAGTAAGACGTTGTTCTGGCGGTGTTGTATTTTATGCAAATAAGGTTTTATTAGTTAAGAATGATAGAGGTGAATGGACTTTACCTAAGGGTAAGATAGTCGGCGATAATCTACCTCACGAAAGTGCTATTCAGAGAGTGAAATTGGAAACTGGCTCTGATGCAAAAATACTCGATATTGCAGGAGATACTATATATGAATTCTTCTCAAGAAGCAGAAATCAAAGAGTTTGTAATGCTATAATGTGGTATGTAATGGAAGCTGATAGCGATGCATCTGAAATAAGTAAAGAGTTTTTAGACGGAGGTTTCTATAGAGTAACAGATGCTCTAGAAATGTTGACTCACAGCAAAGAAAAGTCTTTAGTAGATGTATCATACAAAAAATATAAAAATTATAAGAAGGCTGAATAATTATAGAGATATGTATGTCCCTTTGTCACTTTGACAGAGGGACTTTTTATGTTTAGATATATGGGAAACCACTTAAAGTATGATATAATAAAAAACAGGTAATAAAACTTGGAGGTGAAAGTGTGCAATCATATAGAACACTTCATGAATTTGGGAGAGACGAATTCACAGTTGAGAAATCTGTATTTATAGGTCATGTAAAGCCAGTAGAGACAGAAGAAGAAGCAAGGGAATTCATAGACGAAATAAAATCTAAATACAAGGATGCTACCCACAATGTCTGGGCGTATACCATAGGTGAAACAATGAATATTCAAAGATATAGCGATGACGGTGAGCCTCAGGGGACTGCTGGTATACCTACATTGGAAGTAATTAAAAAAGAAGATCTAAGAAATGTAGTTGTAGTTGTTACAAGATATTTTGGTGGAGTGAAGTTGGGCGCAGGTGGTCTAGTAAGAGCCTACACAAAGGGTGCAAAAATAGGTCTAGAAGCTGGAAAAATAGTAGAAAAAAAGCCATTTATAGAAGTAGATATTTCAGTTGATTATACCCTACTTGGCAAGATTCAAAATGAACTAGCAAACAGAGAGTATACTGTAAAAGATATAGAGTATACAGATAGTGTAAATATAATAGTATATTGTGAAAAGGAAAGATTAGAGACATTGTCATCTTTAATCACAGAAATAACAAGTGCAACAGCTGAAATAAGGGAAAAAGAAGAATTCTATTTATCGGTAATGGACGGTAAGATTTTATTGTAAAATTGATTTTGATTTAAGTATACAGGTCTAATATAGATTCGATTTGTAAATATATAAGAAGTTGAAGATAATATAGAAGTAATCTAGTAGAAAAGATAATATTATAACGTATCAGAAAATATAATTAAGATATAAAAATAATATAAATAGAAAAAATACTATAAAAAATATAAATATATAAGAAAAGGAAATGGAGTAGTCATATGTTAACAAGAAGAGAAAAAATCAACAAGACAGTTGAATGGATTAGAGAAAAGGTAAAGGAAGCTCACTGTAAGGGAGTTGCAGTAGGGGTTTCTGGTGGTATAGATTCAGCAGTTGTCGCATATCTTATTAAAGAAGCATTCCCAGATAATTCAATGGGTATAATTATGAATATAAAAAGCAATCCACAAGATAAAGAAGATGGAATGAGGGTAATCAATGGATGCAATATAGAATATATTGAATTAAATCTTGATGAGCCACAAATAATGGTTCTTGATCAGGTAAAAGAAAAATTAAATGAAAAAGAACTTTTAAACAAAGAATCAATGAAGATGACAGATGCAAATCTAAGAGCTAGAATAAGAATGTCTGCTTTATATACAGTTGCAAATAATCTAGGGTATTTAGTAGCAGGTACAGATAATGCTGCAGAACTTTATACAGGTTACTTTACAAAGTTTGGAGATGGTGGAGTAGATATGCTTCCTATAGCTAATCTTCCAAAGTATGAAGTATATGAATGGGCTAAGGAACTAGGGATACATGAAGATTTAATCAACAAAGCACCTTCAGCAGGTTTATGGGAAGGTCAAACTGATGAAAATGAAATGGGTACAACTTATGCTTATATAGATAAGGTAGTTGAAGGCAAGAGAGATGAAGTTCCAGAAAGAGATATTGAAATAATAGAGAGACTTCATAGAGTTAGTGAACACAAGAGAGTTCCAGCTCCAAAGCCACCGATATTTGAATAGATAAATTCAAAATATTTACTTATATATAGAAATATGATAAAATATACTGTTGTGATAGGGAAATCATAAAGCTTTGGAGGTTTTTGTGAATAAAATAATTCACATATATCTAAAGGCACAGTGTACAGAGTACATATTACATAAATTTTCAAGTGCAAAAAGCACTGACGATAAAATAATAAGGAGTGAAAAAGTATGGGTCGTATACACAATATTGAAGCAAGAAAAGGTAAGCAGGACGCAGCTAGAGCTAACGTCTTTACAAAACACGCAAGAGCTATAACAGTAGCAGCGAAAGAAGGCGGTGGTGATCCAGAATACAACGCATCGTTAAAGGCTGCAATAGCTAAGGCTAAAGCTGATAATATGCCTAATGATAATATAGATAGAGCTATTAAAAAGGGTGTAGGAGCTGGCGAAGGTGAAGATTATGAATCAATAACTTATGAAGGATACGGACCTGGTGGAGTAGCTATAATAGTTGAAACACTTACAGATAATAAAAATAGAACAGCAGGTAACGTAAGATATTATTTTGATAAAAATAATGGAAATCTTGGTACTCCGGGATGTGTATCATTTATGTTCGATAGAAAGGGACAGATACTAATATCAAATGAAAATGCTGAAGAAGAAGCACTTATGGAAGCAGCATTAGAATTAGGAGCTGAAGACTTCATAACAGATGAAGATGGATTTGAAGTAGTTACAGCACCTGAAGATTTCAATACAGTAAGAGATGGTCTTGAAAGTGCAGGATACAAGTTTGTAGTAGCTGATGTAAAGCTAATACCTCAAACTACAACTGCTCTTGATGAAGCAGGACAGATCAAGTCAATGGAAAAGCTTCTTGATACTTTAGAAGATGATGATGACGTACAGAATGTACATCACAATTGGGAGATGCCAGAAGCTTAGTAATAGTATTTTTAAAGCAGGTGGATTATGGAACAGGAATACAATATCAAAGAATATAGAATGGACGGACTACAAATAGGAACATTCTTATTCAAGTATAGAGAAATTATGAATGATGAAGAAAATGAAGTAAAAGAAGTAGAACTAGATGTGTACAAGATAAACGGTCCTATTTTACTATATATGAAGACATACAGAGCTCCATATTTAGAAGAAGCCACAGCAGAAAGTATGAGCGAGGCACTTTACGAAGAGTTCTTTGTTATGCATGAAGACGATACAGAAGAAAACTAATCTTTAATATAGAGGTTTTTTAAGAAAAAATTCAACAGACAATATAGAAAACAGCTAGAGTGAAAAGCACTTGGCTGTTTTTTATTTTGCAACAAATTAGTAAGGTATATTGAAAGTGAGGATGCAAATATATAATTAAAAAGATTTACAAAACTTAGTAATAATGGAAATAACTTTTGAAAATTAAAGTATACAATAAAATAAATACAATGTGGAAAATCATATAAATATAAGTTAAAAGACTATATTTTACTAAAAAAATTAGAAAAATAATCGCAAAAAAAGAATAATTTTTTAAAAAATGAATTTTTGAGTTTAGATATTCAAAAAGATGTGTATATATATAAATATAATAAAAAAGGAGAATAAAATTATATGAAAAAATTTATAGCTGAATTTAAAGAATTTGCCATGAGAGGAAATGTAATAGACTTGGCAGTCGGTGTTGTAATAGGTGGTGCTTTCTCAAAGATAGTATCATCATTAGTTGAGAATATTATAACACCATTTATCGGAATTATAACAGGTGGGACAGATGTATCTGGTCTTATGCTTCAAATAGGAAATGCACAGTTTAAGTACGGAGCATTCCTGCAATCAGTGATTGACTTTGTAATTATAGCATTTTCTATATTTATTTTTATTAAACTTATAAACAGTTTGAAGAGCAAGGTTGCAAAGCCTGAAGAAGAAACCGTTGAAGAAGTTGCACTTACTAAATCAGAAGAACTTCTAGTAGAAATAAGAGATATGCTAGCAAAGGAAAATCAGAAGTAATCTAATTTTAAAAGAATTTAATATTATAATTAAAATTAGATTAAATGGGTATATTCTTAATACAATACAGGAAGTATTTTAATTCAACTATATTTGATTATAATTGTTTAAGTATAATGATTGATTAAGAGGAGGATTATATGAAAATAGGAGACAAGGCACCGGATTTTACATTACCAGACAAGGATGGTAAGGAAGTTTCTTTATCAGACTACAAAGGTAAAAAGATAATACTTTATTTTTATCCTAAGGATAATACACCGGGCTGTACTAAACAGGCATGTAACTTCAGAGATAATTACCCTCAAATAACTGAAAAAGGTGCAGAAGTAATAGGAATTAGTAAAGATGGAGTGAAGTCACACAGCAATTTTGCAGCAAAGCATGAACTTCCATTTATTCTTCTGTCTGACAAGGATTTAGAAGTTATCAAGATGTACGATGTCTGGAAAGAAAAAAAGATGTTCGGAAAGACATCAATGGGAGTAGTGAGAACTACTTTTCTAATTGATGAAGAAGGAACGATAATAGATATAATGGACGGAAAAAGAATGAAATCAACGACAAATGCAGATGATGTAATAAAATCTGGGTTTTTAGAATAACTATTCACTAATATTTACTTAACTCAAAATGCTTCCACAAATGTGGAAGCATTTTTTTGTGAAAATAAACTCCAACTAGAAAATTAAAGGTCAAAAGACTTATTGATATAATATATTTCAAAAGTAATCTTCAAAAATAAAAAAAGCAGGAATTTAAATTATCCAATAAACTCTTCAACAAACAAGATTTAAAAACTACACAATAAACAAGATTTAATATTAAAACATAAAATAAATAGAAAGTTCTTGTTTCTATCTATTGCAAATTGACTATATATAAAATAAGGCTAAAAAGCTAAAGTATAGAAAACTTATGTATATTTAAAGTAGTTAATACTTTTAAAGATGGAAATAGAGTAGACGGATATGATAAAATGAAAGGTAAGAGAAATTTTGAGGAGAAGATTATGTTGGAGTTAAATTATGATAATATAGTAAGCAATGAGTGGAATGAAAAAGAGGCTGAAGAGTTAATAACAGTCTTAATAGATAAGTTAAACTATCACAGTGATCTTTATTACAATAAAGATAATCCGGAAATTACGGACTATGAATACGATAGAATGATGAAGTCATTAATTTACCTAGAAGATAAGTTTCCTTCATTGAAGAGAAAGGATTCTCCATCTTCAAGAGTAGGAGGGGCAGCACTTTCTAAGTTTGAGCAGTATACTCATGAAAGACCTATGCTTAGCCTTTCAAATGTATTTTCTGAAGGTGAAATAAGAGACTTTGATAGAAGAGTTAGAGAGTCTGCTTCAGGCAAGGTAAATTACGTTGTAGAGTTCAAGATAGATGGACTTTCAGTAGGACTTACCTATAGAGATGGATATTTAGATGTTGCTGCAACTAGAGGTGACGGTTATGTAGGTGAAAATGTAACAGCAAATATCAAAACAATAAAATCAATACCTATAAAGATTGATGAAGAAAGGGAAGTTGTTGTAAGAGGTGAGGTATATATTTCAAAGGAGAACTTTGAAAATATAAATGCATATCAAGAAGAACACAACTTACAGATTTATGCTAATCCTAGAAATCTTGCTGCAGGATCTTTGAGACAGCTAGATTCAAAACTTACAGCCAAAAGACCATTAGATATATTTATTTTCAATCTTGAGAATATAGAAGAATTGGGAATAGAAAGACATAGCGATTCTTTTGAATACTTGAAAAAACTAGGCTTTACAGTAAGTGAAGATTATAAGCTATGTGAAAGTATTGAGGAAGTAATAGATCATATAAATTACTGGACTGAGCATAGAGGTGAGCTGGGCTTTGATATTGATGGTATGGTTATAAAGGTTGATTCAATAGCACAGAGAGAAGAACTAGGTTTTACTGCCAAGAGTCCTAGATGGGCAACAGCATACAAGTTCCCAGCAGAAAAGAAAAAGACAAAGTTAAAAGATATTGTAGTCGAGGTAGGAAGAACTGGTACTATTACACCTACTGCGATTCTTGAACCAGTGAGATTAGCAGGTACTATAGTTAGTAGAGCAACTCTTCACAATGAAGATTATATTGCAGAAAGAGATATTAGAATTGGCGATATGGTAATAGTTCAAAAGGCAGGAGAAATAATTCCTCAGGTTCTAGAAGTTTCTAAAGAAGATAGAAAGGGCGATGAAAAGGAATTTACAATGCCAAAGACTTGTCCAGTATGTGGCGAAGAAACTGTAAGAATTGAAGGAGAAGCCGCTGTAAAATGTATTAATATATCTTGCCCAGCCCAGATAAGAAGAGGAATAATACACTTTGTATCAAGGGATGCAATGGATATAGAAGGCATGGGAGAATCTACCATTACTACACTTTTGACATTGAAGATTATAGAAAAAATAGAAGACCTTTATTATATGGATCCAGAAAAAATAATTCCAATTAAAGGTATGGGAGAAAAGTCTGTAGACAATCTTATGAAATCCCTAGAAAAATCAAAGAAAAATGAACTTTGGAGATTATTAAATGGTTTGGGAATTAAGTTTGTAGGTATAAAAGGTGCAAAGCAACTTGCAGCAAACTTCAATAATCTTGATGAAATAATGTCAGCAGATAGAGAAGAACTTCTAAAGATAGATGATTTTGGAGAAGTTATGAGCGACAGTGTAGTGAAATTCTTTAAAGAAAAGAAAAATATTGAAACTATAGAAAAGCTTAGAGAAGCAGGTTTGAACTTTGAATCAGATCACGAAAAATACAGCGATATAGAAAAAATATTTGATAAAATGAAAATAGTTCTAACAGGAACTCTTCCTACAATGAAGAGAAATGAGGCAAAAGAGCTAATAGAAGCAAGAGGTGGAAAGGCTACATCAAGCGTTAGCAAATCTACTACATTTGTACTGGCAGGAGAAGAAGCAGGCTCTAAGTTAGACAAGGCTCTAAAGCTAGGAGTAAAAGTAATTGATGAAGATACTTTTAAAGCTATGTTGGATTTAAGGAAGCAAGCAGAAGTTGAAGATATGTTAAAGTAACATTTCAAATAAAATTCATATAAATTTTATAAAAAGTATTAAAAAATTTATGAAGATAGAGTATTATTAGTTATGTATAAAAAGGGGATGCAAATTGCACCCCTGTAAAATAAAGTGAAAGATTATAATTTTAGATAGGGGCGGATAGAATGAACAAGATAGCAGGAAGTCAAAGACCGGATAATAGAGCATTTGATGAAATAAGAAATGTGAGAATTACTAGAAACTTTACTAAGTACTCACAGGGGTCAGTGCTTATAGAAGTTGGTGAAACAAAGGTAATATGCACAGCTACTGTAGAAGAAGGAGTACCACCATTTTTGAAGGGTGCTGGAAGTGGTTGGATAAGTGCAGAATATTCTATGTTGCCAAGCGCTACACAAAAAAGAAAGAGAAGAGACTCAAGCAAGGGTAAGGTAGACGGGAGAAGTCAGGAAATACAGAGATTAATTGGTAGAGCCATTAGATCAGTAGTGAATCTATCTGCACTTGGAGAAAGAACAATATGGATAGACTGTGATGTAATACAGGCAGACGGTGGTACAAGAACTGCATCAATAACAGGTGCATATGTGGCACTAGCAGATGCTCTATATACTTTATACAAGCACAAAGACATCAAGAAAATGCCTATGGATACAATGCTTGCTGCAGTAAGTGTCGGTGTAGTAGACGGGGATGTAAGACTAGATATATGTTACGATGAAGACTCTAATGCAGAAGTAGATACAAATGTTGTAATGAACAATCGTGGAGAATTTATAGAAATACAGGGAACTGGTGAAGAAAGACCTTTCACTAAGTTAGAGCTTGTAAAAATTCTTGAATATGCTGAAAAGGGAAATAAAGAACTTATGAGAATTCAGAGAAAAGTTCTTGGAGAAGTAGCAGATGCTATAATTGGTTGCGAATATGAGAGAGAAGCAGTAATAGCTACAGGAAATGCACACAAACTAGAAGAAATAGGCACTATTTTAAAGGATATAGATTTTAAGATTGAATCTTTAAAAGATGTAGGTCTTGATGGTATAGAAATAATAGAAGACGGAAAAACATTTGAGCATAATGCTCTTATTAAGGCTAGAACAATAGCTAAAAAGACTGGAAAAATTGCAATAGCAGATGATTCAGGTATAGAAGTTGATGCTCTTGGAAAAAGACCTGGAGTATTCTCAGCTAGATATGCAGGTGAAAATGCAACGGATGAAGATAACAGAAAAAAGATGTTTGAAGAACTTGGTGATACACCTATGAGCAAAAGAACTGCTAGATATGTATGTGTAATAGCAGTTGTATTCCCAGATGGAAAAGAACTTATTTCAAGAGGTGTAGTTGATGGAAAAATAGCAATGGAAGAAAAGGGCGAAAATGGATTTGGATATGATAGTATGTTTATACCTGAAGGATACGACTATACATTTGGTCAGCTTCCAATAGAGGTTAAAAATAGTTTTAGCCATAGATCTAGGGCTCTTGAAAAAATGAAAATACAACTTGAAAATATAATAAAATCAAGAACAATATAGCTTTATCAATGGATTTTAGAGTAGATAATTCTTTTTAAAGCAAGTTGTGAATATAAATTAGAAATAAGAGTTATTTATATATAGAAAATTTGGATCTAAAAATAGTGTAACTATATAGTTACACTATTTTTGCAAATTGGAATATGAAAGTATTTGTCTAAAATATATAAAAGGTTAGAAAAAAGATAAGTATAAAATAATGAAAGGAGAAATAATGAAAATAGCAGTAATATCAGATTCGCACAGAGTGAAAAGATATATGGATAGTGCAATAAAAATTATCAAAGAAGAAAAAATAGAATTGATACTTCATGCAGGAGACAACTTTAGAGACTCCATATACTTTAAGGAAAAGACAGGAATTCCAGTTATTGCAGTAGCTGGGAATTGTGATTTTGATAATGTTGAAACAGAGCTTGACCTTGAATGTGAGGGCATAACAATATTTTTAACGCATGGTCATCATTATGGGGTAAAATATGGATTAGAGACAATAGCAGAAGAAGCAAAGGAAAGAGGAGCAAAAATAACTATATTCGGACATACTCACATTAAGGAAAATCAAATTATTGATGGGGTAGAAGTTATTAATCCAGGAAGCCTTTCTATGCCCAGAGATGGAAGAGACAGAAGCTTTATAATTATGGATATAGAAAATGGAAATTATAACTATGAATACAGATTTATATAATAAATAATAATTACTTGTAAACAGACTAAAAGTTTATTTATTTTGACAAAAATTTGCAATAAAATAAAAAATAACATAGACTGTAATTAAGTAAGTACAGATATTGTGAAAAATTATGAAAGCAATAATCATTGATTTGTATTTTTATGTTTATTAGTGTTAATAAAAAAGCTAAAAACAATTAAAGAAATGCTAGATTTTTGTAAAAATGGGTGCAATTTCAAGCGTTTTATAGTATAATTAAATGGTTGAATTGTGTTTTTATATAATGACAATTAAAAGAATAGTATAGAACATTAAACTTAGGAGGAAAATTTTATGAAAGCTGAATTAATAAAAAAAGAAGGTAATTCTGTAAAATTCGAAATATTAGTTGATGGTGCAGAGTTTGAAAAGGCTATAGATAAGGCATACAATAAAACTAAATCAAGATACAATATACCTGGTTTCAGAAAGGGTAAGGCACCTAGAAAGATAATAGAACTTAACTATGGTAAGGGAGTATTTTTCAATGATGCACTAGATATAGTACTTCCAGAAGTATACCCACAGGCAATAGATGCTCTAGAAATAGATGTAGTAAGCCAGCCACAGCTAGACATCAAGGAAATAAAGGAAGACGGAACAATAGTTTTAACAGCTGATGTTGATGTTAAGCCTGAATTTACAATAGAAGACTACAAGGGTGTAGAAATAGAAAAGATAGAAAAAGAAGTTTCTGAAGAAGAAATAAAGAATGAATTAGATGCTCTTCTTGAAAAGCAGTCTAGAATGGTAGAAGTAGAAGGACCAGTAGAAAACGGACTAATAGCAAATATAGACTTTGCTGGAACTTTAGATGGTGAAGCATTTGAAGGTGGAACTGCTGAAGGATATTCACTAGAAGTTGGTTCAGGTTCATTTATACCAGGATTTGAAGAACAGATGATAGGAAAGCCAGTTGGAGAAGAATTTGACGTAAACGTTACTTTCCCAGAAGACTATCCAGCAGAAGAATTAGCTGGTAAGCCAGTAGTATTCAAGGTTCTTGTACATGATCTAAAGAAGAAGGAACTTCCAGAATTAGATGACAACTTCGCTAAGGACACAACTGAATTTGAATCTTTAGAAGAATTAAAGAATGATATAAAGGCTAAGCTTCAGGAAAAGGCTGATTCAGAAGCTAAGGACGAAATGAAGAATGCAGTAGTTAACGCTATAGCTGAAAAGGTAGAAATAGAAATACCTAAGTCAATGGTAGAAAGCCAGATAGACAGACAGTTAGATGAAATAAACATGCAGTTAAGCTATCAGGGATGGTCTTTAGAAAAGTTTGCTGAATTATCAGGTCAGAGCATAGACGAAATAAGAGAAGCTAGAAGAGAAGAAGCTGAAAATCTTGTTAAGAATACTTTAATAATAGAAAAGATAGCTGAACTTGAAAATGTTGAAGTAACAGAAGAAGATATCGAAAAGGATATGGAAAACTTCGCTAAGATGTACAACATGGAAGTAGCTAAGATAAAGGAAGCTCTAGGCGAAGCTGAACTAGACGGAATAAAGAACAGATTAAAGAACGAAAAGACTGTTGAAATGCTACTAGATGCTGCAACAGTAAAGTAATATCTGATTTTTATTTTAGTCAATATTAGAAAGTTAAGTAAAATACTCTTATTTAAGATTATTCCAAAGACTTTTATAATAATTTAAAAATATTCATATATCTTATATTTAGTATAGGTTATATTTAGGAAAAAATAGTATTATATAATTATGTTGATAAAGACCACAAACTTTGTGGTCTTTATCTAAAATTGCGAATTGGAGGTGCAAAAATGGCATTAGTACCATATGTAGTAGAACAAGATGGTAGAGGTGAAAGATCATACGATATCTACTCAAGACTTTTAAAAGATAGAATCATATTTTTAGGAGATGAAGTAAATGATGCAACTGCTAGCTTGGTAGTAGCTCAGTTATTATTCTTAGAGGCAGATGATCCTGATAAGGATATTCACCTATATATAAATTCTCCAGGCGGAAGTGTAACAGCAGGTATGGCAATATACGATACAATGCAGTATATAAAGGCAGATGTAAGTACAATATGTATAGGTATGGCGGCATCAATGGGAGCATTCCTTCTAGCTGCTGGAGCAAAAGGAAAGAGATTTGCCCTTCCTAATAGTACAATAATGATTCACCAGCCTTTAGGCGGTTCAAGAGGACAGGCAACAGATGTAGAAATACATACTAAGTTCTTATTGGATACAAAGAAAAAGTTAAATGAAATTTTAGCTGAAAGAACAGGTCAGCCTTTAGATATAGTTAAGGAAAATACTGAACGTGACAACTTTATGACTTCAGAACAGGCTAAGGAATTTGGTCTAATAGATGAAGTAATCACAAACAGACTGTAAAAACTTTACAGTAGTGTTATAATGTAATTAAGAAATAAAAAGGTAATATTAATTACTAAAATTTGATGTATGCAGTATTACCGTAAACTACATAATTAAAAATAATCGCTTATGCGATACTATGTAAGTGGAAGGAAGTGAGAGAGTGACAAAGCAGGAAAACAAGCAGTACAGATGTTCATTTTGTGGAAAAAGTCAGGACCAAGTAAAGAGAATAATAGCTGGTCCAGGTGTATATATATGTGATGAATGTGTAGAGTTATGCGGCGAAATAATCAAGGAAGAAATTGATGAAAGTGAAGAAATACTTGAAGGTGGTCTTCCAAAGCCAAAGGAAATAATGGAAATACTTGATGACTATGTAATAGGTCAGAAGAGTGCCAAGAAGGCTTTATCAGTTGCGGTATACAATCATTACAAGAGAATATACAGTGGCAAAAAGAACACTGAAGGCATTGATATACAAAAGAGTAATATCCTATTGTTAGGACCAACTGGTTCAGGTAAGACATTGTTGGCTCAGACATTAGCAAAGATACTAAATGTACCATTTGCAATAGCTGATGCAACATCTCTTACAGAAGCAGGATATGTCGGTGAAGACGTTGAAAATATCATACTAAAGCTAGTACAGGCGGCAGATTTTGATATTGAAAAAGCCCAGAAGGGTATTATATATATAGATGAAATAGATAAGATTTCAAAGAAGTCTGATAACCCATCTATAACTAGAGATGTTAGTGGTGAAGGAGTACAGCAGGCATTACTAAAAATACTTGAAGGTACAGTAGCTAACGTTCCTCCAACAGGTGGAAGAAAGCATCCTCACCAGGAATTCTTAAAGGTAGATACAACTGATATATTATTTATATTAGGTGGTGCCTTTGACGGAATTGAAAAGATAGTACAGAAGCGTGGAAATGAAAAAGTTCTAGGCTTTGGTGCCAAGATAGAAAGCAAGGCTGATATGGATCTAGGAAAGCTTTATTCAAAAGTAATCCCTGATGACCTTCTTAAATTTGGTATAATACCAGAATTTATAGGTAGAATACCAGTAATAGCAACATTAGACTTACTAGATGAAGATTCTCTAGTGAAGATACTTACTGAGCCAAAAAACTCATTAGTAAAGCAGTATACAAAGTTATTTGAATATGATGATGCTAAACTAGAATTTGAAGAAGATGCACTTAGAGCTATAGCTAAAAAGGCAATAGCAAGAAATACAGGTGCAAGAGGTCTGAGAAGTATAATAGAACATTCTCTTATGGATGCAATGTTTGAGATACCTTCTCTTGAGAATGTAGAAAAGGTAGTTGTAACTAAAGAATGTATAGAAGATGGTGCAAAACCATTAGTTGTATACAACGACGTTCATGAAATAGTAAACGACGAACCAATATCATAAAACATATTAGAAATTACATAAAAAAGAGTGGTAAATTTTACCACTTTTTTTTATTTTTATTTTAAGAATTCCATTTCAGAAAATAAAAATTTACATAAGAATAAATTGCTTAGAAAGAGAAAAATGTATATAATATCAGCGAAAATACACAAAAAAAGCAATAAGAAGTAGAAATTTGCAAAAAAAGTAAATTAATTTGCTTTTTTTGCTATAAAGTTGTTGAATTTAGGTATACACATATATATAATAGTTTATACAATGGAAATCTACAATTTCAGAAAAAGCTCTGAAAATGCTCGTAAACTGTTAAAAAGTCAAAGGTATTATATTTTAGAATAGAGTAATTTAAGATTATTATAGTATAATACTATTCAACGGGTTAATAAAAATAAAAGCTCCTGTTGAATATAAGGAAATAAATGAACAACTTGCAATTTATTGCAATGGAAAGGAGAGCTTATGACAGATAAAACAAACGATAAAGACGTTAAAGACCTGCTTGACGATTTATTCGAAGAAGTAGCAGAAGAAATAAATGATCAAAAAGAAGAAGTAAGTGAAGAAACAAATGAGGTTTCAAGATCAGAGGATGGAGTAATAGTATACAAGGAAAAGGTGGAGATGCCTATGATACCTCTAAGAGGAATATCAATTTCACCATGTATACTTCAGTCATTTGATATAGGAAGACTTAACTCAATAGAGAGTTTTGAACTTTCAATGATAAATGATGAAAAGATATTTTTAGCAAGTCAGTTTGATGCAACACTTGAAGAACCTAGTGTAGAAGATTTATATACAATAGGTACAATATGTAGCATCAAGCAGGTTATGAGAACTTCAGAATCTTCCATAAGAGTATTGGTAGAAGGTATAGGAAGAGCCAAGCTAGAATCTATGAGAATAGATGAAAACGACGCTTGGGTAGGAGAAATTACACCTATAGAGTTTGATGAAAGCAAATTTGATGAAGAAGATAATTTATACTTGGAAGCTTATTCAAGAAGACTTTCAAAGGGCTTTGAAGAATATCTGAGTATAGCTGCTGATTTGCCAACTGACGCATCTATGGAAATATCTGATGCACAGGGTTATTCAATGTCAACAGATATTATAGCTTCTAGTCTTTTCCTTAAATTTACAGATAGACAAAAAGTTTTAACTACACTTGATATAAAGGAAAGAATGAAGCTTCTTTATGAATATTTGCTTCAGGAAATAGAAGTAATAAAGATAGACAAGAAAATCAGTCTAGACGTAAGAAAGCAGATGAATAAGATACAGAAGGACTATTATCTTAGAGAACAGTTAAAGGCTATACAGAAGGAGCTAGGAGATACTCCTGATGGAAGCGAGGGCAATGAATATAGAGAAAAGCTTGAAAAATTAAAAATAGATCCAGAAACATATGAAAAGATAGAAAAAGAAATAGAAAAGTTTGAAAGAACTCCATTGGGTTCACCAGACTACAATGTTTCAAAGAACTATCTTGATGTAATATTCTCACTTCCATGGAATAAGGAGTCAAGAAATAGATTCAATATTAAGAAGTCAGAAAAGATATTAGACGAGGATCATTATGGGCTTGATGATGTCAAGGAAAGAATATTAGAATACCTTGCTGTAAGAAAGCTTTCAAAGAATTTAAAGGCACCTATTATATGCCTTGCTGGACCTCCAGGGGTAGGTAAGACATCTATAGCCAAGTCAGTAGCAAGATCTCTAGGTAGACCATTTGTAAGAATTTCACTTGGTGGTGTAAGAGATGAAGCTGAAATTAGAGGACATAGAAGAACATATATAGGAGCTATCCCAGGTAGAATAATTAATGCTATCAAGGAAGCGAAAACAAAGAATCCTGTAATACTTCTTGATGAAATAGACAAGATGTCTAGTGACTTTAAGGGAGACCCAACTTCAGCAATGCTTGAAGTACTAGATCCAGAACAGAATAAGTACTTTGTAGACCATTATCTTGAATTGCCATTTGATTTATCAAAGGTAATGTTTATTACAACAGCAAATGATCTAAGACAGATACCTAGACCTCTATATGACAGAATGGAAGTAATAGAAATAGAAGGTTATCTAGAAGAAGAAAAGCTAGAAATAGTAAAGAGATATATTCTAAAGAAACAATTAAAAGAAAATGGACTTGCAAAAGACTTTATTACAATGGATGATGATGCAATTAAGTTTATAATTAGTAGATATACAAGAGAATCAGGCGTAAGACAGCTTGAAAGAACAATAGCTAAGATTTGTAGAAAAGTAGTAAAGGAAATGTTTGAAAATCCAGATCTAAAGGCTATAAATCTTACAAAAGAACAAGTAGTAAAATATTTAGGAAGTGAAAAGTTCAAGGAAGATCCACTTGATCTAAATCCACAGGTCGGAGTAGTAAATGGACTTGCTTGGACTTCAGTAGGTGGAGTAACACTTGAAGTAGAGGTAAGTGTACTTCCAGGAAAAGGAAATATAGTTCTTACTGGTATGATGGGAGATGTAATGAAAGAATCTGCCAGAACAGGTATTTCATACATTAGATCTATTGCAGACCAGTTGGGAATAGACAGCGACTTCTACAAGGAGAAAGACGTTCATATACATATACCAGAAGGAGCAACTCCAAAGGACGGTCCTTCAGCAGGTATTACTATGACACTTGCCACTATATCTGCCCTTACAAATAGACCAGTACCAGGTAATATAGCTATGACAGGAGAAATTACTTTAAGAGGTAGAGTGCTTCCAGTAGGTGGAGTAAGAGAAAAGGTGCTTGCAGCCTACAGAATGGGAGTTAGAAAGATTATACTTCCAAAGGATTGTGAATCTGATCTAGAAAAGATTCCTGAAAATGTAAGAAAAGAAATAGAATTTGTTTTAGTAGAAAAAATGCAGGAAGTTCTAGATGTAGCACTACTAGAAAAATAGGAGGAAATAGTGGGTAATAATAAAAATAAAAAAACAGCAAGACAAGCAAAGGCGAAAAAGTTCAAGAAAGATGGACAAAGACCTTATCCATATACAAGAAAGAATAAAGCAAAAGAAGAAAGAGATGCTAAAGTCAAGGTAAAGAGTGCCGAAATAACTATGAGTGCAGTAAATAGAAGTCAGTATCCAGTAGATGGAATACCAGAAATAGCACTTGCAGGGCGTTCAAATGTAGGAAAGTCATCTCTTATAAACGGGCTTTTGAATAGAAAGAGCTTTGCCAGAACTTCTCAGACACCGGGGAAAACAAGAACAATCAACTTTTATTTAATAAATAATGAATTTTTCTTTGTAGACCTTCCAGGATACGGATATGCCAAAGTTTCAAAATCTGAGAAGGACAAGTGGGGAGAAGTAATGGAAAGATACCTTTCTGATAGAAAGGAACTTTGCTCTATACTTCTATTGGTAGATGTAAGACATGAACCAACAGATGATGACAAGATGATGTATGACTGGATCAAATTCTTTGGTTATAACTGCATTGTAGTAGCTACAAAGGCTGATAAGATTTCAAGAGGAAACTATCAGAAGCACATTTCTATAATCAGAAATAAGTTAGAAATGAATCCGGATGATAAGGTAGTAATTACATCTGCGTCAGATAAAATAGGAATAGCAAATCTATGGGATGAAATAGTAGAAGAATATGAATCACATGGATATAAAATTACAACAGAAGAAAATAATAGCAATATAGAGAATTAAATCTATAAAAGAATAAAAACAGCACTTATATGGTGCTGTTTTTTATTTGATTTAGCAGACGATAAGACTCTTGAAAAACTTCTTTTAGATTCAGGAATAACTTCAGAAGACTGTGTAATAGCAACAAGTCCAGAGCCAATGGCAGCTTCAAGATTCGCAGTAATATGCGACTACTTAGGAGTAAAGGATGTAAGAGTAATGAATGGTGGACTTGTAGAGTGGAATTATCTAGGATATGATCTTGAAAAGGGTGAAAACAAGCCAACTCCAGAAAAAGAATTTGGTGTAAAAGTACCTGCTAGACCTGAACTTATAGATTCACTTGACAAAATAAAAGATATTATGACAAATAAAGATCAGCATAAGGACTTTACTCTTGTAGATAACAGAACTTGGGGAGAATATATAGGTGATGTTACTGGATACTCTTACCACAAGAGAAAAGGTAGAATACCAGGAGCAGTATTTGGACACGCAGGTGTAAAGAATTCAAGTTCAATGAGTTATTATAGAAATATTGATAAAACTATGAGAAATGAAAATGAAATACTAAGTATGTGGGAAGAAGACAATATAGATACTTCAAACCATCTATCATTTATGTGTGGTAGTGGATGGAGAGCAGCAGAAATACTATGGTATTCTAAGGTAATGGGTATGAACAACACATCTCTATTCTCAGATGGATGGATCGGTTGGTCAAATGCACATTATCCAATAGAAACAGGAACTCCTAAGAAGTAGGTAGCAAATTTATGAAAAAACTAGCAAATATTTTGTTTGGAGTATTTCTAGCTATTGAAGTCGTATTAATTGGGGCAATGAATTATTTAGAAAAGCTTGCATATAAAAAAGCTGGTGTAAACCATCATCTATATTTTAAAAAAGGTGAATATACACGTAAGTATCTGACACCTGAAAATATAAAATTAATTACGATAGTAGTTATAGTATTAATTGTTCTATATTTAATAATAACAATTAAGGCTTTTAGAAATTCAAGAAAGACACTTGCACTTGCAGGTCTTATAGCGATAGTATGGAGTGGAGCTTTAGGATACGCCCTTCACTCAACATCTATTTCTGAAAAACTTATATATCCATATTTAATTTTGGCTTTGATAGTATGCATAGTATTGTCGACAATAAATATAATAATAAATAAGAAAATACACTCATAAAGAGTCGCATTTTATCTCAAGAAATTACAATAAAATAAATATAATTTAAATAAAAAAGGAAGCTCTTTAGCTTCCTTTTTTTATATCTTATTAGAAATCTTCGCCATAATAGTCATCATCCCAATAATCTTCTTCGTCTATCATGTAATCATCTTCATGTGCCATTTCATCGTAATTCTCTAACATTATAATCACTCCTTTAACATACATACAAATATCTACAACTAAAATTAAAACTTCTACTTTTTAATTTGTTTGTATTTTAACACAAGGAAAAAAGAAAATCAAATCTAGAAAATTCATTTTAAAATCAAATTGTATTACAGAAATATATGTTAAAAATAGTATTTATGACACTCTAAAAGATTATTTACTCAAAAATTCCTTCAAAAACTCATTGAGGAAAAAATAAAGAGATAATAATATATATTTTTAATGAAAAAAATAGTCAAAAACAATAGAAGAAAAATCAATTGAAGCAGGCTCATATTTAGAACTAGAAAAATTTAAGGCTTACTTAATAAAATATTTGGCTATATTATTTTTGAAAAAAGGAGATGAGTATATGGATAAGATATTGTCTAATATAATTCCAGAAGAATATGCCTATGACAAGAAGGTATTTCCACTTGATGCAACAGAAAACACCCTAACTGTTATGATGGAATCATTTGATCTATCGCTGATAAATGAACTAAAAATTATGTCAGCTAGAAATGTCAAAGTTAAAATAAGTAAAAAAGATGCTATTTTGGAAAATATTGCCCAATATTATAGAAGTGCAGAATATGAAAAAAATAGAGGTGAGATAATTTTTGAAAACATATTAGATGATGCAGTAGCCAGTAGGGCAAGTGATATACATATTGAACCCTATAAAGATTATGCTAGAGTAAGAAAAAGAGTAAACGGAGAATTAATAGAGTTTGCAAGATATTCTAATAAAGAGTATTTAGAAATAAGTACAATAATTAAATTAAAGGCAGGTTGCGATATTACAGAAAAAAGATTGCCACAAGATGGAAGGTTTACAGTTGAAAACAAAGATTACCACATTGATATAAGATTAAGCTCCATAGCAGTAGTTTATGGAGAAAAAATAGAGATGAGAATACTAGATAGAAATAATTTCTTTAAAAATAGACGGGAACTGGGATTTTCAGAAAAAGCTATCGAAACAATAGATTCAGCAATTAACAAAGAAAGTGGAATGCTAATAATTACAGGCTCTACGGGAAGTGGAAAGTCCTCAACAGTATATTCAATAATCAATGAAATAAAAAACAGAGACATAAATATTACGACAATTGAAGATCCAGTAGAGTATATGATAGATGGAGTTAATCAAATTCCCGTAAATAGCAAAGCAGGATTGAGATTTGATAATGGTTTAAGAGCTATATTGAGGCAAGATCCAGACTGCATAGTAATAGGAGAAATAAGAGACAAAGAAACGGCTCAAATAGCTGTAAGAGCTTCTATTACAGGTCATCTAGTAATTACAAGCCTTCATACTTCCAATGCTGTATCGGCTATTACAAGGTTAAAAGACATGGGGCTAGAGCCATATAAAATAACAGCATCTCTAACAGCAATAGTACATCAAAAATTAATAAAAGAAAAAGATTCAAAGGATAAAAAGTCTAGAAAGTTGGTCTATGAAATACTTACCATAGATGATGAAATCAAAAAATATATAAAATCTTCTTGTGATGAAAAGTTAATAGAAAAAATAGCAAAAAAGAATGGGAGAATTTTAAAGGAATGAAAGCCAAGGTTGTAAAGAAGATTGTTGAAAATAAAAAGCTCTTAAATACATATAAAAACATATTGAAACTTAGAGAAAGTATTTTTGTCACTAAATTTAATAATAAAAATAAGAGGTTAAATGAAGTAAAAGATTTGCTTACTAGAAATCGTTCCTTTTCAATAGTTAAAAAGAGAAAGATGAGCGATAAAGATATAAAAATAATGTCTAGGCAGATTTCTGGAATGTTAAAGGCTGGTTGCGATATTATATCTATATTTGAAACTCTAATAGAATCATCAGAAAACAAAAGTGCCTACACTATAAGCATAGTAGAAAAAGCAATAGAAAAAGGGAAAAATCTTACTGAGTCTTTTGCTATTACAAACAAATTTCCCAAGTTCTTTATTAATATGATTTATGCAGGCGAAAGAAGTGGTGAAATAGACTATGTATTTGATAGACTTGCTCAGTATTATGAAAGAGAGGACAAGATAAAATCAAAATTAATTAATGTTTCTATATATCCTCTAATACTGCTAGCAATATCATTTATATCATTAAATATAATATTTTTAATTGTAATTCCTGACTTTAAAGAGGCATTTGACTTTGAAACTTTAAATAAATCAATATGGACAAAAATGATATTTAAAATATCGGATTTACTAAAAAATAATTTTATATATATTTACCTAACTATTGCCTTTATCCTATCCATAATTGTTAGAAGCTTTCAAAAGAATATAAAGGCAAAGATGTTCTTAGATGAGATGAAATTTAAAATATTCAAGCTTAAAGAAATAAATCAGCTGATAATATCAGAAAAAGTAGCGAGAGTTTTATCTATATTATTAGGAAGTGGAATACATATTACAGAAGCAATGGAAATTACAAGGGAAACAATAGGAAATTCCTATGCAGAAAGAAAAATGAAAATAGTTGCAAAGAATATTGAAAAAGGAAATCCTCTAAGCAAGTCATTTCAGGCGGCAGGTATATTTCCACAAAGCTTTATATCCATGCTCAAATCAGGAGAAGAATCAGGAAACTTTGATAATAGTCTAAAGGAAATTAGCGTTTTTTATGGAGATGAGCTAGACAAAGAAATAGACAGATTCATAAGATTGATAGAACCTGTAATGATAATAATTATGGGAATTATAGTTGCAATATTAATGATATCTTTAATCTATCCAATGTTGGGGGTAATATCTAGCATATCTTAGAAAATATAAAAAGTATAACAATAAAAAAGAAAAAGGAAATAAAAAGAAATAGATAATAAAATAGATAAGAAAGAGAAAGAGATAATGAAAAAGAAGATAGATAATAAAAGAAAATTTTAAATGCCATGAATATTTTATTAGAAAGGAAAAGTCAATGAAAGCATATATAAAAAACATAAAAAGTAAGTATAGAAATATAAAAATTTCTAGGCAAAATAGGGAAAAAATTAATGAAGATGAACATAAGAGTGAAGGCTTTACACTAATAGAAATGGTAATAGTAGTAACTATTATAGGAATACTTTCGAGTATAGTAGCTCTTAAATATAGCGGTGCTCAAAAGATAGCCAGAGAAAATGCGGACTATGCAAATGCCTCTGTAATAGCTACAGCAGCCTATTTATCTAAAGAAAATGGCGATGATGAGGGAATCTATACAAGCACAGAAAAATTAAAAGAGAATAAATATCTTGATAGAATACCAAAAGTTCAAAGCAAAAAAGGGGAAAAATTTAGTATTGAAACAGGAGATGATGACCTAAAAGTCAAAGTAGGAGCAAAAACTTTTTATCCAAAAGAAGAAAAAGAACAAGAATAAAATTGCTAATTTAAAATAAAAGAGAATAACAAAAAATAAGAATGAAATTGCTGGTTTAAAATAATAACAAAAAGTAATAGTAAAAGTAATAATTAAAAAACGTTAATAAAAAGCAAGAATAAAAACGCTGGTTTAAAATAAAAAAGCAATAAAAAAATATAAAATATTAGGAGGGATAGTAGTGCTTCGTAAACTTTATATAAAAATAGAAACAGAAGTTTTTAGTATTTTTCTATGTAAAATAAATAAAAATAAGCTTGAAATTGAAATGGAGAGATACTATCCCCTAGAGAGTAAGGAAAAAGAAAATAACTATGCCATAAATGAAGTATGCTATGAAATTTGTGATAAAATAAGACTTATAGAAGAAAAGTATAAAATTAAAAATATAGTTGGAATAATTCAAACAGAGAAAAATATGTTAAGAGAAGTAGAACTTCTAAAAAGGTCATCTCAAAAGGATCTTGAAGCTGTACTTAATATAGATATGAAGAAGTTTGGAAATTTCAATTTAAAAGATAATATAATTATAAAAAGAAAGTCATCTGTTTCAGAGGGAGAGTTTGCAAAGGAAAAGGTAGAAATTTTTCCAAGAGTATATGTAGATCTATTTAAAAAGATAGAAGCAATATCTAAAATAAAGTGCAGTGGAATATATACAGACTATTCTCTAATAGAAAATCTATGGAAAAAGGAAGTAAATTCAAATATAGATTATATTATAGAGTTTAGGAAAAAAGACCTATTGTATAGCAGAATGGGAAAAGATGGACTTGAAGAATCTATTGTAGTAAGAAATGATGCAGTAGATAAAGATTTTATAAACCATATTAGAAAACAAAAGTCTGCACTCATTTTAGATTATGATAATATCAAGTGTAAAATATTGGAAAATAGCCTAAGAGAACCTATTTTAATAGAAAAAGAAAAACTATTAGAAATAGAACTAGGTAAAAATAAATTACATAATTTTTTAGAGGACAATTATTTTTCTGAATTATATAAGAAAATAATTATATTTTTATCTATAGTTTTATTATTTACTGTGTTTTTATCAGTTAGATACGCATTTTCCAACAAAGTTCTTGAAAGTCAACTGGAAAAAGCAAATTATGAAAGAGTAATAAAAAATAAAAAGATAGATAAAAAAGCAGTTAAGGGCTTTGGTAATATATACGGTGTAAATATAGAAGAATTAGTATCTGAAATAGAAAAAAGTAGATCCTCTGTAATTTCTTTGACAGCAGATGAGAATAATATGGAAATAGAATTTTTACTTCCAAGTAGAAAAGAAGTAAGTGAGATTTTGGACTTGGATATTAACAAAAATGCAGAAATAGAATATATCAAAACAGATATAGTATCAAGGGAAGAAGCAGAAAATACATATGGCATAGGAGTAGAAAATGAAAAAAGTAATAAAGAAACCGGGAAAGAAAAAAATAATCAAGAAAACACCAAAGAAGAAATTAATCAGGACAATAAAGGAAAAGCCTTCAAAGAAGGTAATAAAAAAGAAGCTAATAAAATCTGGGAAAACAGTGAAAAGCAAAAAAGTAATAAAAGTAAAAGATGGCAAAAAAATAATAACAAAGAAAATAGTAAAATTTGTAGCTGGAAAGAAAAAGGTAAAGAAAACAAGAAAGATAAAATAAATTTTAGAATATATGCAGAAGATATTTCAGAAGAAAGTATTTCAGATGAAGAAAATCTTTCAACTGAAATAAAAGAAAATGATAATAAAAAGGAATATGAAACTCTGGGAAGAGAATTTGAAAAAAACTCAAAAGAAAGTAAAAAAGAAGATAAGACTCAGGATAAATCTCAAGAAGATAAGTCAGATAGCAAGGTGAAAGTAGGAAAAAATGCCAAAAAAGAGACGGAAAATAAGAAAGAAAATGCAGATAAAAAAATAAAACTTTACTTTTTAAAAATTAAAATCAAAACTTAAAGCTGAAAAACAAAGGGTTTAAAAGGTGCTTGAGAGGAGATTTAATTATGAATAGTAAAAAGATATTTATTATACTGTTGATTTTGTTTTCAATTTTTTTCTTAAAGAAAAATGTTTTAGCTATTGAAAAAGATAAAAATAAAGAGTTGAAAAATCAAATTGAATTACTTGAAAATCAAGAAATTTCCATTAACAAAAAGGATTCTTTTGATGAAGGTGAGACAAATAGTAAAGCTAATGGTAGGCAAGATAAAGAAGGCTATGAAGATAAAAGTAATGAAAAAATAGATAGCTTTTCTCAAAATAGTAAAGTTAAGGGGAATAGGGATAAGGCTATAGAGTTTTGTGAAGAAATCTCCAAAAATGATTCTGTTAAAAGGATAGAAAGAAGTAATTCTTCAAATAGTCAAGCCTATACAATAGTCCTTAATTCATCAATTAGCGACTTTAGAAAAATAATAAAAGATATGGATAAAACTGGTTTTAACATATTAATTAATAAAATACGCTATGATAAAATCAAAAATGTAGATGAATATAGCATATTAGTTAACATATTTTGAAAATAGCTCTAGTTTAGTGTTTTCAATCCTTAATATATATGATATAATAAAAGCACTGTGTAAAGACAAAGACACAGGGTTAACTCGTATAATAATAGAGAAATCGTATTATTATGAGTAATACAATCTAATATTAGGGAGCAATAAGTATGTTAAAAAGGAATGATAAGTGTTACTGCGGAAGTGGAAAAAAATATAAAAATTGCTGTATGGATAAGGACAGAGAAGAAAAAGTTGAAATGCTGAATAAGCAGGCTCTTGACAGCAAGAAAGAAAAAATTGATAAAAAGTACACAGGTGCAATTATAAAGCTAAGTGGTTACTTAGAAGAATTAATAGTAGGCGATGAAAAGTTTGCCAAATATGAAGAAGAAGCAAGAAAGGCTTTCTTTGATGAAAATATGGAAAAAAATATGGTAGCAAATAGATTCTTTGCATCATATTTTTCATATGATTATGCTATAGGAAGAGAGATGACTCCTGCTGTATATGTAGCAAATAATAAAAGATTTACTAATGATGAAAAACAGATAATTTATGGATGTGTAAATTCTTATCCAAGTATGTTTGAAATAGATAGCATAAATGGAAGAGAAGTAATAATCAAGGATGTATTCTCAAATAGAAAATTCAATACACTTGACTCTAAGATTTTAGGAGAATTCAATGTAGGTGATTATATACTTGCAAGACCAATACTTGTTGAAGATACTTTTGTACTAATAGATTTAACTATAAGAATACAAAAGGAAACAAAGGATCTAATATACAAGAGTATAATGGACGCCTTTGAAGCAAGTAAGGAAGCAAATCCTAATATCGGCATAGAATACTTCGTAATGATCAACACTTTATTCTTCTACAAGTACATGATACAGCTTCTACAGGCAAGCAGTTACTCAGAAGAGGAAGAAACTGTAGAGCTTGAAGATGCAGAAGAAGTTGAAAAAGAACTAGAAGAAGCTGAAGAAACAGTTGATGAAGCTGTAGAAGAAGCACTAGAAGTAGAAGAGGCAGTTGAAGGAATAGAAGAATTAGACGAAGTAGCAAAGCTTATATCTTCTAATATTTCTGAAAAGGAAGTACTAGATGAAGCTTTAAAGCTATGGGATATAGTAGCAAAGAATACTGAAATTACAGGTTCTGAAGGCGGATGGGCTGCAGGGCTTGAATACAATTACAGAAAATCATTAGGAGAAACTGTAACTCAGAACGAAGTTGCAAAGGCTTATGGTGTAAGTGCTAGTACGCTGGCAAAGAGAAACAAGGAAATTACAGCATTAGTATCAGATAAATAATGATATTGTCATAGGAGGCTAGTATGAACTTAAAAATAGGAAAAAGCATACCAGTAGCAACAAACTTTGTAAAGTCAAATCCTGCAATACCAGTATATAATGGCGAAGAAAAGATGGAAAATCTATATGCAGTTATATACCACATTGAAATAGGATACAACAAAGATGAAAAGCAGGAGATTCTTCAGTATGTAATAGTTGACTACAAAGATTACACACTAAAAGAAGAAGAAAAGAAAGCTATGCTAGATTTAGCTCACAAGTATTGTGAAGAAAAGGGAATAGCAGATGATGAAAACCTTGAAATAAAACTACTTGATGACGAAATAGCAGAAGATTTCCTAGAAAAAATATTTAATAACATGAAGGTTATTAGAGGTATGATATCAAATAGATAAGCTAAAAAAGGGGGACTATTCATAGTCTCCCTTACTTTTTGATAAAATTCAATTATAAAAACTCTAAAAACCTTCAAAAACTTTTTAAAAACTCCATAAATATCAAAAATATGAAAAACGTTATCTATAAGCATTTCAAACTATTTTGCTATAGAAAAAGCTAATATATTCTAGTCTAATTATTTAAAAAGCTTTAAAAAACTACTATATATACTAAATAATTTCATAAAAAAGTGTTATAATATAATAAAAGTGCCGAATATCTATAATAAACTTTTAGAAAATGACCGTATTTTAAAAAAGGTTAAAACTTCTATATTGGGGAATATATGATATAGGGACATAATTGGCGAAATAAAGTTTTGGCACTGTGATTATGGTTAATAATATTTTTATAAGGAGTGTAATTGGAATTATGAGTAACTTAAGATTTGATTTCAGTAAGGCAGAAGCATTTGTTGAAAAAAGAGAAATAGAAGCTATGCAACCATTTGTAAGCGTTGCTCACAATCTTCTACGTGAAGGTAAGTCATTAGGTAGCGATTTTTTAGGATGGATAGATCTTCCAGTAAACTATGATAAGGAAGAATTTGCAAGAATAAAGAAGGCTGCAGAAAAGATAAAGTCAGATTCAGAAGTATTAGTAGTAATAGGTATAGGGGGATCTTATCTTGGAGCTAAGGCTGCAATAGAAATGTTTGGAAATACATTCAAGAACAGTCTAAAGAAGGAAGATAGAAATGCTCCTGAAGTATATTTTGCTGGTAACAGTATCAGCTCATCATATATATTAGATCTTATGGATGTAATAGGTGATAGAGACTATTCTGTAAACGTAATCTCTAAGTCAGGTACTACTACAGAACCAGCACTAGCATTTAGAATATTCAAGGAAGATCTTGAAAGAAAGTATGGAAAAGAAGAAGCTGCAAAGAGAATATATGCAACTACAGATGCATCAAAGGGTGCTCTTAGAACATTAGCTACAGCAGAAGGTTACGAAACATTTGTAATACCTGATAATGTAGGTGGCAGATTCTCAGTTCTTACAGCAGTAGGTCTACTTCCAATAGCAGCAGCAGGTTTTGATATAGATGCTATGATGAAGGGTGCAGCTGATGCAAGAGAAGACTACAGCATGGAAGACCTTTCAAAGAACGAAGCATATCAGTATGCAGTAGCTAGAACTGTACTTCAGAGAAAGGGAAAAGAAACTGAATTAATGGTAAACTATGAACCACAACTTCAGTACTTCTCAGAATGGTGGAAGCAGCTTTACGGAGAAAGTGAAGGTAAGGACAACAGAGGTATCTTCCCAGCATCTGTAAACTTCTCAACAGACCTTCATTCAATGGGACAGTATATACAGGAAGGTAGAAGATTTATATTTGAAACAGTAATCAACGTAGAAAATCCTAGAAGAGATTTAGAAATAAAATCAGATAAGGATGATTTAGATGGATTAAACTATCTAGCAGGTAAGACTGTAGACTATGTAAATCACAAGGCATTTGAAGGAACACTTCTTGCTCATACAGATGGTCAGGTACCAAACTTAGTTCTAAATGTTAAGAAGTTAGACGAATACACATTCGGACAGATGGTATACTTCTTTGAAATAGCTTGTGGTATTAGCGGAACTATATTAGGCGTTAATCCATTTAACCAGCCAGGAGTAGAAGCATACAAGAAGAATATGTTTGCTCTATTAGGAAAGCCTGGATACGAAGCTGAAAAAACAGCACTAGAAGCAAGATTATAAAGAGATCTAAGATCTACAATAGCATAAATTTAAAAAGGGAGGGCAGCTCAAATTGGGCTGCTCTTTCTTTTGTAAAAAGAATATCCTATTTAAAGTAGCAGTAATATAAAATTTATTATATACTACTAATATGACATTATATTAATTTAATTTACAATTCTTTAAAATATATATAAAAATGATAGGAGATAAAAGATGAACAAAAAGTTAGTAGCATTTTTATTGGCATCAAGTATGGTATTTCAAGCTGGAATAGCATCATTTGCAGCAGAATTAAGCAATGGAGATTCTGAAAAAAACAGTTACAGTCAATTCCGAGTCTGGAGAAAGAACAGTCAATAAGGAAGTAATAGTTCTAGGTGGAGAAGGAAGTATTTCAAAAAATACTGCAGATAATGTAGAAAGAGCTATTATGGGCAAAGATACAATAGAAGAAAATAGCAAGCCAGTTGAGGACAATACACAGATAGATACTTCTAATATAAAGAAAAGTGCAGTAACAAAATCTGATGTGGCTCTTTATACAGATGAGCAACTATCTCAAGAAGCAGGAAAACTTCCAAAGAATAAAATAGTAGATGTATTAGAAGATAAAGACACTTTAGCCAAGGTAAGATATGACAAAACAGAAGGCTGGATAAATAAGCAGAATCTAAAGCCGTATGAAGCAACTTCTTTTGGCAAAGTAGTAAATAATGTACCTTATATATCTCAGTTAGTAATAGAGCTAAAGAAAATTAAAAAAAATATTTAATAGAAAAAATAAATATTATAAATCTTAATAAGAAAAAAGACTGTACAAATAT
>Trix_p1__coassemble_958_pt1 | contig 42579 bp, 37 predicted proteins | sample Trix_p1__metabat2_low_PE_026 | metagenome-assembled genome bin Trix_p1
AATTGCTGTAAAACAGCTTATTGAATTAACCTGCTGTTCAATTTTCAAAGTTCATTTCATTTCGTCAATCGAAATGGTGGACCATCAGGGACTCGAACCCCGGACCTACCGGTTATGAGCCGGGCGCTCTAACCAACTGAGCTAATGGTCCTTATTAAATAAAATGGTCGAGGTGAAGGGACTCGAACCCCCGGCCCCATGGTCCCAAACCACGTGCGCTACCAAACTGCGCTACACCTCGTCCATAATGGCGGAGAAGGAGGGATTCGAACCCTCGCACCGGTTAAATCCAGCCTAATCCCTTAGCAGGGGATCCTCTTGAGCCACTTGAGTACTTCTCCGTATTATTACTATTTAATTAAAAATGGCGGAGAGGGTGGGATTCGAACCCACGGTGCCGTAAAGCATCACTGGTTTTCAAGACCAGCTCCTTAAACCACTCGGACACCTCTCCGAAAAGTGATCCATCCGCGATTCGAACGCGGGACACCTTGATTAAAAGTCAAGTGCTCTACCTACTGAGCTAATGGACCATATTATTAAATTGCTCTGGAGCTGGTGATAGGAATCGAACCTACAACCTGCTGATTACAAGTCAGCTGCTCTACCGTTGAGCCACACCAGCATTTTTGAATGGTGGGAGTAACAGGGCTCGAACCTGTGACCCCCTGCTTGTAAGGCAGATGCTCTCCCAGCTGAGCTATACTCCCACTTATGACTCCTAGGGGAATCGAACCCCTGTTACCGCCGTGAAAGGGCGGTGTCTTAACCGCTTGACCAAGGAGCCAGATTAAAAGCTCCAAGGGTGGGGCTCGAACCCACAGCCTACCGGTTAACAGCCGGTTGCTCCACCATTGAGCTACCTTGGAATAACGTGGCTACGTCCTACTCTCCCAGACAGTTTCCCATCAAGTACTATCAGCGCTCGAGAGCTTAACTTCTGTGTTCGGAATGGGAACAGGTGTATCCTCTCTGCTATAATAACCACATCTAAGCTTTTTAATCTTGCTTGTGTTTTTTTCTTTTTTTCGTGTCCCTCAAGGACAAGTATTATATTATCATAGCTATACATAAGAGTCAACACTTTTTATAAACTTTTTTTATTTTTTTTTATTTTTTTATAAAAAACGAACTTTTATATTTATACTTAATATATTTGTTCATATATTGTCGTATATTTTTTCTTATTAAGTTATTTTAGTAACCTATATGATATGTATAACTATATAATATTTTTTTATACTTTTTTCAAAAAAACTTATATTACACGAAAAATACATATTTTTTTATATAAATTTTATCGTTTTTTCTTTCTTCTACTCCATATTTTTTTATAAAAACTATAAAAAAGTTCTTTTATCTATATAATTTACATCATATTCTTACCTCCGTACCTATATCATAACAGCTTTCATTATTTATTGCATCCTTTCTTTCAATTAACTTCTTTCTTTTTCGCTAGATCTTTTGGCTGACTTCTTATATCTTCTTTAATATATGGATTTTATATACTAGCAAATACTTTTAATCATCTATATATGCTTTATATACTTTTTCTCCTCTATATATAGCTTCTTCTCTGTTAGTAACTTATATTTACACTTTTCATTTTTATTGAATATTATATTTTTTTATTTATTTTCAATTAATCTAGTTTAGATCTATTTTAAAGGGTATCAATTATACATAGATAATATTAATGTAATTTTTCTAACTGTATCTTAAAAGGAGGTTATACATATGAAATTTAAAAATATTACAATTGCAGGTGGCGGTGTTTTAGGAAGTCAGATTGCTTTTCAAACAGCATTTTCTGGATATAATGTTAAGGTTTGGCTCAGAAGTGAAGCTTCTATAGAAAGAGCAAAACCTAAATTTGAACGTTTAAAGAATATTTATCTTTCTTCTCTAGATGAAATGGATAATGATAGTTCTATTTATTATAGGGGTTTTGGACCTAAGGAAAACCTTACACACGACAAAATTCAAGAAATGAAGGACACTGTTATAAAAGCATATGACAATATTCTACTAACTACAAGCTACTCAGAAGCCTTTAATGATGCAGATTTCGTTATAGAATGTGTTGCAGAAAATCCTACTGAAAAAATTTCTTTCTATGAGGAGCTTTCTAAGCACCTTCCTGAAAAAACAGTTTTAGCAACAAATTCTTCTACTATGCTTCCAAGTAGTTTTGCAAAATACACTGCCAGACCAGAAAAGTTCCTGGCTCTACACTTTGCAAATGAAATTTGGAGAAATAATACGGCAGAAATAATGGGACATGATAAAACTGATCAGAAATATTATGATGAAGTTGTTGAATTCGCAGAGTCAATCAATATGATTCCTCTTAAATTGAAAAAAGAACAACCTGGCTATATATTAAATACTATGTTAGTTCCTCTACTTAATTCTGCATCTTATCTTTATGCAAATGGTGTTGCAGATATAGAAACTATAGATAAGACATGGACAATTGCTACTGGAGCTCCTATGGGACCTTTTAGAATACTAGACATCGTTGGTCTGACTACAGCCTATAATATAGTTTCAATGAGTCCAGATGCTTCTGATCCTGAATCTAAAGCCTATAAAATAGCTACTATGCTAAAATCTTACATAGATCAAGGCAAAACTGGAATTAACGCTGGAGAAGGTTTCTATAAATATAAATAGAATCCAAAGTATCTCTATTAGTTAAAATCACTTTAATTACTTTATAGCTATTTAAGCAATAATTGAATTTCATGGTCCACTAATATATTCATTTCAATTTAATAGTACTCTCAAAGTATCTATTTATTTGAATGACTATATATACTGTTTGTCCATTAGACTAATTATTTATAGAAAATAAATTGATTAATTAATTTAAATAAAAAAACTCCTAAGAAATTTCTTAGGAGTTTTTTATCTTATTATTTACTATTTTACTTCTACTAATGTATTAGCTAGTTTTACTAAGTTATCATTTCTATAATCTGACAGCTTTGCATATATACCTATATATGAATCGCCATTATCTAGTTCTATGTTGTGTTCATTATAAAGTATAGCATCCTTTCCAAGAACCTTTACTTTATCTACCTTGCTTCCACCTGTTTCATAAGATAATTCATCTGTACCCTTACGTTCAGATAATACTATTTGCTGTCCGTCCTTACTCTGGTATATGTTTGCATAGTCTCCATCGACCTTGCCATCTTCTTTTTTCAAAAACTCTACCTTATCTACATTCATACCAGGTAATACTCTTAATGTAAAGTTAGCATGCTTAGCAGCCTCATTTATATCTTTGAAATTCTTAGACTCTATAGTTTCCTCTATATTTTCAGGCTTATAATTTCCATTTTCATCTATTGGAAGTTTTTCTATTCTATTTCCATTTTCATCATAAATATCTTTCATAGATCCATTTAAAGAATCTAAAGCCTTTCCATTCTTGTCAAATACCTTTCCCTTTAGTTCTTTCGGTAGTCTTACCACTATTTCTGATGGATCAACATCAAGTTGTTCTTCATCAATAGTTATTCTACCAGCCTTAACTACTTTAGTAGTTGTCATAAAATCCTTACCTATTGTTATTCCAGTTCCTATCCCTACTACTATTGCCAAACTTGCAACTATTGTAGCAACCTTGCCTATTTTCTTCTTTCCAGTTTTAGACTTCATATTTTTATCTCTAACATCACTTAATAAAGTAATGTTCTCCTTTCTTTCTTCTTCCTTATTTTCAATGTTCTTCATTACTCTTGATTTAATTCTTTTTTTTGTCTCTTCGTCTGGAGAATAGCTTCCTTTAATTTCTCCCTGCATAAATTCATCGAACTCTTTATCAAATAACTTATCTATATTATTATCATCTTTTTTCATGTTTATCCCTCCAGTAATAATTTTAACTTCTTCATACTTCTGAATAGAACTACCCCTACATTTGAGCTCGAGATATTCATCAAGTCCGCTATCTCATTATTTTTAAGACCCAAACCATATTTGTATGCTACTGCAGTCTTTTCATTTTCATTAAGACTATCTACAGCATCCTTTAATTTGCTGCTCTCAAATTTATTTTCAATATGCTTTTCAGGAGAATCGTGATTGTCCACTATTTCTCCAACACTATCCAAGCACACTGTCTGAACTTTTCTAGCTTTATAGTATGAAGATATTTCATTTCTTGTAATTGTAAAGACCCAGGTATCGAGACTTCCCTTATCTTTACAATAAGCTTCTATATTTAACTATACTTTTTCAAATATTTTTGATGTAATATCCTCTGCATCATGCTTATTTCCTACTTTTATATTTACAAATCTATAAACTCTGTCAATGTACTCATCATATATATCTTCAAAATTCATACAATCACCTCCTCTTTCTAATAGTACTATTATTTCTTTATTTAAATGATCACTTGTCTTTCATATATGTATACGCTAAAATTTTCATTTCATTAACAAATTCCGTAAAATTTTTTATAGCCTTTATATTTTCAAAATTAAGCACAAGTATATTTCTTCTTATCTACATCTATAATAGCTAACTTTTTATCTGCATTTTAATATAGCATTTCCAATTATATAACATTTAATCTAATAGTACATCTAAAATTAAAATAAAATATATTTTTTAAAAAGCATATATAAAGATATAAAAAGGGACTGCTCACAGATTAAACTGTTTGCAGTCCCCTAATTATTTATCTAGTTTTAAGATAATATTCTAAATAGAAATTTAAATACTATCCAGCAAATATCTTATATATATATCAACTTTTTATTTTAATTTTATATATTAAAAATTACTTCATTACCTTCTTAGCTACTTCTACAACATTTTCTGTAGTAAATCCGAAGTGCTTGAATAGTTCTCCTGCTGGAGCTGATGCACCAAATGAAGTCATTCCTACTACCTGACCATCTAGTCCTACATACTTGAACCAAGGCATTTCAGCACCTGCTTCTATAGCTACTCTTGCTCTTACTCCAAATGGAAGTACTGTTTCCTTGTAAGCTGCATCCTGAGCTTCAAATATGTCCATACATGGCATAGATACTACTCTTACAGACTTTCCTTCGCTTTCTAGTGCCTTCTGAGCATTTATTGCTAATTCAACTTCTGAACCTGAAGCCATTAATATAAGATCTATGTTATTCTGGTTTGATGCTTCAGATACTACATATCCACCTCTGAAAGCTTCCTTAGAAGAACCTTCTAACTGTGGTAATCCCTGTCTAGTAAGAACTATTGCAGTTGGAGTTGTTTCAGACTTCATAGCCTGAGCCCAAGCTACTGCAGTTTCTGTGTAGTCAGCTGGTCTAAATACATTTAGATTTGGTATAGATCTAAGCATAGATAACTGTTCTACTGGTTCATGAGTAGGACCGTCTTCTCCAACACCTATACTATCATGAGTAAGTACATAAGCTACTGGTAATCCCATTAATGCAGCTAATCTTATCATTGGCTTCATAAAGTCACTGAATACAAAGAATGTTGCACAGAATGGTCTTAATCCACCATGAAGATAGATACCATTAGTTATAGCAGTCATAGCCATTTCTCTTACACCAAAGTGTATATTTCTTCCACTTCTATCTTCAGCTGAGAAGAATCCTTCACCCTTCATTTCTGTCTTATTAGATGGGCCTAAGTCTGCAGATCCACCTATTAGGTTAGAATACATATCCTTTAACTTGTTTATTATGTCTCCTGATGTAGCTCTTGTAGCCATAGACTTATTTTCATGAGCCCAAAATTCTTCTGAGTCTAGCTTTGATGAATCAAATTCACCGAAGAATTCATCCCATTTCTTCTTTTCTTCTGGGAACTTCGCTGCATATTCTGCAAACATCTTATTCCAAGCTTCTTCCTTATTTGCATTTTCTTCTGCTATCTTATTGTAGTGAGCATATATCTCTTCAGGTACAACAAAAGCTTCATCACATTCCCAAGATAAGTTTTCTCTTAGAGCACGTACTCCGTCTTCTCCTAGAGGTGATCCATGAACACCAGCAGTATCCTGCTTTGGAGAACCATAACCTATATGAGTCTTACAGATTATTACAGATGGTCTTTCCTTATCAGCCTTTGCACTTTCTATTGCCTTGCCTATTGCTTCAAGGTCATTACCATCTTCTACTGTCTGTACCTGGAATCCGAAAGCTTCAAATCTTCCTGCTACATCTTCAGTAAATGCACCTGCAGTATCTCCTTCTATTGTTATATTGTTTGAATCGTAAAGAACAACTAACTTATCAAGCTTTAAAGTTCCTGCTAATGAAAGAGCTTCATATGCTATACCTTCCATTAAACATCCATCACCTGTTAAAGCGTATGTATAGTGATCTACTACTGGGTATCCTTCCTTGTTGAATTCTGAAGCTAAATGAGCTTCTGCCATAGCCATACCTACTGCTGTAGATACACCAGCACCAAGTGGTCCAGTTGTTGATTCAACACCTACTGTATGTCTATATTCTGGATGACCTGGAGTCAATGATCCAAACTGTCTAAAGTTCTTTAATTCATCAACTGTCATTCCTTCATATCCAAACATATGAAGAAGTGAGTATAATAATGCAGAACCATGTCCTGCAGATAAGATAAATCTATCTCTGTTTTCCCAGTTTGCATTCTTTGGATTGTGGTTCATATGGTTAGCCCATAGTTCATATGCTATTGGAGCTGCACCAAGTGGTAAACCAGGATGTCCTGAATTAGCCTTTTCTATCTGGTCAGCAGATAAAATTCTCAAAGCATTTACAGCCTTTTGATTAATGTTCATTAAAAATTCCTCCTAAAAAATTCAAATTACTAATATTCGATATTTCAACATCTTGCTTTCAATTCAAAATGCTAAAAATTTACACATTTCTCCCGTACTCTGAAATGTTGTCACATATATAATACTACATTTTCCTAAATTCTTAAACTGCTATTTTTAATTATTTCTTTTTTTTGATTTCTATAATAATTGATTTAAGGGCATCTGATTTTATTTTTCATAGTTTTGTTCTTTCTTTTCATATTTTTTCTAACATTTATTATTATTTTTCATTTTTAAATTTCATTTATTGTATTTTGTATTATTTTTGTATTTTTAGTTTACTTACATCTTTTTTTATTTCCTATAGTGTACTATAATAGTGAATAAGAAGAAAGGAGGAATACCGCTTAATAGAATGCTAATTAGGTGGTTATCTTTATCATGAGCAAAAAAGACAAAAAGAACAAACCTAAAAAAGACCGTTGGGTTATGAAGTTTTTAGTATTTGCTATTGTACTTTTAGTAATTGCTATTGTAGGTGGAAACTCAATGCCTTCTCTTCCAAATATACTTGGAGTTATATATGTATTATTTGGTTTAGTATGGTTCTTTATGCACACTAGGGTTACTCCTGAAAAGTAACATAACAAAATAATTTAAAATTTATAATAAGAATTCAATAACAAAAAAGACCAATAAATATATATTTACTGGTCTTTTTTGTTTGATTTTAAATTGTCTATAAATTTACAATACTTCTTTTAAAATATCTATAATTATTTTTCTACATTATATGTATTTTCTTTAATTCTATAATTTTAATATTATTTGCTCTTGATAACTTTCTTTATAAATAAGCTTTTTTAAATATAATTCACCTTGATTATTTACTTTCTATTTATAGTCTAATCTCAATTCATTGTATTCCCTAGCATTTTCCCTTATAGATTCAATCTCTTCTTCTGTAAGCTTTCTTATCGCTTTTGCAGGAGAACCTAATATCAGTGTATTCGCTTCAAATTTTTTATTTCCAGTTACAAGTGCTCCAGCTCCTACTATACAGTTTTCTCCAATATCTGCATTATCTAATATTATTGCTCCCATACCAATAAGAACATTATCTCTTATTTTAGCCCCATGAACTATTGCACTATGACCTATAGAAACACCCTCTCCTATATAACTAGGATTGTGTATTACTGCACAATCTTGAACATTTGTATTTTTGCCTATGAAAATCTTACCTCTATCACCTCTTATAGAAGCAAATGGCCATACACTTGTATTTTCTTCAAGTACAACATCACCTACTATACTTGAGTTTTCATCTATATAACTGCTTGGAGATATTTCTGCTTTTTTATCTTTATATTCTCTTATCATAACTATCGTCCTTCCCTAAATTTATATTTTCATTTTTTTATAAACATTTTAATTTGTATATTCTATATCTCTATTTCCTCTATTTTTTTAGGAATGGTGTTCATCTTTAGCTTTTTCCCAATTGTATAAAGTATAGGCATGTCTAATTCAGCTTCTTTTATTATCTCATTGTTTTCAAATAGTTCTTCTGGATTAGAATCATTTATTATTTTTCCCTCACTCATAACCACTATTCTGTCAGCCCATCTCCAAGCGAAATCTATATCATGAGTAGCTACAACTATTCCTATTTGATTTTTTGATAGCATATTCAGATTTTTTTCTAGCTCTCTGGAACTTTTCATATCGAGACTTGCCATAGGTTCATCAAACAATATAATATCTGGATACATTGCCAATATATCAGCTATTGTAACCCTCTTTTGTTCACCGCCTGAAAGATACTGAGTCATTCTTTTTCTATAATCTTCAAGTCCCATCATTTTAATTGACTTTTCTATTCTTTCTCTCACATCATCTATTTTTAAACCTAAATTCATAGGACCAAAACTTATTTCTTCATATACACTTGATGCTATTATCTGGTCGTTAGGATTTTGAAATACAATTCCAACTGATTTTCTAAGCTCATTTATATTTTTTTTATTATTTTCTACTTTTTTACCTTTTAGAAAAATACTTCCTGAAGATATAGCATTTATCATATTACAACATAAAAATAAAGTGCTTTTTCCGGAACCATTTTGCCCAAGAATAACGAGCTTTTCTCCTCTTTTTAGAGATAGATTTATATCACTAAGGGCTTTTTTTTCATTATTATAGCTAAAATCTACATTCTCTAATCTCAATATTTCTTCTCTACCAATCATAAATTCTCAATCCTTTCATACAACTACTTCCATTTTACTATAATTTTCATCATTTAGGAAATAAAAGGAGAAAGTATATCCAAATAAAACCATAATTTTACTCATAAAAAAACTGACTAAACTATGAGATTTATTTCAATAGTTTAGTCAGTTTTGTTTTTATATCTTTATTTATATTCTTCTTCAGCAAGAAAATTAATCTCACCATTGTAACATCTTGCCAACATAGCGTCAAACATCTTTGAAGAAGACATATAACTCCTTATTAGCAAATTACTATAAATTTTAGCTGTACTTCTAATTCCTCTTTTGTAACTCGAAAAACCTGCTCTGCTTTTAGCTGATCTTTTCATAATAATATACATTTCATATATTATAAATATACATCTATAAATTAGATACATAAGATCTATTATTACTCTTGGCAGATGCAACTTTTTTAAGAAATATATAATTTCAGACATAGATGTTGTCAAGCTCATTAAGTAAAGAGCGCTAATAGCGCCAAAGGCTTTTGACACAACTAACCTAGCCTCCACCTGAGATATTTTAGAAATACCTAGAAATCCTCCAGCAAAATTTATACTCAATACATCCATAGGAGCTTTTGAATAGTTAAATACTATTGCAAGTCCTCCCAAAAATATAAAGGCAAGGGCTACAGATAAAATCCTTAAATATGTTTTCAACTTTATCTTCGCATATAAAATTAATGTAAGACTTGAAATTGCAAATATCAAGCATCCAATTATTGCCTTATCTGAAATAACACATAGAACTATTAAGACCATAGAAATTGATATTTTAAAACTGCTTTTTAATGAACTCATTTTATTTGTTCTAGATATCAAATCTATAGAAAGCAGTGATTCTGAATGCTCATGCTTTAAAAGTCCCATAAATATAACTATTAAAGAAGATGCTAGTAATAAATAATTTGTAGGCACAGTTTTGAAAAACATTCCAAATACTGCTATTGCTATTACCATTCCTATAAATATCACCTTATCACCCTACTTTGGAGAATATTTTTTTCTTGCAACAAGATATCCGAAACCATAGGCAACTATAGCTACTCCTATTCCTGTCTGAACACAGAATAGTAAGCTTTCTATTTCTCCAGGAATTTCTCCACCGATAACTTTTTCCATTACTGGCTCAAACCAAGGTTCATACTCTGTTCCCTTGATTTCTTCTACTACTTCACTTCCTGCATCATCACTTCCACCAAACTCTGCACCCTTTAATACAAATAATGGTGCAATTGATAATACAATCGCTAAAACTATTAGAAGGAAAACCGTCTTTTTGTTTCCTTTTTTCTTCTTATCCACAGCCTTTAGTGTGTTTTTTTCTTTTGATGAGTTTTTTACTATGTTTTCTTCCACAGAATCCACAGTTCTTTCAACATCTTCTGATCTATCTTTCTTATTAGCCACCAAATACACCTCCATCTATTTTAAAAGCAATCTAAACTACTTTTCTTTTTATAAACTAACTATAATAATCTTACTGAGAAACTTTTTATGATTTTTAAATTATTTCTATATTAGCAGATTATCTCTTCTTTACTATTTTTAGGATAAAGGCTTTTTTTTCTATATCTAAATACAACTGCTATAAACATTATAATTCCCTTTACAATACTTGAAATTGAAATTGCCCACCATACTCCATTTAGTCCCATTAATTCGCTTCTAGATAATAAAATCGCAGCAGGTATTCTCAAAGCATTAAAAAATATACTTACAAAAGAAGGTAATATCGTTCTTCCAAGTCCTTTAAAAATACCACTAGCTATTATTTCTATACAATTAAATGGCTGAGAGTATCCTAATATTATTAAATAGGCACTACCTACAGCTATTGCTGTTTTTTCGTTTATAAATATAGCAAATATTTCTCTTCCAAAAACTATCATAAAGAGACCGCTTAAAATTCCCCAAATTGCTGCAAAATAAAGACCTAATCTTATTCCTTTTTTAACTCTTTGTCCTTCTTTTGCTCCTACATTTTGTCCTACAAATGAACTCATAGCAGACGCCATACCATCAGCTGTCATATAAGAAATAGACTCTATCTGAGTTCCTACTTTTTGAGCCGCTATTGCTACTGGTCCCCATATAGCAACTATTACACCCAAAGTCATAGATATAAGAGTAAACATAGCACTTTGAATAGCAGGTGGAAAACCTAATTTATAAAGTTCTTTATAATATCTTGTGTCTATATCTCTGTATAAATTAATCTTAAAATATGTATTTCTCTGCTTATAAGCTAAATACATAAAAATTATTGTCCCTACCATTTGTGCAAAGACTGTAGCTAGAGCAGCCCCTGTAACTCCTAATTTAGGAAAACCTCCTATTCCCAAAATTAAAATAGGATCGAGAACAATATTAATTAAAAGACACATAGCATTAATTTTAAATGGTGTAGAAGAGTTGCCCATACCATTAAATATTGCTGTAAAGACAGGATTCATAAAGGTGAAAATCATGCCTGCACCTATTATTTTTAAATATATAGATCCCATTTGATTTACTTCATAACTGTGAAGTCTAAAAAATCCTATTAAATAATCACTAAAAATTATAAGAATTGCACTATAGATTAATGCATGTATTATATTTAACTCAATAGCTGATTTAATATACATTCTAGTTTTTTGCTCGTTTTTTTCTCCTATACTTTGAGCTACCCTTACCTCGCCACCAATTCTTGCTATAATTATCAGTGCAACAGCTAACCAAGGATAAAATCCTGCCGTTCCAACAGCAGCAACTGCATTTGCTCCTGTTTTCCCAACCCAAAACATATCCACCATATTATAGCCGCACTGCATAAATGAAGTTCCCATTATTGGTAGAGATAGTTTAAATAATTTTTTTGAAATACTTCCAGTTGTTAAGTCAAGGTTCTTTGTCATATATCTCCTCCCATAAATTATAATTATTGCGGCTAATAGACTATGTCCAAGCCTTTATAGAAAATACAGTTTTAAAAATCCAGCTTAATTATCAAAATAATTAAGTTCTTTAAGTTCTGGAACTGCGTATGTTTCTAATCCTATTATTATTAATACCGTCAATATTCCTTCAATAATCGCAAGTGGAAGTTGAGTAGGTGCAAATACTGCTAAAAATTTAAGTGCACTTGCCAATACTCCACCATCAGGACTTGGATAGGCAATTGCCAACTGTATTGAAGTAACACAATATGTTAAAAGATCGCCTAAAGCTGCTGCTATAAATATATTGACCTTTCTATTTATCTTCATTCTCTTTCCAGCATTGTAAAGAAGATATGCAACTATTGGTCCTGCTATAGCCATACTAAATGTATTTGCTCCTAAAGTTGTTAAACCACCGTGGGCAAGAAGAATTGCCTGAAAAATAAGTACTATTAATCCAAGAACACTTGTTGAGCTAACTCCAAAAAGTATCGCTGCAAGTCCAGTACCTGTCATGTGGCTACAACTTCCTGTTACTGAAGGTATCTTCAATGAAGATACAAGGAATATAAAAGCACCTGACATAGCAAGTATCAAAATTGTTTTTGGTTTATCTTTTACTGTTTTTTTAATGTTTATAATTCCCATAACCAAAAACGGAATACATATCGCTCCCCAAGCTACACAATAAGTTGCAGGTAAATATCCCTCCATTATGTGCATGGCGGAAGCTTGTCCCCCCATGGAAAGCAAAAATGAAATTAGTAATGAAGAAAAAACTAATTTTCTTTCAAATTTCGAATAAGTTCTCATTCAATTTCCTCCTATATTAAATTTTTAAATATACTTTATGTGTCAATAATGATATTTAAAATCACCAATTAAACATAAAAAGCCATTTAAAGCTTAAAAAGAGCCTATACTCTCAAATACAGGCTCTTTTTATTATACACTATAAAGCATTATTTTTCACTTTTGGAATAGTTTTTCTTTACTTATTTTTTCTTATCTTCAAGAACTTTATCTATAAAATTACTTATGTTTTCCATATATCTATCTCTTTGCTTTTCTAAAGACTTGCAGTGATCATCATTTTCTATAATATCTAAAGTTACCATATCAGGATTAAGCTTTTTTAACTTAACACTTTCAGTATATGGAATCAGATGATCTCCCTTTCCATGCATTATTAAAATAGGAACCTTTGAATTTTTAACGCTCTCTGCTGGAACAACTTTATCTAAGCTAAGACCTGAAGTTTTTTCCATCGCCTTAAAAATTATAGGTTGAAATGGAAACTTTGGAAGATGTGTCCAGACACCTAGGTTCATTGATAAATATTCTTTTAAATTTGAAAATGGGCTATCACAAATTGCAGCTGCTATATCATCTCTTTCACTTGTTACAAGAGCTGTTGTTGCAGCCCCCATAGATATTCCATATATAATTATAGGCGCATTAGACTTTGTCTTGGCAAAATCTATAGCCTTCATCAAATCGTCTTTCTCCCTATAACCACAAGTTAAACAAGGACCATCAGACTCGCCACTTCCAGAAAAATCAAAGCAAAGCACATTTCCTCCTAAGGATCTCATCTCTTCTATTACCCTATAAATATCTATTGTAAAACTTTCTCTATTTTCAAGATATCCATGTGAATAAACTACTGTAAATCTATTTTCTTCAGAAGGTATATACCATCCCTTTATTGTATTTTCACCAGATTTGAATTCTATATTTTCATAGTCAACTCCTAATTTTTCCTTAGGATTAGATTTTATCTTTAATCTCTTAGGTTTCGTCATCTTGTAACCTATAAACCATGAAAAAATAAAAGTTAAAAAGACAATTATAATTATTGTTATAATTAATTTTGTAATCATTTCTCCCATAAATAACTCTCCTCTCGAATATCTTATTTTTTTGTAGAGCTAAAATCCTATTTCTTTTTTAATGTCTTAAGATAATCTTTTCTTTCTTTGCTTACCCTTAGACTCTCCACAGCCTTTTGTATAGACTTGTTGTGAACAAACTTATCCATTTTCCCCAACCTTATTATCTCTATAGCATCTTCATACTGTTTTATTAGAGCATAACTAAAATACCAAGCAATAGCCATGTTTATATAGTATTCATTACTTTTTATATTAGACACTATGTCCAAATGCTCATTCTTGTAATACTCATCAAGATAATTAGACATCAAAGTAACTATTCCAAACCTTATAGTATAGGTCTTTTCATCTTCTATCCACTCTAGTATTTTTTCATATACTTCTTCTGGGTGTTTTTTTAGAATTTTCGGTCCCAAACTATCACAGACTGCCCAGTTGTCTATATAAGGAAGAATTTCTTCTATATATTGGATACTTTCTTCATAGTTTTTCATAAGATTTACTATATGAACATGAAGAATATACTCATCATAATATTTATGAGGTAGGTCTTTTAAAAACTCCCTTGCAAAATCAGTCTTGTAAATTTTCTTTGCAAGTTTTTTAAGTTCCGCTGACCTTACGCCAATCATAGTTTCTATATCTACCGTAGGAATCAATTTTGAATTAAAATCCCTATACTTTAAATCCTGTAAATTAAATAGCTCTTCTCTAAGCGAATCAATTGAATAACTATCTGACATACTTCCCTCCTTTTTAATTATTTCTGTATAGTAATGCTTCTTTTTAATCATTTTATATACCCTTATTCTAACATATTTTAAACTTTAATTGTTTATTCTTATTATCTTATTTTCAAATATTCACAATCTTTATTGAACTGATCAATAACCCCATTTATCTTTATATTAGATTTTTATTAATATAATATAACCCTCTAAACATTAATAGCTAGTTATTTTTTATATTTCAAACTTTTAATAACTACTTTTCTCTATAACTAAATATAAATACCTTTTTATACTTACAATTAAATACTATATATGTTAAACTGTCCTTGTCTGTTTAGACTTACCCTATTTAGGCATTAGCAATAAGTCTATACTAATTTTATATAGAGCTTGTTTTTTATTTTAAATAAAAAACAAGCTCTATATAAAAAATCATTTCGCTTTCAATAGCGGCAATTCTGGGAATTACTTTATTTTCCAGTACTGGAAATGCTCAAAGCATTGACTCTAAAAGAATAAGTGGTGATAGTCGCTACGATACTTCTATCAAAGTCTCATCTGACTTTGATAAGTCTGATTATATGGTTTTGGCAAGTGGTCAAGGCTATGCAGATGCACTATTTGGATCTACTTTATCATCTCAGATCAATTCTCCTCTGTTACTAACAGAAAAGAATAAATTATCGAATGGTGTTTCAAATGAAATAAAAGGACTAGGTGTAAAAGAAGTATTTATTCTAGGTGGAGAAAATACTATATCTAAGAATGTAGAAAAGGAACTTTATGCACTAGGTATCAAGGTTTCAAGACTAACAGGGAAGGACAGACTTGAAACAGCAATTTCTGTAGCAAACTCTTATAAATCTATTTTAGGTATAAATCCTGATACGATTGTTTTAGTAAATGGAGAAAATTATCCAGATGCTTTGTCTGCATCTGCTCTATCGGCTAAATATAATGCACCTATTTTATTGACTCCTTCTAAATCTGTAAGTCCTGTTACTCAAAAGTTTATTAAAGACAATGGCATAAAAAAAATTATAGTGTTAGGTGGGCAAAATTCTGTTAATCAATCAGTACTTGATACTTATATGGGAAAAGTTGCTCCTATTCCCAAGCCAGCAAGAAATACATTCGAAGAAGCTACTGTAACTAGAGTTGTTGATGGAGATACAATAGAAGTTAATCTAGCAGGAAAAAATTATAAGCTAAGACTAGTTGGTGTAGATACTCCTGAAACCGTACACCCTAGCAAACCAGTAGAGTTTTATGGATTGGAAGCAAGCAACTACACAAAATCACAACTAACTGGTAAAAAAATATATCTTCAAAAAGATGTTTCTGAAACAGATAAATACGGAAGGCTATTGCGTTATGTTTGATATATCATATGCCTGGTGACAAATGGTATGATAAAATGAACGAAGAAAACATAGAATACTTCAAATCTGAAGATGAAGCAATAGCAGCAGGCTATAGAAGATCTAAAATATAAAAATTCTAGGAGGGGGGTCTATGCCCTCCTTTTTATCACCCATTTAATATATTTTCAAGCTACTTTCATAGTATTATAGTCAATTTTTCAAAAAATAATACTTTTTTCTATAATAAATTTTTTAACTGGATTATTATAAATTTTTTGAAAAACTATCCCTAAAAAGCCCTAGTAAATCCTATTATTTATATATATCGAACTTTTTTTCTTTCAAAAGTATTATCTTTTATTATTTTTAAGTATTATATGATATTTATTTATATAATAAAGTTTTGTTTCTCGCAATTTATATATACATCATTTATTTTCTTTTTTTTGCTTTTTTCATTTTATTTTTATTTTTTAATACTGTATTCTTAATTATATAATTTTTTTCTCTATATTTTTTATTTTTTTATAATAAAATTAACTTTTCTTAAAATTCCCAAATGTTTATTTTATTTATTTGAACTTTGAACAATACTTTATTCGATTTTTCAATTTTGCCAAAAAAAATCAGGTCTTTACAAATCTTTTTTAGTGACGTATAATATAACACAACTTAATAAATAGGGTAGAGGCGCGATTGACATCAGTAACTTTATACAATGCCGGCAAGCAGTATATAGTAAAAGGGGATATCGCCGAAAGAATATGATTTTTGCCGATTTTATGTTCTTGGAACATCTGTTAACAACAGTTGTTTTGTCATTATTTGTGTAATGGAGAGCTAGCCATATATTATGTCTTTAATATTGATATTATGACAAATGTAGGCTATCTGCATTTGTCTTTTTTTTACTATATGGGCAATGCAGATCGATTTTTCGTACTCTCTACTCCACACATTTTGGAGAGTTAGCCGCATTTGAATCTTGAGTACGTATATTTCTTCAGGCAAATGCAGGCAATTGCATTTGCCTTTCTATTTATTATTCCAATTCAAAAAAAATTTAATAAAAGCATTTTTATTCTGGTTTTTTATCTTATTTAAACTGAATATTTTTAAAACAAGTAATAATCGGAATATTTCAAGTGTTTATAGTAGATTATGTTTTAGGAGGAATATATGAAAAGAATTACAGTATTAAAGTTTGGTGGAAGTTCAGTAGCTAGTATTGAAAAAATAAAAGCTATTTCTGAATATTTAAAAAAGCGAACTGAAAATAATGAAAAACTTCTTGTTGTAGTTTCTGCAATGGGAAAAACTACTGACTCTCTTTTAAAGCAGGCTGCAGAAATTACTGCAGATCCCGATATCAGAGAGCTAGATACTCTTCTTGCTGTTGGAGAGCAAAATACAATTTCATTAATGGCTATTAATCTAAATCACATTGGTGTTCCTGCTCGTTCCCTTACTGGAATGCAAGCTGGAATAAAAACCTTTGGGCAACATACTAAAAGTAGAATCGCTAATATAGATTCTGAATTCATTCTAAAGGAACTCGAAAAGTTTGATGTTCTTGTTGTCGCAGGTTTCCAAGGAGTCAATGAAAACAAAGAGATTACAACTCTTGGAAGAGGTGGTTCAGATACTAGTGCAGTTGCTTTGGCAACAGCAATTGCTGCACCTTGTGAAATCTATACAGATGTTACTGGAGTCTTTGGAACAGATCCTAGACTGTATCCTGAGGCAAAACAGCTTGAGCAAGTAAGCTATGAAGAAATGCTTGAACTTTCAGCTTTAGGCGCAGGAGTTTTAGAAACAAGATGTGTAGAAATTGCAAAGAACTATCATGTGCCAATTTATTTGGCAAAAACTTTATCAGAAAAGAAAGGGACATGGATTATGGAAAACATTGATTTACTTGAAAAAAAGGTAGTTACCGGAGTGGCTCTGGACAAAAATATACTTCATGTAACACTAACCTGTAATGGATGTTCACCAGATTTTGTTGAAAAACTATTCAATGAATTGGACACACAAAGTGTAAATATCGATATGATAAGTCAGGTTGTTGTAGGAAGTAATATAAATATTTCATTTACCTGCAAGAAAACTGACAAACATTTTCTTGAAAGGGTAATAACAAATCTTTCAAGCGCCTTCCCTTCAATTGAAAGTACAATCAGAGAAGATTGTGCAAAACTTTCAATAGTTGGTTCAGGAATGAGAGATGTAAGTGGTGTTGCAGCTAGAGCTTTTAGACTTCTAGGTAAAAACGATATTTTATTTTATCAAGTAACAACTTCTGAAATCTCCATTTCCTATGCAATAGATGAAAACAATGCAGAAAAAGCTGTTCAGCTTTTCTGTGAAGAATTTAATATTTAATAGATTTTAGGAGGATATAAAAATGGCAAATTTTGCAATAGTAGGAGCAACAGGTGTAGTAGGAACAAAAATGATTGAACGTCTAGCTGAAAGTGGACTTCAAGTTGATGATATATATATGATGGCATCTTCAAGATCTGCAGGTAAGGTTTTAAAATTTAGAGATAGAGATGTAGTAGTTGAAGAATTAAATGAACATTCTTTTGATAAGGACATCGACTATGCCCTATTCTCTGCAGGTGGAGACACTTCTAGAAAATTCGCACCTATAGCTGAAGAAAATGGTGTTATAGTTATTGATAATTCAAGTGCTTGGAGAATGGAAGAAGACATCGACCTTATAGTTCCAGAATGTAACAGACCAACACTAAAGAGAAAAATAATAGCTAATCCAAACTGTTCTACTATACAGTCAGTAGTTCCACTAAAGCCGCTTAACGATGCTTTTAATATAGAAAAAATCACTTATACTACTTATCAGGCTGTATCTGGCTCAGGCAAAGGTGGAATAGACGATTTATTAGAAGGACAAAATGGTGTAGAACCTAAGAAGTACCCACATCCTATTTACAATAATGTTCTTCCTCACATAGATTCATTTTTAGAAAATGGATACACAAAGGAAGAAATGAAAATGATAAATGAAACTAAAAAAATACTAAATCTTGACGATGACGTTAGAATTACTGCTACTTGCGTAAGAGTTCCTGTGCTGAATTCTCATGCTGTAGAAATAGATGTAACTTTTAAAAATGTTGCTACTGTTGAAGAAATTAGAGAAATACTTAGAAATGCTCCTGGAGTTGTTCTTGTAGATGATCCTGGGAATAATCAGTATCCTATTCCAACTGAAGCAACAGGACATGACGAAGTATATGTTGGAAGAATAAGAAAAGATATATCTCAGGATAATGGCTTCCATATTTGGTGTGTAGCAGATAATATTAGAAAAGGCGCTGCAAGTAATGCAGTACAAATAGCTGAACTTCTTGAATCATCTAAGTAATTATTATTATATACGGAGGTAACAAAAATGACGAAATTATTTACTGGAATAGCAACTGCCCTAGCAACTACAATGTTTGAAGACGGATCACTTGATATAAAGTCTTATGAAAGACTTATAAAGTTTCAACTAGATAGTGGAGTAAATGCACTTGTAGTAGCTGGTACTACAGGCGAAGGATCTACACTTACAATTGAAGAAAAGTTGACTCTTCTAAATTCTGCTCTAAAGATTAGAGGCGATAAATACCAATGTCCTATTATTCTTGGTACTGGCTCTAACAATACTGCAGCTACTATTGAAAATACAAGAATAGCTAAAGAAAATGGAGCTGATGCAGTTTTACTTGTAACACCTTATTACAATAAAACTAGCCAAAGAGGTCTTATTGCACATTATAAGGCTGTTGCAGATGAAGTAGACATTCCAATTATACTTTATAATGTACCTGGAAGAACTGGTATGACTATTCAGCCAGAAACAGTATCAGAACTTTCAAAAATAAAAAATATAGTTGCACTTAAAGATGCTACTGGAGATATGAAATATCTTGAAAATGTAAAGAGACTTATTGGAGATAATGAGGATTTTGCACTTTTTAGTGGAGATGACCCTAGCTTCTTAAACTTCCTTGTAAATGGTGGAGATGGAGTTATAAGCGTAGTTACAAACTGCCTTCCTGAATCTTTCCTTCGTATATACACACTTATAAATGATGGAAAAATCGCAGAAGCAAGAAGACTTCAACACGGACTTAATCCATTTATAAGATCTCTTTTTGCAGACGTAAGCCCTACACCTGTAAAGGCAGTATTAAAGGAAATGGGATATGGAAATGAAAACTTTAGATTACCTCTAATTGCAACTACTGATAATGTTAGAGATAATGCTATTGAACTATATAACATTGCAAAAAATCTTTAATTAAGTATAGATTTTTATACCTGAAGACGAAGTGTATATCTTAGATTTGGAAGCTATTTTAAATATGCTTTTCTATTAACCTATGGCTGCCCTTCTAAATTCTATGATTTAGAACTCTCCTCTAGATATAGTAGGCAGCCCTATTTACCCCTTTTATTATTGGATTGATATACACTTTTTCTCAGGGAAATGTTACTTTAAAGAAACTTATCTAACTTTAATTAATGATAAAGTTAAAAATAAAAAATTAGCAAAAGAATGTTATAGCTTCTATAAATTCCTTTTTTATCTATGAATTCATAGAAGCTATAATATTTTAATATTAAGGAGGACACTATGAGAATTATATTAAGCGGTTACGGAACAATGGGCAAGGTGGTAGAATCACTGTCTATTGAAAGGAATATTGAAATTGTAGGTATATTTTCTTTAATAAATATAGAAAATTCACCCTACCCTGTTTTTAAAGATGCTGAAAATTTACCAGATGCAGACGCTATTATAGATTTTTCACATCCAGATGCAACTGAAAAACTTTTAAAGGCTGCAAAAATCCATAAAATAGCTATGGTAGTTGCTACTACTGGTGCTAGAGAAAAGCTACAAAGTCTTATGGATGAAGCTGCAAAAGAAATTCCTGTATTTTTCAGCGCAAATATGAGCTACGGTGTTCATGTTCTTACAGAAGCATTGAAATTTTTAACTCCTCTACTTTCTGAGGATTATGATATTGAAATACTTGAGAGACATCACAATAAAAAAATAGATGCTCCAAGTGGTACTGCTGTTAAGCTTTTAGAAGCTATTCAATCTGTAAATCCAGACTACTTCCCTATTTATGACAGATCTCAAGGTGAACACAAGAGAGATAAAAAGGAAGTTGGAATGAGTGCTATGAGAGGTGGAACAATAGTTGGTGAACATGAAGTAATGTTTGCTGGTACAGATGAGGTAATCGAAATTACTCACAGAGCACAGTCTAAGAAAATTTTTGCTGATGGAGCTTTAAAGGCAGCAGAAAAACTTATGAATAAAGAAGCAGGATTTTACACTTTTAATAACCTTTAATGAAAATTAAAAATAAGATATTTTTTATATAAAATCTTCATTAATAGAGATAAAAGTAAGTTATATATTATAAAATCTATAGATAGATTTAACATTAAAAACAATTGGAAAAAAGAGAGGATATAATTATGAGCAGAGATTTTTTGACATCGCAGGAAATAATAGACTATATAGCAACATCTAAAAAAGTTACACCTGTAAAGGTATATATTAAAGGAGAAAATCTTTCAGAAATCACCTTCCCAGAAGGAGTAAAGGACTTTGGTTACAATACTTCAAAGGTTTTATTTACAGACCTTAATACATGGAAGCTTATTCTTGAAGAAAATAATGATAAAATAATAGATTATGTAGTAGAAAACGACAGAAGAAATAGTGCTATTCCACTACTGGATCTATCTAGTGTAAATGCCAGAATAGAACCTGGTGCGCTTATTAGAGAACACGCTGTAATTAAGGATAATGCAGTAGTTATGATGGGAGCCGTTATTAATATCGGAGCCGTTGTCGGCGAAGGAACTATGATAGATATGGGAGCTATTTTAGGCGGTCGTGCAACTACTGGAAAAAATGTTCATGTTGGAGCAGGAGCAGTTCTTGCAGGAGTTATTGAACCTGCAAATGCCAATCCTGTAATAGTTGAAGATAATGTACTAATAGGAGCAAATGCAGTAATCCTTGAAGGCGTACGAATCGGAAAAGGTTCTGTTGTAGCAGCTGGTGCAATTGTTACTGAAGACGTTCCAGAAGGTTCTGTTGTAGCTGGAGTTCCCGCAAAAATAATCAAGCAAACAAGTGATGTGGCCGGAGAAAAAATAAGTATAATTGATGCTCTAAGAAGCCTATAAATATATTTACTAATACAAGATATACCTTGGGTATATCTTGTATTAAATTAATAGTAAGGAAAGGTAATTTTATGAATAAGACAAAAGTAGAAGATTTGAAAATATGGAGACACTACCTTCACAAAAACCCAGAACTTTCACAAAAAGAATTTAATACTGCCGCTTTTATCCGTTCAGAATTAGATAAAATGAAGGTAGATTATGAAACACCACTTCCTACTGCAACTATTGCTCACATCAAAGGACAAGGTGATAAATATATTATTTTGAGAGCTGATATAGATGCTTTACCTATCTGTGAAAAAAATGATATCGAATACGCATCACAAAATGAAGGTATTATGCATGCTTGTGGACATGACGCTCATACTACAATGCTTCTTGGAGCCGTAAAAGAGCTAAAATATCTTTCAGACTCAAATAAACTCAATATAAATATTTTAGCTGTTTTCCAGCAATCAGAGGAATCTTTTGGGGGTGCAAATGCCCTTATAAAAGCCTTTAATTTTGAAAAATATGATATAGATTCAGCCTATGCCCTTCATGTAAATCCTGATTTTGAAGAAGGAAGTATCGTATCTAGAAAAGGTCCTATAATGGCAAGTTGTCAAGAATTTGCAGTTAAAATTAAAGGAAAATCTGCACATGTTGGAATTAGAGAAAAAGGAATAAATGCAATGAATGCAGCTATGTCTTTATACGGTCAGATACAGGCAATACCTATCTATAACCTAGATTGCAAACATACAAATATTATACACATAGGATACATGAAAGTTGGAGAAGTTATGAATTCTGTTCCTGAAAATGGTTATCTTGAAGGAACAATTAGAACTTATGACATGGATGATAAAAACATAATAGTAAAAAGGATGTCTGATATTTGTAAAGGAGTTGAAATATCAACATCTTGCAAGATAGATTTAACCCTAAGAGATGGTTATCCAGCACTTATTAACTCCGATAACTTAATAGATAGGGTTAAATCTTCTGCAGAAAGTAGCTCAGCTAAATTTTCTCTTAAAAAAGATCCTTATCTTTTAGGTGAAGATTTTTCATTCTTTTCACAGCTATGCCCTATAAACTACTCTTTTATAGGAATTAGAAATGAAAAACTAGGCTATATCTCTGGACTTCATACTTCAAATCTTATGATGAGAGATGAAGCCCTCACTTTTGGAGTAGACTTCTTTGTAGAAATTGCAAAGTCTTTTTAATAATTAAATGGAGGACTTATATGGAAAATGCAAAATTAAAAATAGATTTAAAAGCTCTTTACAATAATGCACGTTTTCTTCTTGAGGAAACTGGCGGTGGTGTAATTGCTACGGTAAAAAACAATGCCTATAATTTTGGTCTTGAAAGAGCTGTAAACACATTTTATGAGGCGGGAATACGAAACTTTGCCACTACTTCCCTTAAAGAAGCAATTAAAATTAGAGAATTATATGAAAATGTATATATACTTATGCTAAATCCATCTGATGATTTTGATACTTTAAGAAAATACAGAATCAGCTCTTCTATTGCAAATCTAGATTGGCTAAAAACTTATAAAGACGACATGAAAGATATCAGTTGGCATCTTGAATGGGCTGGAATGATGAGAAGATCTGGTTGCAGAAGTGAAGATGAATTTATGGAAGCTTTAGACTTTGCACAAAAGAATGACATTGCAATAGATGGTATTTGGACTCATTTTTCATGGGCAGATGAATTCGATAAAAATAATAGCTATGAAGAAGAAAAAGAAAATTGGCTTAATATAGAAAAAAAAGCTTGCGAAAAATATGATTTTAAATTTATACACGCCCAAAACAGTGCATCTTTTTGTAGAGATGGTAAACTTCCAGAACATAGCCATGTAAGAGTTGGTATTATTCTTTACGGCTGTCCTGGGTATGAAAATTGGGAATACCAAGGTAAAATACAACATGCGATAGAAGTATCTGCTGAAGTTATTGCTATAAACGACTTGCTAGATGGTCAATCTATCGGCTATTGCTCATCTTTTATAGCCAGTAAAGACAGCTCTATTTCACAAGATGGTAAAACTCACGTAGCTGTAATAAATATTGGCTACGGGGATGGTATTTTAAGAAAAAGGGTTATTGGACATGATGTAGAGATAAATTCTAAAAGATATCCCCTTGTTTCTATGATGATGAGCCATACAGTTGCCCTAGTAGATCAAGATGTGAAAATTGGGGATAAGGTGTATTTTTACAAAGACACTATACCTGTTTTTGAATTTACTTATAAGGGTGTTGGAGCTAATTCTGAACAGATTTCTGCACTTAATTTTAATTCCCTTGATGTAGAATATGTAGACTAATTAAAGTGTCTAAAATATAAAGTTATGATTTTTAACGGAAAGGATATATTATGCAATTACATGGAAGTTCTAAAATAGAAGAAAATGGACATTTGTCAATAGGAGGTGTAGATACTAGCTATCTTGCAGAAAAATACTCTACCCCCTTATTTATTTACGATGAAAATTTAATAAGAAATCAATGCAGGAGATTTCACAAGGTACTTAAGGAGTCAGGATTAAACTATCATATTTCCTATGCTTCAAAGGCTTTTATTTGTAAGTACCTTGTAAAAATAATGAGTGAAGAAAATATGGGACTCGATGTTGTTTCTGCAGGCGAATTATACAATGCTCTTGTAGCAAATTTTGATCCTAAAATGATTCATCTTCACGGAAATAATAAAACAGAAACTGAAATAAAAATGGCACTTGAAAAAAATATAGGCTGTTTTGTAATAGATAGTTTTGATGAAATTGAAAGACTAGATAGAATTTCTGCTTCTATGGGTAAAACTCCAAAATGCCTTCTAAGAGTTACTCCAGGTGTTGAAGCTCATACCCACGACTTCATCTCTACTGGCATGACAGACTCTAAGTTTGGACTTAATATTGACAATGGACAGGCTCAAGATGCTATTAAAAGAATACTAGATAAAAAAAATCTTAATCTTGTAGGTGTCCACTTCCATATTGGTTCACAGATTTTCGGTACAGAAGGAACAAGAGCTGCAATAGAAAAAGTATTTTACTGGTTTAAAAAGCTGAAAAATGAATTAGATTTCACTCCAAAAGTTTTAAATATAGGGGGAGGTTTTGGAATAAGATATACAACTGAAGATATTTCCTACCCTATTGAAACAGCTTTAGAAGAAATTATAAATGCTCTCAAAGATGCATCTACTTCAAACTCTATAGATATTCCTCAGCTATGGCTTGAACCAGGCAGATCTATTGTGGGAGAAGCTGGATATACTCTTTATACTATCGGTACAATAAAAGAAATTCCAAATGTAAGGACTTATGTATCTATAGACGGTGGTATGAGTGACCATATAAGAACAGCTTTGTATGGTGCCAAGTATGAAGTAGCACTTGCAAATAGAATGAATGAAAAAAATACTGACACAGTAACTTTTGCTGGCAAATGTTGTGAATCTGGAGATATGATAGCCTATGATGTTAAAATTCCAAAAGCCTCTATTGGCGATTTAGCTATCGTAAGTTGCACCGGTGCATACCACTATTCAATGGCTTCTAATTACAATCAAATGACTAAACCTGCTGTTGTTTTTGTAAAAGATGGAGAGGATCATCTTGCAATAAAAAGAGAATCATTTGACGATTTAATGAAAAATCAGCTATAATATGAATGTATGATAAAAAATTATTCATAAAATTAAAATTCGGGAGTAAAATCCCGTTTTTTATTTTTCAGTTTTATAGGCTTAAAACTTTAATTTAATTGCAAGTATCTTCAAACCACAAAAACTTTTAAGTTCTTAAATTTATAACTTGACATTTGGAGATTTTATCATTAAAATTTTAAGAGTCGGTTTGATTTCAACTTTCCCATTCTTGACAATGAAAAAGTTGATTTTTTAATGCAAGTAAAATTAAATAATTGAAAGGGGTTTTAACATGAATTTTGATAGAAAAAGATTTTACAAATCATTATTTTTCTTATGTATACCAATAATTGTTCAAAACCTAATTTCAACGCTTGTAAATATGATAGATACAGTAATGATTAGCTCACTTGGTTCTCCAGCGATAGCCGCAGTAGGTATAGCGAATCAGTTTTTCTTCCTGTATACAATGGTCATCGTCGGTGTTTGTAGTGGAGCTACTGTGTTTATATCACAGTTTTTCGGAAAAAGAGATACTGAAAATATTAAAAGAGTCGCAGCGTTTACAACGACAGCTGCTCTTGTTTCAAGTATAGTATTTTTCCTTTTGGCAAAGTTTGGACCTATGCTTCTTGTCGGAATCTTCTCTAAAGATCCTCAAGTAATTCGTCCAGCCTTGGACTATTTTGAAATAATAGCGTATGCCTACCCTCTTATTGCAATATCTATGGCACTTACAATTTGCTCTAGATCAATAAGAAGACCTTATTTAGGTATGGTTTCAAGTGCAATCGCTTTGGTAGTCAACGTAATATTAAACTACGGATTAATTCTTGGTAACCTAGGGATGCCCGCTTTAGGAGTATCCGGTGCCGCCATTGCGACATGTGCTGCAAGAGTTGTTGAAGTTATAATAGTAGTTGGTTACATTTTTATAGTAGAGAAAGATCATATGCTCAGATTTAATATAAATCATATAAGAAGCATTACATGGGACTTTTTAAAACAGTTCCTAGATAAATCGATACCTATGTTTACAAATGACGTAGTATGGGCAATTGGAACAATAGCTTACACTGTAGCGTATTCTGTTGCAGGTACTGAAGCTATTGCTGCTGGTCAGATAGCAGGAACTACTTCTAATTTATTTTTATTGATTTCTATATGTATAGCAAATGGTGGATCAATAATGCTTGGAATAGAATTAGGTTCTGGAAGAATAGATATGGCAATTACTTATGCAAAGAAACTTGCCATTTTAGTTTTTATATCAGGTCTTGTAATGGGAGGATTTTTAATTCTTTCTATACCTGGACTAATAAATATATTCCACATAGCACCTGATAGTATCAATCTTATGACAAAGGTATTTAAGGTTATAGGAACATTTATGGCACTTAAGTCCATAAATACATTTATCGTCATCTCCGTTTTAAGAAGTGGTGGAGATACAAAATTTGCTATGATAGTAGAAGTAATCGCAATGTGGTGCTTCTCTATTCCAGCAACATTTTATGGTGCATACCACGGATATTCAATGTGGATACTTGTAGCATTTACTTATTTGGAGGAAATTGTAAAGATGTTTGCAATCTTCCCACGTGCCTTAAGTAAAAAATGGGCAAATAATTTGGTAAATCATATGTAAAAGTTAATTGAAAATACAATTTTGTATTTTTAATATATATATTTTAATAACATTTTAACTATTTTTCGACTTTAATATCCAAGAAAAGCCATTCATATTTATATGAATGGCTTTTCGCTACAATAAAACAATTATATTTACTTACTTTATTACTAATAGTCTTTATAATTTTTTAACGTTTAAATTTTATCGAAAATTCACAGGTTTTTAAAGTTTTCTCTTTATCCGACAAATTGAAAATCCTGTGCAAATGTAATTCTCTATTCTCAAGCAAATAAATTGCTTAAGAAATAGTATTTCTATTAAGTTTAATTATATGTTGTATTTTAGCTAGGCAAAGAAAATACAGAATTTATTGTTTTGCCTTTATATTTATAACTATGTGGTAATTAGATTATCACTTGTTTAAAATTTTCATAAACGTCGGTTTTACACCCGTTTTCTGTGATAACGTTTATTTGATCAAACTTATTTTTTATTCAAATTCGTTTATTAAATGCTTATTTTTAATTTTATTCTGCGCAAAATTATGATAAGCTACGATGCTTATATTTTTATTTTTGCCAGATAAAATAAGGATGTTTTATGAACAAAAAATAATTTTATTAAGGGGTTTTTGTATGTTCGGCAAAAGAAAACAGATGTCAGAATCTATGTTAATAGCCATTTTATTAGCTTTAAGTGGAGGTTTTATCGACGCTTATTCATTTAATAGTAGGGGGGAAGTTTTTGCAAATGCTCAGACTGGAAATCTTGTAATGCTAAGCCAAAGTCTAGCTAGAAAAGATCCCCATCAACTTATCAAGTATATATTACCCGTTATGGCATTTTTTATAGGAGTTTATTTTACAGAAATTATTAGGATTTATTGTCAACAGTATAAAATTCTTCACTGGAGACAAATAGTTGCCCTAATGGAAGTTTTTATACTTATATTAGTTGGTATTATGCCCACTCATTTAGATTATATAGCAAATGCTACTATGTCAATGACTTGCGCAATGCAATTTCAAAGCTTTAGAAAGTTTCACGGCGTTTCAATGCCTACAATAATTTGTACTGGAAATTTAAGAAGTGCAACAGAACTTCTAAGTCTTTATCATTTTACAAGAGATGATAATGTTGCAAAGAAAAGTTTATATTATTATGGAGTGGTCGCCATGTTTGGACTTGGAGCTGCTATTGGAGCAATTTCTTCAGACCTATTTGGATTGAAAGCAATCTGGGTAAATGCAGCTTTAATGTTCTTTGGTTTTATACTTATGTTTAAAGAAGAAACTACTTTATAAGATACTGATGTCAAAGCTATCGCATTACGATAGCTTTTTTGTATACTTTATTCTTAAAAAGTTGTTTTTTATTTTGAAAAATATTATAATAAATTCATAGAATCAACTGCAAAACTGTAGCTGACCTATTGAATAATTTATATTAGAGAGGTTTTTTGTATGTTCGGAGAAAGAAAACAGATGTCAGAGTCCATGCTTATTGCTATACTTTTGGCTTTAGGTGGCGGTTTCAGAGATGCCTACTCTTTCAATAGCAGAGGTCAGGTCTTTGCAAATGCCCAAACAGGAAATCTTGTGCTTTTAAGTCAGAGTGTTGCAAAAAAAGACCCTCATCTTATTTTAAAATATATTCTACCTGTTTTTGCTTTTTTTATAGGTGTGTATATTACAGAAATCATTAAGGAATTTTGCAAAGAAAATAAGATTATACATTGGAGACAGATTATTGCTATTACAGAGGTTATTATGCTTATTGCTGTTGGCTTTATGCCTGCAAATATGAATCATGTGGCAAATATCACCATTTCTTTAGCCTGTGCAATGCAGGTTCAAAGCTTTAGAAAGTTTCATGGATTACCTATGGCTACCACTATGTGTACTGGAAACCTAAGAAGTGCCACAGAGCTTCTTAGTGCCTATCATTTAAGAGGCGATAGCAGTAAAAAAAGAAAAAGTATGTACTATTACTTTGTGATAATGGTCTTTGGTATAGGTGCTGCTACAGGTGCCATTACTTCAGATTTATTTGGCATGAAGGCAATTTGGATAGATGCTGCAGTTATGTTTATTGGATTTGTATTGATGTTTAAAGAAGAAAGTATTCTATAAGAATTTATTATATATAAAAAGGACAGACTAATTGCCTCTAGCTAGACACAGTCTGTCCTTAAATTATTTTATAGCTTTAAAATTTTACAAAAATACTGGCCATTCCTAAAAGACCCACTATTAAAAGTACTCCCCCCATAATCAACATGGCACTCTTTGGCTTAGCTTCTAAAAAATATCCTGTTTCTATATCTTTATAAAAAACTATACTTCCACCTATTGGATAGACTTCCGAAACATTGGAGTTTCCTCTGCTTCTTCTTATTTTTTCCACACCATTGTCCTCGTATTTTAAAAGTGGACAGTAAAGAGCAGTTCCTGACTTATGATATTTGCCATCATTACCTAGATTTGTTTTTTGCCACTTCAAAACTCCCACTATTTCAGAGTTAATCTCTTCTAGCTTCTTTCTATTTTCTCTAAAATATATGAACACAAATGCTAGACCTACGAAAATACATATTGGAGAAAGCAATGCAGTTAAATATGCGGCTCCAAACTTAGCCTTTGCAGCTGGTGTAAATAATAAAAAGACTCCTATTACAGCTATTACCCACTGACCAAATACCGGTGTATTAATAGGTGTAAATATCTTATAGTTACCACTTCCATTAGGATTCTTCACCAATTTTACTATATCTCCAGCCTTATATTGATCCATACTATTCATAGCATACTTCTTTTTTCTTCCAGCTTCATCTACTTCAACGGTTATTTCATAATAAAACTGTCTATAAAATCCCTGCTTGTCCTTCTTCTCAAAATGTTTTGAATAGAGTACTTTTCCATCTATAACAGTTTTGGGCTTTTCAAAACGCTTATTCTGTACAATTCCTTTAATCCCTACAATCAAAAATGCAATTCCCATTACAATTTGAATTAAACTTTTAATAGATATCCCTGTCAACATAGCTTTCTCCCCTTCACATAAAATTACACACTTTTCTATATAAAACAAAAGATTTTTTTATACAATTAACTAATGTATATATGTCGATTATAACTAATATTATTTGTTTTTTCTATAATTTTCTTAAATTTAAATTCTATTTTTTAACCGTCGCTATCTGCCATCATTACAATTTTTCTACATTCTCCGCAATGCCATGCTGTTGATTCATTTAATATATTTACTCTTACTCTATTATCATCTTTATTTAGTATTTTTTTAAACTTATGTGATTTTTTTTTATAATCTTCTGGCATGAATATATATTTATTATCATATCCACCTGTTCCTTTTCTCTCTACATTTCCTAATTTCATTTCTTTTCCACATATTGGACAATTCACAACTATCACCTCAACTTTCATCGCTTAATATTAAAATTTTAATTTTAAGCCATATTAATAATATTGCTACTATCTTAAAATTATCATCTTTTTATTTTTTTTACAAGTCATTTAGTAATACTTAAACTTTTATTATTTTATTTTTATTATATACTTTGATTTTTTTCTTGATTTTGTTAATATATCCTTGTATTTTTTTCTTCTTATAAAGTTCTTTTTTTATCTGAAATAAAAAAAGAAGAGTAGCCCCTTCTCCCTTTATTTTATATAATTTTTTTATATATTCTAAATATTTTCTTACATATCTTCAAACATAGATGTAATATGCTTGATCATCATATCTATTGCTATCTTATTTTCTCCACCTCTTGGTATAATTATATCTGCATACTTCTTAGATGGCTCAACAAATTCTTCATGCATAGGCTTTACTGTGTTTCTATACTGAGTAAGTATTGAATCAACAGTTCTTCCTCTTTCTGCAACATCTCTTAAAATTCTTCTCATTAATCTTTCATCTGCATCTGTATCTACAAATATCTTAACATCCATAAGGTCTCTCAATTCCTTATTTTCCAGTATAAGAAAACCATCTACTATTATTACTGCCTTTGCTTCCACCAAATAAGTATTCTTTGATCTTGTATGAATTGTATAATCATATTCCGGTCTATATATTGATTCGCCATTCTTTAACTTTTTGATATCATTTATCATTCTTTCTGTCTCAAATGCGTTTGGATGATCATAGTTAAGATTATTTCTTTCTTCCATTGTCAAATCGTCATTTGCTCTGTAATAATAATCATGGCAAAGAACTTCTATATCTTCTTTAAAATGATCTTTTAACTTTTCAATAATAGTTGTTTTTCCTGAAGCAGAGCCTCCTGCAACTCCTACTATCATTACTTTTCCCATTGTATATACCTCTTCTTTCGTCAACTAAATAAAACAAAATATTACAATTTATCTTTATCTTTTCCTAAAATTTTCTATCCTTTTTATATTAACAAAAACAAAATAAAATTTCTAGTACCTGTGAAGAAAAATATATTTTTATATTGCTAAATATTTTTATACAAATTTATAAAATTTTCTATTTCATCTAGAGACTCTGAGAATAAAAGCTTGCCTTGATACTTATCAGATAAAAAGCCTGAACTTACCATTGTTTCATACTGTTCCCTTAAATCATCATAAAATCCATCTACGTTGAAAAATATACATGGATTATCATTTTTTCCTATCATAGACCAAGAAACAACTTCTGAAATTTCTTCTAAAGTTCCCAGCCCTCCCGGAAGTGCAATATATACATCTCCATTTTCTATCATTATCTTTTTTCTTTCAGTTATTGTTTCAACTCTTATAAATTCCGTCAATCCTTCGTGAGTAGGCTCTAAATTAGATAAAAAATCTGGTCTTACTCCTATTACCCTTCCAGAGTTATCAAGAACAGTATCTGCAATTACTCCCATAAGACCAGTAGAGCCACCTCCGTATACTAAGCTATATCCTTTTTCAGCAATCCATTTTCCAAGACTCTGAGCAGCCTTCTTATACTTTTCATCATTTCCAATACTTGCACCACAATATACTGTTATATTCATACTAAACCTCCATTTTACAGCAGTTTCTTTACTTATATCTTAATTTTATATATACTTATATACTACTATATTTGCCAAACTTTTAATAGTTTTTAAAGACTTGTTTAAAAATTATTAATTTATAGACTAAAATTAATTTTAAAACATTTTAATTATCTTTATTTTTTATTTTCTCTTAAATTAATTAATAATATTTTTTTTCTATCTTATATATTTTTTAAATTGATAAAAACAATATCGTTTTTCTTAAATAAAGCAAATATACTCAAGTTTAATGATATAATCTAATTTAATGATAAGTACTTTAAGGGAGGTATTATATGAAAATTAAAAAGTTATTATCTGTTTGTCTTGCAGGTATATTAGCAGCATCTTTTGCTCTAACTGGCTGTACTGACAAAAATGAAAAAGCGGCAACTGACAATAATGTTACGTTAAAAATGTTAGTTCCGGGATATGATGGTGGATATCTTAAAAAAGAACTTGATAACGGTATCAAGGCTTTTGAAGAGAAAAATCCAAGCATCAAAGTTCAGATTATATCTGTTGGCTGGGAAGATTTAAACTCAAAGATTATACAGCTTTTCCAAGCCAAAGAATCTCCAGATATTATGCTTACAGGTTCTAGAACATTAAAACAGCTTGTAGATATGGGAGCAGCAGAGAACCTTTCTCCATTTATGAAAGATGACTTCAAGTCAAAGAGAGTAGAAAATGTGTTAAAGACAGCTCAAATAGATGGAAAGCAATATGGTATTCCAATGGCGTTTTCATCTAGAGCTCTATACTATAGAACAGATTTAATTCAGAACCCACCAAAGAACTGGGATGAATTACTTCAAACAGCAAGGGAAGTACATGCAAAGGATCCTAAGGTTTATGGATTTGCAATTCCAACTGACCTTGAAAGTGGTACAGACGAAATACTTAACTTCATATACCAGAATGGTGGAAGAATAGTAGACAAAGATGGAAAGTACACTCTTAACTCAAAGGAAAATGTTGAAGCTCTTACTTACTTAAAGAAGTTTAGTGATGAAGGACTAATACCTGATCCAGTATCTATGAAGAGAAATGATCAAGCTACTTTATTCAAAAACGGAAATCTTGCAATGTTTGTTTCTGGACCATGGGAAAAGGAAGAAATGGATAAGAGCGAATATAAATACGGTGTTGCAGAATTACCTGTAGGTAAGTTCTCTGCTGAAACATTAGTTACAGATTCATATGTAATGTCTTCTCAAAGTAAGCACAAGGAAGCTGCTTGGAAGTTTATAGAATTTATGGGTCAGCCTGAATATCAGAGACCTGTATCTGAAGCTTTCGGATGGTTCCCTGTACTAAAGGATGAAGAAAAGGATAAACGTTTCAATGATGAATTTATGAAGCCATTTGCAGCTAAGATTAAAGACGGCGTTCCTGAACCACAGGTTTCTAATTGGGATACATTTAATAAGACTTTTGTAACTGCAGTTCAAAAGGTTCTTACTGGAAAGGCAACTCCACAAGAAGCTTTAGATCAAGCACAAAGTGAATTAGAAAAACAATAAAATATTATGCCTGATCGCGGCTTTGCTGCATCAGGCTATTTTATTTATTTTAGCTTTATAAGATACTTTAAAAGGAGGTTTTTTATGACAAAAATCAAACTAAAAAATTATACTCCCTACTTTCTTATACTTCCAGTAGTAGTTTTTATGTTGGCTCTCTATGCCTACCCTATTTTTCTTGTTTTTGTAGAATCTTTTAACAAAACATCTATAATAGCTGGTAGCTCAGAGTTTGTCGGTCTTGATAATTTCAGAAAAATCATTTCTGATGGATCATTTTCTACAACACTAGGCTTAACTTTTAAATATACTGCCCTTACTGTTTTTTTAAAAATGTTTTTAGGATTTGTAATGGCATTATTTTTATACAGCGATATTTATTTCAAAAAGACTTTAAGATTCCTTTCGCTTATTCCATGGGCAATTCCTCAGGTTGCCGTTTCCATAGTTTGGAAATGGATATTAGATGGAAACTATGGCTACTTGAATTATTACTTGATAAAATTTGGAATTATAGAAAAAAACATAGCCTGGCTATCTAGTCAAAAACTCGCCTTTTTCTGTGCAGCCTTTGTGGACACATGGCTTGGTATATCTCTTGTTTCAATGATATTCCTAGCTGCACTAAACTCAATAGATAGATCCCTCTATGAAAGTGCTATGATGGACGGAGCAAATTTAATAAGAAGATTCACAAATGTTACTATACCTGGAATAAAGACTGTTTTCTTTATTACTCTTACTTTGGTAACGATTTGGACTTTTAACTCATTTAATGTAATTTTTGTACTTACACAAGGTGGTCCTATGAGATCTACGGAAACACTAATAATAAGAATATATCAAGAGGCATTTAGCAAGTTTGATTTAGGTACTAGTTCTGCACTTTCGGTAATAGTATTCCTAATTCTTATCAGCTTTTCAGCTATATACTTTAAACTGATTTCAAATGCAAATAAGGAGTGATACTATGAATAAGAAAAAGAAATTTTATAAAATACTAAGAACTGCAATTTATATACTTTTTATTATAGTTTTACTTATGCCTGTTCTTATAATGATTAATACATCTTTAAAGACTTATTCCGATATTACGGTCTGGCCACCAACTTGGTTTGGTAAAAACCTTCAGTGGATAAACTATAAAAATGTTCTAACTGGAGATAAAAGTATTGTTACTCCTCTTATAAACAGCTTTATAGTTTCAAGTGCCTCATCTATAATATGTCTTGTATTAGGTATATTGGCAGCATATGCCATTAGTAGGTATGAATTTAAGGGTAGAAATACATTTTTAATTATTATAATAATTACTCAAATGTTTGCATCTGTAATACTTGTAAATCCTATGTATATTATGTTTAGAAATCTAAATCTTTTAGACACAAGAATTTCACTTATTATTGCAAATGCCGCTACTTCTCTGCCAATGACAGTTTGGCTTTTGTATTCTTATATATCAAATATACCAAAAACTTTAGAGGAAGCTGCTTGGATGGACGGTTTTTCAAGACTTCAAGGAATTAGATATATTCTTGTTCCGATTTTAGCTCCAGGTGTTATTACCGCCGGCTTATTTTCATTTATTATGTCTTGGGGAGACCTTATATTCGCTAGATCCTTTATAGTTTCTCCAGAAATGAAAACTATATCTATGGCTCTTACAGATTTCCAGTCACTTTACAAGACTACATGGGAAACTCAAATGGCTGCAGGTGTAATTTCTGTAATACCAATCTTTATAATTTTTGTATTTATACAGAAACATCTTGTAGAAGGTCTTACTAGCTCTGGAATTAAAGGATAAAAAAAGGCTGTAAAGATTGTTTAAAATCTTTACAGCCTCTCTATATTTTCATTTATTGTTTTTTAATAGCTATTTTTATACTCTTGCTCTTATAATTTCTTAAATTTTACCATCCATTATTTTTTTACTATATTTTCTTCCTGCATCCATAAATGCATCAATATTTTCATCTGATGTACTAAGAGGTAGATTGCAACCTGGTGTAAGTACATAGCCTTTTTCGCATTTTTTACCTGCCTTTATACATCTTATTACTTCCTGCTCTATCATATCTTTTGTACCGTTACATATTATAGCTACTGGATCAACATTTCCTGCTATAGCATGTGTTGTCTTAAAAAATTCACACGTTTTTTCTATATCCATTTCATTATCTATACTAAATAATCCAAAATCAATCTTTTTTATATCTTCCCATGATTTCTCTGTATTTCCACAAACATGATATGATGGAGCCTTTCCTGTCTTTTCAATTACATAATCACATATATTTTTGGAATATGGAAATGCATATTTTTTATACATTCTAGGACTTATCATCGTATTAGAAGCTATTGGATCTGCCATTAAAAATGATATATCCAACTTTGAAAACTCGTCTACTACTAACTTCAGACATTCTTCTATATATTTTAAAAACTTATGAACCTGATCTGGCTTTCTTATCATAGCCTTTAGCAATTTTTCTGTACCTAAAACAAAAGCTGCTAATGTAAGTGGTCCTGAAAGAGATGCACCTACAGGGCATATTCCATCCCCTAGTTCTCTAAGTCTAGCAGTTGCGTTATAGTACATTCTAAGATTTCCAGAATCCAAGTTTATTATATCTAAATTATCTACTTCTTCTATGGCATCTATTTTGTGTTTTTCCACATATATTAAACCTTGTTCTGGATAATATGGAATGATACCTATTGCTTCCGCTATTCCATAGGCATTTGGACCTACTCCCATTCCATCAGCAGAAAATCTATTAAAGGCTTTTACCTCTGCCTCAACTAAATTATCTTCGCTTAACCAATACTCTCTTGTATTTTTTCCTATATATCTAGCTTTTATTTCCCCTAGAAAGGGATCAATTGCTATTCTATCATAGTCATCTCCATTTGAAATTGCCTTTGCTCTTTCTATAGGTGTCATCTTATCTTTCGGATTTAGTTCTAACTTTAATTTCAATATTACCACCTCTTTATTCCAAAATTAATAAGTTTATCTATACTTATTTAAACATTAGACTTTTTGTAAATATTTTCTCATAGTCCTTCATAGTCGATAGTTCATAATACTCTATTTTTTTTGCTAAATTTTCAATATTTTTTCTTGCTTCATATGAAGTTAAAAACATATAAGCTCCCGTCTTTGAGGTGTTGCCCATATATTTAATCTTACCTCTTACTTGCTTAGGCAGTATTCCAGTAACTATTAGAGATTCTTCTGAAATATGCTTTCCAAATTGGCCCGCTATAATTACTTCTTCTATATCTTCTACTTTTAAATTTGCATTTTCTAGAAGTGCCATAATTCCAGAGAGTATTGCGCCTTTTGCCAATTGAACTTGTCTTACATCAGATTGGGTAACCTGAAGATTTTCAGATATTAAAAACTCTCTTTTGCCATCTACCTGCCCAATAAGTTTTTTAAGTTTATTAGAATCATCTATTTCATCTAGTTTTAAAAGTGCCCCCCTTGACTTTATAAGCTTATTTTTCAAAAGTTCTCTTATGGCTGCAAGTATGCCACTTCCACAAAGCCCCTCTGCTTCTTTGTCTCCTATTACTTTTAATTTCAAGCTAGCATCCTTTTCTATTATAATATCTTCTATTGCCCCCTCTTGAGCCCTCATTCCGTACTTTATATTCATACCTTCAAGAGCTGGTCCAGCAGCACAAGAACACGACATCAAACTTTCGGTATCGGCAAGTATTAGTTCACCATTTGTTCCTATATCTATAAATAGAGTATTTTTTTCTACCTTATCAAGTTCACATACATAGGCGCCTGCAACTATATCCCCACCTATAAATGCAGATATTTGTGGAAGAGTATACAGGCTACATTCTTCCAATACATCTATACCTATTTCTTTAGCCTTTAGAACTTTTCTCTCTTTGAATACTGGCTTATATGGATATTTTCCCAGTGGTCTAATATCTTCTCCCAAAAGAGTATGTGTCATTGTACAATTTGCAGAAACAACAATTTCTCTTATATTATTTTTAATAAAATCCCTTTCTAAATAACTATTTTTTTCAGCTTTAGAACAGGCTTCTTCTATCATACCATTAATTCCTTTTACAAGTATTCTCTGAAGCTCTTTTACACCATCTTTATTTTCCACAGCATATGTTATTCTTGTGAGAACATCCATACCGTATTTTTTTTGAGGGTTGATAGATGATGCTTGAGATATTTCCTCGTGATTTTCCATATTCAATAAAGATAGAGCCATTGTGGTAGTACCTATATCTATTGCTAGTCCATAAGCTTTATAGCTATTATCCTTTTTGAAATCCGGAATAAATCCCGATGTAAGTATATTTCTATCTAGAAATGATTTTTTTATGTCCCCTATTTCTATATTTTCCTCTACTTTTGTCTTACAAGCTAATCTTACTCCAGAATCGATTTCTTCAGCTGTTAAAATTTCCTTTTCTAATTTAGTTGCTTCTCCTTTATAATCAGAGAGTATTCTCACCCTACATTTTCCACAACTTCCCTTTCCATTACAGTTATTTTCTATATCTATTTTATTTCTTAACATAATTTCTAAAAGGTTTTCACCCTTTTCAAAGCTATATTGCTTATTTCCAACTTTTAATTTCATCTTATCACCTACATATTCAATAGATCTTTAGCTACTTTAACAGCCTCAACTGCAGTTTTAGAATAGGCATCAGCCCCAATTTTTTCTGCAAAATCTTCTGTAATAGGCCCTCCTCCTATCATTACCTTTACTTTATCTCTTAGACCTTCTTTTTTCAAAATTTCTATTACATCTTCCATTTTACCCATTGTACTTGTCATTAAAGAAGAAAGACATATTATATCTGCATCTTCTTCTCTTGCTACATCTACAAATTTACCTACTTGAACGTCTCTTCCTAGATCTATAATTTCAAATCCCGCCGTTTCAAGCATTATCTTAACAAGATTTTTACCTATATCGTGAGTATCTCCTTCTATTACACCAATTACTATTTTATTTTTTATACTATTATTGTCTTCATCATCTAAATAATCTTTTAATACATTTATTCCTGCATACATTGCATCTGAACATAAAAGAAGTTCGGCTATATAGTATTCCTCTTCTTCATATAACTGTCCTGCTTTATTCATTCCATCTACCAAACCTTCCATTATTCCATCATTTGCAGAATAACCATGTTCTATATACTCTTTTGCAAGCTCTACAATCTCTTCATCTTCCATTTCAACTACGCATTCGCTTAATTTTTCAAGCAACTCTTTTTTCTTTTCTTCCATTTTAATCTATTCCTCCAATAGTTCTATCATCTTTATCTTTCCAGAATACATTTTTGTTTTTCTCATATTTATGCACATCTGCCCCATAAATACTGACATTTCTTCATATTTTATTCTATTTTCAATCTGAAAAATAGCCTCTTCATATGACAATGGCTTTTCTGAATTTAAATCAACTTCCTTAAAATCCTTATTTTCCATAGCTATTATTATTTGAGCTATTTTGGGACATAGATGAATTAATACTTTTTCTTTTTTTGCCAACTTCTCAAGCTCTATAAGAAAATCCCTTGTAAACATATTATAAGAATTTTCAACAAGTCTAGGACCTAATATAGTTACTCCTGCTGATGAATCAGCATAACTAATTACATCAACTCCTGCCTTTATTGCTTCTTTTGCATAATTCAATATATTTCTCTTAAATTTATCAAATACTTTAAATCCTATATCATCTTTTTTTCTTAAAGATTTATAAACTTTTTTTGAATCTATTAGAAAATCCATAATTATAAAAGGACCTGATATTTCAAGAATTACTTTCTCTCCCTTTGATTTTAGAATCTTTATTGCAGAAAGAACTTCCTTTGCCGTTCCTTCTTGAAAATTTATATCTTCTAATTGAAGTATACTGTCCATAGTATCACATATGTTTTTTCTAGCTCTTGGGCCAAATCTATCTTCTATACCATATTTTATATCTGCTCCTATAGCTTCTGCCTCTATAGTATTACTAAAAGGAAGTATACAATATATATTTGATTTTATATTTTTATAATCTTCAGATAGTCTTGACATCGGTTCAGACTTAATATAAGCGTCTGTATATCTTTTTTTATTACTTGAAATTACTTCACCTAGACTAATTTCATCATTATTAACAAAACACTTATAATCTCTTATCTTTTTAGAATTCATACATTTAACCTCCTGTAAAAACTAACTGCTTAATTCATTCTAACAAAAAAGAAGTTAAAGACAAAATAGATTATATAAATAAAACACCCTCTACTTATTGTTTTTTTAAATAGCGGGTGTTTTTATGTTTTTTCTTTTTTTATATATCCTATAATTATTAGATTCAACTCTATTAAAAATATAATCTATATTAAATCAATTATTTTTATATTTTTTATCAAATATACATTTATTTAATAAAGTTTTTAATCTATACCTTATCTCGGTAATGCTTGGTCTAACTCCCTAAGAAAAGAAGATAGAATCAAGTCATTCATACTTAACTTCGAGTTTTCATTTACTATCTTTTTAACTTCTTCAGGATAATCTGTAATTATACCATCTACATCCATTTTAGAAAATTTTTCTATAGACTCTGGTGTATTTATTGTCCAGACAATTACCTTTTTACCATTTTTATGAAGCTTCTTAATAGCCTTTTCTGTTGCTTCTCTTTCTTCCATTATCATATAATCAGAATTAAATTTCTGATAATCTCCCAACTTTATAAAATATATTATACCTGTTTTAAATGTTGGATCTTTTTTCTCTATATACTCTATATTGTTGGCATTTAATGATGTAAGATATACTTGATTTTTCATTCCCTTTTTTTCTATCATATTCATAACATCATCAATCATTTTCTTATCGACATTTTCTTTAAGTTCAAGATTTATTTTTATTTTATTTTTACACAAATCCAAAACTTCTTCCAAGGTCGGAACTTTTTCTCCAGCATATTTAGGAGATACCTTGCTTCCAATATCAAGAGTCTCTATCTGAGACAGAGTCAACTGATCTACTCTCTTTTTTATAAATGGTGGGTGATTATATGAAACTCTCTCAAATGTTTTATCATGATTTAATACATACTTTCTATCCTTAGTTCTTTGAACATCTAGTTCTACATAGTCAACTTTATCGTCAATTGATTTTTTAATTGCACTAAGGCTGTTTTCTGGAGTTCCTACACCATAACCCCTATGTCCATAAACATCGATCTTATTATTGTATCCTAAAATTTCAGTTGTAAACATTCCAAGAGTAATAGAATAGAGAACTATAGAAATTACCGCTATAAGAACTAGAACTTTCTTTTTTCTCAGTACGATATCTAATATAGACTGTTTCTTTTTTTCTGCTATAAGAGGATATTTTTTCTTATCTTCATCTATTATTTTATAAAATAATCTAGTTACATAATAACATTCAAATGGTGCTACAAGCATAGATACTACTATTAAAGCAAGACCTTGAACTTGAAGTAAACTAAGCATAGCTACCCTTTCAATATACTCGTTTAAATTAAGATTTTCAGATAATTTAACTATCAATGTCATCCATAAAAATACTGCAATAGAAGCAAGTACTATAGTAATAATAAGAACTGCTGCAAGTTCTTTCATAAGCCTTTTTTTATTTTTCTTAAAAAGAGCACAACTTGCCTTTATTGACTCATATGGTTTCATCTTGTATATTATCATATAATTAAATGTAAAGATAAACTTAATACTTACATAAATAAGGGCTACAATTCCCACTGTATATATTACGCTATATATAAGATTCTGATCTATTACACTTTTTATAAAATTAGGTGTGGAAAAACCCTTTAAAAAACTAAGTTGAAATCCAATACCTGTCATAGGTGCCATAAAACCTATATATAATAAAATAATTATTCCACCTACTGATGCCATTCTTGGCAAAAGATTAATATTGTACTTTAATATTTCCCAATAGCTAGATTCTCCGTATCCACCTTCTATTTTACAACTAATAGTAATATATCCACCTATTTCCATTACCATCTCCAAAACTATTACAACAAACAAAAACAGCATAAATGCCGCACCCGCTGGAGTCATCATAAATTTTAAAATATCACCATTAGTAAACATCGTTCCACCGTCACGTTTTACAAGATAGCCACTTAAAAAACCATAACCTGGTATTATAATAAGTGAAAGAATACCCTTTGTTATAATCTGATACTTCATAAACATCTTTATATTCTTTGAAAACTGCTTCATAAAAGCAAAATAGTCTTTTAAAATAGCAATTATAGCGACCACCTCCTTATTCTTTTCCGAAACTTATATGTATTATACTACTAAAAATACATATTTAAAATAAATACTCTTCTATCTTCTATATTGTTCCAAAAATCTTAATATATTCTTTAGAAATTGAATAATATACAGCTTCTATAAATTTATTTTTTAGAGATTAATATATTTTTTTACA
>Trix_p1__coassemble_985_pt1 | contig 40291 bp, 38 predicted proteins | sample Trix_p1__metabat2_low_PE_026 | metagenome-assembled genome bin Trix_p1
GTCTAATACATATTACTATTATACTCCAAGTATATTCTATTTTGCAAAATCATAATTTTTCTTTAAATTACTATTTTGTAATTTAGATATTTATATTTAATATATTTTAATATATTGTACGCAAAATTTCCATTGATTATTTAAAATATTAAATTTAATTACTTTACTTCTATTCCAACTAATTGTTAAATTTCTAAAATCAAATTATTTATAAATTCACATTCACTAAAAATAAAAGAAAGTTGTGGCGTACATAAACGTCACAACTTAACTTTAAAAATCAAATTTTATTTTCTTTGTTTCCTGTATAGGATTCCCATTGTTATCATTAATTCTCAGGAAAACTTCCTTCTTACCAGTATAGAAGTTATCATACAGCCTTATAGTTTTATCATTATAATAATCTGATTCAACCTTTTTACCATCTATATAAACCTCTGTATTTCTGTTAAATCCTTCTCCTAATATAAAGAAATCCCCTGCTCTTTGTTCAATTTTATCCAACTTCAAATCCTTGTTTGCAACTTCCATCTTTTTGCTTTTTGGCACTTCATTTGCCTTTAAGAAATACCTCTTACCAAAAAGTAAATCATATTGAACTAGTTTTAAATAATCTTGATAATCCTTATTATTCTTAAAATAGGCATGTATCATATTTAAAGGTCCATATGGCTGACCTGCAGTTTGCAAAGCAAGTGTTGAAAGTTCATATGCCTGAAAATCCTTTGGAATACTTTCTTTTTTCTTTCCAAAATTATTAGCAACTACAAATAAAGATTCAAATTTATCTACACCAGCCTGCTCTCTTCTTATAATATCTAGTGCAGGAAGGTGATCTCCATATAAAACAACTACTGCAGGTTTTTTTGACTTATTTACATCTTCAATTAACTTTCCAACAAAATCGTCCATTTCCTTAACCTGGTTCGCGTAATAAGTTATTTGGTTTTGATCTTTTATCGGTAATTTGCAATCTACTAGCTTGATTGGATATTCTATGTCCAACTTTGTCATAGGATATTTACTATGACCTTGAGTTGATATAGTAAATATAAAAGCTGGCTTATTTTCTTTTCCACTTTCTGGAATATCTTTGTCATCTAGCTGTTCATCTATATATTTTGTAAGTATTTTATCTTTTGGCCAGTAGGTAGGATTATACTCTACATTAGTCATAACATCCAAAGGGATAAATTTATCAAAACCTAAGTTTTCAAGTCCCTTATTTCTGTTGTAAAATCTCTGATAGAAATTGTGTATAGCAATAGACCTATATCCACTTCTATCTAGATCATTTGCCAAAGATATAGACGGTTTTTCTGCTAAAAATGTCTGATATGGTATCTCACCCTGATTTAAATAATTGAAGTTTGCACCAGAGAGAACTTCATACTCTGTTCTTGCAGTACCACCACCGGTAACTGGAACATTCATAAGACCTGAAGTATAGTTTTTCATAAGCCTTCTCATATTAGGCATAGGGTCCTTATCGAATTTGACACCTTTTATCCTTGTTGGATCCATAAAGGCTTCTAATTGCACCACTATTATATTCGGTCTGCTGTTTCCTTTTAAAATCTCTCTTTTATCTTTTTTCACTTCTTTATCTAGCTTACTTCTTATTTCATCTATATTTTTTTCATTGTAGCCCTTAGGCTTTCTTCTTACAGCTAAAACACTTTCTCTTGCAAAGGAATATACAAAACCGTTCTTCTCAAAAGAAGCGCCGGGATTCCAAGCCATTGCAGATATTATTTTAGCGTTATTCAATTGTGGAACTGCCACAGTATATACAGTAAGTGTAACTATAAAAACTATTAAATTTCTTTTCCCAATAAATCTATTTCTTTTGCCTTCTTTTTTAAATAATATTATAGCAAAAATTGAAAATACAATTATAAGAACAATTACTACAATTTCAAATCTAATATTCAAAAATACGCTTGAAATTTTAATTGCCTCTTTAAATGATAGAATATCGTATGGAAATAGTGGCATTCCTCTTAATTTCATCAATATAGCACTTATACTAGAAAGCACTAATAAAGTAAATGTTATTAATGACTTAAAAAATACCCTTCTTCTAAAAAACATGGCTGCTGAAAAAATCAAAAATATTAGTACATAATTTACAATTGCTTCTATTGGAAAGTCAGCAAAAAAATAAAATGCCTTTGCTACACTCTGTCTCGCTATCGACTCCACTATAATCAAAATTAAAAATGAATATACAATATTAAATAGAAGCTCTCTATTTTCATATTTTTTCTTCTTTATAGTCTTATTTTTAAGAGCACCTGCAGATACTCTTCTCTTCGATCTATCCACAGGTGCCTTATTCTTAATCTTAGCCTTGTCTATACTTTTCCTATTTCTTGACGACAAAGTTCTATCACCAAAATGTATTTTGTCTTTTTTGTTTCTTCTTCTACTGCTCATAGTTCCCTAGAATTAATTTGTTGCCTGTGCACACTGTTTTAAAACAGAATCAGGTATTCCACCAAGTGCAACTAACTGATTTGCTCCCTTTAACACAGATTTATTACTATTTAATCCTACTAGAACTATTGGGCTTATATTTCTTCCTGCAAGAGGACCTCCTGTAAGGGCATCTACAAGTTTGTATCCATCACTTAGATAGTATCTTGTAGGTTTTTCTCTGTAAAACTCATTTATTACTGCACTGTTTGTGCTATATCTATCACTACCACTGATTCTTGTTGCTCCTAATGAGCTTACAAGAGATGACTGTATATTTCCTCTTCCACCTACTGCATAAATATTTTTAGTCTGCTCCACAACGCCTGCACTTGCATCAGTAAGTGTACTTCCATTTGTAAGTATTATCGGTTCTCCATCTCTAGCTGCTACTGCAGATATACTCATGGCATCTGCCTCTCCCTTATATCCATTTGCAACAAAGACTTTACCTATTGAACCTTTTATATTCAATATTTCTTTAGCTATATTACTACTTGTTTCAAATCTATCTTTTCCACCGATTCTCTTTACATTGAATCCACCCATATTTTCATCTCTTAATTTATTTTCAAGATTGTCACTTATAGAGTTCGTTGATCCAATAATATAGATTTTCTTTGCTATATCTATTCTTAACTGAGTTTCATTTGGAATACTATCCTTGTGTACTAATAGAATTGGAGCTTTTACTACTCCTGCTAAACCACTTGCGCTCAAACCATCAGCTAGCTTATTATTATCAGCATTTACAAGTATTACTGTATCATAGCTACCAATACTTCCCGCAATTGCACTTGCTGTAGCATATCTATCTGATCCCTTTAATCTCTGAATTGAGTCAAAACTTACGGCATTTGAACTTGCAGCAAACCCTGTAAAAAGCATTAAACTCACTGCCAATGATAAAAATTTCTTTTTAAGTTTCATATTTACCTCCTAATTTATTTCTACACTCCTAGTGTAACATTATTTTCTTGATTTTTCATTGAATTTTAATATTAAAAATTTTATTTTTATAATTAAGTAAAAAAAGAGACAACCATGTAAAGGCTGTCTCCTACGAATACTATCTTTCGCACTCTTGATTAGCAACTGTACAAGAAGTCTTGCAAGCAGACTGGCAAGAAGTCTGACATTCGCCACATCCACCCTTTGCTACACTTTCCTTTAAAGTAGCCTTTGAAAGAGTCTTTATATGCTTCTTTTCCATCTCATATACCCCCATACATATATTTTTGTATATAACATTATACCATATATAGCAAAAAAATAACAGTACTTTCTAATACTTACTTTTTTTACAAAAATAAAGTCAGGACAAAACAATTCATCCTGACTTTATGTGATTTACTTTATTGTTCTATCTTTTCTTCAGCATCTGTTGATACTTCTTCACTAGATGCCTTTTCAACAACTCTTCCTATTGCCCATTTTTCAAATGGTACCTTCGTTCTGCTTGGTCCTAGGTCAAGAACTATTCTATCTTCTTCTACCTTTGCTACTTTTGCGATTACACCGCCTATTGTAACAACAGTATCACCTTTTTCTATAGAATTTCTCATTTCCTTTAACTTTTGATCTTTCTTTTTCTGAGGTCTTATTAAAACAAAGTAGAATACTCCAAATACTACTACCCATAAACCAAGACTCATCATTAATTGTTTCTGTGGCATTTTGACCCTCCTAAATTTTATTTTTTCTATAATTAGTATTATAATGCATATGCCTTATATTTACCATAATATTTTTTATAATAAGTATGTCAATAATCCTATTTTTAAGTTCTTTTTATTTTCATACTTAAAATATTTCTAATCCATTTGAATTATATTTAAAATGTACTAATTAATGTATGTCTTATAGTGAATAATAATTTTTTTATATTATTTGCTTTCACCATAATATTTCTTGTAAAATTCATCTCTAAAGTCAAGAAGTCTATCATCCATAATAGCCTGTCTAACATCTTCCATTAACTTTAAAAGGAATCTTAAATTATGTATTGATAAAAGTCTAGCTCCCAATATTTCATTTGTTTTTATTAGATGTCTGATATATGCCTTTGTATAGTTTCTACAAGTATAACAATCACATTCAGGATCTAGTGTTGTAAAATCTTCAGCATATGTTGCATTTCTTACAACTACCTTTCCTTGGCTTGTCATAGCAGTACCGTTTCTTGCTATTCTAGTAGGAAGAACGCAATCACACATATCTATACCTCTTATGGCTGCCTCTATTAGTATATCTGGTGTACCAACTCCCATTAGGTATCTTGGTTTATTTTCTGGAAGAAGCCCTACTGTATAGTCCAAAACCTCATACATTAATTCCTTAGGCTCTCCAACACTTAGACCGCCTATAGCATATCCTGGAAGATCTATTGCTGTAATTTCTTTAGCCGATTGCTCTCTAAGGTCTTTATACATTCCACCTTGAACTATTCCAAACAATGCCTGATTTTCAGTATTCTTATGTGCATCTTTACATCTTTGAAGCCATCTTGTAGTTCTTTCAAGAGATTTTTTTACGTACTCTCTATCTGCTGGATATGGAGCACACTCATCAAATGCCATCATAATATCAGAACCTAAGGCATTTTGTATTTCCATTGCTTTTTCAGGAGAAAGCATATGCTTAGATCCATCTATATGAGATCTAAACTCAACCCCCTCTTCTGTTATCTTTCTAAGTGGTCCTAGACTAAATACCTGAAAACCTCCACTATCTGTAAGTATTGGTCTATCCCAATGCATAAAGTTATGAAGACCTCCTGCTTTTTTAATCAACTCATGACCAGGTCTAAGATAAAGATGATACGTATTACTTAATATTATCTGTGCATCTATTTCCTTTAATTCTTCTGGTGTCATTGACTTAACTGTAGCCTGAGTTCCTACTGGCATAAAAATTGGAGTGTCTATTACCCCATGTGGTGTATGTAATCTTCCCAGCCTTGCCCCAGACTGTTTACACTTTTTTATTAATTCATATCTTACTGCGTACATATTTTTCCCTTTCTTAATAATTGTCTTTTTTTAATTTTAGTATTTTTATTATTCTCTATTATTTAAGAAACATTGCATCTCCAAAGCTAAAGAATCTGTATCTTTCTTTGACTGCCTCTTCATAGGCATTCAGTATATTTTCTCTTGTAGAAAGAGCACTTACAAGCATAATTAAAGTTGACTCTGGAAGATGGAAATTAGTAATAAGATTGTCCATTAATTTAAACTTATACCCTGGGTATATAAATATATCAGTCCAACCGCTAGTAGCCTTCAAAACACCATTGTTATCTGCTGCTGATTCAATAGTTCTACAACTTGTTGTACCTACGCAAATTACCCTCTTTCCATTTTCTTTTGCTCTATTAATTTTATCTGCCGCCTCTTGGCTAACCATGTAATATTCTGAATGCATCTTGTGTTCCAATACATCGTCTACCTTTACTGGTCTAAATGTACCTAGACCCACATGTAGTGTTACAAACGCCTCTTCTACACCCTTGTCTCTAATTTGCTTTAGTAAATCATCTGTAAAGTGTAGTCCTGCCGTTGGGGCAGCTGCAGAGCCATTATGCTTTGAATAAACAGTTTGGTATCTTTCTCTATCTTCTAGTTTTTCTGTAATATATGGTGGAAGTGGCATATTTCCAAGTTCATCTAAAACTTCTTCAAATATTCCTTCATATTCAAATTTCACTATTCTAGCTCCATCATCGCCCATTCCAACTACTTCTGCAATTAACTTTCCATCGCCAAAACTAAACTTTGAGCCAATTTTTGCCCTCTTACCAGGTTTTACAAGTGTTTCCCATGTATCATCTTCGTTTCTCTTTAAAAGGAGAAATTCAATTTTACCACCAGTTTCTACTTTTGAACCTATTAATCTTGCAGGAATTACTCTTGTATCATTTAAAACAAGACAATCCCCTTCTTCTAAATAATCTATAATATCTTTAAATACCTTATGTTCTATTTCACCAGTCTTTTTATCTACTACCATAAGTCTTGAACTAGATCTATCCTTTATTGGAAACTGTGCAATAAGTTCCTCAGGAAGATCATAGTTAAAATCACTTGTCTTCATCAATCTACCTCATTTCTATAGCTCTATTACTTTTTTTCTTCATATTTAATGCCAAGGTGTTCATAGGCTCTAGGCATTGCAATTCTACCTCTTGGTGCTCTATTAATAAAACCTAACTGAAGAAGATATGGTTCATATACATCTTCTATAGTATTTCTATCCTCACCTATTGAAGCAGCTAAAGTGTCCAAACCTACAGGTCCCCCATTAAATTTTTCTATTATTGTAAGCAAAAGTTTCTTATCTATAAAATCAAGACCTAAACTATCGACACCTATTAACTCTAGAGCATCTTCTGCAACATCATTAGTTATAGTACCTTCTGCCTTTACTTGGGCGAAGTCTCTAACTCTTTTTAATAATCTATTGGCAATTCTAGGAGTCCCTCTTGATCTCCTTGCTATTTCAACTGCACCTTCATCCATTATACCTGCATTTAATATTCCTGATGATCTTCTTACAATCTCTGCAAGTTCATTTTCCTTGTAATAATCCAATTTGCAAATTACTCCAAACCTATCTCTCAATGGATTAGTTAACATCCCAGCTCTTGTAGTAGCCCCTATAAGAGTAAACTTTGGCAAGTCCAGTCTTATACTTCTAGCTGATGGTCCTTTACCAATTATTATATCCAAACAGTAGTCTTCCATTGCTGGATATAACACTTCTTCAACACTTCTATTTATTCTATGTATTTCATCTATAAATAAAACGTCTCCCTCTTGGAGATTTGTAAGAATTGCAGCAAGGTCTCCTGCTCTTTCTATAGCAGGCCCAGAAGTAATTCTTAAATTAACTCCCATTTCATTAGCAATTATACCAGCAAGAGTTGTTTTACCAAGACCAGGCGGTCCATAAAGAAGTACATGGTCTAAAGCTTCATTTCTATTTTTTGCCGCATCTATAAAAATCCTAAGCTGTTCCTTTGATGTTTCTTGTCCAAGATACTCATCAAGCGTTTTGGGCCTAAGATTGTTTTCTATATCTAAATCTTCTTCTTTCATTGTAGAAGTGATTATACGTTCTTCATCAAACATCGCTGCCTCCTTCTAGTTAAATCAATTATTGAAAGATATTTTTCCACTAAAATTTCATGCTTGTCTTCATTATATATTCTAGTGATTTTTTAATAATATCCTCTAACTCCATTCCTGGCTGCTTTACATACAAAACAGCTTCCTGTGCTTCAGCTTTTGAATATCCTAGTTGCATCAAAGCTTCAACTGCCCCATCTTCATCATTGCTTACTTGAGTTTCTACTGGAGATATAACTTCTCCATCATCTTCAAATGCAATCTTCTTTATCTTGTCCTTTAACTCTAGGACTATCCTTTGAGCAGTCTTTTTACCTACTCCTGGAGCTTTTGAAAGTGCTGCAGTATCATTTGTAGCTATATATCTACTAAGTTCTGCAGGTGTCGCAAAAGAAAGAATAGACATCCCTACCTTTGTACCTATCTTAGAAACTGATGTCAATAGATTAAACATTTCTTCTTCGTCTTTTGAATGAAAACCACAAAGACTTATATCATCATCTCTTACTATCATCTTTGTAAAGACTTTCTTCTCTTCATCTAATTGCATATGAGATATTGTATTTGAAGACGCATTAAGTTTATAACCTATATCATTATTTTCTAAAATAATATAGTCTGCTCCTATTTCAACAACTTTTCCTTTTATATATCCTATCATGTCCCATCCTTTCAAATCACACTGTTTCCATCCTATTTAAAACTATATGAATTTCATTAAATATAGTTGAATTAAAAAAGATAGTCAATCTTTACTTAATAAAGAAACAGTTTCGCCAACTAGTTTTAAAAACTAATCGCTAAATCTTCCCAATTCCTTACCTATTCTATTTGAATGTGCATGACATATTGCAACTGCAAGAGCATCTGCTACGTCATCTGGTTTTGGAACTGAGTTTAATCCTAAGAATGCAGTAACCATCTTTTGTACCTGAGTCTTATCTGCTCTACCATATCCACAAACTCCCTGTTTTACCTGAAGTGGAGTATATGAATATACTGGAACCTTATGATGTGCACAAGAAAGAAGGGTTACCCCTCTAGCCTGTGCGACTGCAATACCTGTTGTAACATTTTTATTGAAAAACAGCTGTTCAATACCTACTTCATCTATATCGTACATATGGAAAAGCTGATTCATTCCTTTATATATAAGTTCAAGCCGCTCTACTATATCCATTCCGGCTGGTGTAGTAATAGCTCCATAATCTATGGTTCTGAACTTACTATTTTTGTATTCTACTACTCCGTAACCTATTATTGCAAGTCCCGGATCTATGCCTAATATTATCATTTATTACCACAATCTTTCTCTTATTTTTACTTCCTTTTATTCCATCATTATATTTTATCATAGATGATATTTTTATACAAACACTTAAAGGAAACAAGCGTTTTAAATTAAATTACTTTTTTCGCAATCCAACTATTTTTTTCATATTAATAATGTTATAATATAATTATATTTTCAATTAATCTCATAAGAAGGAGGATTTTTATGAACGTTGAACAAATAGGAACTCGTTTAACTAATTACAGAAAGAATAATAGTATGACTATTAAAGAATTTTCTCAGTTATCTGGAGTTAGTACAGCTCTTCTAAGCCAATTAGAACGTGGCATGGGAAACCCTAGTTTGAGTGTCTTAAATTCTATAGCTGAAACAATGAGCTTATCTATATCTTCTCTTTTCGAAGATGCTGTCAAGTTAGATAATCTTGTTAAAAGGGTTGCTGACCAACCCGTACTTTCCGATTCCACAAAGGATAATCTTGAATTTCAACTTTTAACTACAAAATCAAGTAAAATAAGTGATGATTTACTTAGAATAATCATCAGGCCACACACAGAAACTCCATATTATCCTTTTGGGAAAAATGAATGCGAAGAAATAGTGCTAGTGGAAAAAGGAACTTTAAGCGTTCATAGTGATAGTGGGGACAGCGTAACCCTAAAAAAAGGAGATACTATGAGATTAGTACCTAAACTTAGATACAAAATCAAAAATACTTCTTCACACAATGCAATTATTTTATATATCGTTAGCAATGCGAAGGATATTTTATAGATTTTAATATAAAATTCACTCCTAACATATTATAATATGTAGGTTTTAAATAGGCTGTAATTAGTCATTAAAAAAAGAGGCTTTTGCCTCTTTTTTTAATAATTTATGATTATTTTATTGTAACATTCAAAATCATATAAGTTAATTTAGTGCTTTCTAAATTAGTCTAATACTATAATTTCTAAATTTCTTCTTCCAAAGTTATTCATGTTTCTAGCTGAATTCATAAATATATCTATCATAGTACCTCTTATTATCCCACCCGTATCATTTGCTATAAATACCTTGTCAAAGTACGGTATATATACTCTCGAACCAAGAGGTATAACTCTAGGATCTACAGCTATTGTCCCCCATCTAGGTCTCTGTCCAGAAGCTGTTATAGTATCTCCTGTATAGGCACTTGCATTTGATATATACTTTTTACCAGTTCCAAGAGGGTTTCCACTCTTATCATAATAGATATTTGGATCTTTTTTATCAGAAGAAGTTTTAACATTTTCCTGACTTACTTCTTCTTGTATTTCCTTGTTTAAAGTTCCATCTTCATTAAATAGATATGTCTTATTAGAAATAGTTTGTTTTCCTTTTACCATGTCACCCTTACTATTGAAATAATACCACATTCCATTTAATCTGTTCCAACCCTTCACTTTATTTCCAGATGCATCTATATAATTATATGTTTCTCCATTTTTCTTCCAACCCATATCAACTGTTACTAAAGATCTTTCCTGAGCCTCTATTGTTGTATTTAATGTTTTCGCAGATAGGAATATTGAAGTTGTCATCAATACCGTTGCTGCTACTGCAAATATTTTCTTCATATTACTCTCCTTTTTATTAAAATATTATAATTAATTTCTATGAAACTTTTATTTCATATTTTACAAACTCATTCGTTAAAATAAGTTACAATTTGTAATTTTTATCTTTTATACTTCCCTAGTCTAATATAAAAATTACAAAAATGCAACCTTTTTTAATATATATTTTTATTGTTACATCCATACTCATTGGTATAACTGGTTTATATCTTTTTTAAAAAATTACATTTTGTTACCATTTTCCAAATTCAGAAAACATTTTCTAGCTCTAAATGCAAGTAAAATTTCATTTATCTATTATTGTCATTTTTTTAATTAATTTTTTCTATATCAATTTTAAAAAACATAAATAATATATACATATATTCTCATGATTTCATTGACATTATATTGATTAAATTATAATATTATATTAAATCATTATTATAAATCGGAGGTGTAATTATGGTATTAACTAAGGCAATTAAGAAAAGAAAAGAAAAAATTCTAAAAGCAAGAAGAAGAGCCAAAGCGGTTAAGATCGCAAAAGTAGCAGCTACCGGTGTTACTCTTGGGGCTATTGGAGGAGTGCTTTTCGCACCAAAGTCAGGAAGAGAAACAAGAAAGGACCTTTCAGAAGGAATATCTGATACAGGTCAAGCAATAAGTGATAAGTCAAAGAAAATAGCAAGTAGAACAAACGATTCACTTCAGGAAACTAAAGATAAAGTTAGTGAATCTAAAGAAAAGATAAAAGAATATTTTGATAAAAAGAAAAATGAAGTAGAAGTATCTATTGAAGATTGTTTTGATGATATAACTCAGAAAAAATTAGAAGATGCAATTGATTCAGATTCTACAATTGAAAATGATGCTGACAAAAAAGAAGAAAAGGAAGATTCGAAAAAAGCTTATAATGAATCTGATAAAAAGAAGAATGAAAATAACAAATCAAAATCTGAAAATAAATCAGGTAAATAAAATATAAGCTAGGGAGAATTTACAATTAAAATGAGTATTACAGTTAATCTTGAAGTTGTTTTATTTGTATTGGCTATTTTGGGATGTATAGCTCTTATATTTCTAATAATTGTGCTTAAGAGACTATCTGCTCTCATGTCAAATATTGATATGCTAATAACTCAAAACACAAATAATGTGGGACTTACTATTGCTAAGCTTCCAGGAATACTTTCAACAGTGGATAGTGTTTTGGATAATGCTAAAGATGTTACAGATGTTGCAGTCGATGTTTCAGCCGATGTATTAACAGCAAAGGAAAAGGTTAAAACAGGACTCCATAACACTGCTGCAGTAGCTAATATAATTAAAACATCATTTAGAAGATAATAAAATAAGTTAAAAATACCATGGTCTAATTAGATCATGGTATTTTTAACTTATTTTATTCTATTTTTTTGTATTATCTTCTCTATGTAGCTCTTCATCTTTCTTTCGCCTTCTTTTTTATCTAATTCCAGTTTATGCATTCTAAATAATAAAGATTCATATGTATAAACTGACATATCATTTATCCATATAATATCCTTGTCATTTATAAAACCATCATCTGCCACTTTTTCTAAAAGAGCTATATTTCTTTTTTCAACTGATGATTCACTAATCATTTTTAAAATTGAATCATTATAATTTTCTACTTGAAGTGGAAAAAGTTCATGATATTCACAAATATATTCTGATACAGTTCTTTCAAGTTCATTAAAAAATACTGTATAAAAGACCTCCGTATTCCTAACTGTGTGTTTTATAAAGCATTCCCATATTTTTATATAATTATCAATAGAATCATTATTTTCATCTATATAGTTTTTTATATCTTCTGAATACTCATCAAATACGAAAAGACATGCAAATATTTTCAAGTGTTCAAGATTTTCAAAATAATTATATATAGTTGCACTGTTTAACTTTGCTCTTTCACCAACTTTTCTTATTGTAATATTATCAAGACCCTCCTCGTCCATAATTGACTTGGCCGCACTGATCAGAGTCTTCATTGTCATTAATTTATATTGACTTAACTTTTTCATATCCAACCTCCGTCCAAATTTATATCTTATATTATACATGAGAATCATTTTTTTAAATAGTTTATTTTTATACTTAAAACTGTAAATCGAAAATTTTCTTAATATCCTACTATCTTCTTAGAAGTCTCTTTCACCTTCATGTAGTCTTTGTTTTGTTATAATATAGAATTATACTGTTAATAAGAATTGCATCCTTAGAAAGCATTTTAGATGCCTTAGAAGCTATTGTATTTTTCAAGCATTAGCTATTATATTTAAAAATACTTACTATTTCAAAACTTTTACTTTCATCATTACATATTTATTATTTATTTTTTTATTAAACTTAAATTTTTCTTACTATTATTAAATTCTATCACATACATTTATTATTATTCTATTTATCTTTTATTAAACATTTTTTTAGATGTACTTTATAATATAACTTTTAAAAGTCTTTTTGTGAAAATCTATTAATACTTTCAAAAACTTTAAATATATATAAAAAGACCTACTGAAATAAAATTTAGGATTCAAAAATAGTTATAAAAACTCCTAAATTTTATTAGTAGGTCTAAAAACATTAAATAAATTTTTACACATATTTAATATTGCATTTATTTACCTTCTTCAATGGCCCTAATCTCTTCTTCGCCTGTTCTTCCCTCTTTTTTGAGCTTGATAACTTTAATAGCGATAAGAACTAATAATACTATCCCTACATATCCAGTATATGGATATACTGTTCCTACCAAAACATCAAATGGAAGGAAACCACCTATTAAAGCCAGTATAGAAAATATAAGTGAAAGTATCTTAAATCCTTTTGTTCCATCACTATAAAATCTATTTGTACACTGCCATAATAAAGGTGCTGCTGTTGAGAATATACCCAGTATTAGCACTATAGAGAATAACTTCCCAACTATTGGGCTAATTTCATCTGCTAGTACTAAAGTTGGAATACTCTTATTAAATAGTTCTGGAGCATTTGATAATATTGCAAGATACATCATAGCTGCAGCAAGCATTAAAGATACTGCTCCCAAAAGTCCACCGTAATATGCTTCTTTTTTGCTACTAGCTGTAGTTCCAAGTCCTGCAAGGAATCCCATTACAACAAATACATTGAAAGATGCATATAAAACACCTGACATAAATGCATTTGGCGCTGGTTTTTGTATTGGCGCTGTCTTTAAAAATTCAAGAGAGGATGCAAATGTTCCCGCATTTTTAAATAAGCTAATTCCACCAACAAGTATTGTAAATACAATTATTATAGGTCCTATATTACCTAAAACCTTAGACAATTTGTCAACACCAAATGAAACACTAAGATATGATAAGACAATCATACCTATTCTTCCAACATGAGGACTCAAACCGTAGTATTCAGATAAAGTTGCTCCAGAACCTGATATCATAACAACTAATACTGCAAATAAAAATGCTGGAACAAACCAATCTAAAAATTTACCTATTGTTTTACCTGTGTATAATGAAAATATTTTTGTTGAATCTTTAGGTTTTACAAGTCTACCTCTATTTAATACTTCCATTCCTAAAAACGCAAATAATGCCATCGATACTAAACATGCTATTATTCCTGATAGTCCATAAAAGGAGAAAAACTGCATTATCTCCTGCCCCGTTGCAAATCCAGAACCTATAACTGTTGCAACATAAGATCCTGCATAAACTATCACTTTTCTAAAACTTACTGAATTATCCATCCCTTATTTACCTCTGCCATTCATAATATTACTTTTTACCAACCCTTTATTTCATCAAGTATAGAATCGCTTATTTTCCCTTCACTGTAATCTTTCATTACAGAGTCTAGTATTTCTATAGCTTCATCCATTTGTTCATACTCAATTACTAGTGGTGGCTGTACTCTTAATGTGGATTTATTTAAGAATATTAAAACTAGACCTCTCTTAAATGCTTCATAGCAAATCTTTGCTGTTGCATTAGGATTCTTTTCTCCTGTTTCAGGGTCTATAATATCTACCCCCATACTAAGACCCATTGGTCTTATTTCACCTATAAAGTTATATTTTTTCTTTAATTGTTCAAATTTATCTGTAAGGTATTTACCCTTTTCAACAGATACCTTATTAGCATTCATCCTTTCAAGTATTTCTATATTTTTTAATGCTGCAGCACATACTGTTGCATTTCCTGCAAGAGTAAATAAATGTGCTGGTGCTTCTAGTGAGTCCATTATTTCTGTTCTACCTACTACTGCACCTAGTGGAAGACCACCACCTACAGATTTCCCCATTACATAAAGGTCTGCTTCTACACCATAATTTTCTATACAGAACCACTTACCTGTTCTACAAAGACCAAGCTGTATTTCATCAGATACTAGAAGTATTCCGTGCTTATCACAAATATCTCTCAATGCCTGAACCCATTCAGTTGGTGGTATTATAAGACCTTGATCACCTGCTATTGGTTCAATAAATATAGCTGCAACTTCATCTGCAGGAAGATATGTTGAAAATGCAAGTTCCATGTCTGCAATACAGTCTTGCCAAGGAGTATTTTTATCTGGATATTTAAAGTGATACATCTCTGGAAGTAACGGACCTATGTTTTTTCTCATATTAAGACTTAAAGCTGATAATGAAATTGATCCATATGTGCTACCGTGATAAGCACCTATCATAGAAATTACCTTTGTTCTACCAGTATATGCTCTTGCTAATTTTATAGCAGAGTCAATTCCTGCTGAGCCAGTTGCACTAAATAAAACCTTCTTATCATCTTTACCTGGCGCCAACTTTGCTAGTTTTTCAGCCAAAAGAATAGGCGGTAATGTGTTAAAATATGCAAAAGTATATTGAGTAATCTTGTCCATCTGCTCTTTAACTGCTTCTGCAATCTCTTTGTTACCATGTCCTAAATTAGCTGAACATGCACTTGATAAAAAATCTATATACTTTTTACCATCATGATCAAATAATAGTGCACCGCACCCACTTTCAAATGCAATTGGCGCATATGCAATCTGTTGAGTAACTGCTATACTCTTATCAGATTTAGCCTGAATTGCATCATTTCTGTAATCACCTAAACTCATATTAATTCCTCCTATTAAAATGTACTTTTTTGTATATTATTTCATGAAATTAAAACAATTTCTTTTTTAAAGAATATATTATGTTATTTATTATGTCAACGTTTTTCCAAATCACAAATAAAGCCTAAAACCACTTATTAAGATTAAGTTTTTAACTTTAAAGGAATTTAACCTTAATTTACTTATTTTATTTATTATATTTAATGTATATATATTTATTAAAATAAAAACACATATATCACCTTTTTTTATAGTTTTATATTTCGGAAGATTGTGAACTATTAGTTTTTTCCTTATAAATACAATAATTAATGCCGATTAATGATATAATATATATACATTATATATATGGAGGTATCATTATGTCATTAATAAATAATTCAGTCAATTGGGTGGAAGTAGATTTAGATGCAATTTTATACAATCTAAATGGACTTAGAAAAAAACTTCCAAGTCAAACAAAAGTCTGTATGGTAGTTAAGTCTAATGCATATGGACATGGTTCAGCCAAACTGGCAAAATTTTACGAAGAAAATGGTGTTGATTTTCTTGCCGTTGCGAGAGCAAGAGAAGCTTTTGAAATTAGAAAAGCCGGTGTTACCATCCCTATTTTAAATCTTGGTTACACCAACCTTCCAACAGTTGAAGACTGTATTAAAAACAACGTGTCAATGACAATATTCGACTATGAGTATGCTAAGAAAATAAATGATATTGCAAAGAAAATAAATAGAACTGCAAAAATACATCTTAAAATGGATACAGGCATGTCAAGACTAGGGTATGTTGTATTAGAGGAAGATATAGATCATATTGTTTTAGAAATAGAAAAAATAAGTAAGTTGGAATATATAGAAATTGAGGGTATGTATACTCACTTTGCTACAGCAGATGCTAGAAACAAAGAATTTGAAGAGTTACAAACAGGAAGATTTGCTAAAATGGTAGAAGCTCTTGAGAATAAAGGCTTAAGACCGCCATATGTGCATTCATCTAATAGTGCTGAAATTCTAGATATGGAAGAAAAATACGATATGGTAAGAATGGGAATTGTTCAATATGGACTTTATCCATCTGATGAGGTTTCACGTTCAGTAGACCTTAAACCTGCTATGAGCTTCAAAGCAAAGGTTTCAAATATAAAAATACTTAATCCTGGTACATCAATTAGTTATGGTAGAATATATTTTACTACTGTAAAAGAAAGAATTGCTACTATTACAGTTGGATACGCCGATGGTTTTCTTAGAGGAAGAAGAAATCCATATGTATTTATCAATGGAATAAAATGTCCTATAGTAGGAAGAATTTGTATGGATCAGTGTATGGTTAGAGTTCCTATGGATATGGATATAAAGATCGATGATGATGTACTTATATTTGGAAGTGAACATGTTACAGTAGATGATATAGCGCATGACTGTGACACTATAAACTATGAGGTTTTATGTCAGGTTTCAAGAAGAGTACCTAGAGTTTATATACAAGATGGAAAGATTGTAGACATTGTAGACTATCTACTAGATTAATACGTATTTGAACAATCAAAAATATTATTTTTAAAAGGAGAGTTTTCTCTCCTTTTTTTATTTATTTATAGAACATTTATAAATAATATTAAAACTCAATATATACTCTTGAATTTTGAACTGAAAATATATAAATTTTATATAAATACAGCTAACTACACCAAAGAGCGTTGTCTAGTTATTTTATTTATTATTTCCCTCTTAAAAGTATTTTTAAACTAAAACTTAATTTTATGTACTTATACTCTATTTTTAGCAGTCAAAAAATCTTTTTTTATTATTTTATTCTAATTTAATTAATAATTTTAGGTTGAAATATACTTTAAATAGTAGTAAAATTAATCTTGTAAAAAACTTAATAGAAAGAGGTATAGATTATGGAAATACAAGCAATTAGAGTAAACGCCGATGAACTTACTAGTTTCTGCAAAAGAGCTTTTAAAAAGTACGGTTTTTCAGACAAGGATGCCGATACAATTACAGATGTACTTTTAGCAGCAGACTTATATGGGGTAGATACTCATGGTTCTCAAAGACTTGAAATGTATCGTAAGCAGATACAGAAAGGATTTATCCACGTTGAAAATCAGCCTAAAATAGCTTTTGAAACTCCTATATCTGCAGTAGTAGATGGAAATAGAGCTATGGGACAGGTAGTTGGTAAGTACGCAATGGAAATTGCTATCGAAAAGGCAAAAAAATCGGGAATAGGACTTGTTACAGTTCGTAATTCCAATCACTACGGTATAGCAAGTTACTATAGTAAACTAGCTTGTAATGAAGGACTTATCGGGGTATCTATGACGAACTCATTCCCTGTTGTTGTACCAACATTTGGAAAACGTCCAATGATGGGAACAAATCCTATAGCTGTTTCAATACCTGCAGATCCTGTAGATTTCAATTTTGATGTGGCTACTTCTGTAGTTGCTTATGGAAAAGTTGAAGTTAGAAACAAAAAAGGTATAGAACTTCCAGTAGGTTGGGGAATTAATGATGAAGGTAAAGATGCAATAAACCCTATGGACATCATAAATGGTATTGCCTACAGAACTTGTGGACTTCATCCTCTAGGTGGATCTTCAGAATTATTTGGTGGACACAAGGGATTTGGATTTTCACTAATAGTTGAATTCCTTACTGCAATATTATCAAACGGATTTACTTCTAACCATTCTGAAGATGATGGCATAGCAGGTATATGTCATTACTTTATGGCAATAGACCCTAACTTATTCGGTGATGCTGAACAAATTAAATCACATTGGAATACTTACCTTCAAGAAGTTAGAGATTCAGAAAAGGCATATCAGCAAGATAGAATATATATTCATGGTGAAAAGGAAGCAGAAAAACACCAAGATAGATTAGATAATGGTGTACCTATACTACCTAAGACTCTTGAAGAAATGGAAAATCTTGCAAAGCAACTTGATATGGAATTTGGTATAACTCTTCCTGAGTAATACATTTAACTTACAGTATGATTAATATGAATATATAGTTAATTATATATAGTATGCTCTTATAATTAGTTTGGAAAAATATTCTTTACAAGCTTTTATGTATACAATATATGTTATTTAATATAATCAACTTAATATTTCATATATTATCAATATTAACTTAATATTATTTTATAAAAAATAGACAGCTAGTTAGTTTTACCAAAAGCTGTCTATTTTTATATTATTTTTGACAATAAAAAAGGTCTAACACAAATCCTGCGTTAAACCCTAATTTTCTATATTTGAAGCTATTAAGCTAAGTTGCTTTTAGCAACTTCTACTAACTTAGCAAATCCAGCTGGATCAGCTATAGCTAATTCAGAAAGCATCTTTCTGTTTACTTCAATTCCAGCCTTCTTTAGACCGTTCATGAATCTTGAATATGACATGTCGTTCATTCTACATGCTGCATTTATTCTCTGTATCCAAAGCTTTCTGAAGTCTCTCTTCTTCTGCTTTCTTCCTATATATGCGTTATTTAAAGCCTTCATAACGAACTGGTTTGAAGTCTTGAAAAGCTTACTTCTTGATCCCTGGTATCCCTTTGCAAGCTTTATTACCTTTTTATGTCTCTTATGGGCGTTCATTCCCTTTTTTACTCTTGCCATTGTAACTCCTCCTCGATTTTATTTCTTAATTCCTACTTGTATGGTAATAACTGTGCTATTCTCTTAGCATCTCCATCACTTACTAAAGTTGACTTTCTTAAGTTCATCTTAGTCTTTGGTGACTTCTTTGTAAGTATATGACCTTTATAAGCTTTAGCTCTCTTAAGCTTTCCACTTCCTGTTCTTCTTAATCTCTTTGCTGCACCTCTATGTGTCTTCATCTTTGGCATAACAAAATCCTCCTCTCAATTATTATCTATTTCTTTGGATCTATAACTGTAACCATGTTGTTTCCCTCAAACTTAGGGGGTTTACCTGGTTCTCCAAACTCGCTTAACATGTCAATGAAGTTCATCATTACTTCTCTTCCGATGTCCTTATGACCAAGCTCTCTACCTCTAAATCTAAGTTCAACTTTTACTTTATCTCCCTTTTTAAGGAATTTAATTGCCTGATTAGCCTTAGTCTTTAAATCATTTTCACCGATAGCCGGTCTTAATCTTATTTCCTTGACATTGATTGTCTTTTGCTTTTTCTTTGCTTCTTTTTCCATTCTTGACTGTTCATACTTGAACTTTCCATAGTCCATAATCTTACAAACAGCTGGTTTTGCATTTGGAGAAATCATAGCTAAATCAAGATTCTTACGTCTTGCTAATTCTAAAGCCTGCTTTGAGCTCATTATACCTAACTGTTCTCCAGTTTCTGATATAACTCTGATTTCCTTTGCATTAATTTCTTCGTTGATTAATAATTCCTTACTGATATTAGAGCACCTCTTCTTTCGCTTATAATAAAATAAAAAGACGGATATAAAATCCGCCATAAGTTCCAAAATAAAATAGCAAAACAAAAGCTTTTACTAATTTCACTTTTTAACCCAACTAGCTACGCAAAGTGCTGTTAGGTGAGAACGGATTCTACTTCTTTTCATTACTTTACTAAGTATACAGGGATATTTTTAGATTGTCAAGTTTTTTTTTACTTTTTTTCTATTTTGGAAGTTTAAATATATCTACTTCTTACTAATTGACATATGATACTATTAATAAGATATTATTTCATATCCATCTTCTGTAACTAATAACTGATGCTCCCATTGAGCTGATAAAGAGCCATCTTTTGTATATGATGTCCACCCATTTTGCTTGTCTACATATACCTGTGGCTTACCTATATTTATCATCGGTTCTATTGTAAACACCATTCCAGGAACCATAACCATTCCAGTTCCCTTTCTTGCAGCATGTGAAACAAATGGTTCTTCATGGAATTCATTTCCTATACCATGACCTCCAAACATTGTAACTACTGAGTAACCCTTAGATGTTGCATATTCATATATTGCAGCGCCTATGTCTCCTATATGCCCCCAAGGCTTAACCTGTTCCATCCCCTTTTCAAGGCATTCCTTAGTTACTTCTACTAGCTTCTTAGCTTCTTCAGAAGCTTCTCCTACTATAAACATTCTAGATGCATCTGAAAAATATCCATCCTTTATAGTTGAAACATCTATGTTTATTATATCGCCTTCTTTAAGAATAGCTTTTTTTGAAGGTATACCGTGACAAACTTCATTATTTATAGAAGTACAACAACTTTTTGGAAAGCCTTCATAGTTTAAAGGTGCTGGAATTGCTCCATGCTCTACAGTATAATCATGTACCATATTATCTATATCTTCAGTACTCATTCCAGCCTTGATCTTATCTGATATAAAATCCAATACACCAGTATTTACTACTGCACTCGCCTTTATACCCTCAATCTCTTTTGGAGTCTTTATTATAAATCTATTAGGTACTATATTACCTGCCAACTGTAATTCTCTTAATTTTTCATCTTGTTCCATGTGGCATTTTTTGTACTTTAGTCCGCTTCCACACCAACACTTATCATTTCTATTCAAAACACATTCCTCCTTGTTTTTTTATCTATTTTATCTTTCGTATCTAGCTTCAAGTACGAAAGCTATTAAATTTTCCTCTATTTATTATAATACCATAAAACTCTCTTTCATATTCAAAAATTATAAGAATTACTACTTTCTTTTAATGATTTTTATAAATTTAAAATTCTTTCTTTATAGATTTTCTATTATACTAATAAAAAATCTATTATTTGAACCATAAAAAAATAATTATATATATGATATAAATGCTTATATTAATATTTTCTTCTAATTACTAAAGTAAACTTCCTTTAAATTTGCAAGGTGATTTTTATTTTCTATTTTATAAGTTGTTTTTTAGCTTCTTTCTTGAAACTTAACTTTTTCTATCTGCTATGTACTTGTACTTTCTATTCTAAATTTAAATTTTATTTCATTTTAGGAAAACGATTGACAATATAAAAAATAAGTTATATAATAAATATATTAAAGGTTTTGTTTTTCATTTCTTTACCTCAAATTTTGTTAATTGTTATCTTTTTTTGAAAAACAGAACACTGTCAGGACAGTTTGGTAGCTGTCCTTTTTTATTGTAAAAAATATATTTTATATATTCATTGCATATTGTATCGATTCATTTTCTGTATTTGCTATATTGTACCGTTATTTATTGACTTTTATCATTTTAACTACTAAAATTGTATTGTACTAATAATTAAATAATTTTCGGAGGTATTTTTATGAATAATGTAAGTAGTAAATTATCAAAACTTACTCAAACAGCAATACTAGCAGCTCTTTGCTTTATTACATTCACTTTTTTACAGATTAAAATTCCTGTTCCAGGTGGAGATATGACATCTATACATTTTGGTAATGTATTTCTTGTTTTAGCAGCTCTTCTTTTAGGAGGATTTTATGGTGGTCTAGCAGGCGCTATAGGTATGACAATAGCTGACCTTATGGATCCTGTATATATTTTAGTTGCTCCTAAAACTTTTATCTTAAAACTTTGTATAGGACTTATTGTAGGAACAATTGCTCATAAAGTTGCGCATATTAATGAAACAAATGACAAAAAATATATTTTTAAGTGGTCTCTTATCGCTTCAATATGCGGTATGGCATTTAATGTAGTTGCAGATCCTGTTGTTGGATATTTTTACAAGATTTATTTATTAGGTCAGCCACAAGATGCGGCTAAAATTCTTGCAAAAATAAGCGCTGGTGCTACACTTTTCAATGCTATTACGACAGTAATCATTGCTGTAGCTATCTATTCTGCACTAAGACCTATTTTGATTAAGTCTAATCTACTAGTAGACTATGATGCAAAAAAAGTGGCATAGCTTCAAAATTATCAACTAATATAAAATAAAAAACAAGAGACTCATAATTTTGAGCTCTTGTTTTTTGTATTTTGACTTATTATATATGCTAAAGCTAATTACTCTTTAGGCTATTTCATTTTTAAAATATACCCATATCTAAGTTTTATCTATTTTACTTAAAACTCAATGGTATTTTAATTTTACTTTAATATTCTATTTTCTTTTTTATAAAATTTCCACTTCGCATTTCTTCAAATGCTTTTTCAAGACCCCTTCTAGTATCCATAACTACAGGTCCACCCCAATAAATGTCTTCTTTTAAAGGTTCTGAAGCTAATATTAATATATCTGTATCAGTTTTGGCTTTTATTTCCAGATTTCCTTTTTCAGAGAATTTAACGGCTGTTTTTTCCTCTATATATTCAGAATTTATTTCTACATTACCTTGAAGAGTAAAAGCCATTAAAGAGGCTTCAGTAATATCATCTAAAATTATTTCCTTACCCTTTTCTAGATATAAATGATAAAATTTCAAAGGTGAATGCTTTGCCTGAAAAGCATGTATATCCTTGTAATCACCGCTTATTACTCTCAAGTACCCACCATCTAAATCTAGTTGTGGAATATCTTCCTCTCTTATATTATAATATTCTGGATCTGTCATCTTCTCTTTGGCTGGAAGATTCAACCAAATCTGCACACCTAACATTCTATCTGCTGCTGGAATTTCTTCTTCATGGAATATACCAGAACCAGCTGTCATCCACTGTACTGAACCTCCAGTAATTACATCTTCATTTCCTAGACTATCTTTGTGTTTCATTTTTCCTTCTTTTAAAAAAGTTATCGTTTCTATACCTCTATGAGGATGCATAGGAAATCCACCTATATAGTCCTTGGGATCTCTACTATCAAAAGAGTCTAACATCAATATTGGATCAAAACTTTTTGCTGTATTATTTCCTAAGACCCTTACTAAATGAACACCATTTCCATCTACTGCTGCTTTCCCATTTACCTTTTTTAAAACTTTTCTATTTATATCCTTTAACATTTTTCACCTCTTTGCTTTTAAGCGCTACATTTTCTTTAATAGTCTCACTAAAGTTTCTTGTTCATCCTTACTAAGACTTCTATCTATTTCATTGCATATTATTTCTTTATTTTGTGGAAATACTTCATCCATTAATTTACTTCCGTCATCTGTAATCCTAATAATAAACTTTCTTTTATCTAATTTATCTTTTTCCTTTGTTAAAAGTCCCCTCTTTTCAAGGTTTTTTATTATTACAGGAATTGTTCCACTTGAACTAAGTATTTTCTCTTTAATTTCTCCAACACTTAAAGGCCCCTTGTGATAAATTGCCTCTAATACGCCAAATTGTGGTTCGGTTAATCCGTATTTCAAAAATAACTTATTTGATTTTGCTCCTATTTTTTTCCTAGCCCTGCTTATGCCTATAAATATTTTTAATTGCGTTGAGTTCATCTACACTGCCTATGGTAGTATTATTACTCTCTTACTTATATCTTCTTTTTCTTTTGCTGACGGTTCTGAAAGTATTTCTCCAAAAGGCATCTGTCCTACAAGCTTATAGCTATCTGGAAGGTTATATAGATTTCTAATCATATCATCTATAACAGGATTGTAGTGCTGAATGTTAGCACCTATATTCATTTCTCTAAGACCAGACCAAATTGAAATCTGTAACATTGCAGATGACTGCATTGCCCAATTTGGGAAATTATCAGCATACGGTGGAAACTGTTCCTGTAATCCCTTTACTACTTCATCATCATAGAAATATAGTATAGTACCAAAAGCGTTTTTAAATCCATCGATCTTTTCTCTTGGAACCTTTCCTTCAAATTCATCGTATATTTTATCCCAAAGTTCCTCTTGCTTTTCTCCTGAAAGAACTACTATTCTTGTACTTTTCATGTCAAATGCGTCTGGAACAAGCTCAGTAGCCTCATTAATAAAATCAAATACTTCCTCTTCACTTACAGGTATTTCTTTCCCTAAATTGTAATATGTTCTTCTCTTTCTTAATGCTTCTATCATTTTTGCTCCTCCTTATTTATCTCTAATTAGAGATATTTATATTTATAAGATACCCACATATTTTTTATAAAAACATATTTGTCAAAAAATATATATTATTTTTAAATTTTCTGCATTTTCATCTATACCTTTTTACACAAAAAACTCCCTACTATTATAGTAGGGAGTTTTTTCAAGTTTTTTAAATATATTATAATACTTCTACTTCAACATTTTCTCTTTCTTCTATCTGCTTGCTTATCTTTTCTATAAATGCATCAACGCTCATACTTCCAAGCTCACCTTCATCTCTTGATCTAACAGATATTTCACCACTTTCAAGTTCTTTTTCACCAATTACTAGCATATATGGTATCTTTTCAAGCTGTGCTTCTCTTATCTTGAATCCAACCTTTTCAGTTCTATCATCAAGTTCAACTCTTATCCCCTTCTTAAATAACTGATCCATTATCTTATTTGCATGTTCATTATACTTATCTGATACTGATATTACCTTTACCTGACAAGGAGCTAACCATACTGGGAACTTTCCTGCATAGTTTTCTATTAATATACCGATAAATCTTTCTATAGACCCTAGACAAACTCTATGAATCATTACTGGTCTATGTTTTTCTCCATCCTTACCTACATAAGTTGCATCAAATCTCTGAGGTAACTGCATATCTAACTGTATAGTACCGCACTGCCAAGTTCTTCCTAGACAATCCTTTAGGTGGAAGTCTATCTTTGGACCATAGAATGCTCCATCACCTTCATTGATTACATAGTCCATTCCAAGTTCTTCAAGAGCTCCTCTTAGACCATCTTCTGCTACAGCCCATTCTTCATCAGTTCCCATAGAGTCTTCTGGTCTTGTAGACAATTCAACATGATAGCTAAATCCAAACTTAGTATAAACCTTATCTATTAATTCTATTACACCCTTTATTTCTTCTCTTATCTGTTCTGGAAGCATAAATATATGAGCATCATCCTGAGTAAAAGCTCTAACTCTCATTAAACCATGTAATGCTCCTGAAAGTTCATGTCTATGAACTCTACCTCTTTCTGCAACTCTCATTGGAAAATCTCTATATGAATGTAACTGGCTCTTATAGAATATCATTGAACCTGGGCAGTTCATCGGCTTTATAGCATAATCTTCTTCATCTATCTTTACAGTATACATATTTTCTTTGTAATGATACCAATGTCCTGAAGTTTCCCAAAGCTTCTTGTTTAAAATTATAGGAGTTTCTATTTCTACATATCTGCTTTCTCTATGTATTTCTTCCCAATACTTCATTAATGCAGCTTTTAATTCAACACCTCTTGGTAAAAATAGAGGGAATCCTGGTCCTTCTTCTGGAATCATAAATAATCCCAATTCTTTACCTAATTTTCTATGATCTCTCTTCTTAGCTTCTTCAAGCATCTTTAAATGTGCATCTAAATCCTTCTTCTTTTCAAAAGCTGTACCATATACTCTCTGAAGCATTTTATTCTTTTCATCACCTCTCCAGTAAGCACCCGCTATATTCTGAAGCTTAAACGCCTTTACTTTCTTTGTACTCTGAAGATGTGGTCCACGACATAAGTCTACAAATTCTCCCTGTCTATACATTGAGATCTTTTCATCTTCTGGAAGATCATTTATCATTTCTACCTTGTAATCTTCATTTTTTTCTTCCATCATCTTTAAAGCTTCTTCTCTTGAAACTTCAAATCCTTCAATAGCTAGGTCTTCCTTGACTATTTTCTTCATCTCAGCTTCAATCTTTTCAAGATCTTCTGGTACCAATCTATGATCTAAATCTATATCATAGTAGAATCCATTTTCTATGGCAGGACCTATTGCAAGTTTAGTTTCTGGCCACAATCTCTTTATCGCCTGTGCAAATATATGAGCTGCTGTATGTCTGAAAGCTTCCTTTCCTTCTGCATCCTCAAATTTAAAGAAATTAACCTTACAATCATTTTCTAACTTTTCATTTAGTCCTGCTGCTTTTCCATCAATTGATCCAACTAATACACTTCTTGCAAAACCATCACTTATACTTTTTGCTACATCTAATAATGATGAACCTTCTTCAACTTCTATAAAGTTTCCGTCTCTTAATTCAACTTTTATCATTATAATTCCCTCCATTTTTAAAATAAATAAAAAAATCGCCCCAATATAATATATTGGGACGAGTAAATCGCGGTTCCACCCAAGTTGATGCATTGCACCCTCTCGAAGGACTTTAAGGCAGTCAACCGAGTCTTTTCACTCTCGCTACTGGACTCTGCTAAAAGGTAGTTTTCAGATATCTCTTTTCTCGTGAACTTTCAGCCGATGATTCAACTTCTCTTATAGATGAACTATATCTTACTCTTCCTTTGTCAAAGCTTGTAATATTAATGTTGTTTTCATATTATCATATCAGATTTTATTTTGCAAGTAATTTTTTGAAATTTGCTAATATTTTCTGACAATATTCCTCTGTACTTTAATTTATCAAAATATTATCCATATATATTTTCCTTATTTTATACATTACTTATTTACTCCACTATACATATTTCATATCCTAACATTCTATATTTAGAAGTATAATCCCTTTAATTTTTTAACTATAAAAACAATAATTATTTTTCAAAAATAAACATACTCCCATAATCTGTAAGCTTTCTATTTGAAAGTTCCCTTATTTTTTTCCCTTTCTTTTCTACAAATTCTTTTATCCTTATATAATCTGGATGTTCGCTTATCTTTCCAAAAAATAATATTTCTTTTTTAAAAGATGCACTTACTCCACCTATAAAACCATAATTAAAATCAAATAAATCTATATATCCTGTACTTATCTTGAGTACATCAAGCCCTCTATCTTCTAGACATTTTGCTATACCTTCATCATATGTAATTACAGATTTTTCATCTACTTGACATATTGAACAGTTAGAATATCCTTGCTTTATATTAATTACATTTTCTAATTCAAGTATTTTATCTACTGTTTTTTCTTTTTCAGAAGTATTTTCTCCCATGTTATTTTTTTTAAAGTTACAACTTATATTTTCCCTAGAATTTTTTTTCATACTTCTGTTATTTTTTATTTTCTCATTTTTAATATATTTGCTATATATTAAACTCTTTATTTCATAGTCTGTATTTTCAAAGTTAGCTATATAGTATTTACCTGTGTAGCAAACATTGTATAAAATATCTCCAGGATATTTCTTAGATAGAGAAGTTTTTCCAGAAATTATATTTCTATTTACACCTAATTTTTGAAATTTTTCCCTGTAATAGTTATAAGATTCAGGAGAAACTACTATGTTTTCTCCATCAGTAAACATATTTATATCTACATGTCCTGAAATAGCATCGTATATATTTTTATTACAGTAGGAATCTATTAACTCTAAACCTAAATTTTTAAGATTTCTTCTAGACTCTTTATCCATTCTAAAGTCTATCACTGCTATTTTCTTCTTCATGACACACTCCTTTTAGAAACTTTATATTTTAGAATATAGCATATAAAGTTTGAATTTAAAAGAAAAAATCTCCCTTTTAGATAAAGAGAGATCCTTCTTAATATATTTTATAATATTTGAAATTTGATTTTATAATAATTTTTCAAGACTAAAGTTAAGTTTTTTAGCCAATCCATTCCAAGATAAAGACTCAATATTTAAGCATTTTTCTCTGTCTTTAATTCTTGAATCTATAGCTTTCTCCAATGCAGTCTTTAGCCTATCTCTGAAGCCTTCCAACTCATCTTCATATGGAATAGATACTGACTTCATTTTTGGCAATTCTACATACTCAATAAGACCGCTATTTTTGATTTTATCACCTAGCCAAGCCTCTAATCCATCTACATCTGTAGATATTACATAATTTCCACAAGCCATAGCCTCCAAAAGTACCAAAGGCAAACCTTCATAGTATGATGGCAAAACAAATATATCTGATTTATTAAGTTCATCGCACAATCTATTCTGATCTACTCTGCCTATAAAATCGATTTCATATTTGCAATTATCAGCCGCTTTAATTATATCATTCTTCTCTTTTTCAATACTTCCATCACCAGCAAATACAACTTTTATAGCTTCTTCATCATACTCTAGACTATTAATAGCTTCTATAAAAGGCAATAATCCCTTGCTATAAGAAAGTTTACCGGCATAAGATATTTTTATTGCTCCTTCTTTTTTATATTTTTTATTGTAAAACACAGAGCTATCATATCCACTCCCCAAAACTTCTATTTTGTTGATATCAACTTCATAAATATTTGATATAATCTTTTTTTGTTCTTCATGTAAAGCATATATTCTATCGAGCTTTTTTATATTTTCAAGTATATATTCTTTTTCAAAGTCTATGCTTCTAATTTGTCTTAAACATGTTCCATGGCTTATAGCAACTACCTTTTTATTTGGAAACAACTCTCTAACTATAGAGGTGCAAAAATAAAGATGATGACATACTATAAGGTCTGGATTTAAATATTCTACTGCTTTTTTTATAGAATCTATTATCCCATCTTTCATTTTTTCAGCCATAAGTTCTGACATATCTCTATATCTTGTACTTGAATAAGGCATATTATCGCTCATTCCCGGAACATTAAAATCAATCTTTTCCGAGTTATATATTACAGGAAAAAATTCTACTTTATTATTAAATTTTTCTTTTATTTTTTCAACACTATCGCCAATATCTATTCCTGCAACTAAAGCCTGTTTATCACAAAGCTTTTCCATTCCATTAATAATACCACTCATATATATTCCACTTCCCGTAGAATCAGGTTTCTGAGCACTCACATGCAGAATGTTCATATATTACCTCCAACACATCCCTCTATAAATATAGATTTTTTATCATTTATATAGATTATAAGTAATAAAAAATATTATTTCAACATCTATGCATTATTTGTAACTTCATATAGTATGTTATTGTTTTTTTCTATTATCGCATTCTATATAATCATCTATTTCTATAAACATTTTTATTAATATTTCTTCTCAAAGATATTCTTTACAAATGTATATATAACACGATATAGACATATTATTTATAAAATTTTATTTTTTACATAATTGTAGGGGATATATCTTTTGATAAGATATATCCCCTACATATTTTTGTGATTGATTAGGCTTTATTAATTTTTATTATTCTACACAATTCATCTGCAAATTCGTCTGTTTTTGAACTTCCACCTAAATCCTCTGTTAAAACTTTTCCTTCTCTAAATACTTCTTTTAAAGATTCCTCTATTAGACTAGCAGCAGTATTTTCTCCTATATATCTAAGCATCATTACTGAAGATTGTATTATAGCAGTTGGATTGGCTATATTCTTTCCTGCTATTTGAGGTGCACTTCCATGAACTGCTTCGAAAACTGCATATTCCTTACCTATATTGGCGCTTGGTATTATCCCTAATCCTCCTACAAGTCCTGCACAAAGATCTGATAGTATATCTCCATATAAATTTGGCATAACCATTACATCAAATTTTTCTGGATTTAGTACTAAATTCATTGCAGCTGCATCTACTATTATGTCATCTGCATATATTTTATTGTCTACACTACTATCATCTTTTTTTTCAATTCCATTTTCCGAACATACTTTATAGAATTCTCTAAGAAATAATCCGTCTGATATTTTCATTATATTTGCCTTATGTACACAAGATAAACGATTATAACTATTATTTTTTGTATAGTCACAAGCAAAATCCACTATTCTATCACTTGCGTCCTTAGTGATAATCTTAATACTCTCACCGGCAAAATCTCCTATCGAATGTTCTATTCCCGAGTAAAGTCCCTCTGTATTCTCTCTTATAATTGTCAGGTCTATATCGCTGTATCTTGACTTTATGCCTTCAAAAGTCTTTATGGGTCTTACATTTGCATATAAATCAAGAGCCTTTCTAAGAGCAACATTTACACTTCTAAATCCCTTGCCAACAGGTGTTGTAACTGGACCTTTTATTGCTATTTTGTTTTTCTTTATACTATCTATCACATAGTCAGGAAGAGGATTTCCATATTTTTCAATGACTTTTTCTCCTGCTTCTACTTCTTCCCATTTAATTTCTACTCCAGTTGCTTCTACAACTTTCTTCATAGCTTTTGTAACTTCTATACCTATTCCATCTCCTGAAATCAATGTTATATTATACATAGATACCTCCAATGATTTTAATTTTAGATCCTTACTTAATTTTACTTTACTTTTTCCTTGATGCTATTTAATTTTCCTCCAGCTAGCAACATATCAATTTCTTTTTTATTGAATTGTGCCTTAACATAAAAATCAAAGTCTTTATCTAAGTCTTTAATTTTAATTCTAGAGTTTTTCAGACCTTCAAAAATATTCTCTATTTTTAACTGATCCATTTGATCTATTTTTTCATAATCATCGGGATTTTCAAACTCCATAGCTAATATTCCACTATTTATCAAATTCGCCTTGTGTATTCTAGCAAAACTCTTTGCTAGAACTGCCTTTATTCCGAGATACAAGGGTACTAAGGCTGCATGTTCTCTAGATGACCCCTGACCATAGTTTTCTCCAGCTACTATAAAGCCACCCTTATTTTCCAATGCTCTACTAGAAAAATCTTCATCAATTGTACTAAAACAGAAATTAGAAAGATATGGAATATTACTTCTATACGGAAGCAATTTAGCATTTGAAGGCATTATATGGTCTGTCGTAATGTTGTCTTCTGTCTTTATAATTACTTTACCTAAAAGACTATCAGATAGCTTAGTATTTAGAGGAAACGGCTTTATATTAGGTCCTCTTAATACCTCAACTTTGAATGAATCTTCTGCAGGACTTATTATCATACTATCATCTATAATAAAACTCTCTGTTGATATATCCTTAAAATCAATATCAAATTCTGCATCTCTCGGATCCATAAGGCAACCGTAAATTGCACTTACAGCAGCTACTTCTGGACTAGATAAATATACTTTAGCTGAGTTTGTACCACTTCTACCATAGAAATTTCTATTGAAAGTTCTAATACTTACTGCATCTGTTCCTGGAGATTGCCCCATACCTATACAAGGTCCACATGAGTTCTCAAGTATTCTAGCACCAGAACTAATAATGTCACCTAAAGCTCCATTTCTAGCAATCATCTCCATTACCTGTCTTGAACCTGGAGCTATAACTAAGCTAACATTATCTGCTACTTTTCTTCCCTTTAATATTCTAGATACTTTCATCAAATCCTCATATGATGAATTTGTACAACTTCCTATTGCCACTTGATCTATCTTTATTCTTCCTTCTTCTCTACAAGTTTTAATATTATCTGGACTATGTGGTGCTGCTACCATAGGTTCCAATTCTTCAAGGTTTATTTCTATAATCTCATCATAACTTGCATCTTCATCAGCTGATAATTCCTTCCAATCTTCTAGTCTATTTTGTGCTATGAAAAATTCTTTTGTTCTCTCATCACTTGGAAAAATAGATGTAGTAGCTCCTAGTTCAGCTCCCATATTAGTTATAGTAGCTCTTTGAGGAACTGAAAGGTTTTTTACACCTTCACCACCATATTCATATACTTTTCCAACTCCACCTTTTACAGTCTCTCTCTTTAAAATCTCAAGAATAATATCCTTTGAAGAAACCATAGGTGATAATTTTCCATTTAAATTAACTTTTACTACTTTAGGAACTTTAATATAATAGGCTTCACCTGCCATAGCAAGTGCTACATCTAAACCACCAGCTCCTATTGCCAACATAGCTACTCCACCTGCAGTAGGAGTATGGCTATCAGATCCCAAGAGAGTATCTCCTGGAACTGAAAACCTCTCAAGATTAACCTGATGACAAATTCCATTACCCGGTCTTGAAAAATAAATTCCATATTTATTTGCTATTGTCTGTATAAATTTATGATCATCTGCATTTTCAAATCCCTGCTGTAACATATTATGGTCTATAAATGCCACAGACTTTTTAGTCTTTACCTTGTCTATGCCCATAGCCTCCAATTGAAGATATGCCATAGTTCCTGTAGAATCCTGAGTAAGTGTTCTGTCTATTCTAATACCTGCAGTAGTCCCTACTTTTAACTCTCCTTCTACAATATGATTTGATAAAATCTTTTCAACTATATTTTTTCCCAATTCAATCACCTTCTATTACATATTTACAGCTTTAACTGTACTGCTATTTAGACAAGCTATCTCTAAATAGTGTATTTTATCAATTTCCCTAATCACTTTTCATTATTTCATTAATTTTCTGATATTTTTATTGTTTTTTATAAATTATCTATTCATCTCTTTTAATGAAATAGCTTCTACAGCTAATTTTAAACTATTCCACTTGATATAGTATTTCCCTTACTATCTACAATATCCTTGTATATAGAAACGATTTCCTTGTCAAATAAAGATCTCTTTAATGTAACAGAAGTACTTCTTACATTTTCAAGAACTAAAGCTGCTGTTTCGTCATCAAGTTCTAAGTCATATTCTCTAAATTTATTTAATATAGCTGCCTTTCCTGAATGTTTTCCTATTACAATTTGTCTTTGTCTACCTACTTCAGCTGGATCAAATGCTTCATAGTTTTTAGGATTTTTTAAAGCTCCATCTGCATGGATACCAGATTCATGCTTAAACATATTGCTTCCAACTATTGCTTTCCATGCTGGAAGTTCTCTACCTGATGCTCTAGAAACATATTCTGAAAGCTCAACAAACTTCTTTGTATCAATATTTGAATCGTATTTAAGTACATGTATAAGAGACATCAATACTTCTTCCAAAGCAGCATTTCCTGCTCTTTCTCCAAGACCGTTAACTGTAACTCCTACATAATTTGCTCCACCTAAAACACCACCTATAGCATTTGCTGTTGCCATACCAAAGTCATTATGAGTATGCATTTCTATATCAAAATCTGTAGCACTATGTATTCTCTCTATTTTATTTCTTATTGTAAATGGATCCATTACTCCAACTGTATCACAAAATCTAAATCTGTCTGCTCCAGCCTCTTTTGCACACTGAATAAACTCTATAAGAAAATCTTCATCTGCTCTTGATGCATCTTCTCCATTTACTGAAACATACAAGCCATTTTTCTTTGCATATTCTGTAGCTGCAACCATTTTTTCAAGAACCCATTCTCTTGATGTTCTCAATTTGTTTTGTATATGTATATCTGAAACTGATATAGAGATTGCTACTGCATCAACACCACAGTCTATACTCTGCTCTATATCACCTATAACTGCTCTATTCCATGCCATAATACTTGATTTTAAATTCTTTTTAACAATTTTTCTTATAGCTTCCTTTTCATCTCCACCCATAGTAGGTATACCTACTTCTAGCTGATCTATTCCTAAATCACTAAGCATTTCAGCAATCATTATTTTTTCGCTATTTGCAAATACAACTCCCGCTGTCTGCTCTCCATCTCTCAAAGTAGTATCCACTATCTTTAAATCTTTCCCTCTAATTTTATCAACCACACACATTATACTAACCTCCACATTCCGACTTATGCAAGTCTTTTTTTTTCTCTTTCATTTCCTTGAATATTATTATAATTATAAAACAATTTTTTTGCAATAGTTTTTTTGATATTTTTGATTTATTTTTTTAAGCTAATTCATTTTAGCTTACTTTTTACGGTATTTATCAAGTATTATAGGTTATTTCTGCAACTTACTTTTTATATCTTTCATTTGATTTTATTTTTTTGACAATTTCCACAATGGTTAATTTTTTTATGTTTTATGCATGGTAACGTTTTTATTATTCTGTTTTTACAGCTTTAGTTGACAATAAAACATTAAAAATAAAAAAAGTTATTTTTTTGTCATTTCAATATTACTGTAAATTTTATTAGCTTATTTAATTTTTATATACAATGTGATTTTATATAATTCAATTTGAATCTTTTATATGATATAATATAAACTCGATTAGATATTTATATTCTTTATAAAGAAAATTTTTGAAAAGGAGGATGGGCAATCCCGAATTTATGCAACTTATGGACACTGCCCTTAAAAAATATGAATTTTAATGAACTCAATGTCGAAGAAGCAATAGTAAAATCATTGAAAAAAATGGGAATAAAAGAGCCCACATCTGTACAAAAAAAAGTAATTCCAGCTATACTTAACAATAAAAGCATTGTTGCTGAATCAAATACAGGTACAGGAAAAACTTTATCATATCTTATACCTATAATTAATCATATATACTTGGGAAAACTATCTAAAGTTTTAATTCTCGCTCCAACAAGAGAACTTGTTATACAGATTAATTCAGAAGCAGAAAAGATTATTTCAAATTTAGAAAATAGTGAAATTACTACTCTTCCAGTTTATGGTGGAAAAGATATAAAATCGCAAATCAATAAATTGAAAAATAAGGTTAATATTATAATTGCAACACCAGGACGTCTTTTAGACCACTTAAATAGAAAGACAATCGATTTAGCAGATGTTTCTAACGTGGTTATCGATGAAGCTGACCAAATGCTTCTAATGGGCTTTAGGAAAGAGATAGACCATGCACTTCAAGATATAAAAAAAATAAATCAAATAATGCTTTTATCTGCTACTATTGATCCAAAAGTCAAGAAGTTGGCATATAGATATTCAGATAAAATAGAAATTATAAGTTCAGTAAATGAGAATGAAGTTCCAGAACTTATTGAACAAGAATTTGTATTTACTACTGATAGAAATAAATTTGATGATCTATGTGAAAAAATCAAAGAGGATAATCCTTTTATGGCGATTATCTTTTGCAGAACAAAAGCAAGAGTGGATAATTTAGACCTAAAGTTTGCCCAGGAAGGTTTTAATTGCGAAAAAATACATAGCGACATAAGTCAGGCTAAAAGAGAAAGAATTATAAAAAATTTCAGGGATATGAAAATACAATTTCTTATATCAACTGATCTTGCGTCAAGAGGACTTGATATAGATGGAATTACCCATATATACAATTATGATTTTCCAGAGTCAGAAGAAGACTATATACATAGAATAGGAAGAACAGGAAGAATTGGAAAAGAAGGAAAAGCCTGCTCTTTTGTAACAGAAAAAAATATGGAAGTCTATGAAAAAGTAAAGGACTTAAAATAACAATAAAAAAAGGTTGCCGAATTCGGCAACCTTTTATTTCTATAACCACTAGTGTTTATTAAACTTCAGCAACCCATAATCCGTGAAGATTACAATATTCATAAGCTGCTACAGCCTTATCATCATCTGCTAAAGTAAATTCAGCTACTGGCTTATCACTTGGAAGTAAATCGACTCTCTGAACAGTCTTTTCAGTTACAAGAACGATAAACTTAATTGAATGTTCTGGAGTCATTGGATGCTCTACGCTACCAACCTTTACTACTACCTTATTTCCTGATACTTCTACTACAGGAACATGCTTTTCTCCAGCTGCATCTGTAGAGTTAGCGTCTAGTAACACCATATCCTGTTCACAACATGATAGTGTTCCACCACCGTTAACTACTTTTTCCACTATGTTTCCACATACATTACACTTGTAAAATGATACTTTCTTTGCCATATCATAACCTCCTTAATTAGTTATTAATTTACTCTGAGCTGCATTCATCACAAACACCTCTCAAAATTAAATACATTGAATTAACTTTAAAACCCTTTTTCTCAGATAGCTTGTCTACATAATCTATTTTTTCATCTTCTATATCAAAAATCTTTCCGCACTTTTCACATATAAAGTGGTGATGTTCTTCAGTATTTCCATCAAACCTAACAGGATCGCCTGGAATATTTATTTTCTTAATATACCCATGTTCCTCTAGTTGGGTCAAATTCCTGTAAACAGTTCCTAAACTGAGATTCGGATTACTTTCTTTCAATATGTCATAAATATTATCAGCTGTTAGGTGTTCATTGCTACTAAGAACAGTCTTTAAAATCAACTCTCTTTGTCTAGAAAATTTCTTCATAACAATACACCCTTTTCAATTTTTCAGCTATTTTAAAGCTCTATATTACTTCCAATTTTCTGCCTTTACTTCAAAGAAAGCCTGTGGATGCTTACATACTGGACATAACTTTGGAGCCTTCTTAGATACATGTATATGTCCACAGTTCTGGCACTTCCATACTACTACATCTTCCTTTTCGAATACTTTACCTTCCTTAAGATTAGCTAATAAAGTTCTATATCTTTCTTCATGAGTCTTTTCTATTGCAGCAACACCCTTGAATAATCTAGCTAATTCAGTAAATCCTTCTTCTTCTGCATCCTTAGCAAATCCTGCATACATGTCAGTCCATTCATAGTTTTCACCTTCAGCAGCAGCTAATAGATTTTCTTCAGTTGTTCCTATTTCTCCACCTTCTAAAGCCTTGAACCATAACTTAGCATGTTCCTTTTCATTATCAGCAGTTTCTAGGAATATATCAGCGATCTGGTTGTATCCTTCCTTTCTTGCCTTTGAAGCAAAGTAAGTATACTTATTTCTTGCCATTGATTCCCCAGCAAAACCTTCCTGTAAATTCTTTTCTGTCTTTGTTCCCTTTAATTCGATACTCATTAAAACATCCTCCTTAGATTTTATTATCAATTTTATTTTAATAATAGTAATCATTACTATTATTCTTAGCATTAATTATAATTGAATTATATTCTTTTGTCAAGATAAATTCTTTTATAAGCCTTTATTTTCAGTATATAAAGCTATATACTGAAAACCACAAAAGCCATCATTATCTTTACATTACATATATACCCTTGCCAATACTTTTAAAACATAAAACGATAATATTTCCTATTATTGAAATTACTTTTTTATATTGTATACTCTATAAGATACTGTTTTCAAGCTTTATAGAGTATATTATTTTTTAAATAATTTATTTTTATTTTTCGCTTTTTATAATAAATTTACATTCCCAAAAGTTTTTTTCCTTTTTAAAACAACTTTTTAATAGTTTTTTCTAGCTTTTATTGATTAATATTCATTTTCATTAATCTTTATTAAAATCAAGATCTACTCTATTAGATATTAAACTTAAACTTAAAACTTCTTTTAAACCTTTATTAGTAGTTATATTTATATATATTATTATATACAATTTATTATTGCCACTCTCATTATCAAATCTTCATTCTAATCTATTATTGTTTTATTCATACTCATCTTTAAATTTTATATTCCTATTTATTAATCCTATCTTAATATCATGCTTAGTAAAAAAGGACTGCTAAACAGCAGTCCTGAATTATCAAAATATTATTCTGGAATTATCATTACAGTAGATGTTGTATGTTTCAATACATATGCTGTACAAGAACCTATCATTCTAGTTAATCCCTTTTTTGTAGATTTTGTCATAACTATAATTTGATCGTTCTCATCTTTAGCACGCTTGACTATCTCATCGCCTGCATATCCAAAAGTAAAGTAAAGATTAACATCATATCCATCCATTACTTTTCTAGCTTGTTCTAAAAGTTCTCTTCCAAACTTTTCTGAGCTTTTTATTTCATCACTCATGGAAATACCATCTACAAACACCAATTCTTTGACATTCATAATTGTAATCTCAACATCCTCAGGTTTATAAATATCTTTTATAAAATCTAAAGAATGCATACTTCTCTCGGTTCCATCAATAGGAACTAGTATCTTAGTAGTTTTCATAAACAACACTCCCTCCGCTAAAAAAGCAATCTAATCCTTAAATTTAATCTTTAATTAAACATTACTTAAATTATTATTTAATTATATTATATAACTAAATAACATTTTAGTCAATAAATTGTCTGAATATTATTTTTTCACCTAAAATTTTATTAAATTATATTGCTTTTTCTTTCTTCTTGTTTCCGCTTATTAACAAACCTAAGATTCCACATACTAAAGCTGGAAGTACCCAGTTAAACCCTAGATCTCCACCTGGTAGAGAGTTTACAAAGTTGAATGCAGGAACCTTTGCAGATAATACTGTCATCGCACTTACTATGAAAGCAGCTCCTGTTGAAAGCTTGTAAACAAGATCACTGTGAATTTTGTCTTTTACAAATGCAAGTACTATAAGCACTATTGAAGGTGGGTAAACTATTGAAAGTATTGGATTTGCAAACTTAACAAGTCCAGTAACACCCATTGTTGCTACAACAGCTGCAAATACGCATATGAAAAGTACAAACTTTGAGTAGCTTATCTTTTCCTTTGACATCATTGTTAGGTATTCTGCTGTTGCGGATGTAAGACCTATAGATGTAGTTAAACAAGCTAGTGAAACTGCTACTGCAAGTATAGACTTACCTACATTTCCTAGTAGAGCTTCTGTTATATTAACTATTACTTTTGACTGCTGTATGTCAGGACCATACATACTTGAAACTGTAGCTCCTAAGTATGTCAATCCACCATATATAAGACCTAAACCTACACAGGCTATAAGACCAGCTTTAACTAAAACTTTTACCTGTTCCTTAGGTTCAGTATATCCCTTATTCATAAGAGTTAACATTAATACAGAACCAACTGCTATTGAAACGAAACAGTCCATTGTCTGATAACCATCTGCTATACCTCTTTTGAAGATGCCATCTATCATTGGCTCTGAAATCGGTTGTCCTAAAGGACTTATTATTCCTTTTATAATAATTACAGAAAGAGCTATTATAAGGAATGGTGTAAGAACCTGTCCAACTATGTCTATAACTTTTGACGGTCTAACTGTTAAGAAAAATGTCAAAGCAAAGAATATTACGACAACTACTACTATTGGAATATTACTTCCTAATAAAGGTGTGATACCCATTTCATATGTTGTAGCTCCTGTTCTAGGTATTATTATCAATGGTCCAACACACATAATATCTACAAAGCTTAAAATAATTGCAGGAATTCTTCCAATTCTACCAAACAGTTCCATTATCTTTCCCTGACATAAAGCTATAGCTATTACTGCTAATAATGCAAGACCTGCGTCAGAAAATGTAAATCCAGCAAATGCCGTAAACCACTCTGGCCCTGCTATTATCCCTAAATACGGTGGGAATATAAGGTTTCCTGCTCCGAAGAACATTGCAAATAGTGCGAAACCAAATACAAATATATCTTTCGTGCTACTTTTCTTACTCATAATTATTTCTTTCCTCCTTAATTTTTTTTCGTTTGAAACGATAAAAGAATAATTACTATTCATTTTTTTAACTCTTGTATCTATTATAAGTTTATATAATAAAGGTGTCAAGATTATTATATTGTATGTGTAATGATTTTGTTATTTTCTAGATATTCAATATAACTAAAGTTTTATCTATTTATTTTTTAATATTATTAATCTACACATCTTTTTTTTAGGCTTTTTATTTGTTATTACACTAATACACCTCTGATTAGGAAATCCTTTTTTTTTTAATATATCTAACTGTTTTTGAAAACGTTGCCCCAACCTCCTCCCTTGTTTTAAACGTTTCTACTTGTTTTTTTGAAATTTTTAATTCATTATTCATTATTTTCTAATTGTTTTATTTTTATCACTTTTTTTGGACTTTTTTTACATTTTTTATGTACATCAGGTGATTTTTAGACCTACTCTAGATTTTTATGTTGATTATTTTATCATTTATTATCGCAATTTCAAGTTAATAAAAAAAGATACCTCATAATTTGGGCTCTATAACATTTAGTGTTGATGGCAATAAAAAATCCATAAACGTCGTAAGACGAAAATGGATA